>Ga0082335_1007292_pt1 | contig 13472 bp, 11 predicted proteins | sample Subgrocontami58m_FD_72375 | JGI IMG/M metagenome (GOLD analysis project Ga0082335, IMG submission 72375) | Subsurface groundwater microbial communities from S. Glens Falls, New York, USA - GMW37 contaminated, 5.8 m (SPADES assembly) (version 2) ...
TCATCCCCGCCACACGCGCCGAGACGTGGCTCGGCGCCACCGGGTGCGCGCGCGGCAGCCACGAGTGGAACGGCATCAGCCCGGCCTTCGTCCCGAAGCCGACGAGCGCCGCGAGCGCGACGAGGAGCTGCGCGTCCTGCCCCAGCGCGCCCGGGTCGGCGAAGGCGCCGTACCGCGCGAGGGCGAGCATGGCGACCCACACGCCGACGCCGCCGAGGTGCGTGACGGCGAGATAGACGAAGACGGTGCGGCGGGCGCGCTCCTCGCGATGCGAGACGAGGATCGCGGCTGCAGGCACGAGGGTCATCAGCTCCCAGAAGCCCAGGAAGGAGATGATGTCCCGGGCGGCGACGACGCCGGCGAGCGACCCGATGAACGCCGCGGTGAGCGCTGCGACAGCGGACGCCCCGGCTGATCCCGGGAGGTAGCCGTGGGCGAAGACGAGCGCGGGCACGGCGACTAGCGCCAGCGAGGCGAGGAAGAAGCCGGAGAGGCCGTCGATGCCGAATGTGGGCTCGACGGCGCCGGTGAAGCCGGAGCCGACAGGGGCGGCGCCGAGCACCACGGCCGCGCCCGAGCCGCCGAGCAGTGAGATGCCGGCGACCTGGAGCGAGAGCGCGGCGCCGAGCAGGCGGGCGCGCAGCGCGGCGAGGCCGCCCGCGGCGAGCAGGCCGCTCCCCGCCAGCGCGACGACGGCGACGGCGCTCACGTCCGGCGGCGTCCCGGGCGCTCGGCCGCCAGCTCGGCGAGGAGCGCGCTGCCCTCGGTCAGGCTGGTGGCCAGGATCTCGCGGGCCACGTCGAGCAGCTCGAACGTGCGCGGGTCCTTGACGCTGTAGAAGACGCTCGTCCCGTCCTTCGCGCTCTCGAGCACGCCGTGCCTGCGCAGCGCCCCGAGGTGCTGCGACGTGCCGCTCGAGTCGAGCTCCAGCGCCGCCTGGAGGTCTCCGACGCCGCGTGGGCCCTCCCGTAGGAGATCGAGGATCCGCACGCGTACGGGGTGGCCGAGGATGCGGAAGAGAGCGGCCTTGGCGGAGTGGGTTCCGGGCACGGCTCCCCGAATCTAGTCCAAAGACACAGAAGTTTCAAATCTTAGGGATACGTAAGGTCGCGAGATCTCGGTAGCGGAAACACAAGACCACGTGGTCGTTCACGAGCCCCGCCGCCTGCATGAACGCGTAGCAGACCGTCGGGCCGACGAAGCGGAAGCCGCGGCGCTTGAGATCCTTGCTCAGCGCCCGCGACTCCTCTGTCTCGGAGGGGATCTCGCCAAGAGATGTCCAGCGGTTCACCTTCGGCTCGCCGCCGACGACATCCCAGAGGTAGGCGGCGAGCGAGCCCCGCTCCTCCTGGATCGCGAGCGTCGCGTGCGCGTTCGCGATCGCCGACTCGACCTTCAACCGGTTGCGGACGATTCCGGCGTCGCCCAGCAGCCGCTCGACGTCCGCCCGGCCGAAGCGCGCGACCGCCTCCGGGTCGAAGCCCGCGAAGGCGCGGCGGTAGCCCTCGCGCTTGTGCAGGATCGTCGCCCAGGAGAGTCCGGCCTGGGCTCCCTCGAGCACGAGCAGCTCGTAGAGCCGCCGGTCGTCTCGCTCCGGCACGCCCCACTCCTCGTCGTGGTAGGCGAGGTAGACGGGGTCGCCCTCGGGAGCCCACTCGCAGCGTCGCATCGCGCCGCAAGTCTGCCCGAGAGCGACCCCCGCGGTGCTAAACCTGGTTCTTGACGACGCCGACGACGTGTCCCTCGGGGTCGGCGAAGAGCGCGAACGTGACCATGTCGGGGATCACTGTTACCGGCATGATCGTCTTGCCGCCCAGGCTCGCCGCCTTGTCGAGGTACGCCTGCGGGTCGTCCACGGCGACGTAGAAGGTGACGTGGCCGGGCCCGCCCTGCGCGGCGGCGATGCCGCCGCCGATCCCGCCCTCTTCCTTCTCGACCATTCCGTAGTCCATGCCCTCCATCGTCTCGATCTTCCAGCCGAAGAGGCTGCCGTAGAACGTCTGCAGCGCTCCGGAGTCGGCGCCGGTGATCTCGAAGTGCACGACTGGATTGCCCATGCTGGGCTCCTTTCGGTCGGCGGTGATTGTCCTCTACGACGAACGGGCAGGCAAGAAGTCGACAGCCTGCCGTCAGCGGCGAACGAGATTGCGCAGGAAGAAGCCGAGGTTGGCCGGACGCTCGGCGAGCCGACGCATCAGGTACGGGTACCACTCGGGCCCGAAGGGCGTGGCGACGAGCACGGTGTGCCCTTGCCGCGCAAGCTCGAGCTGGAGCTGCGGGCGCACGCCGTAGAGCAGCTGCAGCTCGAAGCGGTCGCCGGGGACGCCGAGTCCGAGGGCGTGGCGGAGCGCACGCTCGTCGTGGGTCGCGACCGCGGTGTAGCCCTCGCCCGCGAGCGAGCGCTCGATCAGCCGCAGAAAGGCCGCGTCCACGGCGGCCTTGTCCGGGTAGGCGACCTCAGGCGGCTCGAGGTAGGCGCCCTTGACGAGCCGGAGGTTCGGCGCGAGCGGCAGCAGCGACTCGAGATCGGCCTCGCTGCGGTACAGGTAGGCCTGCAGCGCGGTGCCGACATTGTCGTGGCCGCCGGCCCGCAGCCTCCGGTACACGTCCAGCGTGGCGTCGACGTGGCGCGACTCCTCCATGTCGATGCGGATGAAGTTGCCGAGCTCTGCGGCGCGCGCGACGAGGCGCGCAACGTTCTCGTAGGCGAGCTCCGGGTCCAGCAGGAGGCCGAGGTGCGTGAGCTTGAGCGCGACGTTCGCGCGCAGCCCCTCGGCCGCGATGCGCTCGAGGATCAGCTCGTACTCCTCGACGACGGCCAGGGTCTCCCCGCGGTCGGCGACGTGCTCGCCGAGCAGCGTCGTGTTCGCCTTGAGGCCCTGCTCGTTCAGTCGCCGGAGCACGCCGACCGCCTCGTCCAGCGTCTCGCCGGCGACGAAGCGGGCCGCGCCGAGCCGCATCCCGTGGCGCCGGACGAGCCGGCGGACACGCGGGCTGCCGGCGGCGGCGAGGATCGCCTTGCGGGCGGCGGCGTCGAGCGTGGCGGCCATCGCGGCGATCTTCTCAGGCCGGCCGCGTTCCCGTAGCTCGGAGCGCGCCGCCTCGCGACTCGCGGTCGGCGTTACGGCTACCCTCGGTAGGTGCCGACCCGGGAAGACATCAGGAACGTTGCGATCGTCGCGCACGTGGATCACGGCAAGACGACGCTCGTGGACGCGATGCTGTGGCAGTCCGGCTCGTTCCGCGAGAACCAGGACGTCGCCGAGCGCGTGATGGACTCGATGGACCTCGAGCGCGAGAAGGGCATCACGATCCTCGCCAAGAACACGGCCGTCCGCTACGGGCGCGTGAAGATCAACATCGTCGACACCCCCGGCCACGCCGACTTCGGCGGGGAGGTCGAGCGCGGCCTGCGGATGGTGGACGGCGTGCTCCTGCTCGTGGACGCGAGCGAGGGTCCGCTGCCCCAGACGCGCTTCGTCCTCCGCAAGGCGCTGGAGGCGCGCCTGCCCGTGATCCTCGTCGTCAACAAGGTCGACCGGCCGGACGCGCGCGTCGAGGAGGTCGTCAACGAGGTCTACGAGCTCTTCCTCGACCTCGACGCGGACGAGGGCCAGATCGAGTTCCCGATCGTCTACTGCAACGCCAAGGCCGGGCGCGCCGGGCTTGCGCCCGGCGCGCTGGAAAGCGACCTTCAGCCGTTGTTCGATCTCCTGATCGAGGCGATCCCTGCGCCGTTCTACGAGGAAGGGCACCCGCTGCAGGCGCTCGTCACGAACCTCGACGCCTCGCCGTACGTCGGCCGGCTCGCGCTCTGCCGCGTGCGGAACGGGACGATCCGCAAGGGCCAGCAGGTGGCGTGGTGCCGCGCCGACGGGAGCATCGTGCCGGCGAAGGTGACCGAGCTGTACGTGAGCGAGGCGCTCGAGCGCGTCGAGGCCGACGAGGCCGGCCCGGGGGAGATCGTCGGCGTCGCCGGGATCGCCGAGATCACCATCGGCGAGACCCTCGCGGACCCCACCGACCCGCGCCCTCTCCCGGTCGAGGAGGTGGACGAGCCGAGCCTGTCGATGACGATCGGGATCAACTCCTCGCCGCTCGCCGGGCAGGACGGCAGCAAGCTGACCGGGCCGATGCTCAAGGGGCGGCTCGACCAGGAGCTCGTCGGGAACGTCTCGCTGCGCGTCCTTCCGACCGAGCGCGCCGACACCTGGGAGGTTCAGGGCCGCGGCGAGCTCCAGCTCGCCGTCCTCGTCGAGCTGATGCGGCGGGAGGGCTTCGAGCTGACCGTCGGCAAGCCGCGCGTCGTCGTGCGCGAGGTCGACGGCAAGGTGCACGAGCCGGTGGAGCGCGTCGCGATCGACGCCCCCGAGGAGTACATCGGCGTGCTCACCCAGCTGCTCGCGCTGCGCAAGGGCCGCATGGAGGAGATGGTCAACCACGGCACAGGCTGGGTGCGGCTCGAGTACCTCGTGCCCGCCCGCGGGCTGATCGGCTTCCGCACCGAGTTCCTCACGGAGACGCGCGGCACCGGGATCCTCCACCACGTCTTCGACCGCTACGAGCCCTGGCACGGCGAGCTGCGCACGCGCCCGACGGGCAGCCTCGTCGCCGACCGGCGCGGCCCGACGACCGCCTTCGCCCTCTTCAACCTGCAGGAGCGCGGCGGGCTCTTCGTCGGGCCGGGCGTCGAGGTCTACGAAGGGATGATCGTGGGCGAGAACGCCCGCTCCGACGACCTCGACGTCAACGCGACGAAGGAGAAGAAGCTGACGAACATGCGCTCGTCCACCTCCGACGAGCTCGTCCGCCTGATCCCGCCGCGTCCGCTCTCGCTCGAGCAGGCGCTCGAGTTCATCCGCGAGGACGAGGCGGTCGAGGTGACGCCGGCGAGCATTCGCATGCGCAAGGCCGAGCTGACGGCCACGAAGCGCCAGCAGCACGCGAGCCGCAAGGCCCGCGGCCTCGCCGGCTGACGAGCCGGAGGGCTCCACCGGTTCAAACTTGACATGCGACTCCCGGCGCCACATGGTTGCGGTCGAACCGCCAAGCCCGACCAACGAGGAGCTCCATGCCCAGTTCACTGAAGTTCAGCGCCGCCCGCCGGCTCCGGCGAGCCTCGCTGGCACTCGCACTTGCGGCCGCCGTCGTGGGAGCCGCCGCCCTCGGCGGCAGCGCCGCGACCGCCGCACCCGCGGCCAACGCCAAGCTCAAGGTGTTCGCCGCCTACGCGACGCAGATCGAGGAGCCGTGGGACGGCGTGATCCACGCGGCCCTCGCGAAGGAGCAGAAGGCCGGCAAGATCGACTACTCGTTCACCGACGACATCGGCTACTCCGGCGACATGGAGCGCGTTCTGCGTGAAGTCGCCGTGAAGAACAAGCCGGACGTCATCTTCGGCGACGCCTTCGGCAACGAGGACGCGGTCCGCCGGGTCGCCAAGGCGTTCCCCAAGATCGCCTTCGTGTTCGGCTCGGGCGGTGGCCCCGCCGGTCCGAACTTCGCCGTCTTCGACAACTGGATCCACGAGCCGGCGTACCTGCTCGGCGTGCTCGCCGGGTCGCTGACGAAGAGCAACAAGCTCGGCATCGTCGCCGGCCTGCCCGTGCCCGAGGTCAACCGCCTCGCCAACGCCTTCGTCGCCGGCGCGCAGTCGGTGAACAAGAAGGCGGTCGTCAAGGTCACCTTCATCAACAGCTGGTTCGATCCCGCGACCGCGAAGGAAGCGGCGCTGGCGCAGATCGGCGCCGGCGTGGACGCGATCTACGCCGAGCGGGCGGGAGTGATCGAGGCCGCTGTCCAGAAGAACATCTACGCCTTCGGCAACATGTCCGACCAGAAGAAGGTCGGGCCGAAGAACGTCGTCTCGAGCGCCGTCTGGAACATGACGCCGACGGTGCGGTACGTGCTCCGTCAGGTCGCGGGCGGGACGTTCACCGGACAGGACCTCAAGGACTTCTCGATGCTGGGACAGGGCGGAGCGAGCCTCGCCGCGGTCAACGCCGGCGCCAAGGGCGGGATCCCCGGGAAGCTCGTCGCCAAGATCAAGCAGCTGACGGTCAAGATCAAGGCCGGCACGCTGCGGGTGGACATCAACGAGGCTCAGCCCGCGGGCTCGGTCAGCGTCAAGAAGTAACCGGGAACGTGGCGGTCGCACGACCGTGAGATCGCACGAGTCGGGTGCTACGGCGGGCGGGGAGATCCCGCCCGCCGTCGAGCTCCGGGGGATCACGAAGCGCTTCGGCAACCTCGTCGCGAACGACGGCGTGGATCTCTCCGTCGCGCGCGGCGAGGTGCACGCGCTCCTGGGCGAGAACGGCGCCGGGAAGTCGACGCTGATGCGGATCCTCTACGGCCTCGCACGGGCGGACGCAGGCGTCGTCCTCGCCGACGGCAAGCCGGTCGCGATCCACTCGCCGAAGGACGCCATCGCCGCCGGAATCGGCATGGTCACGCAGCACTTCGCGCTCGTCAGGCCGATGACGGTCGCCGAGAACATCGTCCTCGGCCGCACCGGCGGCGTCCGCGTGCAGCTCGAGGCCGCACAGGCCCGGGTGACGGCTGCCGCGGAGCGGTTCGGGATCCGCGTCGATCCGCTCGCCCGGGTCGGCGACCTGTCGGTCGGCGAGCAGCAGCGCGTGGAGATTCTCAAGGCGCTCTACCGCGACTGCAGGGTGCTGATCCTCGACGAGCCGACGGCCGTCCTCGTCCCGCAGGAGGTGGATGCCCTCTTCGCCACGCTGCGGCGCCTGTGCGACGACGGCATCGCGGTGGTCTTCATCAGCCACAAGCTGAACGAGATCCGTGAGATCTCCAACCGCGTCACCGTGCTGCGGCGCGGCGTCGTCGTGGGCACGCGGGTGACGGGCGAGATCGGCGACCGCGAGCTCGCGTCGCTGATGGTCGGGCGCGCGACGTTCGGCGTGCAGCGGCGCGCGGGCTCCGGCGCGGGCGCCACCGTCCTCCGGGTCGAGGGTCTCTCCGCCCTCGGGCGGCAGGGGCTCCCCGCGCTGCGCGAGGCGACCTTCGAGGTCCGCGCGGGGGAGATCCTCGGCGTGGCGGGCGTCTCCGGCAACGGGCAGACCGAGCTCGCCGAAGTGCTCTGCGGGATGCGCCGGGCCTCCGCCGGCAGCGTCACGGTCGACGGCGTGGACTTGACGAGCGCCGTCCCGGCCCGGGTCGTGGCCGCCGGGGTCGGGCGGATCCCCGAGGACAGGCACGCCGCTGTCGTGAGCGAGCTGAGCGTCGCCCACAACCTCGCGCTCGAGCGCCTCTCCGAGTTCCGGCGCGGGCCGCAGCTCGACAGCCGCCGCCTGCGCGAGCACGCGGAGACGCTGATCGAGCGCTTCACGATCAAGGCCCGCCCGGACGACCCGATCGGCACCCTGTCCGGCGGGAACCTCCAGAAGGTGATCCTCGCCCGGGTCCTCTCCCGCGAGCCGAAGCTGCTCGTCGTCTCGCAGCCGACCCGCGGGCTCGACGTCGCCGCCACCGAGTACGTGCGCCAGCAGCTGCTCGAGCAGCGCGAGCGGGGAGCCGGCGTGCTGCTCGTCAGCGAGGATCTCGACGAGCTGCTCATGCTCGCCGACCGGCTGATCGTCCTCTACGAGGGGCGGATCGTCGGCGAGGTCGCGGCCGGCGAGGCGGAGCCGGATCACCTCGGGCTGCTGATGGCAGGGTTGACGGGGGCGGCTGCATGATCAGGGTCCGTCTGGAGCAGCGGGCGGCGCCCGCGCGCTGGTTCGGCGTCGTTGTGGCGCCGGTCGCGATCGTCGTCACGTTCGCGCTCACGATCGGCTTCGTGCTCGCTGCGGGGGCGAGCCCGCTGGATGCCTACAACCAGTTCCTCGTCGAGCCGCTCACGTCCCGGTACACGGCGCTCGAGGTGCTGGTCGCCGCGACGCCGCTCCTGTTCACCGGGGCGGCTGTCGCGATCGCCTTCCGGTCGGGCTTCTGGAACATCGGCGCCGAAGGACAGCTGCTCCTGGGCGCGGTCGCAGCCACGTGGGTGGCCACGACGTTCGTGGGCGGGCTGCCGCGCGCTGCCGCGATCCCGCTCGTGATCGCCTTCGGCGCGGCCGGCGGCGCGGCCTGGGCGCTCGTCCCGGCGCTGCTCCGTGTCCGGCTGGGGATCGACGAGGTGGTGACCACGCTCCTCCTCAATCCGGTGGGGCTGCTGGTCGTGACCGGCCTGCTCAACGGCCCGTGGCGGAACCCGGAGACGATGTTTCCCGAGTCGGAGCGCATCGCGACGAGCGCCGAGCTGCCCCCGATCGTGGGCGCGGAATCCCGGCTGCATCTCGGGTTCGTGATCGCGATCGCGCTGATCGTGGTCGCGTGGTTCGTCTTCGGCCGGACGGCGACCGGGCTCAGGCTCCGGGCGGCGGGGCTGAGCCCCGAGGCCGCCGGCTTCGCCGGGATCAGGGTCGGTCGCCTCCTGCTCGGAGCGGCGCTCGTCAGCGGGGCGATCGCCGGCATCGCGGGCGCGAGCGAGGTGATGGGCATCCAGTACCGGCTCACCGACGGCTTCTCCGCGGGCTTCGGCTACACGGGCATCGTCGTCGCGACGCTCGGCGGCCTGAGCATGCCGGGCGTCGTGCTCGCCGCGCTCTTCCTCGGCGACCTCGTCGTCGGCAGCACCTCGGCCGGCCGGGAGCTGGGCGTGCCCTCGCAGCTCGCCGACATCGTCCAGGGCGCGCTGCTGCTCGTGATGGTCTCGCTGCTCCTCCTGCGCCGCTACCGCGTCTCCTTTCGGCGGGCGACGTGAGCTTCGCCTCCGACGTGCTGGCGGCGACGCTGCGGAACTCGACGCCGCTCCTCTACGGAACCGTCGGCGAGACCTACTGCGAGCGTGCGGGCATCCTCAACCTCGGCATCGAGGGGACGATGTACGCCTCCGCCTTCTTCGGCTTCCTCGTCGCCTATACGTCGGGCTCGCTGCTCCTCGGGCTGGCCGCGGCGGTGGCCGTCGGCGTCCTCGCCGGTGCCCTCATGGGCTTGCTGACGGTGACGTTCGGGACGAACCACCACGTCGCAGGCCTCGGCCTGACGCTCTTTCTCATCGGCACCGCCGAGTTCGCCAACCGCCTCCACTTCCGCGGCGAGCAGGCGCTCGCGACGATCGACCCCTTCAAGCTGTGGGACTTCCTCGGCGTCGAGATCCTCGCCCAGTACGCGCTCACCTACGTCGGCTTCCTCGTGATCGTCCCGCTCGCGTGGTGGGTGCTGATGCGGTCGAGCCTCGGTCTCAACATCCGCGCGGTGGGCGAGAACCCCGAGGCGGCCGATGCGGCGGGGGTCAGCGTGGCGCGGACGCGCTACCTCGCGCTGATGATCGGCGGCGGGCTGATGGGCGTCGGAGGCGCGTTCTTCACCCTCGCCGCGCTCGGCAGCTTCACGCTCGACATCATCGCCGGGCGCGGCTGGGTGTGCATCGCGCTCGTGATCTTCGGTCGCTGGCGCATCGGCCGCGGGGTGCTGGGCGCGCTGCTCTTCGCCTTCGTCTACGCGCTCCAGCTGCGCCTGCGGCTGATCCCGGAGCTGGCCGGCGTGCCCTTCGAGCTCCTGCTCGCCCTGCCGTACGTCGCCGTGATCGCCGCGCTCGCCGTCTCCGGCCGCAACGTCGCCTATCCGGGCGCCTACCTCAAGCCCTACCGCCGGGCGTGAAAGGAGCAGCATGAACGACCACGAGTGTCTCGCCGCCGCGATCGAGGAGGCTCGGATCGGGCGCGCCGAGGGTGGCGTGCCGGTCGGCGCTGCGCTCGCCGTGGACGGCCGCCTGCTGGCGGTCGGGCGGAACCGTCGCGTGCAGATGGGAAGCGCGATCAGGCACGGCGAGACCGACGCGCTGGAAAACGCGGGCCGGCAGCCGGCGGCGGTCTACCGGCGCGCCACGATGTACACCACGCTCTCACCCTGCGACATGTGCGCGGGCGCGATCCTGCTCTACGGCATCCCGCGCGTCGTGATCGGGGACGACACGACCTTCCGCGGCCCCGAGGAGCTACTCGTCGCACGCGGGGTCGAGGTCGTCCACCTCCGCTCCGACGAGTGCCGGGAGCTGATGGAGGGCTTCATCGCCGAGCACCCCGAGCTCTGGAACGAGGACATCGGCGTCTGAGCCGTACGGTCACCGTTCGAAGGGGTCCCACGCGACCGGGTCGGTGGTCGAGGCGCGCAGGGCCCGGCGCGTGAGCTCGAGGCCGCGCGGGTCGAGCTCGTCGAGCGGGTCGCTCGAGACGACGAGCCCGCCGCACGCCTCGACGTGCTCGGCCCACGCCTCACGGCGCTCGACCTCCGGACGGACGATCAGGCAGTCGGGGTCGTTCGCCCAGAGCCGTCCGTGCATCCAGGCCCGCGCCCGCGAGACCGCAACCGCGCCCCTGCCGGACGGCAGTGACGCGTCGCCGGTCGCGGACTCGTAGCGCGGGTCGATGTCCGGCCCGACGCGCATCGCGTCGACGAGGCCGATGCTGGGCAGCAGCGGCCCGGCCCCGAGCAGGATCGCGTCCGGGCCGGCGCCTGCCCGGATCAGGCGCATCGCCTCGCGGTAGGCGTCGAGCCCCGGGATCGCTCCCGCGTAGAGGAAGTCGAGCTTGAAGTAGTCGAACCCCTGTTCGGCGAGGGTGCGGAAGACGCGCTCGAGGTGGTCGGCGGCGCCCGGGTGGCCGACATCGAGGACGCCGAGCCGCTGCTCCCAGTTGAAGCCGGCGTCCGCGCCCTCGACGAGCCAGTCGGGGTGCTCGGCGGCAAGCCGGCTGCGCTGGCCGACGACGAATGGCGCCACCCAGATCCCCGGAACTCGCCCGGCAGCCCGGATCCGGCCGGCGAGACGGTCGAGCGGCCCGAAGCGGGGCGAGCGCTCGAGCCAGTCGCCCGGCGCGGCCTGGTGGCCGTCGTCGATCTGGACGATGTCGATGTCGAGGCCGAGTCGGCCGATCGCGGCGAGGTTGAGGAGGATGTCGTCCTCGGTGACGCCCTGCCAGTAGTGGTACCAGGAGCACCAGCCGGGCGGGATCGAGCGGACCCGGCCGGGGCCTGCGGTGTCGGCCCAGGCGGCGAGCGCGTCGACGAGGCGCGCGCCCGACGTCTCCACGACAGGCCCGTCGGCGGAGACCACGAGCCGGTCGCGCTCGGCGCGCGCGCGGATCGAGGCGACGTCCGGACCGGTCGTGGCCCACAGCCGCGCGGGACCTTCCGGCGGCACGACGCCGAGCAGCCCTTCGCCCTGGAAGCCGTGCTCGGGCCCGGGCTTCCCCGGCCGGTAGCCCATGATCTGCCGGAGGGCGTCGGGCGCGCGGGGCGACGTCGCGGTCGCCGGATACAGGCCCGCCGGGCTCCATGAGTTCCACCCTTCCTCGTAGACGAGCATGCGCGCGGGATCGGCGCACACCTCTGCGACGTCCTCGAACCGCGTCATCGTCGGCGCCTGAGCTGAACGGTACGGATCTCCCACGCGCCGAGCTCGAGGCGCAGGGAGCCGCCGTTGAGAGCCAGCGGGCCCAGCGGCCGGCCGAGCAGGTCGACTTCCCGGCCGTCGTCGAAGCCACCCGAGACGATCGCCTCTCCCGGGTCGGGCCGCTGGCGAACGAGTCGCAGCTCGAGCCACTCGCCGCGCCGCCTGAGCGAGGACAGGACGGCTCCCTCGACGCTCAGGCCCTCCCCGGCTGTTGCGTCGCCGCCGCCGCCCCGCGCGGTCACGAACGGGTGCTGGTAGTCCTCCATCGCCTCGAGCACGTTGCCGTCCCCGTGCGGGTGGACGGCGAAGGCGACGCTCCAGCGGCGGCGGCACTGCGCGTCGGGGATCTCGACCTCCGGCCCCGCCGGGTCCTCGCGGTAGGCGTGCGCGGAGCGGCTGATCAGGCCGGTGGCGCGCAGCACGGTCAGCGCCAGATCGCGCTCGTCGAGCAGCTCGTACTCGAGCACGTGCGGCAGCAGGACCGCGAGCCCGCCGGCGTCCACGAAGCCGCGCGCCGGGTACGTTCCGAGCTGCACCTCGCCGTGGCCTGCCTCCGGGAGCCCCGAGCGCTCGACGACCGCGAACTGGCCCTCGGCGAACGAGCTCGGCGCGGGGCGGGGGAGCGGGATGTGGAAGCGGAGCCGGTGGTCGGAGCAGCGGTTCTCGAACGCGACGCGCACGCGTGCGAACGGCTCGCCGGCGCGCAACTCGACGTGGGTCGCCACGTCGACCGGCACGGTCTCCGGAGAGCGCGCCGAGCCGTCCGCGAGCATGCCCACCGGCCAGCGGAACCTGCGCACGACCTCGAGCTCGCCGGATACCGGACCGGCCGCGCGCAGCTTCACGAAGACCGACTCCGGCTCCTCGACCAGCGTGTCGGCCGCGGGCGGGGCGTAGTTGTAGCTGTCGCCGAAGTCGCCACCGTCCACGAGCCGGCCGATGCCCTCGAGGTCGCCGACGCGCAGCGTCCCGTCGTCGGCGACCGTCACGTCGAGGAGACCGTTCGAGAGCGTGCGCCCCTCAGCGTGAACGGCGTGCTCGACGTGTCCGGCCCCTCGGATGAGGCGGCCGGCGCCCCAACCGAGCGCCGGTGCCGGCACGCGCACGAGCAGGCGGCGGCGCGGCTCGGCGACGATCTCGACCCGTCGGCGGCCGTCCGCCGGCAGGTCGCGCCGCAACGCGTCGACGTCCAGCCACTCGGGGTCGGGCTCGTCCGCGACGTCGAACGTCACGCGCCCCTCCTCGACCCGGATGCCGTTCAGGAAGCGTCCGAAGAGCTCGCGCCCGTGGACGCGCCGGAAGAACGCGGCGAGCTCCGGGCCCTCCAGCTCGGCCGAGTAGAGGGCCGGGCGCGACCGGTCCACCTCCTGCGCCGCCGCGCGGCTGCCGTCGGCGAGCTCGAGCGCGACCTCCGCCCAGTCGTCCGGGACCGGCAGCTCGACCTCGACGACGTCGCTGCGCGCGCGCGGCGACGGGTTGAGCGCCACGATCGAGCCCCTCGGCGCGTGCGCGGCGGCTGCCGCGCACGCCCGCCGGGTCAGCTCGCCAGCGATCTGCTCGGCCTCGGCGTAGCGGGCGAGCACCTGCTCGCAGACGGCGTCCACCGAGCAGCCGCAGATCGAGTCGTGCGCCGAGTTCTGGATCACCCGGCTCCAGGCGACCCGCAGCAGCTCCTCGGGCCACGCTCCGCCGTGGAGCGCCTGGAGCGGCTCCGCGTAGCGCTCGAGCGCCCGCTCGGCCCGCGCGCAGGCGGCCTTGAGGTCGATCCGCGCCGACGTGACCCCGACGAGCATGTTCGCGCGGGCCGCCGACCGGAGCTCGCCGCGGATCCGCACGAGCCCCTCGTCGTTCCCGGGGCGTCCGAGGTAGTCGCCGAGCGTCTCGAGCTCGACGCGGAAGCGGCTCTGCGCGGCGTTCACGCGCTCGACGTGCCCGGCGAGCTCCGGTGAGGGCTCCTGGTGGTCGGTGCCGTACATGGCGAGCAGGTCGTCGTCGCCGAAGAAGGGGGCGACCG
>Ga0082335_1007295_pt1 | contig 13468 bp, 13 predicted proteins | sample Subgrocontami58m_FD_72375 | JGI IMG/M metagenome (GOLD analysis project Ga0082335, IMG submission 72375) | Subsurface groundwater microbial communities from S. Glens Falls, New York, USA - GMW37 contaminated, 5.8 m (SPADES assembly) (version 2) ...
TCTGTCTCGCTTATGTGTCCTGGGCTCAAGCCGCGGGTCAAAACGCGGCCCAGTTCGTGCCGGTGACCATGCTGATTACCGCGGCACTGTTTACCTTGGCGAGCCTGCCGACCTTCGCCATGCTGCGCGAACGCGCTGTGCCGCAGCCGCTGCCGGCAGGCGCGTCGCTGGTCGCATCGGCGTTCGCGCGGCTGGCGCACACCCTGCGCCACGCGGCGCGTTACCAGGATCTGCGCCGTTTTCTCCTGTGCATCGTGTTCTACCAGGCCGGGGTGCAGACGGTGATCACCCTTGCAGCGATCTACGCCGAACAGGCGATGGGGTTCGGCATCCAGGACACTCTCATGCTGGTGCTGGTGGTTAACGTCACGGCCGCGTTGGGCGCGTTTTTTCTCGGCAACATGCAGGATCGCATCGGTCACGTCCCGACCATAGCGCTCACGCTGGCCGGCTGGATCGCGACCGTGCTGATTGTCTGGGTGGCGGACACGCGGCCGCTGTTCTGGATTGCGGCTAACCTCGCTGGCCTATGCCTGGGTGCTTCGCAGTCGGCCGGCCGCGCGCTGGTCGGCTACTTGAGCCCCAGGGCGCGCCGCGCCGAGTTCTTCGGCCTGTGGGGGCTGGCGACGAACCTGTCTTCCATCCTCGGTCCCATCACCTACGGTGCGGTGAGTTGGATCTCGCAGGGCAACCACCGCCTGGCGATGTTGATCACCGGTGCCTTTTTCGTGGCCGGATTGCTGATTCTCCATGGTATCGACGCGCGCCGCGGCCGGCGCGCCGCGCTGAGGAACGCGTAAGCACCGGCTTATATACGGCGTCTTGTATACCGCGGCATGCCACGAGCGGACTTGCGCGCTGCGCGCGCCAACCGTGTCTTCTGTTCGGATGAAAAGCGCATCCGAACAGAAGACACGGTTATGCAATTACTCCGCGACAATTGCCACATCCGCGCGAATGTTTTTGTCATTTTGGTTGCGGCCAGCAGCAGCGCTAAGGTAAACACCAAACATGGCGTGGGGGTTTTATCCAAGATCGTCGCTTGCGCACGGATGCGTTTTTCATCCGCGCGCAAGCGACGATCCGCGCGGACGGTTTTTCGTCCGCGCAGGTTTTGCCAAAACCTGCGCGCTGCGCGCGCCAACCGTGTTTTTGGTACGGAGAAAAACGCTCCGTACCAAAAACACGGTTATGCAATTACTCCGCAACGATTGCCACATCCGCGCGAATGTTTTTGTCATTTTGGTTGCGGCCAGCGGCCGCACTAGGCATAGGAGCGATGCATCATGGACTGGATTGCGTGGGACGACACCCTGGATACCGGACATGCCGGGATGGACGCCGACCATAAGGAACTGGCCGAGCTGTTCAACCTGCTGCGCGACGCGGTGGAGAGCGGCGAGGGAAAGGCTGCCTGCGCCCAGGTGCTCGATGACATCATCCGGCACGCGCAAACGCACTTCGAACTGGAGCAACGGTTGATGACGCAGCATCGGTACCCGAAGGCGGAACAACACGCGGCCGAACATGCGATGCTAATCAGCCAGGCGCTGGACTACAAGGAGGGCTTCGATATGGACTCGGCCACCACAAGATCGGCCCTGATGCGCTTCCCCGAAGTCTGGCTGGCGTTTCACATCCTGTTCTCGGACAAGGAATTGGCAGCCTTTCTCGCACACACCCGGGGCACTCCCCGGCGAGCAGTAGGCTCTGCGCAGGGGCCGACGCAAGCATGAAACTCCGGACCAGTCTGATTGCGACCATGCTGCTGGCCGCCTGCGCGTCCTACAGCGGCTCCGGCCTAGCGCCCGGCGAGGCACGGCTGGAACAGGTGCAGGCGCTGATGGGACCGCCTGCATTGAGCTGGAAGGACGCCGACGGTTCGGTCCAACTGGCGTATCCGCGCGGGCCGGCCGGGTTCGATACCTACATGGTCAAGCTCGGGCCGGACGGACGCCTGCAAAGCATTGCGAACGTCCTCGACGAGCAGACGTTCGCGCGCATCCGCGCCGGCATGACAAAAGACGAGGTGCTGCGGCTAGTCGGCCCGCCCGATCACAGCCGCAGCGTCTATTTCAAGGCCCGCGACGAACTCGCGTGGGAGTGGCGCTTCCGCGAAGTCTACGGCAACCCCGCGCATTTCGCGGTGTTGTTCGACGCGACCGCCGGCAGCGTACGCAGCACCATGATCCTGCCTGAACAGTATGGACGCCGAATGTTTCCGAGACATTGAAGTCGCCGACCCCTTCGCACCGCACCGGCACCGGTCGCGCGCTGAACCGGACAGTTCGACACACCACCCGCGAAAACCATCTACCGTGCCAGCCCGATGTCCGACGACAGGCACCAGGCCACGACCAGAGGAAGGGATAAGCTAAATAGTTGCCTCAGTCAAGCTGCGCAACCGCTCCATCCTATTTCTTGGCCGCGAGTTCCTCGACCTTCTTCTCCAACGCGTCCAATTTTTTGAGCGCGGCATTCGCCTTGACGAAGTCGAAATAGCTGGCATTGCCGGCGGGTAGATCTACTTTCGAGCCCCAGACTATCCAAGAGTCGTCATAGTTGCGGACTTTCTGATACCCCATTTCCCGCAGCACGGCGTAAGTCTGGGTAGAGCGCGTGCCGGTCTGGCAATAAGCCACCACTTCTTTCTTCGGGTCGAATTTCTTGTACAGTTCCTTGATCCCCGCCGCGTCCTTCAGGGCCATGCCCTCGCGGTCCTGGACTTTCTTCTCCGCCAGTTTCTTCGCCGCCTCGGGATCCGCCCAGGCAGACTCATACGGGATGTTGGTGTGATTGGCGGCCGGGATATACCCCCCCCGCAGTGCGCGGATGTCCTCTCCGGCGTATTCCTTCGCGGTGCGCGAATCGAGGAACTGAATCTCCTTGTTTTGCAGGTTTTTCTTGACGAACTCCGTCGTCGCGATAAGCTCCGGACGCACCTTGGCGGTGAACTGCGCCGCCGGAAGCTTGCGCACTTCGTTGGTCAGGGGCTGTTTGGCCTTCGCCCAATCATCCATGCCGCCGTGATACACCTTGGCCTTCGCGGCCCCCAGGTACTCGAGAATCCAGAAAACCACGTCGGGACCCGTGTCGCCCTTGGCGCCGTAGACGATGATCTCGTTCTCGCGCGTGATGCCCGCCTCTCCCAGGATCTTCTCCAGTATCTTCACCGGCAGGACGCGCGCATCCACGTCGCGCAATTCCACCTGCCCGCCCTTTGCACCGAGGACCACCGCGCCTGGGATGAGCCCCTTTTTATAATCGCGCTCGGCACGAGCGTCCACGACCACCACGCCGGGCTTGTCTTTGTTTTTCACTACATAATCCGTTTCCACGATCACATGATGCGCGGATGCCGTTCCGAACCCGGCGAAAAAAACAACACCCGCCAGCAGGCCTGACTTGCAAATCTCCGATCTTTCGTAGCGCTTTTCCATCATCCACCTCCTTGTCGATGCGTTTTACATGCTTCCACAAACCCAGACAGCTATTCCGGGACTTGCGTGCCCGGTTAGAAATAACGATGTATCTTATCCGACATAAACTCAACATGTCCATTCAGCCGGCATCCGGCGGATGAACGTGCAGAACGAACTGAGCAGGATCTGTTCTGTCGTTCTGACCTCCATGACCTACCCCATATGTCAGGTAAGCAGTGTCAGGCAAACAGCAAACCGCTCAGGCACAATAACCATGTCAGCGATCCGGGTTTTAGTCAACTACTATTGAATATATGAGCGAATTGGATTTTCTTATCCGCGCAATTGACGCCGGGACGATCCAATGCCCACCGCGCGCATTGCCCGCGGCACCGATCACGCCAATCTGCAGGCGCGCCGAATAGTGGTTAACATGGGCGCATGGAAGACTTGGTCTCGGTCATTATCCCCAACCGCAACGGCGCCGCCACCATAGGAAAATGCCTGGCGGCGGCCCAGGCGTCGCGGCACGGCAATTTCGAAATCATCGTAGTCGACGACGGCTCCGAAGACAACTCGATCGAGATAATCGAACGCTATCCCTGCAAGCTGGTTCGCCTTGAGCAGCATGGGGGCGCGGCACGGGCGAGAAACGCGGGCGCCGACATCAGCCGAGGTGGGATTCTGTTTTTCACTGACGCCGACTGCCTGTTACTCCCCGATACATTGGCTCTCGCGGCGGCAACGCTGGCTCGCGAAGGCTCGAATGCGATCGTCGGCGGCACCTACACGCCTGCCCCATACGACCGGCGCTTCTGCAGCCGCTTTCAGTCGGTTTTCATAAATTACTTTGAATCCAGACAAGCGCCCGCGGCCGATTACATCGCCACGCACGCGCTTGCCGTGGACGCGTCCGTATTCCGCGGCAACCGCGGCTTCGCCGAAGACGTCCGGCCGATCCTGGAAGACGTGGAGTTCAGCCACCGCTTGCGCCGCGCCGGTTGCCGGCTGGTGATGAACCCCGCCATCCAGGTGCAGCATATGTTCAACTATTCCCTGATCCGTTCCCTGCGCAATGCATTCACCAAATCCCTGTACTGGACCGGCTACGCCATCGGCAACCGGGATCTACTGGCGGATTCCGGTACCGCCTCGGTGGCACTCAAGCTCAACGTGCTCCTTTTCGCCGGCAACGCCGGCCTGCTGTCCGGTTTTGTTCTGACGGGGAAGATGATCCTGCTCGCGTTCATGGCTCCGGCGCTCGCCTTTAATCTGTTCGTGAACCGGGGACTGCTCCTGGCATATCACCGCGCCGAAGGCTTGGGCTTCGCGCTCATGGCTGCACTGTATTACCTGCTGCTCTATCCCCTGGCAGTAGGCGCCGGTGCGATCGCCGGGATGCTGCGACATTTGTTTTCGAGCCCCGTCCGTTCACAGGAGCATGGTTGATGGTTTCGTGGCTGCGCCATGTGGATGCGATTGCGTGGAAGCGCCGGCCGATCCAGCTCACTTTCTTCGTCACGCGCAAGTGCAATGCGCGCTGCCCCTACTGTTTTTATCTGCAAAGCGCGGAAATGGCGGCGTCCGACGCCGCCGAACTATCGCTGGAGGAGATCGGGAAGATCTCCCGTTCCCTCGGGAGTCTGCTGTGGCTCGCGTTCTCCGGCGGTGAGATTTTTCTGCGCAAGGATCTGGGCGACATCAGCCGCCTGTTTTACCGGCAGAACCGCCCGGCGATCATGCTATATCCGACCAACGGCCTGCTGCCGCAACCGATTCACGACTCGATGGCGCAGATTCTGCGGCAATGCAGCGACAGCATCGTCGTGGTCAAGCTTTCGCTCGACGGCGTCGGGGCGGCGCACGACGCCCTGCGCGGGACAAAAGGCGGCTTCGACAAGCTGCTGCAGACCTACCACCTGCTCGCCGGACTGCTGGAGCACTATCCCAATTTCGAACTCGGCATCAATACCGTTTTCTGCGCCGGCAACCAGGATAGCATGGATGAAATCATCGAATTCGTGCAGGGCCTTAAACATATCCGGACCCATACGATCTCCCTTGCGCGCGGCGACCTGGCGGACGCCGGCCACAAGGCGGTGGATCATGCGAAATACGAATGCGCCATCGCACGGCTTGCCGCGGATCTGCGCGAGCGCAAGACGCCGACCTACGCTTTTCGCGGCGCGCGCCTGAAAGCGGCCCAGGACATCCTGCAGCGCCGCCTGATCCACCGCACCCTGCTGGAGCAAAAAAGGCTGATCCCCTGCTATGCCGGCCGGCTCAACCTGGTGTTGAGCGAGACGGGCGAGGTCTATCCCTGCGAGATCCGCTCGGTGAGTTTCGGCAACGTGCGCGCGCACGGCTACGACCTCGGTTCCGTCCTGCGCACGGTCGCCGCGCGCGCGACCCTAGGCGCCATCGGCCGCGGCGAGTGCCACTGCACGCACGAGTGCTACTTCATCACCAACATCCTGTTCAACCCGCGCTGCTACCCGGCGCTCGCCCGGGAGTGGCTGCGGCTTCGGCCGGCACGGGCGCGTCCGCGTGAGGGCGCCGGCGAAACAGTCCCCGCCTCATCGATAGCCAGAACAGGCTCCTGACCCCCGCCAGCGCGGCGCGCAGGTCGTTCACATTGCGCAGCCGCAGGAGCTGGCGCAGCAGGAAGGCCGGCCGCGAATAGAAACGCCGCAAGCCGAGCTGGCGCAGCGCGTGGATCTCCTCGCGCGTCATCGTGTAGGGCACGAACGCCGCGCCCTGGTAGGTGTAGTCCCTGAGATCACCGGAGATCGTGCCGTATTTCGCGTGATTGTCATACAGATCGGTCCCGGGGAACGGAGTTACAGCGTGAAAATTCGCGAGGTCCGGATCGAGCGCGAGCGCGAACTCGATGGTCTTCAGACCGTCCTCGTAGGTCTCGCCCGGAATCCCGAACATAAACGGCATGCTCACCCGCAGCCCCACCGCCTTGGCCGCGCGCACCGCCGCGCGGGTGTGATCGAGGGTCGAACCTTTGCGCACGGCATTGAGGTTCTCCTGCTCGCCGCTCTCACCGCCAAACAGGATCGCCCAGCACCCAGCCTCCTTGAACGCGCGCAGCAGCGGTTCGTCCACCTGATTCACGCAGGCCGAGGCGAACCAACTGAAGTCCAGCCCGCGCGCCTTGATTTCGCGGGCAAGCCGCAGCGCGCGCTCGTAATCGGCCACGAGCGTATCGTCCAGAAACTTGATCTCGCGGTAGCCCAGGGCGATACAGTGCTCGATCTCGGCAAGCACGTTCTCGATCGAGCGGAATCGCACGCCGCGCACGCCGGCGCGCCGGCCCCTGTCGATCTGGAAGCAGAACAGGCATTTGCGGTCGCAGCCGCGCGCGGTCAGCAGCACCGTCACGGGCTTGCGCCGGTAGGTGCCGGGCGGGGGCAGGTGGCGATCGGCCTGGCCCAGCAGCTCGCGCGCGGGGAAAGGCAGGGCGTCCAGATCCTCGATCAGCGGACGCGGCGGATTCTTGACGATCTCGTCGCCCCGCCGGAACGCCATCCCGAGCACGCCCTCGAGGCCCTGCCCGACTTCAAGCCGCCCAACCATCTCGGGAACGGTGATCTCCCCCTCGCCCGTGCCCACGGCGTCGAAGTGGGCGCACTCGCGCAGGCACTGCTCCTGCATCGCGATCGGATACGGGCCGCCGGCGCAGGTGAAAATCTCCGGGTTCAGCCGCTTCACCGCCTCGGCGGTCTGCATCGCCTTGTACCAGCCGAAGGTCGTGGAGTAGATGCCGGCGAAACGCGGATCGAACTCGGCTACGCGCCGCAGAATTTCCTCCTGCGTGAGGAAGGCGCCGTTGAAAAAACGCACTTCGTGTCCGGCCTTGCCCAACACCGCCGCGATGTAGAGCATGCCCAGGGGCTGCCAGTAATTGATCTGCGAGCCGGCCGTCTCGCGCGGAAACAACTCCTGCGGCGCCCAGGCCGGGATGATCAGCGCGCATTTCACGGCACGCCGCCAATGGCGACAGCCGCAGGCATCCGCGGGTCGCGCGTGTCGCGGGCGAGCAACGCTTCCGCCGCCGCGAGCCCCGAGGCGATGGCCTGGTCCATGTTGTAGTAGCGGAACAGCCCGCCACGGCCGGCGAGCTGCAGGTTGTCGAAGCGCGCGAGGTAATCGCAGAGCATCCGGCTGCGTTCCTGGTAAGCCACTTCGAACAGCGGATAGGCTGCGGGAATTCTCACCACCATGCCGTCAAGCGCCTCGCGGCGGCGGATGAACCCGAGTTTTTCCAGGTGGTGCACGGTCGCGTCGATCAGTTCGGCGTCGGTCGCGTTCCAGGTGGCGTCGCCGCGAAAACAAAAGCGTTCGGTCGCGAGGAGCGTATGCCCCGGCGGCGCCATCGCGGCGCTCCAGTTGGTCGGCTCATGCAGCCGGCCGAAAGGAACGTCCTTGCCGGGAAAGTAGATCCAGGTCTGGTCGGTCGCGCGCTCTCGCGCCAGCATCACCGCCACAATGACCAAATCCCGGTAGCGCAGCCGCGCCGCAGCCGCGCGCACCTCCACCGGCGCGTGCGGACTCAGCGTCTGGATAATTTGCGTAAGCGGGATGGTGGACAGAAACGCCTCGCCCCGAAGCTCGTGCACCTGGTCTCCCCGGCGCACGCTGACGCCCTCGATGCGCCGACCGTCATGGCGCACGCGCACCACCCGGTTGCCGGTGGCAATCGGGCTCGAGCGCTCGATGCCCGCGCGCAGGCGCTCCGCAACGCGGCCGATCCCTAGCCTCGGGTACAAGAAACGATCCACCAGCGTCGGCAGCGCGGCGCCGCGTTTCAAAAACGCGTGTTGGATGGCGGCGCCCAGGGACAGGCCCTGGACGCGCTGCGCCATCCACTCGGCGCTGATGTCGCGGCAGCCGACGCCCCATACCTTTTCGCTGTAGTCGCGGAAATAAAGCTCGAACAGCGGCCGCCCGAAATGGGCCACGACCCAGTCTTCCAGCGACGCGAGCGGCGCGGGCCGCATGCGCCGCTCAAGGCTCGCCCGCGCATAGCCGAGCAGGATCCGCGCGCTCGTGCGCAGGCCCACCCCGGCGAGCGCGCCCAGGGGCCGCAGCGGATACTCGATCCATTTGCTGCGCAGGTAGATGCGGCTCGCGCGCGGCACCGTGACGAGCTCGTCGCCGAGCAATTCGCGCACGAATCCCTCGACGCGGGCGTCGTGGGTGAAGAAGCGGTGCCCGCCGAGATCGAAGCGAAAACCGTCGCGCGCCACGGTGCGCGCAAGCCCGCCGACGGCATCCGCGCCCTCCAGCACCTGTACGCGGCGGCCGGCTTGCGTGAGCGCCCAGCCAGCCGCCAGGCCGGCGAGGCCGCCGCCTAGAATAATGGTTTCCCCGTTCATGGCCCGCAGCGGGCCGCGCTAGCGCGCGAGCAGCACCGGAATGGTGGCCCCGTTGGCAACCTGGTGCGCCACATCGCCGAGCATGAGCTTGTCGATCAGGCTGCGCGTATTGCCGATGACGATAAGTTCCGCAGCGAATTCCACCGCCCCATTGAGTATCCCCTCGGCAGCGCGCCCGCTCCTGATCACCGTATGCAAGTCGCGAAAGCCGTGCCCCTCGAATAACGCACGCTGGGTGGCGAGCGCCGTTTCGGCCTTGGCCTTGAGCGCCTCCAACTGCGGCGTTCCTTCGAGCGCCTGGCGCAACTCGGCAAGCTCCGCGTCGATGCTAAGATCATCCGCAGTGCTCGGTCCGCCGTAGCGCAGCACGTGCAGCAGGACCACGGTTGGCGGCGGCCGGCCGGCGAACAGGCGCACGCAAGCTTCGACGCAGGCGCGGCTGCCTTTGGCGCCATCCACTGCAACAAGAACGCGGTTCATATTTCCTCCTTTCTGCCTGGTTCAGAACCCATTGCCAAAGCGAACTGTGCAGCGGACCGTTCCAGGCGAGCATGAGGCGAGGTGCCCCTCATGTAGACTCTCATCATTGTCCGTACCCGCCCGCCCCCGCGCTCACCGGCGCATGCTCCCCCGCGACCGCGGTCTTGGCGCCGCCGGTATGCGCCGACACGGCGTAACCCATCAGGAATCCGATCCAGGACGCCGCGATGACAACCACGATCCAAAGGCTGGTCTTGTTCATGGAATCTTTTCCTCAGGCTGCAATTTTCCTGATCTTCCAGGTGTACTTGCCGCTTTGCGTGTTTTTCTCGACGACCTCGTTGCCGATGGATTCGCACATGGCGGAGATAGACTCTCCCGAAGAAGCGTTGTCGAACACCAGTTCCAGCAGTTCTCCCCCTTTCATTTTTTCCAGCGCTTTCTTGGTATAGAGCTGGGGATGCGGGCAAACATATCCGCACACGTCCAGCGCATACAAGCCCTCGGTCTTCTTTTCGAATTTCATCGCTCACCTCCTCCTGTTATGCCGGCACTATAGTTCGAAAGCGGCCATCTCCCTGGCCATCTTCCTCTCGGTCCACCAGTTGAAAAATTTGACGCCAACGTAGGCGCCGGCGAACATGCCGGCGCCGAACATCCATCCGGACACATCCCCCTGGGAAACACGGACGAAGAACGCGCCGACATTGCACCCCAGGCCGAGGCGGGAGCCGATGCCCATCAGAGTGCCGCCGATGATGGCCCACATGGCGAGCTCGCGCGTCGTCCCCTTCCACTTGAACTCGTTGCTCAGCAGCGCCATCACGGCCGCGCCACCGATCAAGGCGAGCGACATCCAGTCCGCCGGGTTGATCAGCGGATTGGGAAGGCCGTTCTCCAAGCCGAAATAGATGTTGTCCATGTTGTCCGCACCCAGCTTGTTGAAAACCCATCCGACCCACTGGGCTTCCTGCGTCGTGACATACCAGTAGCCCGGGTCGAACACCGTGCCCTTGGCGGAGAGGCCGGCGGTGATGCCCATTTCCTTCATCAACTGGCCGAAATTGCTCACGCCGAACTTGAGCTGCAGGCCTTTCATCACATACATGTGGAGCCCGGCGGCGATGCCCAGAGCCAGGCCGGCGATCGCCGTGCGTTTCGATGCCATGATCATGGTCCAGTAGCCGGCGAAATTCACCCCCAGTCCCGCGACGGGCAGGCGCGCCTGCGCTTGCTTGCGCAGGTAACCTTTGCGGTACCAGATCAGGTAGACCCCGATCAGCAGCACCGCCGCCGGCAGCACGATCCCCACCAGCACATCGCCGACGAAGGACGCAGCAAACGGATTGCTCAGCTCCAGTAACTTGCTGAACCGAGTCACCGGCTGGTCCCATACGTAGCCGGCAAGATACTGATCCACCCAGCCGTCGCCGGCGTTGATCGACGCCGGCAGTCCTCTCGCCACCGCGGTCTGATGCCAGGAATAGGGCGCCAGGTTGTTGGTCCATCCGCCGACGCTCGCGAAGATCGCCTGCGAGACGCTGATCGACAAGATCACCAGCATCGCCGTGGCGTTGCCCTCGCCCGCCTTGTACAGCGAACCGGAAGCGCAGCCGCCGGTGAGCACCATGCCTACGCCGAAAATGAAACCCGCGATCACCGCATGAATCCCGTAGGGCGCAGCATGAAAGGTGCTGTTGCCGGTCGCCGTGACGAAGGCCGACACCGCGCCGAACAGGATCATGGCGATCATGATACCTACCGCCATGCGCGGCACGCCGACCGCGAACAAATCGCGAAATGCCGAGGAAAAGCAGAACCGGCCGTACTGCAAACACATGCCGTAGACGAAACCAAACCAGAGATAGGCCGCGACGTAAATGTAATACTCGTGCACCGCGTAGGTTGCCATGGTCAGCAGCGTAAGAAAACCGACGATGACGTAGGCCCAGACCTGATTGCTCTTGGCGACGCTTTCTTGATTGCTTTCGGCGACACCTTCGATTCTTGCTACGGCTTCCATCGCCCCCTCCCCAATAAACCCTATCCCCGTCGAGGATAATGCCCTGCCAGGTACACTTTAACAATGGTTCGGTACCCAAAAATATTTTCTGAGGCGATAAACTGGCGCGCCAGACGGTAACCGATAAGCCCTTGTGCAATGCCATCCGGCAAGGACTGGGCGTCATCGTCGGCGATGACCACCACCGCCTCCGCCCTCAGTCCGCCGGCGCCGGCGGCGTAGTATTTCGGGTTCCCGTGTTCCCAGGTGAACCGCAGGGCCGACTTCTCCACGCCTCGCCTGATGGGGGCAAGCCCATCCGAGTGAAAGATCAGACGCTTCGAGGTATAAAGATCCAGCAGGGGCACCGAGACGACCGGATTCACCGCCGCGTACCGCTGCTGCAGTGCAATGACTTCCACCTCCGGGGCATCCAGGGAATCGAGGTATTCCCCGGCCTGCTGCAGATTCACGGCGCTCGTTTGTTGCAGGAACGGCCGGAAGCCCAGGACCGAGAGCACCACCGACGACACGACGATGCACAGAACGAGGTATTTCCGTACTTCCCCGCAGCGGATCTCCCTCAAGCCATGGGCGGCCATCAGCGCCAGCATCGGAAACACCGGCAGGATGTAGCGGATCCGGTTGATTCCCAGCACCATTACCAGCGCCGGCAGCCACAGGACGATGGCGTAGCGTGCATCCCCGCTCTTGAATGCCGCATAAACGGAAACCAGCGCGGCAGCCGCGATGAAAGGATGCGTCTGAAACAGGAAGGTCGAGCTTGGACTCTCTTCCCAGCGCTCGAAACCGGGCAATTGATAACTTTGCAGAAGATCGAATTGCGTGCCCACGACATCGAGCATGGGTAGCAGCGTGCCACCGATCAGGAGCAGCGAAATCATGATCAGTAGAAGAGCACGCAGCAATACGGGCTGCGGCCCCTGTTTGAGCCTGGCAACGAGAACCACCAGAAGCGCGCTCAGAAACAACCAGGCGGAATACTTGGTCCAGAACGCGAGCACCACCACCGCCGACGCCAGCGCCAGACGGCCGCCCCCCCCCCGCTCAAGCGCCTTGAGCGTGGTAAAGACCGCGAGGAGGAGAAAGAACATCGTCGGCACATCGACCAGCATCAGCGGCACCTGGGTGAGCAGGTACGGCATCCCGAGCAGCAACGCCCCGGCGTGGAAACCGACGGTCTCGTCCCACAGCGTCCTGCCGATCAGGTAGGTCAGCACCACGCTCGCCGAGAACAGCAGCGTGGTAAAAATCTGGATATAAATCCTGTCCTCGCCCGCAAAGCGGAAGATCAGGCCGTAGAGCAAGGGAATCAGCGGCAGATCGGTCCAGGCCGCGATTTGCCCGCCCCACTCGCGCAAGAAATACTCCAAACCGTACAGCTCGACATGTTTGGCCTGGGTGAAATACCTGGAGGCGTCGACGATGAGCTCGGGCTCGCTCCAGAAAACGGCGGCCACGGCAAACGAGCAAAGAAATAGCACGCCCGCGGGCCGGCGCCCTGGAAACGGCGCCCTTACCAGGATTGCGGCGAGGAAAAGACCGGCCGCCAAGACGGGCGCGATCCAGAACGCATCCGCATCGGCGAATACCCAGCGCCAACTCGTCAGCCGGTTATCATCCTGCGCACGAAACAGGAAAAGCGTGAGGAAAGCGGCCAAGGAGAGGAGCGCAACCGCGGCGTACGCGAGCAGGACGCCCTGTCGGTCCCCGGATACCGCGGCTGTCGAAACCGCCGACCGCGCAAAGCTATGCGCGCCGCCCTCTTCACTCCCCATCCGCCCGCGCACGTCGAACTAATGCGCCGGCCTATGCCTGCGCGCTCACCAGGAGACGACCTTGTCGCTCGCAAAGATATTGTCCACGAGCGCGTCGTAAGGCACTTCCTTGCGCGCGAGGTCGATCACCTCGACCTCGCAATTCCGCGACAAAGCTTCGATCCATGCACCGGAGGACGCATCCGGCCCGTCGTTCAACAGGCACAGCATCTTAACCATTCCCTCCCTCCCCCTTGTGCGCGATGAACGCAGACCGCCTAGCAGCCTGTCGGACTTAGCCGACAGTTTGCAATTGAATTTATTGAACTTGTCATCGAAGCGAGAGTGTAAACGTTACTCGATATGGGCATAGTACGCACAGGCGAGGCAAGCGAATGA
>Ga0082335_1007296_pt1 | contig 13467 bp, 14 predicted proteins | sample Subgrocontami58m_FD_72375 | JGI IMG/M metagenome (GOLD analysis project Ga0082335, IMG submission 72375) | Subsurface groundwater microbial communities from S. Glens Falls, New York, USA - GMW37 contaminated, 5.8 m (SPADES assembly) (version 2) ...
TGGTGGGTCGTGAGGTCGTGCCCGCGCCTGCCGCAGTACTGGCAGGTGAGGTCGTCACGCTGGAGGACCTCCTTGCGCGTCATCTTCACGACCGGCCGCGGGCGCTTGATGTGGTAGGCGAGCCGGATGACGGAGGGTGAGGCCATCCTGAGACGCTCGCTCGCGACGATGTGGCCGTTCTGCTCGATGACGACGGCCTTCTGCTTCTCGAGCAGCACGACGGCGCGCCGCACGTTGCACACGTTGAGCGGCTGGTAGTCCAGATTGAGGACCAGGACATTCGCGTCGACGACTGCCATCAGTGAGTTCCGATTCTAGAGATGAAGCGAGTGATGAGCGGCTCCGCCGCGAAGAACGAGTCCACCAGCCCTGAGCGCGGCACCGGGCGAAGCCCGGGGCTGGACTAGGGTGACCGGCGTACGATGGAGGGCGGAATGGCTCCCGTGAAAGCCCCCCCGAAGGCCCCGCTGACCGGCACCTGGACGGTGAAGGCCGGGCACGCCCGGATGCTGAAGGGCGGCGTCATCATGGACGTCGTCACCGCCGAGCAGGCGAAGCTGGCCGAGGACGCCGGGGCCTGCGCGGTCATGGCCCTCGAGCGCGTCCCGTCCGACATCCGCTCCGCCGGCGGGGTCGCCCGGATGAGCGATCCCGAGATGATCCTCTCGATCATGGAGGCGGTCACGATCCCCGTGATGGCGAAGTGCCGGATCGGCCACTTCGCGGAGGCGCAGGTTCTCCAGGTGCTCGGGGTGGACTACATCGACGAGAGCGAGGTCCTCACGCCCGCCGACGAGCGGTACCACGTGGAGAAGCACGGCTTCACGGTCCCGTTCGTCTGCGGCGCGCGCGAGCTCGGCGAGGCGCTCCGCCGGATCGCCGAAGGGGCCGCCATGATCCGGAGCAAGGGCGAGGCGGGGACCGGGAACATCGTCGAGGCGGTCCGCCACATCCGCGCGATCACCGACGGCATCCGCGCCCTCGGGAAGATGGACGCGAAGGGGCTCGCGAAGGCGGCCAGGGAGTACCGCGTGCCGCTCGCGCTCGTGCGGCAGGTCGCGAAGGACCAGCGGCTGCCGGTCGTCATGTTCTGCGCCGGCGGCATCGCGACGCCCGCCGACGCCTCGCTCATGATGCAGCTCGGCGCCGAGGGCAACTTCGTCGGCTCGGGGATCTTCAAGTCGAGCGACCCGGCGCGCCGCGCCAAGGCGATCGTCGAGGCGACGACCCACTTCATGGACGCGAAGCTCGTCGCGAGCGTCTCGCGCGGGCTGGGCGACGCGATGCGCGGCATCTCGCTCGACGCGATCCCCGCGGGCGAGCGCCTCGCCGCCCGCGGTTGGTGACGGCGAAGACCAGGTCCCCTCGCGTCGGCGTGCTCGCCCTGCAGGGCGACTTCCGCGAGCACCTCGAGGCGCTCCGCGCGCTGGGTGCCGTCGGCACGGAGGTCCGTCTCCCCGAGCAGCTCGACGAGGTCGATGCGCTCGTCATCCCCGGCGGCGAGAGCACGACGATCGGGAAGCTCGCCGAGCAGTACGGCATCGTCGAGCGGGTGCGCGAGCGCGCGGCGGAGGGGATGCCGGTGTGGGGGACCTGCGCCGGCGCCATCTTCATCGCGAAGGAGGTCCCGGATCACCCGCACCCGCTCGCCGCGCTCATGGACATCACCGTCCTGCGCAACGCCTTCGGTCGCCAGCAGGACTCGTTCGAGGTGGACCTCGACATTCCCGCGCTCGGTCGCAGCCCCTTCCACGGGGTCTTCATCCGCGCGCCGAAGATCGGGCGGACCGGTCGCGGGGTGGAGGTGCTCGCGCGCCTCGCGGACGGCACCGTCGTCGCGGCTCGCGAGGGCAGGCTCCTGGCGACCTCGTTCCACCCGGAGCTCACCCGCGACCGCCGGCTCCACGCCTACTTCCTCGGGATCCCGCGAGCCTGAGGTGAGCAGCCGCGCCGCCGGCCCGGCCGATCTGCGGCGCATCGCGGCGCTCCTCGACCGGACGCTCCACGAGGAGAGCGGGATCGTCGCCTCGGCGCTGCCTTTCCAGCTCGCCGCCGACGCGACCGGCTCCTGGATCCGGTACCTCCCGAGCGTCCTCGGGCTCGGCGGCCGGCTCCGGATCTACCTCGAGGAGCAGCGCGGCGACATCAGGAGCGTCGCGCTCGTGTACGGCGGGCACCGTCCCGAGTGGGTCGTGCTGACGCTCGCCACCCTCCCCGGTCCCGGCGGTGCCGACAGCGCCTTCCGGCTGCTCTCCGATATCAGCGCGGACGCCGCCCGGCACGGCATCCAGCGGGTGTTCGCGGCCACGCCCGATCGGTCGAGCGCGCACGAGGCGTTCTTCCAAGCGGGCTTCTACTCGTACACCCGCGAGTCGTGGCTCGTCTCGGCGGGCCCCGCGCTCCCGCCGCCCGCGCGCCAGCTCGGCCGGCGCGCCACCGGCCGAGACGCGCACGACCTCTTCCGCTTCTACGTCGCCACCACGCCGCACGCGGTCCAGCGTGCCGAGCAGCTCTCGGTCGAGGACTTCGACGCCGGGAGGCGCGCCGGCGCGTACGACCCGCCGCACCTGGTGGGCGGGGATCCCCTCGCGATGCGGCGCGCGGCGGTCCTCCTCGTGGGCGGCGAGGGCGGGGTGAGCGCGCTCGCGCTCGCGTACGAGGGTCGCGCACGCCACCCGCACGTGCTAAAGGTGCGCACCGCCGCCGGCGATGTCGATGCCGCGCGCGACCTCCTGCGCGCGGCGGCACGGGCGCTCCCGCCCGGACGGCCGATCGTCTCGCCGGTCCGCTCGTACGAGGAGCACGTCGCGCGGGCGCTCCTCGCCGACGGCTTCCGCGACGCGGGCACGGCTATGCTCTTCGTGAAAGAGCTCGCCATTCGGGTCGGCGAACCGGCCTTCGCGCCGGCGGTGGTGCGATGAAGAACCCAGCGGACGACCTCGACGCCCTCCTCGACGCCCTTCCCCATGAGCTCGCGCGCCGTGTCCGCGCCCTCGACGGCGTCGACGGCCTCCTCGAGGTCGTCATGGACCTCGGTCGCCCGCCGGAGGCCCGCTTCGCCGGGCGCGAGGAACGGCTCGCCGACCGCGAGGTGAGCGCCGACGACATCGCGTTCGTCACGGCGCGGCTCGGCCACTTCGGCGACGACAACCGGGCGGGCATCGAGCGCACGCTCCACCGCATCAGCGCGCTCCGGAACCGCGCCGGCAAGGTCGTCGGCCTCACGCTCCGGGTGGGACGCGCGGTCTACGGCACGATGGAGATCATCCGGGACGTCGTGGAGTCGGGGAAGAGCATCCTCCTCCTCGGCCGGCCGGGGGTGGGGAAGACGACGCTCCTCCGCGAGGTCGCGCGCGTGCTCGCCGACGACCTCCGCAAGCGCGTCGTCATCGTGGACACCTCGAACGAGATCGCCGGCGACGGCGACATCCCGCACCCCGGCATCGGTCGCGCCCGCCGGATGCAGGTGGTCTCGCCACCGCTCCAGCACGCCGTGATGATCGAGGCGGTCGAGAACCACATGCCCGAGGTCGTCGTCATCGACGAGATCGGCACGGAGCAGGAGGCCGCCGCCGCGCGCACCATCGCGGAGCGCGGCGTCCAGCTCGTCGCCACCGCGCACGGCAACACGCTCGAGAACCTCATGCTCAACCCGACGCTCGCCGATCTGGTGGGCGGGATCCAGACCGTGACCCTCGGCGACGAGGAGGCCCGCCGGCGCGGGACGCAGAAGAGCGTGCTCGAGCGGAAGAGCCCGCCGACCTTTGCGGTCCTCGTCGAGATCCAGGCCTACCAGAAGGTCTCGCTCTACCGGGACGTCGCGGCGACGGTGGATGCGATCCTGCTCGGTCTGCCGGTCGCGCCCGAGACGCGCGAGCGCGACGGGAGCGGCGAGCTGCGGGTGAGCGCGACCCGGCCGTCGCGCGCGCCGGCCGAGGTCGTCGAGCGGCGGAGCACCCCGCGAACGCCGCGCGTCGCGGAGGCGGAGATCGTGAAGGTCTATCCGTTCGGTGTCTCCTGGAACCGGCTCGAGGACGCCGCGCGCGGGCTGGGCCTGCCGGTCGCGATCGTGCGCGAACCGGAGGAGGCCGACGTCGTGCTCACGCTGAAGAACTACTACCGGCGCCGGACGACGAGGCTCCGCAGCGCCGAGACCGCCGGCGTCCCGGTCTACGTCGCGCGCGGCAACTCCGCGAGCCAGATCGCGAGCGCGCTCGCGAACGTCTTCGAGCTGCGGCGCGGTCCCGAGGACGACGCGCTCGGCGAGGCGCGCGAGGCGATCGAGGCCGTCATGAACGGCGGATCGGACGAGGTGGAGCTCGCGCCGCAGGGCGCCTACGTGCGCAAGCTCCAGCACGAGCTCGCGGAGCGCGCGAGCCTCACCTCGCGCTCGACCGGCCACGAGCCGTACCGGCGCGTGCAGATCACCAAGTGAGCGGGCTCTTCCTCTCCTTCGAGGGCGGCGAGGCCTCCGGGAAGTCGGTCCAGGCGCGCGCGCTCGCCGACTGGCTGCGCGCGAACGGCCATGAGGTCATCCTCACGCGCGAGCCGGGCGGCACGCCGCTCGCCGAGCGCATCCGCGACGTCCTGCTTCACGCGGAGGAGGTCGCGCTCACGCCGGAGGCGCAGGCGCTCCTCTTCAGCGCGGCGCGCGCGCAGCTGGCGCGAGAGGTCATCCGCCCGGCGCTCGCCGCCGGGACGGTCGTCGTCGCCGACCGCTTCTACGACTCGACGCTCGCCTACCAGGGCTACGGCCACGGCGCGGACCCGCTCGGACTCATGATGGTGACGCGCTTCGCGGTGGGTGACCTCAAGCCGCGCCGCACGTTCCTCCTGGACGTCCCGGTCGAGGTCTCCTTCGCGCGCTCGCGGGCGCGGCGGAGCGCCGAGGACCGCTGGGACCGCTTCGAGTCGGACGCGCGCGAGTTCCACGAGCGGCTGCGCGACGGCTACCTCCGCCTCGCCGCCGCCGAGCCCGAGCGGATCGTCGTCGTGCGCGGGGACCGCGACGAGGAGGTCATCGCCGAGGAGATCCGCCGGTCGGTCGGCGAGCTGCTCGTACCATCAGCGCGGTGAGGTTCACCCGCGCCGTCGTACCGCCCCGGCGACGAAGCTTGCCAAGGCAATCATCCATCTCGATGGTCCGAGACTCTGACCGCTAGGCACTCCGAGATCGCGTCCGTGGCCGTGTGTGCGGCCCGATCGCCACGACCTGCGCGCGCAGGCGGCGGACCGAGCGCTCCGACAGCCCCAGGAGCGGTGCCGCCCCGCCGACATCGACCTTCCCCGCGAAGATCTGCCTAAGCACGAGTGCCAGTTCCCGCCCCATCGATCCGTCCCTCCTGCGCCAGGTCGGTGGACAGCATCACGGAGCAGGTTCGCCGCTAGGACCTCGGAGCAACGGCAGTATTACTAATGGCTCATTGATTCAATGTTAGAGTAACTATATGGTGCGGTGAGCTCGCATTCAGGGGCCTCGTCTGATCGCCTGGAATGCGTATGCCGGCCGAATGCGCTACCGGGCCGCCAGGCGCGGTCCCAGTTAGGGGGACGCGTGCTACGCCCATCACGACTCCGCGCGGCGACTCGGCACAGAAGGCTGTTCTGGGCGGCGTTTCTTGTGTTCAACCTCGTCTTCTGGGCGGCAGGACCGCTCTCGCGGACCGCGGATGCGCATTACTTCTGTCAGGTTTGGCCCTATTCACAGCAGATCGGGGTGCTGAGCCTGAAGCATTGGAACCAGGTCAGCGCCTCCACGTACCCAGAGTTCGGCGATGCGATCTACAACTGGAACACGAGTCCGACGGCTGCATACTTCCAGTACGGCGATCAGTACAACTGGCAAGTGCACTCAGTGAACACGGACTACGGCAACACAGGTTGGGCCGGCTACACCGTCGTCCATGGCTCCTGTGGAAGCGCGACCGATGCCAGCGTGCTCCTCAATGACTACTTCCTCGTCGGGTACAGCTACTACGCGAGGCGACACGTGGAGGCTCACGAACTGGGCCACGCGCTGACGCTGGACCACGCGCCGTCCGGCTACGCCTCCGTGATGCTCGCGAGCGACTACACGTACTGGGCGGTCGCACAGCACGACATCGACGACATGAACGCCCGGTACCCGAGGTGACTCAGATGAAGGGTAGCAACGTAGCTCTCACAGGTCTGCTCCTTGCGTTCACAGTGGCATGCGGGACACAGCCTGCCTCTCGACCCGCCGACAGCTACACGGGGGCGGGAAGCGACGTGGAGCATTTCGCCAGCTTCGAGGCGGCGGTCCGTTCGGCAGACGCAGTCGCGTTCGTCTCGGTCATTGGGTCCGCGCCGGGACGGACAGTTACGGTCAGCACGGTCACACTTCCATTCACTAACGTGACCATGAAAGTGCTCGAAGCGGCCAAGGGGGTTGCGACCGGCGCGGTGATTGTGGTCGAGCAAACCGGGGGCGCGACGCCCAACGGTGCGCTCGTCAGTGACACTGACCCGCCGTACCGGACAGGCACGACCCACCTACTGCTGTTGCGGTCGATTCCGGCGGGGTTCCGGATCATCAGCTCGGTCGGTCGCTATGACGTGGTGGGTGGCGCCATTCGCCGCAATGAGCATGCGGACTTTCCGAATCCCTTCGTTGGCAAGACGGCCACGGAGCTCATCACTTGGGCAAGGCAGCTTCGGTAGACGTTCCAAGCTTGGTGCCTAGGATCAGGGGCCGGAGCAGTTCTCCGGCCCCTGATCCTCCCGCTCCCCGCTGTGCTTGGTGCATGCGATGCTCCGTCCGTCGCTCCGCAGGGCGCCGACCGACGAATCGGTCGTCGGCGATCAACAACGCTCGCCTCTGGTCGCGACACCCGAGCCATCGCGGCGATAGTCCATCCGCTGTCGGCCCGCGATGCTTGGGAGACGATCGAGGCCGTGATCTCCCCGCCGGAACTGCTGCGCACTCCTTCCGCTTCATGGGCACGCGCACCCTCGTCACGCTGCTCTTCAGCATTGGCCTGGCCGCGTGCGCAGCACCGCCCCCCGGCTCGACCCAGGCCGACTACGTCGATTTCGTGAAATGGAACGGGATTGACTACATCGCCTCGTTCAGCAGCGCAGGCAGAGCGATCACCGACACCGACCTAGGCTCCGAGCATTTCCGGGTGAAGCAGACGCTCATGACCGCGGGCCGGGGGATCGGCTACCAGATCCAAGACGGCGACGCCGCATTCGTCCCGACGGGCGCCCCGGTCCATGTCCTGCGTGGCTACGCTCCGACCTTCCGCCTCGCTGCACGGCACGACGGCCGGCTGGTCCTCTACGAGGTGAACAGGAACCCGGCGGCGAGACGGGGTGGTGATCTCTTCGATATCGAGGGCAAGGTGATGTCCATCGCCGTCTTTGACCAGAAGCGGAGCACGACCAGCGTCGGGCGTATCAGCGAGCCGACCCGTGTGGAGGAGCTTGTGCGTATGGTGCTCGACGCGCGGGTCGGTGGACCGGCGCCAGTCGATCCATCGACGGGCCAGCGTCCGGCGCCCGTCTTCGTGACGCTGGCCTTCGAGCTGAAGGACGGCACGATCACAGTGCGTAACTACGACCTGGCGACGAGCACGCTCATGCCGAGCGTCACCGTCGCCGGCGCTTTCCGCGATGCCATCAGCACGCTCCTTGCCAGCGCTCCAACACCCACGCCGGCGCCCGCGCTTGTCAGCGTCGCGCGCCGCTACGACCTTGCCCGCGCCCAAAGCGTGATGGTGAAGCGGCCAGATCGCCCGCCCGCGCCGCCCGGAGGGAGCGTCGGGGAGTGGTCGTCCGCGCTCGATGAGGAGATGCCGGCGCAGCGCGCGGATGAACTGGCGATCGGTGACATCGTGGTGATCTTCTCGTTCCCGGACCACTACGTCTCGCTCGTGTACGACCCCGCCGACGAGACGATCCGGGTCGCGGTGCCCGACGACAAGCTCGCCGTACGCTCGACTGACGCGTTCAAAGCGCTGCTCGCGCGCTAGTAGACGCATTAGCTCGAGGGGTTTCCCACGACGACCGAACTCCTTGACGTCCCAGATCAGCTCAAGCGAGGCGACATCTCATGCGTTGACTCCGTCGAGAGCCCGTGCTCTTAGTAGGATCGGAAGCGGTTCCTCCCTCCCGCGCCGGGTTGGTGGACGGAATCACGGAGCAGGTTCGCCGGTCAGGATCTCGGAGCAACGGAAGCCATCACGATCGTCCATTGCGACCCCGTCGTACCATCCGGGCGATGAAGCTCGTGATCGCGATCGTCCACTCCGAAGACGCCGACGCGCTCGTCGACGCGCTGACCGAGAAGGAGCACCGCGTCACCCGGCTGCAGTCGCAGGGCGGCTTCCTCAAGCAGACGAACGCCTCGATCCTGGTCGGCGTGGACGAGGCGCAGGTGGACGCGGTCCTCGCGGTCATCCGGGAGACCTGCCAGCCGCGGAGCGAGTCGATCAACCCGATGCCTCCGATCATGGAGCCCGGCGAGTTCTACATGCCGTACCCGGTCGAGGTGACCCTCGGCGGGGCGACCGTCTTCGTCCTCGAGGTCGCTCGCTACGAGCGGCTCTGACCCCCTCAGTAGGACTTTCGTACCAAACGAACGGCTGACCCCTTAAGGGCGGCGACCGCCCAGCCGATGGAGCAGACAGAAGCTCCGTCGAAGGGAGGATCAGCCGCATGCGTCGCATCATGTTCGCGCTCGCCAGCCTCGTCGCGCTCGTTCTCAGCTCGGGAGCCGGAGCCGACGGCTTCTAACCACCCGCGCTGGTACCCAGCCTCTAGAGGCGCATCCGTGCGCATGGGGAGAGGGCCGAAGGGCCCTCTTTTCGTTTCCGGCGATCTGCCCCCCTATCCTCGGCCGATGCCGCGGATCTCTCCGGTACCCCGCGAACTTCGGCCATTGGTGGCCACCGTCCTTGCCGCCGCCCTCATCGTCCTCGTGTGGACGGGCGTTCCGGTTCCTGCTGGCATCGACCTGGGCCGGATCTCCTTCTGGATCGCCGTCACCGCCGTCGCCGCCGCCCTGCCCGTCAAGCTGCCGGGAGGCGTGCACGCCACGATGACAACGGCGCCCGTGCTCGCTGTCGTGTTCGATTCCGCGTTACCCAATCCGTTCGCCGCCGTGTGGATCGCCTTCCTTGGTTCGATCGAGCTGCGCGACCTGCGGAGGGAGCTGCCCTGGTACGGGACGGTCTACAACCGCAGCAACTACGCGCTCGCCGCCTTCGTCGCTTGGATCGCCCTTTCGTTCACCGCACCCGCGGTCCGTCCGGGCGATCCGCTCGGCGTCATCGCCCAGATCGCGTTGGTCGGCGGCGCCTTCGCCGTCGTCAACTTCTCGCTCGCGCTCTCCGCCGCCGCCATTCGCACGCATCAGCCGCTGTCCAAGGTCTGGTCGGTCTCGCTCCGGAACATCCTCGTCGGCCTCGCCGCGCAGGCTCCGATCGGGTGGCTCATGGCCGAGATCGCGACGGCGGTCGGTCAGTGGGCCGTGCTTCTGGTCATGGTCCCGCTCCTCCTCGCGCGCTACTCGTTCAGCCGGTACACCGAGCTCCGCGAGCTCTTCTTCGGCAGCGTGAGCGCGCTCTCGCAGGCGATCGACGCCAAGGACGGCTTCACCCGTGGCCACGCCGACCGGGTCTCGCGGATCGCCGGCGCGATGGCGCGCGAGATGCGCCTTCCCGAGCGGGAGATCGAGCAGATCGAGCTTGCAGGCCTGCTCCACGACATCGGCAAGATCGGCGTCGAGGACCGCGTCCTCCTGAAGCCGGCGCGCCTGGACCAGGACGAGACGGAGCTCATGCGGCGCCATCCTGTGTACGGCGCTGCGATCCTGGAGCCCTCGGCCGCGCTCCGACCGCTCGTGCCGCTCGTCCTCGCGCACCACGAGAACTACGACGGCACCGGCTACCCACGGGGCCTCAAGGGCGACGCCATCCCGGTCGGCGCGCGCATCATCATCGTCGCCGACGCGTACGAGGCGATGACCGCGGACCGCGTCTACCGTAAGGCGATCGGTCACGAGCGCGCGATGGCGCAGCTCGAGAAGCACAAGGGCGCGCAGTTCGACCCGAAGGTGGTGCGCGCGCTCGACGCGCTGCTCAAGCGTCGCGGCCCGTCCGCCTTCGAGGTGAGCGATCTGCCGCCGATCACCTACGAGACGCTCGACGACCTGCGGCGCCGCCTCGCGCGGCGGACCACGACGCACGACGCCCGTGCTGATTAGCGCCGTCGTGGCGGGGGTGGGGGCGGGGATCATCCTCGGCGGTGATCTCCGCCGTCTCGGAACGCTCGCGGTGCGCTGGTGGCCGCTGCTCGCGGCGGCGGTCCTCGCGCGCCTCGCCGGTCCGCTCGTCCCGTTCGCGCCGCTGCCGCTCTACCTGGGGTCGTTCGCGGCCATCCTTGTCGTCGTCGCCGGGAACTTGCGCCTCCCGGGAGTGCCGCTCATCGGCGTGGGCGCCGCCCTCAACTTCGTCGTCGTGTCGCTCAACGGCGGGATGCCGGTCGATCTCGCGGCGGCCGCCGCGGCGGGATCGAGCGGTCCGCACGACCCGCTCCACTTCGCGCTGACGGCCGAGACGCGGCTTCCCGCGCTCGCCGACGTCATTCCGCTCGGCATCGTCCGCAGCGTGTACAGCCTTGGCGACCTCGCGATCGCGGCGGGCGGCTTCTGGCTGCCCTTCGCCCGGGTGCGCGCGTGAGCGGCCGGGCGAGCGAGCGGGTGAGCGGCCGGGCGAGCGGTCGGGTGAGCGGGTGAACTGCCGGGTGAGCGGGTGAGCGGCCCGGTGAGCGGGTGAGCGGCCGGGCGAGCGTGCTCGGCGTGCTCCGCGCTCGCTCGTTCGCGCTGGTCTGGCTCTCCGGCGTCGTGAGCGGCTTCGGCGACAAGATCACGCTCATCGCGCTCGCGTACGTCACCTGGACCCTGACCCAGTCGGCGCTCTTCACCTCGCTGTCGGTGGTCATCGCCACCGTGCCCAACGCGATCTTCGGTTTCCTCGCCGGCGCGCTCGCGGACGCGCTCGGCCGCCGGCGCGCCATGGTCGCCTGCGACCTGCTCCGGGTGCTGCTCATCGGCGCGATCCCCGCAGCGTTCGCCGTGGACCTTCCGCTCGCGGTCGTCTACCTCCTCGTCCTCCTCGCGTCGGTCTGCGGCGCCGTCTTCAAGCCGGCGCGCCTCTCGATCCTCCCCGACGTCCTCGGCGAGGGCGACCTCGGCGCCGGGAACGCGCTCGTCATCTCGTCGGATCGCGCGGTCGAGATCGTCGGCGCGCTCATCGCCGGCCTTCTCGTGGCGGCGATCGGCGTGGCCGCCTTCTACGTGGACGCGCTCACGTTCCTCGTCTCGGCGGCGCTTCTCTCGCGCATCGACCTGCGGGAGAAGGCTCCCTCGGGCATCTCGCCGGCGCGGGTGCTGCGCGACGCGGCACTCGGCGTGCGCGCGATCCGCGACTCGCGCGTCCTCCGCGCGAACACGATCTTCTCGCTCGTCGCCCAGCTCGCGATCCCCGTGCTCAACGCGCTCGCCCCGGTGCTCGTGTTCCGTGCCTTCGGGGGCGGCGCCGAGGAGTTCGCGGCCGTCGAGGCCGCGATCGCCGCCGGAGCGGTCGTGACCGGGGCCGCCATGCCTGCGCTCCTCAAGCGCGCGCCGAAGGGGCGCCTCCTCGTCGCCGGATTCGGCGCGAACGGGGTGGTGCTGCTCCTCCTCGCGGTCGCGCCGTCGTTCGAGGCCCTCCTCGCGCTCTTCGTCCTCGTGGGGGTCACGAACGTCCTCTTCCTCGTGCCGAACGTGACGATCGCGCAGGAGGTCACCCCCGCGCCGTTCCGCGCTCGCGTGTTCGGCGCGCGGATCGCCCTGCTCAACCTGACCTGGCTCCCGGTCATCGTCGTGACCGGGGCCCTCGCGGACGTCCTGGGCCCGGCGATGCTCATCGGCTTCGCCGGCGCGCTCACGCTCGCGACCGCCGCCGTCGGCTCGCTCCTCCCCTCGATCCGCGACGTGGCCTGACCGCCGAGCGTCCACCGCTTCCCTCGCGCTGTACGCTTGTGGCACACCAATGGCCACGATCGTCATCGACGCCGACCCCGAGTGGAGGGCAGCCCTCGCCCGGACCCTCCGGTCGGAGGGGCACACCCTCGTGGAGGCGGAGTCGTCGGGCGACCTGGCCGGCGGCGAGATCGATCTCGTGATCGCACCGGCCGAGGGACTCGCGCAGGCCGGTCGCGACGCCGCGCGCATCCTCCTGTCCGACCTTCCGGCCGCCGAGGCGGCGCACCGTGCCGAGGCTCTGCGCGCCGACGACTGGCTTGGGCGCGCCGACGCGGCGCGGGTCGTGTTCGTCGCCCGGAGGGCGCTCGCGACGCATGCCCTCGCGCGCGACGCCGCGCGACTGCGCGAGCTCACCGCCGTCGACGAGGTCGCCGGCAGCTCGCCACTCGCCGCGGAGCTGCGCCGGGCGATCCAGCGCGCCGCGGCCTCGGACGGCCTCGTGCTCCTCTCCGGTCCGGCCGGGGCCGCGCCCGATCGCATCGCCCGGGCGATCCACGCGGGCGCGGCGCGGCGCGGCGGTCCGTTCGTCTCGCTCGCCTGCGGCGCGCTCCCGGCCGCGATCGCCGAGGCGGAGCTCGGCACGCGCATCGGGCTGGCCGTCGGCGGGACGCTCTTCCTCGAGGAGGTCGGCGCGCTCACGCTCGTCGCGCAGGCACAGGTCCTGCACGCCCTCGACGGCGGCCTCCACGTGATCGCCTCCACCTCGCGCGACCTGGCCGCGCTCGTCGCACAGGATCGGTTCCGCCCGGAGCTCGCGGCGCGTCTCGGCGAGCGGACGATCGTCGTGCCGCCGCTCCGCGCGCGCCTGGAGGACCTGCCGCCGCTCGTCGAGCGCCACCTCGCGACCCATCGCCGCGGCGCGGGCGGCGAGACGCCGGCCGTGAGCGAGGACGCGCTGGCCCGCCTGGCGGCGCACGACTGGCCCGGCGACCTGCGCGAGCTGGAGACCGTGCTGGAGCGCGCCATCGCGCTCGCCCGCGGCCCGGTGCTGACCGCCGCGGACCTGCCGTTCGGCGAGCGGCCGGCCGACGAGACGGAGCTGCCGGCCGAGCGCTCGTTCTTCAAGACCTCGGTCGCGGCGTTCGAGCGCGACCTCATCATGACCGCGCTTCGCGACGCCGGCGGGAACCGCTCGCGGGCGGCCGAGCTCCTCGGCATCTACCGCCGGCTCCTCTACGCGAAGATCAAGGAGTACGGCCTCGAGGGCTACCCGCGGAAGGGCCGGTAGGAGGGATCGTGGCGGTCAGGAAGAGCGTGAAGCCGGCGCGCGTCGTGCGGCTCCACGAAGCGCACGGGTCCTCGCGCCGCGGCTGGGAAGCGGCGGTCGCCGCCGCCGTGCGGAACGCGAGGGACGAGGTCCCCGCTCCCGTTGCGGTCGAGGTCGCCCGCCAGTGGGCCGAGGTGAAGGGCGGAGCGCC
>Ga0082335_1007298_pt1 | contig 13453 bp, 8 predicted proteins | sample Subgrocontami58m_FD_72375 | JGI IMG/M metagenome (GOLD analysis project Ga0082335, IMG submission 72375) | Subsurface groundwater microbial communities from S. Glens Falls, New York, USA - GMW37 contaminated, 5.8 m (SPADES assembly) (version 2) ...
TGTTCCGGCAGTTTCTCGACTCTAAATTGATTCGTAACCACCGAATCCATGGCGTCGGCCCAGTAAAAGCGGCGACACTCGTAGCTCACGGCTTCGAGTCCGCCCTCGACATTACGCCAACAATGAACGTAACCGGTGTTGGGCCGGTATTGTTGCGCAGCCTCCTTTCTTGGAGGTCCCAATGCGAAGCCGCTTTTCGCTATGATCCCAACACCCCCTTGCCTCAAGCAGAAGTGCAGGCTGTGAGATTGAAATACACACAAGCAAGGCAGTCAGCCCTTGTCGAACTTCGTGGCGGAGCCGGAGCCTTGTCGGCTTTGGAAGCGGAGACGCGCCGCGCGGTCGACAGCCTGGAATCCAGGATTCCTCAGTTGGCCCGCGCTCACGCACAAGCGCTTGCTGACCACCAGGCTGCGTCGTAAGTCGTGTTCGGAACGGGGCCATTGGCTCGTGAAAAACCCCACCGGAGGCTTGGCCGACTGAGTCTGCCGGTTTTGTACCTCGACCCGGCCCCCAAAGACCGAGTGAGACTGCCCTTCGCGCCTGTTCACGAGAATGGGTGTGTTCACGGAGACGTGAAAAGGCCAATTCGCATGAACAGCGACCCACTGACGAGAGTGGACCTGGAGAAAATCCTGGCGGAGAACCGCCGCGAGTTGCTCGGTAGCCTGGGCTGGGATTGTTCAGCACTTCCTGAGCTGCGTTTGATGCAAGCCGGCGGAGGTTTTGGAGGGGCCATTCGAAGTCTCGATTGCTTTTGTCACGAGCCTGTGGGACAAAAGCGCAACTGAACGTGAACGCCACATGAAAAAAGCCATTCTGTTCCTAACCGCCGTCGTTGCCGCGGGTTTCTGTGCCCGGGCCCAAGACAAGGTCCAATGCCCCATCGCCCCTGGACCCTACCAGCCCACCATGGAGTCGCTTTCTAATTACACCTGCCCGGACTGGTTTCGCGATGCGAAGTTCGGCATCTGGGCCCATTGGGGACCGCAGGCCGTCCCCATGGATGGGGATTGGTACGCGCGCGGGATGTACGAACCGGGCAACAACCACTACAAATACCACCTGGAGCACTACGGGCATCCCTCGACCTTCGGTTACAAGGACATCATCCCGCTCTGGAAGGCCGAGAAATGGGATCCGGACCGCCTGATGCGGCTCTACAAGAATGCGGGCGCCAAGTACTTCGTCAGTATGGGCTCGCACCACGACAACTTCTTCCTGTGGAACTCGAAGCTGCACAAGTGGAACGCCGCCAACATGGGACCGAAGCGGGATGTGGTGGGCGAATGGCAGAAGGCGGCGCGGAAATACGGGTTGCGGTTCGGCGTGTCGGAGCATCTCGGGGCCAGCTTCACCTGGTTCCAAAGCAGCCATCGCGCGGACAAGGAGGGGCCCAAGGCGGGTGTGCCCTATGACGGTGCGGACGCGCAGTACCAGGATCTCTACCATTTTCCGGCTGAGCCGGGCGACACGGGTTGGTACAGCAACAACCCGAGGTGGCACCAGCAGTGGTACAACGAAATCAAGGAACTGGTGGACAACTACCATCCCGACCTGCTGTACAGCGATGGTGGAGTGCCCTTCGGCAACGAGGTCGGGCGCAGCATGATCGCCCATCTCTATAACCAGGACGCCGCCCGCCATGGCGGCAAGTCGCAAGCGATCTACAACTGCAAGCAAAAGTCCGAAGGCCGCTGGGTCGAGGACTTGGAGCGTGGCATCATGCCGAGAATCGATCCTTATCCGTGGCAGACCGACACGTCGATCGGCGACTGGTTCTACAACCGCAACTGGAAGTTCCGTCCGGTAAGTTGGGTGATCCACATGTTGGTGGATAACGTCAGCAAGAACGGCAACCTCCTTCTCAATGTGGTGCAGCGTCCGGATGGCTCGCTCGATCCGGAAGTCGAACAGATGCTCGCACAACTCGCCACCTGGAATGCGGTCCATGGGGAGGCCATCTTCGGCACGCGCCCGTGGCTGGTTTATGGCGAAAGCGCGTTGAAGGTCAGGGGCGGCAGCTTCAAAGAAGACTTCAAATATAGCGCGAAAGAAATCCGCTTCACCACGAAGGGCCCGATCCTCTACGCCATCGCCTTGGGCTGGCCTGAGGAAGGCCGGTTGACGGTGCGCTCGCTCGCCAGGCCCGCCGGGCAGGACATCAACCACATTACTGGCGTCAGCCTGCTGGGTTATAGGGGCAAAGTTGCCTGGAAACAGACCGCCGAGGGGTTGGTCGTGACTTTGCCGGCGCAAAAAGTCTCCGAGTTCACCGCCGCCCTTAAAATCAAAGGCTCCAACTTCAAGAATGTTCCGGTCACCGTCGCCGAGCAGGTGCTCAGCCCGGACGCGAAAGGACAACTGAAGTTAGGCGCAGACGACGCCGAATTGCATGGCAGCCAAATCCAGGCGGAGGAAAAGGATGGCCAGTCAAACATTGGCTTCTGGGACAAGGGCGAGGAGTGGGTTTCGTGGACGGTTCAATTCCCCAAGGCCGGTGTCTTTAACGTCAGCGCGAACTGCGCCTGCCCTTCCGGTGGATCGGAGTTCACCGTCGAAATCGCCGGCAATCAGGTCCGTGGCCAGGCCGAAAGGACCGAAGGCTGGGACAAGTTCAAGGCGGTCAGCCTGGGGGCCATTAAAGTGGAGCAGGCCGGGAAGCACACGGTGAAGCTGCGTCCAAGCGATCCGCAGAAGTGGTCGCCGATGAATCTGCGTTTCGTAACCCTGAGCGCCGCGGAGTGATTCCTCCTATTACTGCCTGGACTGCGGGATGGACTACAGTAGTCGGTCTGCCCCGGAGGAGGGGACGGTAGGGCCCGCTGTCCTCAGCGGGCCGCACACGCGAACGAACGTCCGGAACGGCGCGGTAGGGACACCGCGCCCTACCTTCAGGACGGCGGGGCCCGCTGTCCTCAGCGGGCCGCACACGCGGTCGAACGCCAAAACGGCGCGCTGGGACAGCCGCGCCCTACCTCACCGGAGTGCAGTCCGTCCCGTCGCCCAGGCAGTATCTGCCGCGGAGCCGCCATGAATCCGCGCGCAGCTTATTTTTTCCACTGCACGCGATAGTAACGCGCCTTACGCCCAATTCGGCTAGCGGAAACTCGATGCGGAGATGGACGAGGCAGTTCGACCGGACAACGAGTGCCCATCGATTGTTTCGATGTGGCGTTTGAGATTATCAATGCGACGTTTCCGTCGAATTGGGATATCATGGCCACCATGAAATCAGAACAAAACGCAATGTCACTTGAATCCGCCACCACTTCACGGAACGCCCTTCACTTGTGTCTGCTCCTGACCATTGGACTGTTTCTGTCCGGGTGCAACCAGGATGTGAAGGTAGCCAATGCCAACGATTTCTCGGGGGTCTATACCCTGGTCACCGTCAACGGGAACCAAGTGCCCGCCACCGTCTCTCACGATGGGACAGCGTTACAGGTTCGTTCAGGCACCTTCACGATCAACGCCGACGGAACGTGCGGCAGCAAGGTGGTCTTCGTCCCGCCTTCCGGCGCGGAAGCCACCCGCGAGGTCAGCGCGACCTACACCCGGGAGGGACAGACACTGAACATGCAGTGGAAAGGTGCGGGCAGAACCACCGGCACCATCCAGGGCAAAACCTTCACGATGAACAACGAGGGCATGGTTTTCGCGTACAAGAAGTGAATCCAGGGCAGGGTGGTCGCGATCCTCTCGGGCAACGTGGGATTGAACTCTCAACCAGAGTCTGTTTCAAACCGTCCATGGGGCGCGCATCGCCCGGCTCATCATGCGGATGGCGGCTTGGTCGCCGAGGATGGTTTCGTTCTTCGGGTCCCACTGGATCTTGCGGCCGGTGCGGATAGCGATGTCGCCGAGATGGCTCATGAAGTCGGATTGCACCGCGGAATCGATGTTGCTCACTGGTGAGCGGCGTGTGCGCACGCAGTCCAGGAAGTCCCGGTAGTGGTGGGTGTCCTGCAGGAGATGGATTTCGTCCGGTTTGATCTTCACGTTGAGCAACGACTCCGGTTCCGCACTGATCCCGCCCCGAGACGCCGCCACCCAGCCTTTGGCGCCGATGAACGTTGTTTTGTCCGGCCCGGCTGTCAGGGTGAACTCGACGCCGCTGGCATAACGGCCACGGACGTTCCAGTTCACGACTGTATCGAACAAGCCCTCCGTTGGGATCACTCCAGTGCCTTCGCACTCGACCGGGATGTGCGGATAACCCCAGTGTGCGATGTCGAGCGGATGCGCGCCCCAGCCCGCGATGAAGCCGATCGCGTAATCGTAAATGAACCAGCGTCCAGTGCCAAGCACTCGATCGTTTGCGTACGGCGTCACGGGCGCCGGGCCAAGCCACAGACCATAGTCAATGCCAGGGGGAACGGGCTCCGCCATGGCTTTGCCGCCGGTGGTGCCGTTAGGGGCAACGACCTGGACCGCCTTCAACTCCCCAACATAACCATTGCGCACCAGTTCGCACGCGAAAGCGCAATGAGTGCTGAACGATCGCTGTTGGGTGCCGTATTGGAAGACGGCCCCGTGTAGATGCACTGCGGCGCGGAGCGCTTTGTCCTGGTCCATGCACAGGCCCAGCGGTTTCTCCACATATACGTCCTTGCCCGCGCGCACCGCTGCGATGGCCATCGGCACGTGCCAATGATCCGGCGTGGCGATGACCACCGCGTCGATGTCATCCCGCGCGATCAGGTCGCGAAAATCGTTGTACGGTTTGCAGCCTTTGTAGTCGGCTTGGCCGGTCTTGCCGGCGTAGGCCTGCTTCACCTTCTGCGCCGCCGCGTCACGCCGCTCCTTGATCGGATCACAGATGGCCATGCTCTGGCCTTGCGGCAAGCCGAGAAAGCCGTCCAGCAAGCCGCTCCCTTGTCCGCCGACGCCGATGTGGCCGATGCCGACCCGCGTGCTGGGAGGGTTTGCGCCGAAGACCGACGCTGGAACAATGCTCGGAAGGAGCAACACCGAAACAGCGGTGCTTTTCAGGAAGAAACGGCGGGAGAGGGGATGTGTTTTCATGGGTCGTTTTTGCTTTGTCATTTTGGCAAGGTTTTCTCGTAAACCTCCAGTTCCCGGATCGCGGGGCTCGGGCCATAGGAGCCTGTGATCCTCAACTCCACCGTATCGCAGCCGACAGGCGGGAACTCCACCGTCAGCCAGTTGTCGATGTATTGCGCGCCGGCGACCTCTCTTACTACCTTGCCGTCGCACAGCACTTGAAAATCTCTTGGCGCGTAGCTGTGCTGCTGGAAGCCCATGACGCGCAGACAGCCTACTGTGGAGTGCTCGCGCAACTGAACGCGGAGCACGTAGAGGTTGCGGTTGTCTTCCTCGTCCCAGTAGGTCTTCGGATTGCCGTCGATGGCCGCCTGGTCGCCCCCGGCGTCGCCGTCCTTCTCCAAGCCGTCCGGGCTGGTCGCGAAGCCGCCGAGCGCCAGATTCGCGGGTTGGTCCAGCTTCGACGAGAGCGCGTCCACGCGGCTCGCGAGAGCCGGGTTCGCCGGCTTGAGCTCGGCCAGGGCGGCCTTCACTTCCGCGCGGTGCCACGGATAAATGACTTCGGCGATTTTGACCAAACCGGCGACCCCATCGTCCGCAAGCGCAGCGTTTGTCTACTGCCCCTGGGCCGCCTTGAGGCTGGGGACGCTGGGAATGCCAACCAGCGCGGCCAGGAGGTTCTTCTGGTCGGCGGAGTCTGTGGCGGCGGCCAACGCTTGCGAGAGCGCCGTGGCGACTCGCGTGGCGTGGGCAGGGGCCTGTGGGATCATGCGGGTCAAGCCGCGCGCGGCTAGGGCACGGATCGTCGAATCACGCGTCGTCTCAACCAGCGCTGCCAGGTCGTCCAGGGGTGCGGCATCGGGCCAGTCGGCCAGGACGCGTACCGCCGCGAGGCGGACTTCGGTGCTCTCCGACTTGAGTTGGCCTCGAACCGCCGCGCAAGCGGGCGCACCGCCGGCGGAACCGAGCACGCCCAGCAGAATCGTCTTCTCGGACGGCGTCGCCTTCGTCAGCGCCTTGGCAATGGCGGGGATGGCGGCGCTGTCATGGCGGCAGACCTCGACCAACGCGCCTTCGAGCTGGCTTTTGTCCTTCTCGGCGGCCGTTTCGAGGAGCTGGATCATCGGCGCACAGGCGTCGGCGTCGGCGAGCTTGCCGAGCGCGGTGATCGCTTCGCCGCGAACGGCGGCGTCATCGGCCTTCGCCAATTGGAGGAGCGCGGGCGTCGCGGTGCGGGCGTCACGCGCGGCCAGTGCGCGGATGATCGTGGGCTGCGCCACGGTCGGAGAAGCCCGGAGCGCCCCCACGAGCGCTTCGTCCACAGCCGCGCCGCGCAACCGGCCAAGAGATTCGGCGATGGCTTTCTTCTCGTCGTTGTCCCCGAACTCAGCCAATTGAACGAGCGGTTTTACGGCAGAACTGTCGCCGATCAGACCGAGCGCCTTGACCGCGGCGCGCCTCACAGCAAGGTCGGGGCTGGCCGCCGCTTTCGCAACGGCGGGCAAGACCGTGGCGTCCCCCTGCTCGCCGCAGAGGACAAGGATGGGCTCCTGCAATTCCGCCGGAAGCTTCTCCAGCCGTTCCGCGGCGGCACGCAAAAGCGCGGGCTGTCGGCTGGTTCGCAGGGCGCGGATGGCGGCACGCTGCAACGTCGTGTCCTCGCCTGTCAACGCGGCGATCACTTGCGCGGGACCGCGCTCGCCGAGCGCCGCAACGTGCAACGGAAACGCTGCCAAGCGGATGTGTGCCGGCTCGCCGGGCGCGGTGAGTTTGGCGAAGATCGTGGCGGCATCAACGGCCTTGCCCGCTGCTCGCAGCGACTCCGCGCAACGCAGGAGCGCCATCGCCAACCGGTCGCGCAGTTGGGGAGTGATTCTGTCCCTCGCCGATTCCAGCGAGCTGGCGGCCTGGGCTCCGCCGAGCTTGCCTAGCGCGTCGATGGCGGCTTCAGCGACCTCGCGATCCGCGTCGGTGACGAACTTCGCGATCTCCGGCAACGCCTGCTCCGCGCGGCGGGCGGCGAGCGAGTTGATCAGGCTGGCGCGGGCGGAGCCGGATGTGGTCGCCAGCGCGGACTGGAGCGCGGATGCGGCTTCGGCGGCGGGAATTCGCTCCAAGGCCTGGCGAGCATTGAAGAATAAGTTTGTGTCCGCGAGCACCCTGGCCAAGGCGGGCACTTCGGCGGCGGAACCGATGAGCGAAAGCCCCTGGCAAAAGCGCTGTTTTCCTTCAGCGGTCGCCTCGCTGCTGAGGGCGTCGGCAAGCTTCGCGGCGAGTTGGGCTCCCTCGGTTGCGTTGGCGCCTGCCGCAAAGACCATTTTCTCAAGGGCCAGTATCGCCTTGCGGTCGTCGCCGAAGCGATAGCCAGAGACGCTCTTAATGACTTGGTCAGGATCGGTCGCGCCTGTGTCGCCGGCGCCGCGGATCGTGACCTTGCCCGTGGCGGCCCACTCAGTACCACGCAGGAGCAATGTCTGAAAACCGGGAGTGTCCATGAATTCGGACGCGTGGCCGAGCAGCATCGTGAAGCCGCGGCCTTTGCCGAACTCGGTCGTCATCACCAGCGGTTGGTCGTCACCGGTGGCGATGACCTTTGCGGCAGGATGCATCCCGGGCTTGAGCCAAAGCTCGTCCTTGGTTCTAAACGGCTCCAGGCCGCGCGTGACGGGATGGTCCTTGTCCAGTTTCACGGTGAACTCATGCGGCGCGCCATGGCTCGTTTTGGCGAGGTCCCAAAACGCGGCGACAACCTGCTGGTATTCGGGCCAGTCGTAGAAGGATGAACCGCCGGCATGAACTACGACCAACCCCTTGCCGGCGCGCACAAAGTCCAGGAACGCCTGCCGCGTCGTTGCCGGCCAGTTGGTCACGGCCGGCTTGTCCCAGGTGTTCCAGTTGCTCAGGAGCACGTCATATCCGGCGAACGTGGCTGCATCGCACTGTTCCGGGTGGTCGGTGACTTCGACGGCAAACCGCCCTCCGGATTCGAGGATGGCCTGTAGCTTCGGCGTCGTCCGACGCCAGTCATGGTTGCACTGACCGCTGAGTATGAGTACGCGCACCGGCGGTTCGGCGGCTGGCATGACGTTACGTCCAACCGCGAGCAGCAGCGCAACCGACAAAAACCGAAATTGGCGAAACAGGCACATGCGATTTCAAAAAGTTGAATTTCAACGACGAGACTAGCCGATTCCGCGAGAGGCGTCTTGTGGTTTCTTTCGATGAAGTCCTGCGACTGTGAGGGACGGCGCGGATCGTTTGCCAGAATAAGCAACTTTCGCCGGATCAACGAGCCTTGACACTCACAAGAAACACCCGCAAAAACCGTTGACAGAGGCGTATCTCTTGTTAGCCTCGCTGCTTGATCCCGAAGTGGAACGTAAGAACCCTGAGCGCCTGTAGCATGTGCGAAGTGCCGCAATCTTCCGTAGGTGAGGTGAAGTGTGTGTCTGCGAGGTCAAGGACTTTGCTTCTACTGGGCTGGCTCTTTGTGCTATTGTGTTACATACACCAAGTACATTTTGACAGCGCAACGCCGGTGTCACGATTGGACTTATTGCATTCGGTTTGGACCCATCACAGCCTCACCATCGATGAGTACCACGAGCGGACGCCGGATAAAGCGGTTGCCAACGGCCACTATTACAGTGACAAGGCTCCCGGCACGGTAGCCCTGGCCTTTCCAGGCTTTGCGGTGAGTGCCCTGGCCCTGAAGGTGCTCGGCGTGGGCGTGGAGTCCAAGACTGGCTGGCTGGCGACCAGTTGGGCGGCGTGCGCGTCTTCCCAGGCGCTGCCCGCGGCGGTAGGTGCCGTGCTGCTTTGGGTGTGGCTGACCGGGTTTGTCGGCCAACGAACCGCGTTCATCACCATCGTGGCTCTCTGGCTGGGTTCAATGCCGCTGCCCTATTCCACATTATTGTTTAGTCATGCCCAGGTGGTGGGTTTGATCGCGACAGCGGTCTGGGCCATCGACCTGTTGGGAGAGTGCCGAATCGATGTCCCTGTGGAATCTTCGTGCTCCGGGAGCCCAGGCGGCGCCTCTGGTAACCCACCCTTCGCGGGACCGACTCGCGGGCGATTGGCATTGGCTGGCTTTTGTCTGGGCCTGGCCGTGGCCAGCGAGTACACGGTGGGCCTCATCGCGGTGACATTAGCCTTGTACGTGGTCCTTCGGCGGCGGCATGGGCTTTGGGCCTTTGCTGTTGGCGCGACCATCCCACTGTTGCTCATCCCGGCCTACAGTTGGGCTACAGTGGGGAGCCCATGGACACTTCCGTACAGTTATCAAGCCAGTTTTCCCCAGATGAAGGAGGGCCTGTACGCCATCAAATGGCCGGACGCGGTCACCGCTTCCAGTCTCCTGTTCAGCCCAACACGGGGCCTGTTTTTTTGGTCTCCGTTTCTTGTGCTGGCCGGTTTTGGCTACCCGGTTCTCTTCCGCCGCTCCTCGGGGGGCTTTTGGTTGATGTACGCGCTTCCGTTGCTACAGATTGCCGTCATCTCCGGGCGCGTCTGGGATTGGCAGGCCGGGTTTGCGTTCGGAGCGAGGTACCTTGCGCCCATCCTGCCGCTGTTGGCGCTGCCATGCGCTCTTGGAGTGCAACGATGGCCCAAGGCGGGGATGACACTGGCTGCCTACTCGATCGGCGTCACCACGCTCGCCACGCTGACCGACACGTGCGCAAGCTACGCCATCTATAGCCCTTTGACAGAGTTGAACATTCCGAAGTTCCTGACCGGCGAGTTTTCCCACAACTTTGGCATGACCGTGCTGGGACTGCCGCCCTACGCCAGTGTCGCGGCGTATTGCGCGATCCTGATCGGCGGCGGTTGGTGGCTGTGGCGGCATTTGCCCGCGGAGGGACCAAGCGATACAGCGACCATGGGGAAGATGGAAAGGAACCTATGACTCCAGTATTCACATTCTGCATTCTCGGGCACGGTGGTGTGGTGGCGGTCGAAGCCGTTGCGGGAGGCAAGACCGGCCTGGCGGTTGGACCAGGCATGAGTCTTTCCCACCCGCACTCCGCGCCCCGCGACGCTCTCCGTGATCGAAGAGAAAAAAACGGCGCCTTCACGCTGATCGAGCTGTTGGTGGTCATCGCCATCATCGCCATTCTTGCCGGCCTTCTGCTGCCAGCCTTGGGACGCGCCAAGGCCCGAGCGAGCGGTGTGGTTTGCCTCAGTAATCTCAAGCAGCTTCAGACCTGCTGGCAAATGTACGTGGATGACGCCCGAAACTTCGTGCCTCCGAACCGGTCCGTTTTCACGAATGGGGCCTGGCGGAGCACGCCCGACTCGTGGATTGGCGAGAGCAGCGCCCCTTACGACACCGACTTCGTCCCGATCCAACACGGCCTTTTGTTCAAGTACGATTATAACCGGGCCGTTGCCACCTACCACTGCCCCGCGGACAAGTCCAGGGTTGCCACATTGCAGGGCAAGCCGCTCCCCATGCTCCGAACGCGCAGCTATTCAATGACCGGGTGCCTGGGGGGAAATTACTACACGAACAAGCAGCCCGAGACGATCGTGCGGGCGAGCGAGATCGTCGAGCCGAGCACGCTTTTCGTATTCATTGATGAGGGTGAGGATAGCATCGACGATGCGCATTTTCTCGTCTGGCCGTATCCGGACGATCGCTGGGTCAACATGCCGGCGGCCAGGCATGCTCAAGCTGGAGCCCTTTCGTTTGCGGATGGTCATTCGGAACGGTGGGTCTGGCGATGGCCCAAGCAGTTCAAGAAAAAACAGAGCTACTGGAAGAAGACTGAGAACCAGCTCGATCTCTCCGACCTGCGCCGCCTGCAGTCGTGCTACCGGCAGCTCGGGCCCTACGAGCCGTCGCAATGAGACGCCGGCGCCATACACGGAGTCTCAGGGATGGTCGGAACGAACCGCCTCACCTCGGCTGCCACTCACCCCGTAGCCGCAGACGTCAGTCCGCGCCAACTCCTCCCGAGAACGCCGCCCCATGCCTAGGCGCGGGCCACCTCAATCCCGCGAGGCGGGAGGGGGCGTTTGCCAGGTCGGCGTTCGGTCCGTTCAGGGACATCCTCAGGCTCCTCGGGGCGAAAAAGTCAGCGCGAACTGACGTTCGCGGCTACCGACGCGACGAGCCCCTCCCACCCCGTAGCAGCGGACGTCAGTCCGCTCTCGCTTCGTCTCCCGCGCGAGAAGTCCGACTTCGACCGGGAAGACATGAAACCCCGCGTAAGGTGCAGATGAGGCGCGGCACACCCGACCCTAGAGCCTGTTTGAGAATGCCGCCCGGCCGCCGCATGAGGGCATGCGGCCTACAGGGTACGGTCAGAATCTCCACGCCATGCAGGCCCGGTCCCCTGGCCGGGCGAGTTCTCAAACAGGCTCTAAGGCGCCGGTGAGTTGGCGGGAGTTGGAGAGACGCATGTGCCATGACCAAAACCAGGGCGTTTCAGGCCGATCTGCCAAGACTGCGGGATTCTGGCTCGCTCTGTCTATTTCCGTCATCTTCCTCCTGGTCACTCGGCAGCACGCCTGGAGTGTGCCCCAGATCGACTGGGACGAGGGGACAAGGATGTCCATCGCGAGTTCGCTCAATCATGGGCGGACGCTCTACGTGGATGCGTGGGACCATCACACCTTCCTCGACATTCTGTTTTTCCAGCAGTTCTTCAGGCTGTTACCCTGCGCGTCGGTGCCGCTCGCCGTTCGACTCTGCAATGGGGCAATCGTTCTGGCCCTCTGCATGCTCGTCCACCGTGGCGTCACAAAGGCCTCCGGTTCATCAGCCTGGGGACTGGGCGCGACGACCGTCTGCGCGTATCTGTTTGGTCGTGGTTGGGCACTCTCCTCCTATGGCGAGTTTTACCACTCGTTGCCTGTCGCGCTCGCGTTTTATCTGTACCTACACTGTCCCAGAACCTCAGCACGCTTTTTTTGCGCGGGCGTTCTCTTCGGACTGGCCTTCTTCACCAAACAGACCGCCGCAATCGACCTCGGCGCCTTCGTCGTCATGGTGGTTCTGTCGCGCCGGTCCTCCGAGGAGGCCTCGTCCCGAGTGAATTCAGCCATCGGAGTCCTTGCATGGTGTTTGGCCGGTTTTCTCGTGGTTATGCTGGCAAGCGCGAGCTACTTCGCGATTCACGGGAGCCTGCGCGAGGCGGCCTACATGATCTTTGTGGACCCGTTGACCTATTCTACGGGTGGTTCGGCTCAAGAGACGGTTGTCAGGTATGGACAGGCATTGCTCCAATTATGCGGTGCTGCGATGCGCGTTAACTGGGTCGTGACCGCCATCCTCGTTGCCTCCCTCGTCCTCATCGCTGTCCGGCAGGGAGACCAGGGACGGCTGAGCGCCTCGGCCCGCCTGGCCTGGGCCGCTTTCCTCTGGTTGTTCGTGGACATGGCGGGACTCATGCTCGTCGGTCGTTTTTACCCTCACTACCTTATCCAACTGATCGTTCCGGCATCCGTCGCATCCACCTTCGTCCTGTCGAGCGTGAAACAAGGCTTCCAAGGCGTGGCGACCTACGTCCTGTTCGTTGTTCTGCTCGCGCAGTCAGCGCTGTCGCCCGCCGTGGAGTGGCCCGAGGTTGCACAGGGCAAGTGGGATGAGGTGAATGAGATCGTGGGGTTTCTTCGAGCGAACACCAAGCCGGAAGAGGGCGTATTTCTCTATCGCGAGCCGATGCTTTGCATCTATTTTCTGGCCGAGCGCTTCCCACCGACGAAGGTATTCATGGACGATCAATTCCTGCAGCAGAACAAGGATGGACCGGCACTTCTCGCCGAAGCGATGACAAGCTTGAGACAACACCCGCCCAAGTTCATCGTGATGGGTGAGTCGCCGGAATGGCTGGAGAAAACGAGAATTCCGGAAATCGACTCATTCATCAGTGCGAGTTACGAAGTGAAGACGAACTTCGGCATTCACAAGGTTTTCACTCTCAGACACGGCACAGTGAGTTTCAATCCTTGAAGAGGCAGTTGGGTTAACCGCAAAGGGCACAAAGCTCACAGAGAAGACTGGAAAATGCCTTTTCTTTGTGATCTTTGTGCTCTTTTGCGGCCATACCCTCCGCGGTTCCTGACTTCAGCATCTCACAGCCTGCGCGAATCTGCGGCGAATCTGGAACTCAGGAAATCAAGAAGGGGAGAAGCACCTGAATCCGTGTCCTTCCCTGAGTTCCTGATTTCCAGATTCTCTACGTGGCTGCGTCATTCGCAATTCGCGGCTCCACCTTCTTTTGATTGGCGATGCTCCGGCGAAGCCGACGCAAGCCTTTGATGTCCTCCCAGGCAGTGCTGAGGATGTTGACACGGCTGTCGGGATCGTCCACCCACCGGACTGGCACATCCATGATCCGGTAGCCCAACCGCTCCGCCAGCACCAGCAGCTCGGTATCGAAGAACCAGCCGTTGTCCTTGACCAGCGGCAGAAGGGACTGGGCCGCCTCGCGGCGGA
>Ga0082335_1007300_pt1 | contig 13447 bp, 8 predicted proteins | sample Subgrocontami58m_FD_72375 | JGI IMG/M metagenome (GOLD analysis project Ga0082335, IMG submission 72375) | Subsurface groundwater microbial communities from S. Glens Falls, New York, USA - GMW37 contaminated, 5.8 m (SPADES assembly) (version 2) ...
ATTCATCGTGGGGGGCGTGGCCTTCCTGGTCCTGCTCATCCATCGCAAGGTCTACGACCACCTCCTGCACGACGACCGCTACCAGGTGGATCCTTCGCGCCTCGTGGTCGAGCACCGGCCGGAGTGGGTCGGCGAAGGCATCGTCCGCTCGGTGCGCGCCTCCTTCCCCTACCGCGAGCCGATCTCGATCTTCGAAAACGGCCTGACCGAGAACATCGGCACCGTCTACTCCGGCCACCCCTGGGTCGAGCGGGTGCGTTACGTGAAGAAGGAATTCCCCAACCGCATCGTGGTCGCGGTCGACCTGCGCCGACCGGTGGCGGCGATCGAGTACAAGAGCCGGTACTACCTGGTCGACCGGCACGCGGTGCGCCTGCCCGGCACGTGGATCCGCCTCCCGCAACTGCCGTTCGCCCTCCCGCCGATCACCGGCGTGCGCACCGCGCCGCCGCGCGAAGGCTTCGCCTGGCAGGGGGCGGACGTCGCTGCCGGGGTCGCCGTCGCGCTCGCCCTGCGCGAGCACGGCGTGCCCGAGGACGTGCCCCTCATGGCGATCGACGTCGAGAACACCGGCGGCCGGAAGGACCCGCGCGAGAGCGAGATCGTGCTCTGGATGGGCGACATGGTGCCCGTCGAGTGGGGACGCTCGGTCGCGGGCGATCCCTTCGGCGAGATCCCCGTCGAACAGAAGCTCAAGAACCTCCGGCTCATCCTCCTCGCCCGCCCCGAGCTCGCGGGGGTCGGCCGCGCGCGCCTCCAGTACGACAGCCCGACGTTCATCGCGACCGGGAAATAGCCGGCCCCCGCCGCGAAATCTATTGGGACTTGCCATTATCCGCTACAGTCCCGTCGTGAACCCCAGGCCGCTCGCCCTGCTCCTCGCACTCTGGCTCGGGCTCCCTTGCGCCGCCCTCGCCGTAGCGTCGACCGGGGCGCTCCCCTCGCCCGCGCTGGTCCCGGCGCGCACCTACGACCTGCTCGTCGCGACCCAGGCCTGCTTCGCACTGTTCGTATGGCCGGTGTTCGTCGCGGCATCCACCGAAGGCTTGCGCGCCCACGCGGCCCGGCTCGCCATCCTGGTCGCGCTCGCCGCCCCCCTCGCACTCGCCTGCCGCAGCATTTCGCAAGCCCCGGTCGGGGCGGTCGCCGCCTCGCAATTCCTGCTCCTGCTCTGGCTCGCTGGGGCCGCGGCCGCGCGCGAACTCACCCGCGACGCCGGCCTTTGGCCTTTGCGCGCCTACGTCGCGCTCGCCGCGCTCGCCGCCGCAGGCCTTCCCCTCGGCGGTTACCTCGCCGCCGAGCTGCACGGCGCCGAATCGGCGTTCCCGTTCCTCGCCTCCCCGCTCTATGCTATCGTGAACCCGTTGGAAACCGTCCGCGACGTCCCGCTCTGGGTGGCCCATGCTTCCGGATTCGCCGCCGTGCTGGCGGCCCTCGTGGTTCCCGCCAGGCTTCTGTGCCGGCGCCCGTGAACCCGCCCCCGGAAGCGCGCCTCCGGGCCGCGCCCGAACGCCGACCTCGTCCGGCCTCGGCCCTTGCCCGCGCAAACGCAACTCCAGGATCGCACCGGACCGCGCGGGATCCCCATCCTCCTGGGACCTGCGCGCCCACACCCCCGCCCTCTTCCTCGCCTTCGTCCTCGCCCTCCTCGCGGCTCCGGGCGTGGGCGCGCAGGCCACCCTCGAGCGCGTCGAGATCGGCTTCGGCGACCGGTTCCGGCCCGGAGTCTGGACCCCCGTGCGACTCGAACTCGCGTCGGTGGGCGCGGCGGCGACCGGCACCGTCGTGGTCGCGATCGACCGCCGCGTCGCGCTGCGCTTCGCCACCCAGGTGCCTGCCGGCGGGCGGCGCGTTCTCCAAGGACTCCTCCTGCTCCCCCGGGCCGACGGGGTCGTCAGCGTGTCCGGTGAAGGCGGACTGGCCTTTCGTTCCGTCACCCTCCGTCCGCGCGCCGTGCCCGACGACCGCGCCTGGATCGCCGTGCCGCTCGCGCTCCCGGCCGCTGCCGCCGGCTTTCCCGGGGCCGAAGTCGCCCGCATCGATCCGGGCTTGGTTCCGCGCCAGGAAGGCGCCTGGGACGGCCTCGACGCCCTCGTCCTCGACCGCGCGCACCGGGCGGCGATCGAGCAGGACCGCGCCGCTCGCCAGGTGCTCGCCGAATGGCAAGCCCACGGCGGTGTCCTGCTCGAGACCGGTGCGACGGGTCCGGTCAAGCCCAACCCGCGGCGGCTCCGACTCGACGCGGACGTCGCCGATGCCGCCGCGCTTTTCGCCGTTCCGCCCTGGTCCGGAGAGCGCGGCGGTCGCCTGCGCATGCTCCTCGGGTTGGTCCTCCTCACCGGAGCCGCGACCGCGCTCCTCTCCGCCTTCCGCTCGCCAGGCCGGACGGCCGCGGCCGCGACGGTCGCCGGCACGCTCGTCTCCCTCGCCTGGACCGGCTCGCTCGACCCGACCCCGGCCCCGCCGGTGCGCACGCTGGCGCGCCGCATGGCGGAAGGCGGCGCCGTCCGCGAGGACGCGTGGGTGGAACTCGCCGGCCCGGCCCGGCTCGAGTGGGGCTGGGCTGCGCGCTCCGGCCAGCGCCCCTTCCACGCGACCCACGCCGGATCCGCCGGGTCCGCCCGGTCCGCCTTCCGGGTCCTCGACGGCGCGGAGCGCTGGGTCGCTCCGGCCGATCCTGCCGCGATCCCCTGCCGGCTCCATCGCACCCGCCGCCTGGCGGAGGTCCAAACGCCGCGCGCGGTACGCGGACCCGGCGGGATCCGCATCGAGGGCGCGGACCTCGCCGACGCCGTCCTGGTCGAAGCGGCGACCCGGCGCTGGCTCGATCCCGCCCGGGACCCGCGCCCACTCGAAGCCCACCTCGGTCGGATCGCCCGCCTGCTCGCCGACCTCGACCCGGGACAAGCCTGGGTGGTCGGACGCGCGGGACCGGCCGCCGAGGCGCTCCCGGCCGGGGCCGACCCGGTCGAAGACCTCGGCCTGTGGTGGGCCGTGCGGGTGGAGTAGTTGCGGTTCGAACAGCAGGGTGGAGCTACCCCCGCAGTCGCTACTTATTATCCGGCTTCGCCGGCAGGCGTTCCAGAGCGGTCCGGACTCGCCCGGCGACCTCTTCGCCGGCGGCGTGAGCGCCGACTTCCTCGATCAACCTCCGGGCGTCCTCACCGCCGATCGTCTCCAGCACGGCCAGCGCGCGCTTGATCCTCGTGGTGGGTTCCACCGGACCTTCGCCTTGGATCAGGAAAGTACGCGCCGGTCCGACGAACCCGCCACCCGAACGCAGGCACCGGGTCATCGCCGCGCAGGCCCGGTCCAGGTCCTCCGAACCCAGGTCGTCCCAAACCGGCTTGAATTCCGCGATCGGTTCTTCCGGAGGCAGAGTTCCTTCGCCTCCCGCCCGCCGGAGCGGCAGGAAGCAGGAGATCGGGTGTCTGGCCCAACGGTCCACCGCCACGGGTCGGAATATCTGTTCGAAGGCACCGTCGCCCAATCCCCAGTAGACCTCGTAGTCGTAACGCGATCCCTGGAGGCGCAACGATTGCGCCACCAGGTCGGCTTGACCGTCGCCATCCAGGTCGCAAGCCGCCACGGCGCCGTAGAACTCGTCGGAGGCGGAACCCTCGAGGCTGGGCAGCAGGTCGAAGGAAGGTCGCGTATCGCTGAACGTCCCATCGCCCCGGTTCAGCGCAACGTGACACTGCCCATTGTCCGCGACATCGTCGTCGGGAGGCAGGAAGAGATCGAGATTTCCGCCCCCGACCAGATCGGCCAGGATCGGGCGGGTGGCGCCGTGTGGGCTGGTCAGGACGGTTCGTGCACTCTTGACCTCGGCGAAACGACCGGTGCCGTCTCCGGGCAGCATCATCACGTGTGTCTGGTAGCGTCCACCGTGCGGGTAACCGTGAAAGAGCAGGTCCGGATTTCCGTCCTGGTTCACATCCCCCAGGACGAAGAAGGCGCCCCGGCACTTCGCAACGACCTCGATCGGCGGCAGTTCCTCGAAAGCGAAGCCGCCCTCCACGGTGCCGGGGGCCACGCGGTAATGGTAGCGCTTGGCGTCGCCCTCTCCGTCGTATCGGGTCAGCAGCAGGTCGACGATTCCGTCTCCGTCCAGATCGGCCGCATCGGCGGCGGACCATTCCGTGGGCCAGCGGCCGACATGGATTTCCCGATAGGTCTCGCCGTCGAGTCGGAAGCGGGCAAAGACGGCGCCGGACGGGCCGGACCAGACGATCAGGCCCCGTCCCGCGCCCATCGCGAGCATCCGCGGCGCGAGCTTCGATTCTCCGATCGACCAGGCCGCAGAAGCCATTCGTCGGAAGGTGATCGGAGCCGACCCGCGGGGGCAGGTCACCACGGCGATTTCCGGTCCTTCCCCGGCAAGCAGGATCCTGCCGGTCGGGTCGTCGGCCGCCGCGGGAAGGGCGAAGAGCAGGGAGAGAATCGGGATCAAGGCAGGAATCCCCGGGTGGGTAACCATGCTGGGAGTATCTCCGATCGGATGACGCCGCGTCTTGCCAGGGGCGGCACTGCCCTCGTCGGCACGGAATTGGACCGCCTGGACGGCCGCAACCAAACCCGTTCCCGTTCCCGATGGTCGGGTGCGGGAACGGGAACGGGAACGGCGAAAATTCTCGCGCGCCGCGACAATTCCCGGGACTGAATTGTTTAGACCTCGCGCGACTCCGCGCTGCCACAGCCGAAGATCGAGCATTTGCCCGCGTACTCCCAGCACTCGCGGTGGTGGGGCGTGCCGCAGCGGGCGCAGCGCAGCGGGGTCTCGCCGATCGCATCGCCGCAGACCCGGCACACCACCTCGGCGCAGGCGGCGCCGGGCTCGGTGACCAGCACCTCGACCGCGAGCACCGGAGCGCCGACGTCGTATCGGTGCAGGACCATCTCGAGGATCCGGCACACCTGGTGAAAGACCGCGACGCGCTGATGTTCCTGGGCGATCCCCCCGAGCAGGCGGCATCGGCACACCGCACCGTTCGCCTCGAGCACGAGGCCCGGCCGGCGGCACAGGTTCGCGACCAGGAGGATCTGGAGCCAGGCTTCGCCGACGGGCGGCAGCGCGCCCGCGGACCCGGACGGGAGGCGGACCTCGAAGCGCTGGTCGAACTCGGCGATCCCGGTGGCGACCCGGCAGACCACCGGGAGCAATTCGACGCCGGTGGAGGATCCGCGCGGGAGGACCTGGAAGTGGGGGAGCAGCGGATGATCCAGGCGCGCTTCGATTTCGGTGTCGGCGCCCCGGCCTTCCCACGAGCGGGAAGTGAAGCCGCGGCCGTTGCGCACCCAGCGGCGGGTCGCAAGCAGAGGGGGCGAAGGCGCCGCGGCGGGGACGGGCGCGGCGAAGTCGGATGCGGGCGTCGACGGGAATGCCGCGGCCGGCAAGGGGCCGACGCCGACGGGAGCGGAGTTCGCGGCGGGAGCGGCGGCGATCACGGCGTCGCGGGGAGGTGTCGCGGGAGCGGGCGGGTCGCGCCGTCGGCGGCGGCGCAGGGTCAGGTCGAGCACGAGGATGAGGGCCAGGACGCCGGCCGAGCCGCCCGCCCAGATCCACGAGCCGAGGGACCCGCCGGGGGCGACGGCGGGAGCGCTCGCGTCCGTGTGCCGCGGTACGTTCGGAGCGCCGCGGACGAGGGCGAGCAGGGCAGCGGCGGGAACCTTCAGGAGTTCGTCGGACCCGCCGGCGATGGTGTCGAGGTCGGGCTCGAGCGGGCGCGCCTCCTCGGGGAACGAGGTGAGCAGGGCGATGATCTCGAGCCGGAGCTCGCGGCTGCCGGTCCGGAAGCCGCGCACCATCTGCGCGCCGGCGGCGCGGGCGTCGGCGTAGAAGGGCACGAGAGCGCGCATGGCGGCGTGCCGGACCCGGTCGTCGTCGTCCTCCACGGCGCGGCCGAGGAACTCGACCGCCCGGTCGAGGCGCGCGGGTGAGGCGGCCCAGGCGGGCGCCAGGATGGCGCGGAAGCGGAAGGCGCCGACGATCTCGATCATCCGGGCGCGCACGAGGGGGTCTTTCGCGTCATGGCCGGCGCTCAGCGCCGATTCGATGGTGCCCTCGGGGACCGGGCCTGCGCGCAGGGTCTCGTGGAAGGCGGCGACCGCCCGGACGGCGCCGTCGACGTCGCCGAGAGCTTGCTGAAGCGTACGGCGAAGGATGGGGGCGAGGTCGACCAGCGGCTGCGACTGCCGCGGGAGGGAGAAGGAGACGCAGGTGCCGAGGAACTCGACGGCGGCGAAGCGCACGGACGCGTCCGAGTCGCAGACGGTCGCCAAGACGGGCTCGACGCGGAGGGACGGGAGCCACTGCTGGGGGCTTTGGCGCGTATCGACGCCGAGGGTCTGCCAGGCCGCGGGCGAGTGTTCCCGCAGGCGCTCGAGGGCGACGCGCCGGACGTCGGCGTGTGCCGAGGCAAGCTGGTCGAGATACAGTCGGGCGAGGGCGACCTCGTCGCCGTCGATGGTGCGCACGGCCAGGAGGGCCGCGATCCGGACCTCGGGGTCGGGGTCGGCGAGGATGGTCTTGCAGGTCGCGTAAAGCGTTTTCTGGGCGGTGTAGGCGCCCAGGAGGGAAGCGACCGCCGCGGCGCGGACCTGGGGTGCGGGGTCGGCGAGCGCCGGCTGGAGCGCCCGCTCGCGCGCGACCCAGTCGAAGCTGGATCGGCCGAAGGCCTCGGCCGCGGCGCGCCGCACGCGCGGGTCCGGGTCCTGCAGCGCCGGCCCGGCCAGCCCCTCTTCGCCGGCCGCGAAGAACGCGCCCGGGCCGCCCGCGGCCGCGAGCGCAAGCAGCTCGCGCGCGTCCTGCCGGTAGTCGCCGGAGGCGCCGGGCAGAGAGGCCTTCAGCTCGGACACCAGGGCTTGGGCTTCCTCGGGAAAACGGCGGAACCAGTCGAGGGAAGCCTGGCGCACCTCGCTGGAGCCGTTTCGGAAGGCGCGGGCGACCGCGGGGGCGACGACGCGGCCGCCGGCGCCGCAGCGGTGGAGCAGGATGAGCGCGCGCACGCGGAGCGACTCGTTGGGATCGTCGAGGAGCGCGGCGAGGGCTTCGGCAGGCTTGGCGGTCGGGGTCTCCTTGCTGAACAAGGGGATACCGACGCGTTCGAGGTGATCGAGCGCCTCGATCTGGCGCACGCCGCCGGCTGGGATTACGCGGAAGAGGGCGAGGCGGACCGCGAGGTCAACGGCTCCCGTGCGGGCGAGGTGGAGTGCGGCGGTCGCGGCCACGGAGTCCGCGGGGTCGGCCAGGACGGTGGCGAGGTGCTGGCGGAAGGCCGTGCGCTGGGCGTCGGGGAGCACGGTGACGAGGCCTTCGCCGAAGAAGTTCACGAGGGCGAGGCGGATGTCGATGGCGGGATCCCGGAGGCGCGCGGCGATGCGCTCGAGGACGGTGGCGAGGCGCGCCCAGAAGTCCGTGTCGCGAAGGCCCCGGGTGGTCCAGAATCCGGACAGGTTCCGGGCGGCGGCGGCACGGACGCTCGGGTCCGGGTCCTCGAGGTGGGTGACGAGGGCCTCGAGGCCGAACGAGCCGAGGCGGGCGACCGGGAGGGCGGCGGCGGCGGCGGCGCGGACCCGGGGGTCGCGGTCTCGGGCGAAGCCCGGCCAATCCTGGGAGATCTGGTCGCCGCGGGAGAGGAGCTCGCGCGCGAGCGCGGCGCGCACACCGGGATCCGCATCCTCGCGCATCGCGCGGAGGGCGGCGCTGCGGTTCGCGGGAAACAGCGCGAGCGTTTCGGAGCGGCGGACCGCGGCCTCGCGGACCGCGGGATCGGGACTGCTCAGATCCGCGCGCCAATCGGTCTCGGTGAGGCGCGTCTGGCCGGCGGCCGGGGGGGCGGCGGTAGCGAGGGCGAGAGCGAGGATCGCGGCGGGTCCGGCGAGGGTGCGGAGGTTCATGAAGGGCTCGTGTCCTCTCGGCTGCGCCCGCAGGCCGCGGGCCCACGGGCGAGCGAGACCAGCATAGCCCACCGCGGCCTCCGCCGCAACCGCCGACTCTCGGTCGGTGTTTCCCGTGACCAGGCACAAGTCCTGAGCGATGGTTCGCATCCCATCGTCGTGCTTTGCCCTTGCCCCTGCCCTTGCCCTCTCTCGTCGGGAAGCGGGCAAGGGCAAGGGCAACGGTGTTTCCGATTGACAGGAATCGCCCCCGGGAGTACTCTCTCCGGTCCTTTTGGGCGCCCGTGGGAGATCGCGCACGATGATCAGTCCGGACCTCCTGGAGATCCTGGCCTGTCCGCTCTGCAAGTCGGAGTTGGAGGTGAAGGAGGGCAAGTTGCACTGCCGGAACTCCGATTGCAACTTGCGCTTCCTGGTGCAGGAGGATATTCCGATCATGCTGATCGAGGAAGCGGAGCGTCCCTGTCCGGGGTGCGGAACCGCGCGCGCGTGGGAGCCGGACAAGGACACGCTGCGCTGCGAGAAGTGCAGTCGGGCGTTCACCTGCCAGCCCCCTGCGACGCCGAAGTGAGCCCGGGGAGCGACCGTTGCCGCGCGCGATCATCTCCGACGTGCATGCGAATTTCGAAGCCCTGAACGCGGTGCTCGAGGACCTCCGGGGGCAGGGGATCGGCGAATCGGAGGTCTACTGCCTGGGCGACGTGATCGGGTACGGCGCGAGCCCGCGCGAGTGCATGGAGGCGTGCCGGGGGCTTGCGTTGAACCTGCTGGGCAACCACGAGGAGGCGGTGCTCTTCTACCCGGAGGACCTGTCGCCGACGGCGCGGCGGGCGGCGGAGTGGACCCGTCACGAGCTGAATTCGCGGCGCTACCCGGCGGAGCGGAGCGAAGTGCTGTGGGACTTCCTGGCGGGGCTCGAGCCGAGCCGCCGGGAGGGGGACGCACTCTACGTGCATGCGAGTCCGCGGCACGAGACGCGCGACTACGTGTTCCCGAGCGACGCTGCGGACGCGGCGAAGATGCAGGCGATCTTCTCGGCGATCCCGCGCTGGGGATTCCACGGGCACACGCACGTGCCCGGGGTGCTGCTGGAGGGCGGGACGTATCTTCGGCCGGACGACGTGAACGGGAGGTTCTTGCTCCGGAAGGAAAAGGCGTTCATCGACGTCGGCTCGGTGGGCCAGCCGCGCGACGCGGACACGCGGGCGAGCTACGTGACTGTGGACGGGCCGGAAGTCACCTTCCGGCGGGTGACGTACGATGTCGAGGGTGCGATGGGGCGGATCCGCGCGAGCGGGCTGCCGGGAAAGCTCGCCGAGAGGCTGATGGCGGGAAAATGACGACACGAGGAAGGCGGTAGCGGACGATGGAACAGCAACGGACGACGACGGCGCTCATCCTCTGCTTCCTCGTGTGGACCGGGTGGATGATGTTCTTCGCGCCGCGGCACCGGCTGCCGGCCGGGAACGCCCCGGTGAACGGTGTGCCGCCGGCGAACCAGCCGGACCAGCCGGCGAACGTGCCCGGCGGGAACGGGCCCGGGCCCGAGGTGCCGGTCACCGGCGACTTCGAGCACCCGGAAGTGCCGGAGAAGACCTGGACGGCGTCGGGGAAGCGCTTCGACGTCGAGTTCACCAACCGCGGCGCGTCGGTGCGCACGCTCACGCTGCGCGAGATCCTGGACCAGCTCGGCGGGGCGCCGATGAAGCTGCTCCAGTCGTTCGACCCCGACAAGTCGAGCCTGGCCGCGTGCGACGCGGCGTACGGCGAGGCGGCGATGACCGCGAATTGGGAGGTGCTGGTGCCCGAACCCGACGAGCTGGCGCGATTCCGCTACACGTACGCGAACGGGCTGCAGTTGACCAAGACGATCGCCGCCGACCCCGCGAACTACGCGCTCGCGGTGACGCTGAAGGCAAAGAACCTGGGGCCGGACCCGCTGCGCCACGAGCTGCTGCTGGCGGGGGCGCAGGGAATCATGCACGACACGCTGGACGCGCAATACCACATGGGGGTGCGCGGCCGGATCAACGACAAGGGCCACTGGACCATCGAAGAGGACGTGAGCGTCGACAAACTCAAGAAGGAGGGCCCGTTCACCGCGCCGCTGGCCCCCGACTGGGGCGGGGTCACCTCGAAGTATTTCACCGCGCTCCTGATCCCGGACCCGACCGGTCCGGATCCGCGCGACCGGATCGCGGAATTCCGCTGGCGGGCGGTGGTGGACCATGCCCAGGCCGATCAACGGATGGCGGCGTGGCAGGCCAAGGAAGGGCGCGAGGCGACGTTCGAGGAGGCGGCGCAGCTGCGGAGCCAGGTCGAGACGCACATCGGCCTGTGGGTGCGCATGGCGGCGGTGTCGCTGGAACCGGGGCAGGAGGCGGCACAGTCGTTCACGTTCTTCGCCGGCCCGCGCCGGTACGAGGATGTGGCTCCGTATGCGAAATACGGCCTCGACCACCTGATCGACTTCGGCTGGTTCACCGCGATCGCGAACCTGCTCCTGGCGGTCCTCGGGTGGTTGTACTCGATCTTCGGGAATTACGGGGTCGCGATCATTTTCCTCACGCTCGGAGTGAAAATCTGCCTGTTTCCGCTGACCCGGAAGGCTCAGGTATCCGCCTTCAAGATGCAGCAGGTATCGCCGAAGATGAAGGCGCTCCAGGAGAAGTTCGAGAGCGACAAGCCGCGGCTGCAGGTGGAGATGCTCAAGCTCTACCGCGAGCACGGGGTGAACCCGGTGATGGGCTGCCTGCCGATGTTCTTCCAGATCCCGGTGCTGATCGGGCTCTATCGGGGGCTGGACCGGAGCTTCGAGTTGCGGCAGCAGCCGTTCTTCGGCTGGGTCAGCGACCTGTCGCGGCCGGACGTGCTGTTCTCGCTGCCGTGGGAGATCCCGCTCACGGGGACCAACGAGTTCCATCTGCTGCCGATCCTGATGACGATCACCTGGATGATCCAGAGCGCGATGATGCCGAAGTCCCCGGATCCGCAGATGCAGCAGCAGCAGAAGATGATGATGTTCATGCCGTTGATTTTCGCGTTCATGCTCTATTCTTCGGCGTCGGGGCTGATCCTCTACTGGTTCACGAGCACGCTGCTGGGGATCGCGGAGCAGCAGTTCATCAAGCGCAAGTACTTGAAGTGAGCGCCGGCGGGGCCGGAACCCTGCGCGCGGCCAGCCCATGTGGCTGGAGTGCGCCGGCCGGGCCACGGGGCGGACCAGGGAGGCTGGATCACGATGCGATGGAATGGCGGGACATGTGTGGTCTTCGCGGCGGCGTCCATCCTGGCCCTGGCTGCGGGCGTGGGACTCTCCCAGGAGAGGAGCAAACCGGCGGGCGCGGGGTTCGTCGACGTGCACCTACACTTGAAGGAGGGTGGGTGGAAGCAAGGCGGAGGCCGCCCGCAGAGAAATGGCCAGGCGCGCGACGAGTCGGGCTACGAGGTCGCGGCCAAGAGCCTGCTGGAGCACATGGATCGGCACGGCGTGGCCAAGGGCTTGCTGATGCCGCCGCCTCGCGACCCCCAGCGTAAGGGCGAGAGCGAGACGCCCGGCCTCCTCGAAGTCGCCCGGCGCTACCCCGACCGCCTATTCGTCGCGGCCGGCGGCTTCGAGCTCAATCCGATCATCCACGAGACCGCCCCGGCCAAGGTGACCCCCGAACTCCGCGTCCGCTTCGAGCGGGAAGCCGAGCGGATCCTGGCCGACGGCGCCAAGGCGTTCGGCGAAATGACGGCGCTCCACTTGTCGTTCTTCGACCAGCACGCCTTCGAAGAGTGCCCGCCGGACCACCCGCTCTTCCTGCTGCTGGCCGACATCGCCGCCCGGCACGATGTGCCGATCGACCTCCACATGGAGGCGGTGCCGAAGGACATGCCCCTGCCGCCCGGCTTCGATCGGGTGAGCCCCAACAACCCGGCGACGCTGCAGGCCAACATCCCCGGCCTCGAGCGCCTGCTCGCGCACGAGCGCAAGGCGCGCATCGTCTGGCAGCACATCGGCTGGGACAACACCGGTTGCATGACCGTGGGTCTGCTGCGCCGGCTGCTTGCGGCACACTCCAACCTGTTTCTGGCCCTGCGTGTGGAAGAGCGCGGGCGATCGATGGGCGGCACGCCGATGCCGAACCGGATCGTGGATCGGGCGGGCCAAATCGTGCCGGAATGGCTCGATCTGTTGCAGGAATTCCCCGACCGGTTCGTCATCGGGACGGACGAGTTCTTCTGCCCTCCCGGAGGGGGAAAGTCTCCCCCGCAGTCGTTCGAAGAGACGTGGAACATGGTCGGGCAATTGCCCGCGGAGCTGGCGGCGAAGATCGGCCGGGAGAATGCCGAGCGGATCTACCGCCTCTGATCGGCAACTCGAGGCGCGACGGTGTACTCATACCCTGGTTCGTGCCAGGCGGGTAATCCCCGGGGTCGGTGCACCGCTTCGGTTTCCCCGGGCGCGAGCCGGCCTCGCGCCCATACGTCGATTCGCCCGAGCCCGAGAGTTCTCCTCCCGCCATGAGCCAACCGCGCCCGCCCGCCGTCTCCCTCCTCCGGTTCGCCGGAGCCATCCTCCTCGGGGCCGCCGCCGGCTTGCCTGGAGCCCTCTGCGCGTTCCGGCCGGACTTCGCCGTGCGGACCGATCCGTGGGCCCTGGTCCCCGTCGCCCTCGCGTGCGCCGTCCTGCCTACCCTGTGCTCGGCCAACCCCGCCTCCCGCCGCGATGCCCCCTGCGGCATCCTCCTCCTCGTCCCGTTCCTCATCGAACGGTTGTTCGTCACCGACTCGTTCCTGCGCGGATCGTCCACGCTCTACTGCCTGATCCCCTGGGTCATCGTCCTCCCGCCCCGCAACGACACTTCCCGCTATCCGCACCTCTACCGCAACCTGCGCCACGCCGGCTTCCTCGCCGTGTCGGCTGCCATCGCCTTCTCCCCCGCGGCGGCAGGAAAAGCCGGAGGCCTGCTCGTCGGGCTTCAGGCCCTCATCGTCGCCGTCTTCCTCGGCTGCGCCCTCCGCACGCCGGCCGCGCTCGCGGAATTGAGGTCCGGCTACCGGGCGAATCCCTGGGCCGGCGGCCTTCTGGGGATCGCCATCTTCCTCGCCGTCGTCCCGGGGTTCGGCACCACCAGAGGCGTGGGCGGCTGGCTCGAGCGCCTCTTCAACGGCCAGGTCCCCTGGCACCAGAGCTGGGGTTGTCTCACCTGGACCGCCGCCCTCGCCCTCGCCTGCGTCTCGCTCATCGCCGCGTTGGTCTCCGCTGCGCGGGAGCACGGCTTCGCCGCCCTCAGCGAGGAGTTCCTGGTCCTCACCACCGCCGCCGCGCTCGCCCTCGTCGCCGCCGACCTCGCCCCGTGGGCCTGCCTTCCCGTCGCCGCCCAAATCTTTGTATTCTGCCGCTGGGTCCTCACCGGCCTCGCCTGGCCCACCCTCCTCCTCCACTTCGCCCCCGGCCTGGCCCTGGGAAGCGCTGCCCTGTTCGCGCGCTTCCTCGCGCCTTCGCCCGCGGCTTGGCTCCTCGGGGGCGCACTCCTCGGGGCGGCCTACGCCATCGCCG
>Ga0082335_1007301_pt1 | contig 13447 bp, 11 predicted proteins | sample Subgrocontami58m_FD_72375 | JGI IMG/M metagenome (GOLD analysis project Ga0082335, IMG submission 72375) | Subsurface groundwater microbial communities from S. Glens Falls, New York, USA - GMW37 contaminated, 5.8 m (SPADES assembly) (version 2) ...
AAGACCTACCTGCCGCCCTTCGTCGCGGTCTTCCTCGTCCTCGCCGCGCTCCGCTCGACGGGCCTCCTTCCCGACGCGCTCGCCGCGCCGGCGCAGGAGACGAGCCGCGCGCTCACGACGCTCGCGATGGCCGGGCTCGGCTTCGGCGTCGAGCTCGCCGCCGTGCGGAAGGTCGGCCCGCGCGTCGGCGCGGCCGTCGTCGTGTCGCTCGCATTCATGACGGGCCTCGCGCTCACGCTCATCCGCGTCCTCGCGATCCGCGGGTAGGCGACGCGCTCGCGCGCCCCGGTGTCCCTGCCGGCTACCCGAGGAGCCTGGCCATGACCCGGCGCTTCACCCACTCGACGAGCGCGAGGTACGTCACGACCGTCCCCACCAGGAAGGCGAAGTAGCCGAGCGGGAGCGGCACGAAGCCGAGCACCGCGGCGAGCGGGGTGAACGGGAGCGCGGTCCCGAGCGCCACCACGAGCAGCGTTGTCGCGAGGAGCGGCCGGCTCGGCCGGCTCCGCCAGGGCGCTCCTTGCGTCCGGATCACGAGGAGCACGAGCGTCTGGGTTGCGAGCGACTCCACGAACCAGCCGGTTCGGAAGAGCGGCTCCCCGGCTTGGAAGATCCAGAGCAGCGCGCCGAACGTGAGGAAGTCGTAGATCGAGGAGAGCGGACCGATCCGCAGCATGAACGCCGCGACGACGCCGACGTCCCAGCGCCGCGGCCGGAGCACGAACGCCTCGTCGACGTTGTCCGTGGGGATCGTCACCTGGGCGAGGTCGTAGAGGAGGTTGTTGAGGAGGATCTGCCGCGGGAGCATCGGGAGGAAAGGGAGGAACGCCGAGCCGACCGCCATGCTCAGCATGTTGCCGAAGTTCGACGAGGTGCCCATGAGCAGGTACTTCATGACGTTCCCGTAGGCGCGCCGGCCGCCGCGCACGCCCTCGCGGAGCACCTCGAGCCGGCCCTCGCGCAGGATGATGCTTGCGGCGTCCTTCGCCACGTCGGCGCCGTCGCTCACCGAGATGCCGACGTCGGCGACGTGGAGCGACGGCGCGTCGTTCACGCCGTCGCCGAGGTAGCCGACGACGTGCCCGCGGCGCTTGAGCGCGAGGATGACGCGGTCCTTCTGCTCGGGCGAGACCCGGGCGAACACCGTCGTGCGCTCGGCGAGCGCTTCGAGCGCGACGTCGCTCGCGCGCTCGACCTCCGCGCCGAGCACGATCGGCCCGACCTCCAGCCCGATCGAGGCGCAGACGTGCCGCGCGACGAGGTCGTTGTCGCCGGTGAGGACCTTGAAGGCGACCCCCTCCTCGTGGAGGCTGTGGATGGCGCCGGCGGCGCCCGGCAGCGGCGGGTCGATGAACGCGAGGAAGCCGGCGAGCGCGAGCGCGCGCTCGTCGGCGAGCGCGTACTCGTCGCGCCGGTCGATCTCGCGCCAGCCGACCGCCAGCACGCGGTAGCCGTCGGCCGAGAGCCGCTCCTCGGTCGCGAGCGCCGCCGCGCGCTCCGACGCGTCGAGCGTGCACGCCTCGAGGACGCTCTCCGGCGCGCCCTTCGTCACGATGAGCCGGCGGCCCCCGGTGTCGAGGACGACCGAGAGCCGGCGGCGCTCGAAGTCGAAGGGGAGCTCGTCCACCTTCACCGCCACGGCGACCGGCTCGCCGCCCGCGTCCGCGGCGAGGATCGCCACGTCGAAGGGGCTCCGGATCCCGGTCTGATTCGCGCTGTTGAGCCGGGCGAGGCGGAGCACCTCCGGGGCGGCCGCGCCACGGAGGTCGATCGCGCGCTCGACGCGCATCTCGCCGCTCGTGAGGGTGTTCGTCTTGTCGCTGCAGAGGACGTCCATGCTGCCGAGGTTCTGGATCGCCGCGAGGCGCTTCACGATCACGCCGTCGCGTGCCATCCGCATCGCCCCGCGCGCGAGCGTGACGGTCGTGATCATCGGCAGGAACTCGGGCGTGAGGCCGACCGCGAGCGAGACGGCGAAGAGGAGCGACTCGAAGGTGTCCCTCCGGAGCGCGACGTTCACGAGGAGCACGAGGAGCACCAGGGCGAAGACCGTCCGCATGATGAGGAAGCCGAACGCGCGCGTGCCGCGGTCGAACTCGGTGAGCGGCGCGCGCTGCGCGAGCGCGGTCGCGATGTGACCGAACGTCGTCGCGGCGCCGGTCCGGCACACGACGCCGGTCGCGCTCCCGCTCACGACCGACGTGCCGAGGAACACGAGATCCGCACGCTCGGCCGGATCGGCGTTGGCCGCCGGCGGGAGCGCGCGCTTCGCCGCGGGGATCGACTCGCCGGTGAGGCTCGCCTGGTCCACGTGGAGCTCGTTCGCCCCGAGCAGCCGCGCGTCCGCAGGCACCAGGTCGCCCGCGGCGAGCCGGATGACGTCGCCCGGCACGAGGACGCGGTGGGGGAGTGAGCGCCACCTGCCGTCGCGGAGCACCGCGACGCTCGGCGCCTCGAGCGAGCGGAGCGCCTCGGCGGCGCGAGCGGAGCGCGCGCTCTGCACGTACCCGAGGAGGAGCGAGAACAGGACCATGACCGCGATGATCCCGGCGTTCACCGGGTCGCCCAGGAACGCGGAGACGGCGCTCGCGACGAGGAGGATGAGCATGAGCGGGCTCGTCGCGAGCGTCGCCACCTCGCGCGCCGCGCTGAAGCGCGGCCCGGCCGCGACCTCGTTCGGGCCCGTCCGGGCGAGTCGCGCGCGGGCCTCGCCCGCCGTGAGGCCGGCCTCGCTCGCGCCCAGCGCGGCGAGGAGCTCGGGCAGCGCGAGCGCGTCCAGTGCCGGGGGAGCCGCCTGGCTCACCCCCGTAGGATGCGCTCTCCGCGCCGTCCCTACCCGCCGCAGACGACGAAGCGCATGGGGTAGCCGTGGAGGCGCTCGGTGCCTGTCTTCGTGATCCGGACCGTCTCGCCGATCTGCATCCCCATCCGCTCGTCGGGCGTGACGACGTTCGGCTGGAGCGTGACGACCATGTCCTCGCGGAAGACGAAGCGCTCGTCGATCCGCCCCCGCGCGGTGCGGCGGGTCTGGAAGATCGGCGGGAGCTGTCCGGCGCCGTGGAGCAGGTCGTCGTAGATCGTGTAGCCGCGCTCGTGGATGACCTCCGCGGCGTCGAGCGCGGCGCCGACCGTCGCGCCGTCCCGCAGCACGGCGAGGATCCGCTCGTAGGCCTCGAGGCAGACGTCGTGGAGCCGTCGGTACGCCTCGGTGGGCTCTTCGCCGATCGCGTACGAGCGGTGGATCTGCCCGCCGTAGCCCCAGTAGTCGGCGGTGATCTCGGTGATGAGGACGTCGCCCTTCTCGAGGACGCGCGTCGAGAGGATCTGCCCCGGGACGCCGACCCGCGGATCGCGCATCGGCGTCGTCGCCATGAAGTGGATGCCCGGCTGGCCGCCGGCGCGCCCGATCGCGTGCTCGACGATCGCGCCGAGCTCGAACTCGCGCAGCCCCGGCCGCGTCTCGCGCTCGAGCGCCGCCATCGCGAGGTCGGTCAGCCGGGCGGCCGCACGGTAGCGCGCGAGCTCCTCGGCGCTCTTGATCATCCGGAGCTCACGGATCGCGCGGAACTCCTCCCAGGCCACGGCGGGGAGGCGCTCGGCCAGGCGGCGGGCGTACGTCCAGGGCAGCGCGCCGACGATCCCGATCCGGCCGCGGTCGAGGCCGCGCTCCGCGAGGGCGGCGGCGACCGTGTCGAGCGCCGGAAGCCCGGGCTCGCCGGCCCAGCGGACGTCCGCCAACGCCGCGGTGCGCCGCGCGTTCGGCACGTGGTTGTAGAGCTGGACGAGGAGGCAGGGCGCGCCCTCGAGCGGGAAGAGCAGGAACGACTCGCGCGACCCCGGCCAGCCCGAGAGGTACCCGACCTCCGCGGTGCGGCCCGCGCCGTACACGAGGATCGCGGCGAGGTCCTGCGCGGCCATCCGCTCGCGCACGGCCTGGTGACGGCGGCCGAGCTCGGCCTCACTGAAGGTGGGGTAGCGGTCGCGCTCGGCCATCCCGGACGAGGGTAGGCCTCTCCGGTGCTACTCGCCCAAGGCGGGGACGGCCACCGGTGACGTTTCGGTCGGACGGTGGGCCCGGCCGCGGATCGGGACGTCCTTGAGGAACACCGAGACGACCGCCGCGACGAGGACGATCGCGAATCCGTACATGAAGATGTCGTGCGTCGTGCTTGCGAGCGCGAGCTTGATCGCGCCGAACACCTGGTCGAAGACCGGCTGCGCCTGCGGCGGGAGCGCCGCGCGGGTCGCCGCCAGACGGACCGGGTCGAAGAGCGACTGCGCCGCGCTGGCGCCCTGCGTGTTGAAGAGGCCGGTCACCTGCGGCGGGAGGTTCAGCGTCGCCACCTGCGACGCGATCCGCTCGGGCAGCCGGTGCGCGAGGACCGAGCCGAGCATCGCGACGCCCACGGTGCCGCCCATGCTCCGCCAGAACTGGAGCTGGCTCGTCGCGACGCCGACGACCTCGCGCGGCACCGCGCTCATGACCGCGTTGTTGTAGAGCGGCATCGACGTTCCCAGCCCGACGCCGATGAGCATGATGTCGCGGACGACCTCGATCTCCGAGGTGGCGGGGCCGACCTGCGCGAGGAGGTACATCCCAAGGGCCATCGCGAGCATGCCGAACGTCCCGACGAAGCGGTAGCGCTTGACGCGGGTGATGATCTGTCCGGTCGCGACGCTCGTGAGGATCATCGCGAACATCATCGGCGTGAGGAGCTGGCCGGAGTTCGTGGCGCTGATCCCCAGCACGCCCTGGAAGATGAGCGGCACGAAGAGGATCGAGCCGAACATCCCGGCGGCGGTGAGGAAGACCACGACCACGGAGACGCTGAACGTGGGATCGCGGAAGAGCCCGAGCGGCACGATCGGGTGCACGGCGCGACGCTCCTCGAGGACGAACGCCCCGGTCATGACGGCGGCGAAGGCGAGGAGTGCGAGCATCTCGGGGGAGCCCCAGTCGTGGTCGCGCGAGATCGAGAGCGCGAGGAGAAGCGGCACGATCGCGGCGACGATCGTCAGCGAGCCGATGAAGTCGATGTCGCGCCACGAGGCGTTGCTCCTGATCAGCGGCATCGCGAAGAGCACCACCGCCACCGCGAGGATGCCGACCGGCAGGTTCACGTAGAAGACCCAGCGCCAGCCGAGATTGTCGGTGAAGTAGCCGCCGACGGTCGGGCCAACGATCGAGGCGAGGCCGAAGATGGCGCCGAAGAGGCCCTGGATCTTCGCGCGCGTCCGCGGCGGGTAGATGTCCGCGATGACCGTGAAGACGTTCGCCATGAGCACGCCGCCGAAGAGGCCCTGGAGCCCGCGGAAGGCCACGAGCTGGAGCATGTCCTGCGCGAGGCCGCAGAGCGCCGAGGTGGCGACGAAGCCGACCATCCCGCCGATGAGGAACCACCGCCGGCCGAAGAGGTCGCCGAGCTTGCCCGCGATCGGCACGACCGCCGTGGAACCGACGAGGTACGCGGTCGTCACCCAGGCGTAGTAGTCGAGGCCGTTCAGCTCGGCGATGATCCGCGGCATCGCGGTGCCGACCACGGTCTGGTCGAGCGCGGTGAGGAGCAGGGCGAGCATCACGCCGATCGTCAGAATGACGACCTGCGAGCGGCTGAGCTCGTGGAACGCGCTGACCTGAGGCCCTCTGCTGTTCATGGTGGACAGATGGTTGCACAGATGCCACTATGTCGTCAATGCATATTGCGACACGTTCCCGTGGCTCGGCGGATCTCCGGGCGTTCGGCCGGGCGATCTGGCGGCAGAAGCTTCTCGCCTCGGTGCGCCAGCTCGGCGGGCTCGACCTCTCGTTCACCCAGCTCGCGACGCTCCTCGAGCTCGACGCCGAGGGCGCGGTCGCGGTGCACGAGCTCGCGGCGACCCTCGAGCGATCGCTCTCCGCGACGAGCCGGCTCGTCGATGACCTCGTGCGCACCGGGCTCATCGAGCGTCACGAGGATCCCGAAGACCGGCGGGCGAAGCGGATCAATCTCGCCGAGCCGGGGCGGCGGCTCATCGCGCGGCTGGACGAGCGGCGGAGCGATCACCTCGAGCGCGCGCTCGCGACGCTCTCCGCGGACGACCGCGCGCTCGTGGACCGCGCGTTCGCGCTCGTGAAGTGCGCGATGGCCGAGGGTGCCGGTCTCGGGCGGGTGCGCGCGGCCCGCTGACCGCGTCCGCGAGACGTTGTCGCCGGCGACGAGGCGTCGTCGCCGACAAGAGACAACAGAGGAGTGGCTTCGCCGGCCGAGGCGGCCGGCGCGATCAGGCCGGCGAGCTTCGTGGATACTGGATACCGCTAGTATCCCGACGAGCGTGGGCGAGGCTGGGGCGGCATCGAGGGGCACGAGCTGGCGGGACATCACGCCGCTGGCCGACCGCGCCGTCTACGAAGCGGCGGGGTACGGTCGGCCTGACACGCCGGGCCGGCGACCCGCTCTGATCGTCATCGACGTGACGTACGGCTTCATCGGTCGCCATCGCGCACCGATCCTCGAGTCCATCGCCACCTACCCCAACTCGTGCGGCGAAGCCGGCTGGGATGCGCTCGGTCCGATCACGCGCGTCCTCGAGGCGACGCGGCGCGTCGGCGCCCCGGTCTACTTCACCGGCGGCGTCACGGAGCACGTCGCCGGCCACGCCGGCCGGTGGCGCGAGAAGCACCCGAAGACGCTCGAGCAGCCGAGCGACGCCCACGAGATCGTCGCGGAGCTCCGCCCGGCCGAGAGCGACGTCATCGTCCGCAAGACCAAGCCGAGCGCCTTCCACGGGACGCCGCTGGTCGGATCGCTCATCGACGCCGGTGTCGATACGCTCATGGTCGCCGGCTGCACCACCTCCGGCTGCGTCCGGGCGACGGTGGTGGATTCCTTCTCTTACGGCTTCCACACGATCGTGGTCGAAGACGGCGTCTTCGACCGCGGTCGGCTGACGCACGCGGTGAACCTCTTCGACATGGACCAGAAGTACGCGAACGTGCTGCCGGCGGAGGCGGTCGCCCGATACCTCGCGGGCCTCGCGCGCACCTAGAAGGCGGAGGGACGATGGCCACGGAATTCGGGATCCTGCTGCTGCACTTCGGGCACACCGCGAACCGGGCGTCGGTCATCGATCAGGCCCCGCAGCTCGAGGAGTGGGGGTTCGACTCCGTCTGGACCCGCGACCACCTCGAGTTCCAGCCCCATGGATTCGAGAGGCCGAGCTCGGTCTTCATGGAGCCGTTCACCACTCTGACCGCCATCGCGACGCTGACGCGTCGCCTGAAGGTCGGCACCGCCACCACCATCCCCTTCCGCCATCCGCTCGTCACCAGCCAGCTGTACGGCGGCTTGAGCGCGGTGGCCGGCCCGGGGCGGATCATCGCCGGTATCGGCGCGGGGGCTCCCACGAAGCCGTTCACCGCCACCGGCATCCCGTTCGAGCAGCGCTTCCAGGCGGTCAAGGAGCTGGCCGAGATCCTCAGGCTGACCTGGTCGGCGTCCAAGGTGTCGTACCAGGGCGAGCTGTACCGCTTCGAGGAGGTGACGATCGACCCGCGCCCGCCGGCCGACACCCCGATCTGGTACGGGGGGTCGACGCCCGCCTCGGTCCGGCGTGCCGTCGAGTACTGCGACGGGTGGTTCCCGGGACGGTGTCCTTTGAGGAGCTTCGACAAGTACCTCGCGCGGGTCAGGAAGGAAGCGGCGAAGCAGGAGCGCCACGTCGGCGTCGGCATCATCCCGGTCATCTCGATCGCGCGCAGCCGGGCGGAGGCCGTCGCCGCGGTGGATGTCGAGGGCCTGCTCGAAGAGGCGCACGAGCGCAAGTTCTGGGACGGGCCGTTCGAGTCCGCCGACGACCTCGAGGGCCTCCTCATCGCGGGGACCCCGGACGAGTGCATCGCGGACATCAAGAAGTTCATCGACCGCGGCGTCGACCAGGTCGTCTTCGACTTTCGGCTTCGCCCCGACGACTACCCCGAGCAGGTCGCCTGGCTGGCCCGTGACATCCTGCCCGCGGTGAAGCGGATGGCGGCAGCGGCGGCCCGCGCGTGAGCCCTCGAGACGATGTCTGGTTCCATAGCGGCGGGCTCCGGCTGAGCGGGTGGCTCACTCACGGCCGCGGCGCGGGACGCCGGCCCGGACTGGTCTTCTGCCCAGGCTTCACCGGCACCAAGTACGCAGCCTTCTACGCGCCCTACGTCGAGCGGCTCAGCGCCGCCGGATACTCCGTCCTCCTCATCGACTACCGAGGCTGGGGCGACAGCGAAGGCGAGCGGGGCGCGATCTTCCCGCTCGAGCAGGCGGAGGACGTTCGGAGCGCGCTCAGCTACCTCGAGTCCCGCGACGACATCGACGCTCGGCGGCTCGGCCTCTTCGGCGTCAGCTTCGGCGGCGGGCACGCCTGCTACGTTGCGAGCATCGATCCCCGGGTCAGGTGCACGGTCGCCGTGAGCGCGGTCGGCGACGGGCGCGCTTGGCTCCGGCAGATGCGGCGCGAGTACGAGTGGAACGAGCTGCTCGATCGGCTCGCCGAGGAGCGGAAGCGCCGGGCGGCGACCGGCGAGGCGACCTGGGCCGACCCCACGGAGGAGATCATGATCGCCACCCCGGAGCGCCGGACGACCACGGTCAAGGGCAGCCCGCCGGCCGGGATGGTCGCCGGCCGGACGCCCCTCCACTGCGCGCAGGCGATCATCGACTACCGGCCCGTGGAGGCGGTCGCGGCGAGCGGTACGCGGGCGGTCCTCTGGTTCGCCCTCGAGCGGGACTCGGTGGTGCCGGCCGAGCACGCGGAGCGGATGTTCGCCGTCGCCGGAGAGCCGAAGCGCCTCGTCAGGCTCCCGGGCGAACGGCACTACGCCGCCTACCTGGACCACCTTGAGGTCATCGTGCGCGAGGCGCTCGCGTGGTACGGGGCGCATCTCGGCGCCGGCGACCCGGGCGCGGCCACACCGCGGTCTGACTGACCAGATGCTGACCCTCGATGGCCTGACCCGATGCTGACCCTCAACGGCGTGGGCATCTCGTTCGGATCCGGACCGAACCGCGTTGCCGCCGTCGAGGACCTGAGCTTCTCGGTGGAGGCCGGTCAGTTCGTGACGATCGTGGGTGCGAGCGGGAGCGGGAAGACAACGCTGCTCAGGGCGATCGACGGTCTCATTCCGTGCTCCGCCGGGCAGATCACGATCGGCGGGCAGCCGGTCCGCGGGCCGGGCCGGGATCGGGCATTCGTCTTCCAGGCGGACTGCCTCCTGCCCTGGCGAACGATCCTCGACAACGTGGCCTTCTCCCTGGAGGTGCGCGGCGCGCGCAAGCCGGACGCGCGCGAGACCGCACGTCGCTACCTCGCCCTCACCGGCCTCGCGGATACGGAACGGAAGTTCCCGGCGGAGCTGTCCGGCGGGATGCGCCAGCGGGTCAATCTCGCGCGCGCCCTCGCCGTCGATCCGGCGATGCTGCTCATGGACGAGCCATTCGCGGCGCTCGACGCGCAGACCCGCGAGGTCATGCAGATGGAGCTGCTGACCATCTGGCAGCGCAGCCACACGACCGTGCTGTTCGTCACGCATCAGCTCGAAGAGGCCGCCTACCTCGGCGACCGGGTGATCGTCCTGTCGGCCCACCCCGGACACGTGCGCGCGACCGTGGAGATCCCGTTCGCTCGACCGCGGCCGCTCGAGCTGAAGCACACCCCCGAGTTCGCCGGGAAGGTGGACGAGCTGTGGCGGCTCATTCGTGAGGAGGTGCTGCGCGAACGCCGTGTGTAGCGCCACGTCATCGCAAGAACGCGAGCCTCAGAGAATCTGGGGAACATCGGGAGGAGATCGGGTGGCAATGGGAATCGGAATCGGAGCGGGACCGGGAGCGCGCAGACGCATCGTGGCGGCGGCGATCACCGCGATCCTTGCGGCGAGCTGCGGCGGCACGGGAGGTCCGGCGGCGAGCGCGGCCGCCCTTACAGCGGCACCGGCCGCGAGCGCGGCGAGCACGCCCAAGCCGGTCGAGCATCACGCGGTGAAGCTCGCGTTCTCGAACGCGACCCCTCAAGTGAACAAGATCCCGACGATCCTGGCGCTGGAGGCCCTCAAGCAGAACGGCCACGACGTCACGAGCATCTTCCTGCAGTCATCCGAGGATCCGGTGCAAGCCGTGGTGCGGGGCGACGCGAACTTCGGCAGCGCGTCGTCGAGCGCCGTCTTCACCGCGATCTCGCAGGGAATCCCGGTCAAGGCGGTCATGGTGGCAAACGGGCCCGACTACGTGATGGTCGCGCCGACCAGTGTCACCGCTCCCGCCGGCCTGGACGGGCTGCGGGTCGGGATCCACGCGGCGGTCTCGTCGACCGCGCTCTACACGAACGTCATGCTGGAGAAGTACCCGAACGTCCATCCCAAGATCCTGGTGGTGCCGGGCTCGGCCAATCGCGTCCAGGCGCTCGCGGCGGGCCAGCTCGACGCGTCCGTCATCCAGCTCTCCGACATTCCCTCGCTGGAGAAGCTGGCACCGGGGAAGTTCCACACCATCTACGACGTCGGCAAGGAGCGTCCCGACCTCATGGACGCGGTGATCTTCATCAAGGCTGATCTGCTCCAGACCGATCCCACGCTGGTGCAGCAGCTCATCACCGCGCAGCTGCAGGCCGATCGGAACGCCTACACCGACACCACGTCGCTGACCGCCGCGATCGTGAAGTACGTTCCGAGCACCCCCGAGGCGCAAGCGGCGCAGTTCATGAAGTTCTACACCGACTCGAGCATCTGGCCCAAGGACGGCGGCATGACCGACGCCTCGGTCGCCGCCACGCTGAAGGCGCTCGTCTCGAGCGGGCTGGTCAAGCAGGCGCCCTCCGCGAGCGCGTGCTGCGATCGGAGCGCGCTGGACCAGGCGCTCAAGTCGATCGGGAAGTAAGCCGCGTGGCCGGGGCACGGCGAGCAGCCGCGATCGTCGCCATCCGCCTCGGGCTGCTCGCCGTGCTCCTCGCCGGATGGGAGGCGGTGGGCCGGGAAGGCGGTGGCTACTTCCTGCCGCCGTTCACGCTCACGCTGGCGCACTTCTGGGCGCTGCTCGCGGACGGCAGCATCGGCTCGGCTCTGGCCACCAGCAACCTCGCGCTGCTCATCGGCTTTCCCCTGGCCGCGGTGGCGGGGATCCCCATCGGCCTCGCCTTCGGCCGGCGCCGGCTCCTGGACCGCTCGCTCAGCTACTGGCTCGACCTCATGCTGGTCATCCCGATGATCGCCGTGGTGCCCGCGATCATCGTCGCCTTGGGGCTCAACCTCAGCGCGCGGGTGGCGGTGGTCGTGCTCTTCGCGCTGCCGGTGCTGGGGATGAACGCGAGGGCCGCGGTGCGGATCATCGACGAGCGCCTGGCGGAGATGGCGCGCTCGTTCGGCGCCGGGCCGGTCGCCGTGTGGACCGAGGTCATCTTCCCCGCGGCGATGCCCACCCTGTTCGTCGGACTGCGCCAGGGACTGGGGCGGGCCATCTCGGGCATGGTCGTCGTCGAGCTGACGCTGGTCCCCGCGGGGATCGGCGGCCTGATCGTGACGTACCGCTCGCGGTTCGCGGCGGCCGACCTCTACGCCGTCACTCTGGCGATCCTCCTCGAAGGGCTGCTCCTCATGAGCCTGGCCCAGCTCGTCGAGGGCCGCCTCGGGCGCCGCCCGGCGGGGGCCTGATGCTCGAGCTCGTGCGGCGCGCGCCGCAGCCGTTCACGCTCGCGGCCGCGGTCGCGCTGTGGGAGGTGCTCGCCCGGGTCCTCCATCCGCCGTGGCTTCCGTCCGCGTCCGCGGTCGCGGCGGCGTGGTGGCAGCTCGCGACGACCGGCCAGTTCGCGGAGCTGGGCAGCTCCGCCAGGACGCTGGCGATCGGGCTGGTCGTCGTCTTTCTCGCCGGCGGCGCGCTCGCCCTCGCCGTCAGCCTGTCGAGCATCCTCGACGAGGCGCTCTCGCCCTACTTCAACGCCGCGCTGTCGATACCGACGATCGCGCTCGTTCCGGCGTTCATCCTGCTCTGGGGCCTGAGCGACGTCACGCGCGTCGCGACCGTGGTGTCGTTCGCGCTCGTGCCGCTCGTCATCCAGTGGGCCGTCGCGGCGCGCAGCCTGCCCGCGGACCTGCTTGAGATGGCGAGGAGCTTCGACGCTTCGCCCGCTCGGCGCCTCGCCTCGGTCGCGCTCCCGGCGTCCGCTCCCGTCCTCATCACGGGGGTCCGGATCGCCGTCGTGCAGGGGATCAAAGGTGTCGTGAGCGCCGAGATCCTCATCGGCGTGATCGGCATCGGCAAGCTCCTGCAGGTCGCGATCCTGACCTTCGATCTCGCGAGGCTGTACGCCGTCATCGTCACCCTGCTGGTCGCCACGTTCGCCGTCTACCTGACCCTCGAGCGAGCCGAACGGCGCGCGAGCCGCCGGACCAGCGCGCCGTAGCCGTCGAGAGCGTGCGCTGCCGCCGCTGACGCGCGAGCGGCGTTCGGTCCGCGGGACGGCACCCCTGGCGCTCCGCCGGGTCTGACCAGGGGTCCTGCGGGCATGGGCCGAACGGCCCTAGTCGCCCCCAGCGACCCGCTGACACTAGCCGGAAACGATGCGTGCGATGGACGCGCCCCTCGTGCTCCTCGCCGACGACGGCTCCGTCGACGGTCTGACCGCCGCGCTGCGTGGCGAGGGGCTGCAGGTCGTCGCGTGCCGGCGCGCCGTGAACGCGGTGGACGCCGTGTCGTTCCACCGCCCCAGCGTCGTCGTCGTGGACGTCGCGTTCGACAACCATCACGGCTGGGACGTGGTGGCCGCGGCGCGCAGCCACGGGCAGCTGCCGACGCTCGTCCTCGACCGCGAGAACGACCCGGCCGCGCGGAAGGCCGCCTACACCGCGGGGGCCGACGACGTCGTCGTGAAGCCATACGATGTGGGGGAGCTCGCGACGAAGATCGGCGCGCTCGCGCGTCGCGCGCGGCCCGAGACGCGGGAGGGGCCGGTCTACCGCCACCGCGACCTCGTGGTGGACGTGGCCGCGCACGAGGCGCGCATCGCGGGCCTGCCGGTCACGCTCACGGCGCAGCAGTTCGGCATCCTGCGCGCGCTCTTCGAGAGCGGGGGCGCCGCGCTCGACCGCGCGCACCTCATCGCGCGCACCGAGTCGCTCGACGACGAGGCGCCCTCCGACCGCGCGATCGACCTCCACGTCTCGCGCCTACGCAAGCGCCTGCATGACGATCCACGGAAGCCCCGCTACATCGAGGCCGTCTATGGGGTCGGCTACCGGCTCGCGATGGGCGAGGAGCCGTCGCCCGACCGCCTCGGCGACCACGCCGTCGCCGTCCTCGACGCGCTGCCCGACGCGATCCTCGTCGTGGACCGCGGCCTGGCGATCCGCTTCGCGAACCGTGCCGCCGAGCGCCTGCTCGGGGTGACCCGGAGCGCGCTCACCGGCACGCGCTGCGGAACCATCCTCGAGTGCCACTCCTGCGCC
>Ga0082335_1007306_pt1 | contig 13438 bp, 15 predicted proteins | sample Subgrocontami58m_FD_72375 | JGI IMG/M metagenome (GOLD analysis project Ga0082335, IMG submission 72375) | Subsurface groundwater microbial communities from S. Glens Falls, New York, USA - GMW37 contaminated, 5.8 m (SPADES assembly) (version 2) ...
GGGAACATCGCCAACGCCAAGAACCCGAAGGACTTCGTCATCACCGGCGAGGTGCTGTCGGTGGAGCCGATCGCGGTCATGTTCCGCAAGGACGACCCGGCCTTCAAGCGCGCGGTGGACGACGCCATCCGCGGCATGATGAGAAGCGGCGAGCTGGAAAAGCTCTACGCCCGCTGGTTCCAGTCGCCGATCCCGCCGCGCAACAGCAACCTCGACATGCCGATGGGCGCGACGCTCAAGGGCCTGATCGCCAATCCCAACGACCGGCCGATGGAGGACTACGCGAAGAAGTGATCGCGTCCTCGTGAATCGCGGTCCTCCGCGGAAGCATTCGCCGCCGGGCCGCGCGAACCGCGGCGGCATCGGACCCCGGGCATGAAGTACGAGTGGGAATGGCAGGTCTTCCTGCGCGACGACGGCGGCGGACGGACCTACCTCGAGTGGGTGCTCTCGGCCTGGGGCTGGACGCTGTCGGTCTCGGCCTGCGCCTGGATCGTCGCGCTCCTCGCCGGTTCGCTCGTCGGAACCCTGCGCACCGTGCCCCACCGCGGCTGGCAGCGCGCCGGCGACGCCTGGGTCGAGCTGTTCCGAAACATCCCGCTGCTGGTGCAGATCTTCCTCTGGTACCACGTCGTCCCGGCGATGATTCCTGCATTCAAGGGCCTGCCCGCGTTCGTCCTGGTGGTGTTCGCGCTGGGATTCTTCACCTCGGCGCGCATCGCCGAGCAGGTGCGCGCGGGGATCCAGTCGCTGCCGCGCGGCCAGCGCATGGCCGGCCAGGCGCTCGGCCTGACGCTGCCGCAGACCTACCGCTACGTCATCCTGCCGATGGCCTTCCGGATCGTGGTCCCGCCGCTCACCTCCGAGGCGATGAACATCATCAAGAATTCCTCGGTGGCGTTCGCAGTGAGCATTGCCGAGCTGACCCTGTTCGCGATGCAGGCGCAGGAGGAGACCTCGCGCGGCATCGAGGTCTATCTCGCCGTCACCACGCTGTACATCGTCTCGGCGTTCTCGGTGAACCGCGTGATGGCCTGGATCGAGGCCCGCTTGCGCGTTCCCGGCACCATCGGGGGAGGCAAGTAGTGCTCAACCTCGACCTCGGCTTCTTCGACTGGGAGATCATCACCCGGTTCGTCGCCAAGGGCTTCGTCTTCAGCGTGCAGCTCACCGCGGTCGCCATGACAGGCGGCATCGTGTTCGGCACGCTGCTCGCGCTGTTGCGGCTGGCGGGCCGGCAGTGGCTGGCGGCCCCGGCGGCGGTCTACGTCAACGGCATGCGCTCGATCCCGCTGGTGATGGTGATTCTCTGGTTCTACCTGCTGATCCCCTTCCTGATCGGCCGCTCGATCGGCGCCGAGCTCTCGGCCATCATCACCTTCGTAGCGTTCGAGTCGGCGTACTACTCCGAGATCATGCGCGCCGGCATCCAGTCGGTCTCGCGCGGCCAGGTGTACGCGGGCCAGGCGCTCGGCATGACCTACGCGCAGAACATGCGGCTGGTGGTCCTGCCGCAGGCGTTCCGCAACATGCTGCCGGTGCTGCTCACCCAGACCATCATCCTGTTCCAGGACACCTCGCTCGTGTATGCGATCGGCGCCTACGACCTGCTGAAGGGCTTCGAGCAGGCCGGCAAGAACTACGGCCGCCCGATCGAGGCCTACCTGCTCGCCGCCGTCGTCTACTTCGTGATCTGCGTGTCCCTGTCGCAGGCGGTGAAGCGCCTGCAGGCGAAGATCGCGATCGTCCGCTAGGATAGCCGCATGATCGAGATCAAGAACGTCAGCAAATGGTACGGCGCCTTCCAGGTGCTCAAGGACTGCACGACCCGCGTCGCCAAGGGCGAGGTCGTGGTGGTGTGCGGCCCCTCGGGCTCGGGCAAGTCGACGCTGATCAAGTGCGTCAATGCGCTGGAGCCGTTCGAGCAGGGCGAGATCGTCGTCGACGGCATCTCGCTGCGCGACCCGAAGACCGACCTGCCGAAGCTGCGCGCGCGCGTGGGCATGGTGTTCCAGCACTTCGAGCTCTTCCCCCACATGTCGATCGCGGAGAACCTCGGCATCGCGCAGGTGAAGGTGCTCGGCCGCTCCCGCGAGGAGGCGCACGCCAAGGGAGCGAAGCTGCTCGACCGCGTCGGCTTGAAGGAGCAGGCCGCCAAGTTTCCCGGCCAGCTCTCCGGGGGCCAACAGCAGCGCGTCGCGATCGCGCGCGCGCTCGCCATGGACCCGATCGCGATGCTCTTCGACGAGCCGACCTCGGCGCTCGATCCGGAGATGATCAACGAGGTGCTCGACGTCATGGTCGAGCTCGCTAAGGAAGGCATGACCATGATGGTGGTCACGCACGAGATGGGCTTCGCGCGCAAGGTCGCGCACCGCGTGATCTTCATGGACCACGGCGAGATCGTCGAGGACGACGCCAAGGAAGTGTTCTTCAGCAGCCCGCGCTCGGAGCGCGCGCAGTTCTTCCTGTCCAAGATCCTGCATCACTGATCGTGCGCAGGGCGTGCGTCCCGGTCCTGGTCCTGGCGGCGCTCCTCGCCGCAGGGCGGGGCCTGGCGCAGCAGCACGACGCGATCTCCGAGCCGGCGACCGGGCGCGCCGAGCCGCAGGCCGTCCACGCCGCCCGGTTCATGATCGTCGCGGCGCACCCGCTCGCGGCGCGCGCCGGGTACGAGGTCCTGAAATCCGGCGGCAACGCGGTCGATGCGGCGATCGCGGCCCTGCTCGCGCTGAACGTGGTCGAGCCCCAATCCTCTGGAATCGGCGGCGGCTTCGCGCTGGTCTACTCGGCCGCGGAACGGAAGCTCACTGCCTGGGACGGCCGCGAGACGGCGCCAGCGGCGGCGAACGCCGGGCGGGCTGCACGGCATCGCCGTGACGCCGCAAGGCCTCACCGGCGGCGCCGATCCGCGGCGCGAGGGCGTCGCGCTGGGCGAATAGCCCCTTATCACGGGGATGCTGACATAATTGTCGAGGGGTTTGGTTTTCCATAGGTCTCCCGATTTTGCGCAGTTGCAACTTCGCAACTGCGCAAAATCGGGAGATTTGGGATGGTAATTCAGGGCAAGCTGTTTGGTTCCGGCTGTGCCGGCTTAGGCTTTCACGGGGCTACACTGCGATCATGAGCACGATCCGCGCTTCGGGCGGCGATTCCGCGCTGGCGGCCGCCTGGAGCGCCATCGCCCTCGGCCACCGCCGCGACGAAGCTCAGGCCGTGGCGGCGTTGCGCGCGCGCCTCGCGCTTTCGCAGGAGCAGCGCAAGCGCATCGGCCAGGAGGCCTACCGGCTCGCCGCTGCGGTGCGCGCGGCTTCGCAGAAGTCCTTGAGCGCCGAAGCGTTCCTGCGCCGCTACAGCCTTTCGACGCGCGAAGGCGTGGTGCTGATGTGCCTCGCGGAGGCGCTGCTGCGCATTCCCGATGCGGACACGGCCGACGCGCTCATCCGCGACAAGCTCGCCGGCGGCGCCTGGCACGCGGGGCCGGGTGCGGTGGGGGATTCCGGCCTGCTCGTGAACGCGGCCTCGTGGGCGCTGATGCTCACCGGGCGCCTCATCGACTGGCGCGCGGCCGAGGGCGCCGCCGAGACGGTGATGCGCCGCCTGGTCGCGCGCGCGGGCGAGCCGCTCGTGCGCACCGCGATCCGCCACGCGCTGCAGATCATGGCCGGACAGTTCGTCGCCGGCGAATCGATCGCCTCCGCGCTCGCGCAGGCGCGTCCCGGCTACCGCTATTCGTACGACATGCTGGGCGAGGCCGCGCGAACCGCGGCCGACGCCGAGCGCTACCTCGCGGCCTACCACGACGCGATCGCCGCGGTCGGCAGGGCAGCGCAGGCGGGCGACGCGCTCGAGGCGCGTCCGGGACTGTCGATCAAGCTCTCCGCGCTGCACCCGCGCTTCGAGATCGCGCAGAGCGGGCGCATCCTCGCCGAGCTGCTGCCGCGCGTCGCCGGGCTGTGCCGGGCCGCGGCGCGGGCCGGAATCCCGCTCACGATCGATGCCGAGGAGGCCGATCGGCTGGTCCTGTCGCTCGAGCTGTTCGAGCGCCTCGCGCGCGAGCCCGGCCTCGCGGGATGGGACGGGCTCGGACTCGCGGTGCAGGCCTACCAGAAGCGCGCGCTCGCGGTGTGCGATTGGGTCGCCGCGCTCGCGGCCGACACCGGGCGGCGCATCCTGGTGCGCCTGGCGAAGGGCGCCTACTGGGACACCGAGGTGAAGCACGCGCAGGTGCTCGGCCTCGCGGGCTATCCGGTGTTCACGCGCAAGAGCGCGACCGACCTCTCGTACATGGCCTGCGCGCAGGCGCTGCTCGCGGCGGGCGCGCGCGTATTCCCGCAGTTCGCGACGCACAACTGCCACACCGCCGCGTTCGTGCTGGAATGCGCGGGCGCGCGGCTGGACCTGGAGTTCCAGAAGCTGCACGGCATGGGCGACGCGCTCTACGAGGCGCTCGCCTCCGGGGGCGCCGGCCTTGCCTGCCGCGTCTACGCGCCGGTCGGCAACTACCGCGACCTGCTCGCCTACCTCGTGCGCCGCATGCTCGAGAACGGCGCCAACGCCTCGTTCGTGCACCAGGTCGCCGACGTTGCGATTCCGCTCGAGCGGCTGGTCGCCGATCCGATCGCGCTGACGCCGGACCCCTACGTGCCGAATCCGCGCGTGCCGCTGCCGCGCGACCTGTATGCCGAGCGACCCAATTCGCGCGGCATCGATCTTTCCGATCTGGAAGTCCTCGCGCGCCTCGAGGTCCGCGTCGCCGAGGACCGCGCGCGACCCGCGGCGATGGCCGAGGGCGAGCACGCGATCACCGAGCCCGCCGACCGCGGGCGCATCGTCGGAAGATTGAGCTGGTCGAGCGGCGCCGACGTGGACGCCGCGGTCGAGCGCGCCGCGTCCGCGTGGCGCGCCTGGGACGCGCGGCCCGCCGCGGAGCGCGCGGCGATCCTCGAGCGCGCCGCGGAGTGCCTCGAGTCCGCGCCGGGGGAATGGATCTCGCTGCTCGCGCGCGAAGCGGGCAAGTGCTTCGCCGACGGCGCGGGCGAAGTGCGCGAGGCGGCGGATTTCCTGCGCTACTACGCGGCGCGCTCGCGCGCCGAATTCGGCGCCCCGCTCGCGCTCCCCGGCCCGGCGGGCGAGTCGAACACGCTCGAGCTCGCGGGCCGCGGCGTGTTCGCGTGCATCAGTCCGTGGAATTTCCCGCTCGCGATCTTCATCGGCCAGGCGGGGGCGGCGCTCGCCGCGGGCAACAGTGTGGTCGCCAAGCCCGCCGAGCAGGCCCCGCTCGTGGCCGCGCGCGCGGCCCGGCTGCTGCACCAGGCGGGCGTGCCCGAGGACGTGTTCCGCCTCGTCCACGGCGAGGGTGAATCGGTGGGCGCGGCGCTCGTACGCCATCCGCTCGTCGCCGGGGTCGCCTTCACCGGCGCATTCGAGACCGCGCAGGCCATCGCCCGCGCGCTTGCCGCGCGCGACGGGCCCATCGTGCCCTTCATCGCCGAGACGGGCGGCCTGAACGCGATGCTCGTGGACTCTTCCGCCCTCCCCGAGCAGGTGGTCGCCGACGTGCTCGCATCGGCGTTCAACAGTGCCGGGCAGCGCTGCTCGGCGCTGCGCATCCTGCTCATCCAGGAGGAGGCCGCGCCGCGCATGCTGGAGATGTTCGCGGGCGCGATGCGCGAGCTGCGCGTCGGCGATCCCGGGCGCGCAGACACCGACGTGGGCCCGGTCATCGACGGAGAGGCCCAGGCTTTGCTCGAGCGCCACATCGCCGCGCTCGAGCGGAGCGCCCGGTTGATCGCCCGCGCGCCGCTCGCGCAGGAAACCGCACTCGGGTCCTTCGTCGCTCCGGTCGCGTTCGAGCTTCCGGTCGCCGATCTGCCGCGGCGCGAGGTGTTCGGGCCGGTGCTGCACGTGGCCTGCTACGCCCCGGCCGACCTGGAGCGCGCGCTCGCCGCCGTGGCGCAAACGCGCTACGGCCTCACGCTCGGCATCCACAGCCGCATCGACGCGTTCGTGCGGCGCGTGCGGGAGCAGCTTCCCGCGGGCAACACCTACGTCAACCGCAACATGATCGGCGCGGTCGTCGGCGTGCAGCCCTTCGGCGGCGAGGGCCTCTCGGGCACCGGGCCGAAGGCGGGCGGGCCGCGCTATCTGCACCGCTTCGCGGTGGAACGCACGTTCACGGTCAACACCGCCGCCGTGGGAGGCAACGCCGACCTGGTCGCCGGGGGCGAGGAGCAGTGAGGTTCTAGCGTCCTGAATCATGAGTTCGCGGCACTGCTACATTCCCCTCCTTGGACGGGTTGCCTCGCGAAGCGAGGCGGGGTCGTTCGAGCAGTTCCGAGCGCCTCACCAACCCCCCGCCCTTCGGTCGGACCCCTCCTCTGTGAGGACGGGAGCGAGAGGCTCGAAGCTGGTCGAACAGGTCATACGTGTCAATTGCTTACGTTCACCGGTTCCGCGTCACGGTGACCTGAGCGGCCAGAAAGGGCCTGAAGTTGCCCCAAGACCGTCCCAGTGTGGTCAGATTGTAGGAGGAAACACGGGGACGCCTACAAAAGGGGACAACGCGATTGCCCTCGAAGATCCGGCATTGACGGGCTACGGCAACGCCGTATAATATGGGAATGTTCACGTTCATCGAGACCAAGCTATTTACACGCCTGGCCGATGAATTACTGTCCGAAGAGGGACTCGACGCCTTGCAGCAGTCTTTAATCGAAAATCCGGAGGCGGGAGATGTCGTTCCGGGATCGGGTGGTGTGCGAAAGGTGCGTTGGGGCATGCCGGGCCGGGGTAAGCGAGGAGGCCTTCGTGTGATCTACTACTTGCGGACCAAACAAGGTCAGATCTGGTTACTGACGCTGTATCCCAAGAATGTCTCGGACAACATTCCTGGTCACATCCTCAGGAAGATCAAGGAGGAAATCGATGGCGAAGGCTAAACGCAATATTGGCTTGGAAATCTTGGAGGGTATTCGCGAGATCAAGCGCGGTGAGTACGGTCGCGTCACGACGGTACCTTCAGTTTCGAGCATTCGAGAAAAGACCGGCCTTTCACAGTCCAGGTTTGCACAGTTACTCGGGGTTTCGGTGCGCACGCTCCAGGAGTGGGAGCAAGGGCGCCGGGCGCCCTCGGGAGCGGCGCGCACGCTCCTACTAATCGCACAAAAGAATCCACGTGCCTTGCTTGAGGTAGCGTGAGTTTCCTGTGCGCTTGAAACCGAGCACTCACGTATTATGATCGTGATGCTCGATGTATTGTCTTCCGTTGACTTCTGGAAGTTTGCCCTGCCGTTACTGGGCGCCATTGTCGCCTGGTACGCGAACGAATGGCGTAAGCGCGTCGCTGACCAGTACCAACGCAAGGAAGCAAACTACAAGGAGCTCGTTCGCGCGTTGCGGGGCTTCTACGAAGGTGCACGAAATGCCGACGAGTTGAAATTGGAGTTCCTAAACCAGTTGAACATCTCTTGGCTGTACTGCCCAGATGAGGTCATCCATAAGGGCTACGCGTTTCTGGAGACCGTGCACGCAAGGGAGCGTCGTTCCGACGCCGAGAAACAGCTCGCGTTCGGGGAGTTCGTGGAAGCCATTCGAAGAGACCTACTTTCCCGCAGCCTTGTTCACAGCACCGACCTCACCGCCAAAGACTTCAGGCATTTCGTCGTCAATGCAGCAAAAGAGCCCAAACTCGATGACGGAAGATCGTGAACGCGCCCGCAAGACACCACTCCGGGCAAAAATCGTACAAGACCTCAAGAAACAAGCTGGTCCGCTCGTGGCCTTGGGCGTGCTTGCGCTGTTCGCGGGTGGTCTTTATGCGGGCGACCTATTGGGAGGAATAATGATGGGCATCGCCATGCTTCTTTTCATTCCAAGTCTCGTTCTCATGGGCCATCTTTTCTGGAAAGGCCAGGTGAAGCGGAGACAAGATCGGACCGAATAGGACTTATACCGCATTAGACTGTTAAGCCATCTTTTCGGGGTGCGTCCGTCGACGAATTAGTGACTGAGGACACTAGCGCTTCAGCGCGCGCGCCCGGATCGCATCCAGCGTCGTCGCGGTGGTGATCGCCTGCGGGTCGACGCGCAGCTCGATCAGCGCGGGCTTGCCGGCGGCGAGCGCGCGCTCGAAGGCCGGCGCGAACTGCGCGGTCTCCTCGACCGTCTCGCCGTGCAGGCCGTAGGCGCGCGCGAGCGCGGCGAAATCCGGGTTGGCGAGCGCCGTGGCGTAGACCCGCGCGGGATACTCGCGCTCCTGGTGCATGCGGATGGTGCCGTACATGCCGTTGTTGACGACCATGAATACCGTGTTCGCGCTGTACTGCATGGCGGTGGCGATCTCCTGGCCGTTCATCAGGAAGTCGCCGTCGCCGTTCACCGACACCACGATGCGCTCCGGATGCGCGAGCTTCGCCGCGACGCCGGCGGGCACGCCGTAGCCCATCGATCCGTTGCACGGCGCGACCTGGGTGCGCAGCCCCGGAAAGCGCCAGTAGCGCTGCCACCACCCGGAGAAATTCCCCGCGCCGGTGCAGAGGATTGCGTCCTCGGGCAGGCGCCCGCGCATCCACAGCGCGATTTCCGCGAGCTGCACCTTGCCCGGAATCGCCTGCGGCTTCTGCCACTCGAGATAGTCTTCGCGCGCCGATTCGCGCCACGCGCGCCACGCCGAGCCGTCCACCGCGATGCCCGCGAGCGCTGCGGCGAACTGCGCCATGCCCGAGTTGATGAGCAGCTCGCCCTGGTAGACGCGGCCCAGCTCCTCGGCGCCCGCGTGCACGTGCACGAGCTTCTGCTTCGGGCAGGGCGGCTCGATCAGCGTGTAGGCGCCCGTCTCCATCTCTCCCAGCCGCGCGCCGACGGCCAGCAGCAGGTCGGCGTCCCTGATCCGCTGCGCGAGCTTCGGATTGATGCCGATGCCGGCGTCGCCCGCGTAGCACGCGTGGCGGTTGTCGAACAGGTCCTGGTAGCGGAAGGTGCACGCGACCGGCAGCCCCGCCGCCTGCGCGAAGCGCTGCACGTCCGCGCAGGCTTCGCGCGTCCACGGCGTTCCGCCCAGCAGCATCAGCGGGCGCTTCGCCCGCTCGAGCAGCGCGCGCAGCCGCTGCATGTCCTGCGGCGAGGGGCTCGCCTGCACCACCTGGTAGCGGCGCGTCTGCGGCGCGGCACGCGCCGTCGTGGCGAGCATGTCCTCGGGCAGCGCGAGCACCACCGGCCCCGCGCGCCCGGACATCGCCAGGTGGAACGCGTGGCTGACGTATTCGTGCACGCGGTCGGCGCGGTCGATCTGCGCCACCCACTTCGCCATCTGGCCGTACATGCGCCGGAAGTCGATCTCCTGGAACGCCTCGCGCTCCACGAAGTCGTTGCCGACCTGCCCGACGAACAGGATCATCGGCGTGGAATCCTGGAACGCGGTGTGCACGCCGACCGAGGCGTTGGTGGCCCCGGGCCCGCGCGTGACGAAGCAGATTCCCGGCCGGCCGGTGACCTTGCCCCAGGCCTCGGCCATGTAGGCGGCGCCGCCGTCCTGGCGCGCGACGACGAGGCGGATCGACTCGCGCGCGTCGTACAGCGCGTCGATCACCGCGAGATAGCTCTCGCCCGGGACGCAGAAGGCCGTGTCGGCGCCGTGCACCCTGAGCGCGTCCACCAGCAGTTGCGCGGCGGTGCGCTGCGCGTCGCTTCCGGGCATGGCGCTCCCCTCTAGCGCGGCGCGGCGGCGAGCATCGCGCGCAGCATCGGCTCGAAGAACGGCGCGGGAACGAGGATGCGGTTCTCCTGGCGCTCGATGACCGCCTGGATCTTGGGCACGAACGCCTGCCAGCGCGGATCGGCAGAGAGCTGGGCGCGCCGCCGCGTCCGGTCGGCGAAGTCCTCGTAGGCCCACATGTGCACGATGACATTGAGCGGCCCGATCTCCGAGGAGTAATAGCCCACGAGGTTGCCCAGGACGGGACGCTGGATGGCGAGGCCCTCCTGCTCGTAGTTCCGGAGATATTCGCCGGTCTTGGCGGCCTTCAGCGTGTAGATGCGTTCCTCGACGATCATGCTCGCTCCGTAAAGAATTGGCCTGCGCAAATATAACCCATGCTGGCTACAATGCGCGATCGGCAAACGAGGTCCCCATGGTCGACGACATTCCCGGATTGCGACGCGTGCTCAAGCAGAACAAGGTCATCGCGGTGGTGGGGCTGTCGGCCGACTGGTTCCGGCCGAGCTACTTCGCTGCAAAGTACATGATCGAGCACGGCTACACCGTGATACCCGTCAACCCGCGCTACGCGGAGATCCTCGGGCAGAAGTGCTACAAGGCTCTCGGGGAGATTCCGGTGAAGGTCGACATCGTGGACGTCTTCCGCAGAACCGAGGACGTGACGCCGATCGCCGCGGAGACGATCGCGATCGGCGCGCGCGTGCTCTGGCAGCAGCTCGGCGTGAGGAACCTCGAAGCCGCGCAGAAGGCCGAGGCGGCCGGCCTCGAGGCAGTCGTTGACCGCTGCGTGAAGATCGAGCACGCGCGGCTGTTCGGCGGCCTCAACTGGGCGGGCGTGAACACCCGGGTCATCTCGGCCAAGCGGCCGCAGTGGCTGCCGTACTGACTTGTTCCTGCTAGAATTCCCGTTAATCTTCTTCAGAGATCGTACATGGTCAGGCGCACTTCCTCGGCATCGGCGCAAAAGAAGCTGGACGAATTGCTCGATTCGGTGCAACGGCGGCGGGACACCGTTGTAATCACGAGCGCCGGAAAACCCGTCGCCGCGCTGGTCAACATGCCGCTCTACGAGAGAATGGCGCTGATGCAAGCGGACTTTGATAAGTCGCTTGCAAAGCTGCGCCGCGCCTACGCCAGCGTGGACCGGCGCACGGCGCGCAAGGAAATCGACGAAGCCATTCGGGCGGCGCGGCGGAAATGAAGGTTGTGCTGGACACCAACGTAATCGTGTCCAGTCTTCTCCTACCGGATAGCATCCCCGGCCGCATTCTGGACCGCTGGCGCGAGGGATACTTCGAGTTGATCGCCTCTTGGCCATTGCTCGACGAGCTCGCCCGCACCCTGACCTACCCGAAAATCGCCCGGCGTACTCGAATGAGCGCCGACGAAGTGCTCGAATTCGTCGGCAAGCTCGGCGCCCTCTCGACTGTCGTGGACATCGAAGGCGTGCATGTCGCGGTGCCCGGCGATCCTTCCGATTCGAAAATCCTGGCGACTCTCGTCTCGGGACAGGGCGACTGGCTCGTGACGGGCGACCGCGCAATCCTTGCGCTCGCGGGCCGATACCCGATCGTCACTCCCACCGCATTCCTGCGAACACTGAGCTTGCGATAAGTGCATATCCACTCGAGACTGATCCGGGCGACTGCAACCAGATGCGCAGGACGGGAATTACCAGGCTTGTGCTGGCGCCGCTGCCACCTGGCCGAAGGCGTAGCTGTGACAGCGCAGGACGAAGCCACCTTGCCCGATTCTCGCGGCCCAATTAGCATGGGCACAAATCACCGGAACTGTAGGAAGCGAACATGAAGGACCATTCGATATCCAAACTGAAGCAAAATCTTAGCGGCGTCTTGCGTAGACTCAATCTGTCGGGCGGAGTACGCGTCACACGCCGCGGCAAGGCGGTAGCAGTGCTGCTTTCGATCGCAGATTACAACCGGCTAACGTCCGCCCTGCGGGAGCCGGACTGGAGTGTCGCAAAGCTTGACACGCGCGGATTCAAGTTTGACCGGGAAGAGGCGAACGCCCGCTGAAGGCGGGCGGGCGATCATCATGCCTGACCGCAAGTTCGGCTTCGAGACCCTCGCGCTGCACGCCGGGCAGATCCCGGACGCCGCGACCGGCGCGCGCGCGGTGCCGATCTACCAGACCACGTCGTTCGTGTTCGACTCGGCCGACCACGCGGCGAGCCTGTTCAACCTGCAGACCTTCGGCAACGTCTACACGCGGCTCTCCAACCCGACCACGGCGGTGTTCGAGGAGCGCATGGCGGCGCTCGAGAACGGCCGCGCCGCGCTCGCCACGGCCTCGGGACAGGCCGCGGAGATGACCGCGATCCTCACGCTGGTCGAGGCGGGCGACCACGTCGTATCGGCCTCCACGCTCTACGGCGGCACCTACACGCTGCTCGAGGTGAACCTGCGCAAGCTCGGCATCGGGACCACGTTCGTCGATTCCGACGACCCGGAGAACTTCCGCCGCGCCATCACGCCCAGGACCCGGCTGCTCTACGCCGAGACCCTCGGCAACCCGCTGCTGAACATCGTCGACATCGAGACGCTGGCGGGGATCGCGCGCGAGGCCGGCATTCCGCTGGTGATCGACAACACCGTCGCCTCGCCCTACCTGTGCCGCCCGTTCGACTGGGGCGCGGACATCGTGGTGCACTCGGCGACCAAGTACATCGGCGGCCACGGCACCACAATGGGCGGGGTGCTGATCGAATCGGGCAGGACGCCGTGGGGGAGCGAGCGCATGCGCGAAAAGTTTCCCGGCATGCACGAGCCCTCGCGCGGCTACCACGGCGTGCGCTTCTACGAGACCTTCGGCGACTTCGGCTTCACCATGAGGGCGCGCATGGAGATCGCGCGCACCTTCGGCCCGGCGATGTCGCCGATCAGCGCCTGGCTGCTGCTGCAGGGCCTGGAGACGCTGCACGTGAGAATGGACCGCCACTGCGCGAACGCGCTCGCGGTGGCGAAGTTCCTGCAGGACCATCCGCAGGTGGCCTGGGTGAACTACCCCGGCCTGCCCGGGCACAAGTACCACGCGCTCGCGAACAAGTACCTTTCCAGGGGCGCGAGCGGCCTGCTGAATTTCGGAGTCAAGGGCGGCGCCGCAGCCGGCGTGAAGTTCATCGAGGCGGCGACCTTCATGAGCCACCTCGCCAACATCGGCGACGCGAAGACGCTGATCATCCATCCGGCCTCGACCACGCACCGGCAGATGTCCGAGGAGGAGCAGGCGCGCGCAGGCGTCACGCCCGACATGATCCGCGTCTCAGTCGGCCTGGAGACCCTGGACGACATCCTCTGGGATATCGACAATGCGCTTTCGCTCGCGGCGAAAGCTTAGGCCGGCATAGCCGCAACCGTTGCCGCTTATTTGAACACATCACTCTCGCCATTTCGAGAAGTTGCGAAGTTGCAACTTCTCGAAATGGCGAGACATTGATAACCCCAACCTCCTACCCTTCCCGAGGAGCACCGATTGCAGCGCTGGACCTCGCCCTACCCGACGCATCGCGCGCCCACGATGGCGCGCAACGCGGTCTCCACCTCGCAGCCGCTCGCCGCGCAGGCCGGGCTGCGCATGCTGCTGGCCGGCGGCAACGCGGTGGACGCCGCGCTCGCGGCGGCGATCGCGCTCACGGGGGTCGAGCCGATCTCCCACGGCGCCGGCAGCGACCCGGTCGGGATCCTCCGGGACGGGAGCCGG
>Ga0082335_1007307_pt1 | contig 13437 bp, 8 predicted proteins | sample Subgrocontami58m_FD_72375 | JGI IMG/M metagenome (GOLD analysis project Ga0082335, IMG submission 72375) | Subsurface groundwater microbial communities from S. Glens Falls, New York, USA - GMW37 contaminated, 5.8 m (SPADES assembly) (version 2) ...
TCGCGAATGGTGATCTGGGCCAGAAGATCACCGTCGAGGTGAAGGGCGAAATCCTCGAGATCAAGGATGTCATCAACCGGATGGTGGACCAGCTGAACTCTTTTGCTGCGGAAGTGACGCGGGTGGCACGGGAGGTTGGCACGGACGGAAAGCTGGGAGGCCAGGCGCAGGTGCGGGACGTCTCCGGCACCTGGAAGGACCTGACCGATAATGTCAACTTCATGGCTAACAACCTGACCGACCAGGTGCGCAATACTGCCGCGGTCATCACCGCTGTCGCCAGCGGTGACCTGGCCAAGAAGATCACGGTAGACGTCAAGGGCGAGATGCTGGACCTGAAGAATACTATCAACACTATGGTGGACCAGCTCAACTCCTTCGCCGCAGAGGTGACCAGGGTCGCGAGGGAGGTCGGTATAGAGGGAAAGCTGGGTGGGCAGGCGACAGTCCCCGGCGTTGGCGGGACCTGGAAAGACCTGACCGACAGTGTGAACATGATGGCTGGCAACCTAACCGTGCAACTCCGGGACGTCTCCAAGGTAGCCACAGCTATCGCCAATGGGGACCTGGGCCAGAAGGTCACCGTGGAAGTCAGTGGCGAGATCCTGGAGATCAAGGATGTCATCAACCGAATGGTCGGCCAGCTTGGGTCCTTTGCCTCGGAGGTGACCAGGGTGGCCAGAGAGGTCGGCGCAGAGGGGAAGCTGGGCGTGCAGGCGCAGGTACCGGGCGTGGCGGGTATCTGGATGGACCTGACCGACAGCGTCAATATGATGGCTGGGAATCTTACCAGCCAGGTGCGCAATATCGCCGAGGTCGCCACAGCCATCGCCGGCGGTGACCTTTCGAAGAAGATCACCGTCGACGTCCGGGGCGAGATACTGCAGCTCAAGGAGACCATCAACACCATGGTTGAGCAGCTCCGGTCCTTTGCGTCGGAGGTAACGAGGGTGGCGCGAGAGGTCGGCTCGGAAGGCCGTCTGGGCGGGCAGGCTTTCGTTCCAGGGGTTGGAGGCACCTGGAAAGACCTGACCGACAATGTGAACTTCATGGCCACCAACCTCACCGACCAGGTCCGCAATACCGCCGGTGTTATCACGGCGGTCGCCAACGGTGACCTCACCAAGAAGATCACGGTAGACGTCAAGGGCGAGATGCTGGACCTGAAGAATACCATCAACACCATGGTGGACCAGCTCAACTCCTTTGCGGCCGAAGTCACCAGGGTAGCACGAGAGGTGGGCACCGATGGAAAGCTGGGCGGGCAGGCCCAGGTGCGGGGAGTTGCCGGCACGTGGAAAGATCTGACTGACAACGTCAACTTCATGGCCAACAACCTGACCGACCAGGTGCGGGGCATTGCCAAGGTCGTCACGTCTGTAGCCAACGGAGACCTGCGGCAAAAGCTGGCGGTGCAGGCTCGGGGTGAGATAGCCCAGCTAACCGACACCATCAACAGCATGATCGACACGCTGGCGACCTTTGCTGACCAGGTGACCACCGTGGCACGTGAGGTCGGAGTCGAAGGCAGGCTGGGCGGACAGGCTAACGTGCCGGGGGCCGCAGGCACCTGGAAGGACCTGACGGACAACGTGAACCGCCTGGCCGCCAACCTGAGCACCCAGGTCCGGGCCATCGCCGAGGTGGCGACCGCAGTGACAAAGGGAGACCTCTCCCGTTCGATTACGGTGGAGGCCATGGGCGAGGTTGCCGCCCTAAAGGACAACGTCAACCAGATGATCGGCAATCTTCGGGATACCACCAGGGTAAACACGGAGCAGGACTGGCTCAAGACCAACCTCACCAGGTTCACCCGCCTGCTCCAGGGGCAGCGGGACCTGGGCGCCGTGGCGCAGGTCATCCTCTCGGAGCTGGCCCCCCTGGTGAATATGCAGCACGGTATCTTCTATCTCAACGAGCCGGACGGCCAGGGGCCTCTGCTCAAGCTTTTCGCCTCCTACGGTTACAAGGAGCGCAAGCACATCTCCAGCCAGTACCACTTGCGGGAGGGACTCGTCGGGCAATGCGCCTTTGAGAAGCAGCGGATTCTGCTTAGCGAGGTGCCCAACGACTACATCAAGATCAGCTCCGGCCTGGGCGAGTCCGCGCCACTCAACCTAGTGCTCGTTCCGGTGGTCTTTGAGGGAGAGCTACTGGCCATCATCGAGCTCGGCTCGTTTAATCGCTTCAGCGAGGTCAACCTGGCGTTCCTGGACCAGCTGACGGAGAGCATAGGCATCGTGCTGAACACCATCGCGGCCACCGCGCGAACCGAGGACCTGCTCAAGCAGTCCCAATCGCTGGCCGGAGAGCTGCAAGGGCAGCAGGAGGAGCTCCGCCAGTCCAACGAGCGGCTGGAAGATCAGGCCAAGACCCTCCAGGAGTCCGAAAACAGGCTCAAGGAACAGCAAGAAGAGCTTCAGCAGGCCAACGAAGAACTGGAGGAAAAGGCTGAACTGATGGCCAAGCAAACCGCGGAGGTGGAGCGGAAGAACGAGGAGATCGAACTGGCACGGCAGTCGCTGGAGGACAAGGCGGAGCAGTTGGCCCTGACCTCCAAATACAAGTCCGAGTTTCTCGCTAACATGTCCCACGAGCTACGGACGCCTCTTAACAGCATGCTTATCCTCTCGCGGATGCTGGGAGAAAATGAAGAAGGCAACCTGACTACAAAGCAGGTTGACCATGCCAGGACGGTGCATCAGGCGGGCTCGGACCTTCTGGGGCTCATCAACGACATCCTTGACCTTTCCAAGATAGAATCCGGCACGGTGCAGGTTGACGTCAGCGCGGTGCCTTTCACTCAGTTGGAAGAGTATATGGAGCAGACCTTCCGTCCGGTGGCCGAGAACAAAGGGCTTGAGTTCGATATGGGGCGGACAACCGGCCTGCCAAGCTCCATCTATACTGACGAGAAGCGATTGCAGCAAGTGCTCAAGAACCTGCTCTCCAACGCCTTCAAGTTCACGCAAAAGGGCCGCGTGACTATGCAGGTCGAGGAAGTGAAGAAGGGATGGAGCGTCGACCACGACATCCTCAACGGCGCAGACAAAGTCTTTGCCTTCTCCGTAAGCGATACCGGCATCGGCATCCCGCTGGACAAGCAGAAAATCATCTTCGAGGCTTTCCAGCAGGCCGACGGCACTACCAGCCGCAAGTATGGCGGCACGGGGTTGGGTCTGGCCATCAGCCGGGAGATCGCCACCATGCTGGACGGAGAACTCCGTCTCTACGAGAGCGAGCCCGGGAAGGGAAGCACCTTTACACTTTACCTGCCCCAGCGGTACACACCCCAGCCCGTACAGGCCCGCGCTGGGACCCCTGGCGTTCCTGGCGCAATCATCAAGAGCCCTGTAAGGGTGAAAGGGAAGGCCGCAGGGACTTCGGCGCCGGGCGATCTCGACCCTGCCTCTGAGGCTGAGCCAGCGGAGCCGGAGCCAGGCGAGGTCAGCGACGATCGCGGTGAGATCCAACCTGGTGACCGGGTTCTGCTGATAGTGGAAGACGACGCGCGTTTTGCCAAGATACTTCTAGACGTGGCACGCCAGCGGGGATTCAAGGGCGTGGTGGCCCTTAATGGCGAGGGAGGGCTGGCTCTGGCCAGGCGGTTCAAGCCTGACGCCATCACCCTGGACATCCAGTTGCCGGACATGGACGGCTATGTGGTCCTGGACCGGTTCAAGCATGACCCCAAGACGCTGCACATCCCGGTCCACGTCATCTCCGTATCGGAAGAGCCCCAGCGGAGCCTGACCCTGGGAGCTGTTGCCCATGTGCAGAAGCCCGTGACCAAGGAGTCTCTGGACGAGGTCTTCTCCAAGATTCGCGGCTTTGTGGAGCGTAGCACTAAGAACCTGCTGGTGGTGGAGGACAACGAGGCCCAGCGCAAGAGCATTATGGACCTCATCGGCAATGGGGATGTGAAGACGGTAGCCGTGGGGAGCGGCGCTGAAGCCCTCGATGCGCTCAAGGCCCAGCCGTTCGATTGCATGATCCTCGACCTTGGCCTGCCCGACATGACCGGGCTTGAGTTGATTAAGAGGATACGGAAGCAGACCGGGGCCTCCCATCCACCCATCATCATCTACACCGGGAAGGACCTGACCAGGAAGGAAGAGACGGAACTGAGGAAGGTATCGGAGACTATCATAGTCAAGGACGTTAAGTCGCCGGAGCGCCTGCTGGCGGAGACCGCCCTCTTCCTCCACCGCGTGGAGGCCAATCTGCCCGAACCGAAGCGTCGAATGCTCCAGCAGGCCCGTAAGATAGACCCGGTCCTGGCTGACAAGAAAGTTCTGGTGGTGGACGATGACATTCGCAATATCTTTGCCCTCACCAGCGTCCTGGAAAGCTACAAAATAGAGGTCTTGTACGCTGAAAACGGGAGGGATGGTATCGAGGCGCTCAGGAAGACTACGGATATCGGCGTCGTCTTGATGGACATCATGATGCCCGAGATGGATGGATATGAGGCGATCCGCGTTATCCGCGGCATTCCCTCATTCCAGTCTTTGCCCATTATCGCTCTTACTGCCAAAGCCATGAAAGGCGACAGGGAGAAGTGCATCGAGGCGGGGGCATCGGACTATATCGCCAAGCCGGTGGACACGGATCAATTGCTGTCGCTTCTGCGGGTGTGGCTGTACAAGTGATCTAAGAGGCGGAATGGACAATACTCCCGGAGACATAGATCTTGAGGTCCTTGAGCTGGACCTGTTCCTAGAGGGCGTATTCCGTCACTACGGTTACGACTTTCGGAACTACTCAAGGCCCTCCCTGACCCGCCGGAGCAGGAGCTTCCTCCAACAGGAGGGCTTAGGGACTGTGTCGGCTCTTCTGGACCGGGTGCTCCACGACAGGTCCTGTTTTGAGAAGTTCATTTTGGCGCTCACCGTGAATGTGAGCGCCATGTACCGCGACCCGAGTTTTTTCCTAGCGCTTAGAACAAACGTTGTGCCCCTGCTACGAACGTATCCATTCATCCGTATATGGTGCGCGGGATGCTCCACGGGCGAAGAGGTCTATTCCCTGGCAATTATGTTGGAAGAAGAGGGGCTTTACGATCGGTGTAGGATCTACGCCACCGACTTGAATGAAGTCGTATTGCAGAGGGCGAAGGATGGCATTTTCCCCCTTGCGTTGATGCAACAGTACACTAAGAACTATCTCGCCGCCGGAGGCGCCATGTCCTTCTCCGAGTATTACTCGGCGGCCTACGATCATGCGGTCTTTCTGCCCACCCTCAAGAGGCACCTCGTATTCGCTCAGCACAATCTGGTTACCGATGGGCCGTTCAATGAGTTCCATCTAATTCTTTGCCGAAACGTCATGATCTACTTCAACAAGGCGCTTCAGGAACGTGTGCACAATCTCATGTACGACAGCCTAGCTATGTTCGGAGTGCTGGCCTTGGGAGACAAGGAGGCCATCCGATTTACATCTCATGAGAAGGACTACGAGCATTTGGATGGTAAGGTGAAGCTTTACCGGAAGGTCGTCTAGACTGATGTCTTTCGAGCTAGTGGTGGTGGGCGCATCTCTAGGAGGGTTACGAGCTCTAGAAACCGTTCTGGGCGGTCTAGCCAGGGGATTCGCTTTGCCTATCGCTATTGTGCTGCACCTCCGCGCTGACGATACTGTTGGCCCAGTGGACTATCTGCAGAGGCGCTGCGCTCTGGCCGTAGGCGAGGCGGAGGACAAGGAATCAATTGAGGCTGGCCGGATATACCTAGCTCCTGCGGACTACCACCTGCTGGTTGAAAGGGGTTCTTTTTCTCTTTCTACAGAAGCGCCGGTGCTGCATGCCCGCCCATCCATTGACGTGCTTTTCGAATCAGCGGCCGACGCCTTCAGAGATGGGGTTATCGGCGTACTGCTGACCGGCGCTAGCTCAGATGGCGCCAGGGGTGCCTCCTGGATCAAGAAGCGAGGGGGCATCCTCATCGTACAGGACCCCAGTACGGCGGAAAGTCCCATCATGCCCCGAGCTGCCATCGCTGCCGCCGGAGTAGACTGGATCCTGCCCCTCGGCAAGATCGCCGACCGTTTGACCTCGTTTTCTCGTCAATCGCGTCGGGCCAAGAGAAAACGAGGAGAGCGGTCACCCGCAGTTTCGGAGGCCTGAGACAAAACATGGTAATGACATGAGCAATACTATTGTGACAGGGCGAGAGGTTAGCGTCCTGCTGGTAGACGACCATCAGGAGAACCTGTTGGCTTTGGAGTCCATCCTGGAGGGCACGGGGCTGACTATTGTGAGAGCGCAGTCGGGCCGTGATGCCCTTCGGCATTGCCTTGTGCACGACTTCGCGGTAATACTGCTGGACGTGCAAATGCCGGACATGGACGGCTTCGAAACGGCCGCGTTGGTGAGACAGCGCGAGCGATCGCGGCATACGCCCATTATCTTCCTCACGGCTTACAGTAATAGCGAAGACATGATCTTCCAAGGCTACTCTGTTGGCGCGGTAGATTATATGTTCAAGCCATTCGTGCCGGAAGTCCTAAAGGCGAAGGTTGCTGTGTTCGTTGACCTCTTTGAGAAGACCGAAGAGTTGCGTGAACTGCGGGAAGCTGAAGTGCGACTAGAGCGGGAGCGGGCTCAAGAGGCGGTACGGGAGTCAGAGACACGGTTCCGGACTATTTTCGAGGACGCACCCATCGGTACGGCGCTGATTGGTCCGGACTACAGAATCTTGGAGACCAATAAAGCGCTCCAGAAGATGCTGGGGTACACGGAAGCGGAGCTTCACTCTTTGACTTTTATGGACGTCACGCACCCGGAGGACGCAAGTAAGGATGTGGAGTTGGCAAAGCGCATGTTTCGGGGCGAGATCCCCGGATACGAGCTTGAGAAACGGTATGTTAAGAGGAATGGAGACATTCTCTGGGTGCACTTAACGGGCACTTTGATCCGTGGCCAGGATGGGGCACCCATTCATGCCTTGGGGATGGTTGAGGACATCACGGAGCGAAAGCGGGCCGAGCAGCAGATCCATCGCCAGGTTCAGCGGCTGGCCGCGCTGCGTTCGATTGACATGGCCATAACGGGGAGCTTGGACCTGCGTGTCACCCTTAACGTGTTGCTGGACCAGGTCATCAGCCAGCTTGCGGTGGACGCTGCGTCAGTGCTGCTCCTCGACCGGCATAGCCAGCGTCTGGGATATGCGGCCGGGCGAGGATTCCGCAACTCGGAAACGCAACGAGATCGTCTGCGTCTGGGAGAAGGGCTGGCTGGGCAGGTTGCCGTTCAACGCAAGATTATCAATCTTCCCGACTTATCCAAGGCAGACGCTTCATATGCCCTCGACTCATTGCCAACTGGGGAGGGTTTTGCCTCCTACTGTGCAGCCCCTCTGGTGGCGAAGGGCCAGGTTAAAGGCGTCCTTGAAGTCTTTAACCGAAGGGCACTGGAGACCGACCAGGAGTGGCTGGACTTCCTAGAAGCGTTGGCGGGACAGGCAGCCATCGCTATAGACAGTGCCGCCCTTTTCGATGACCTACAGCACTCTAATCTCGAGCTCGGCCTAGCTTACGATACAACGCTTGAAGGCTGGGCCCGCGCTATGGACCTGCGGGATAAGGAGACCGAGGGCCACAGCCAGCGTGTGGCTGAGCAGGCCGTGCGGCTGGGCCGCGTAGTGGGGATGAGCGAGGCCGAACTGGTCCATGTACGTCGAGGCGCCCTGCTCCACGACATCGGCAAGCTGGCCATCCCGGATGGTATCCTCCTCAAGCCTGGTCCCCTCACTGATGACGAATGGGAGATTATGCGCAAGCACCCCGGGTATGCGTACGAGATGCTTGCTCCCATTGCATTCTTACGTCAGGCCCTGGACATCCCTTACTGCCACCATGAAAAGTGGGATGGCACGGGTTATCCTCGGGGGATCAAGGGAGAACAAATCCCAATGCCGGCTCGGATCTTCGCGGTAGTAGACGTGTGGGAAGCGCTCAGTTCCGACCGCCCGTACCGGGCAGCCTGGCCGGAGGACAAGATGCGGGAATATATCGCCGAGCGGGCGGGGACGCAGTTTGATCCAGAGGCAGTCAACGTAGCCTTCAGCACCATATCCCCCGAGGGAAGGACTACAACGGCCAAGGTCTGACCATCTGGAACTCGAAGGGAAAGTCAACATCCTGCTGGTTGACGACCAGCCACAGAATCTCCTGGCCCTGGAAGCGAGCCTCGATGGCCTAGGGCTGCGCCAGGTCAAGGCCGCTTCCGGTGCCGAGGCCCTGCGGGCCTGTCTGCAGCAAGATTTCGCCGCGATCCTGCTGGACGTACAGATGCCCGGTATGGACGGCTTCGAGACCGCCTCCCTCATGCGTCAGCGTGGACGATCACAGTTGACGCCCTTCATCTTCCTTACCGCTTTCGGAAAGAGCGAAGACCAGGTCTTCACGGGCTACTCCCTCGGCACCGTGGACTACATCTTCAAACCCTTTGTCCCGGAAGTGTTGCGGGCGAAGGTGGCTGCCTTCGTAGAGCTTTTTAAGACCAAAGAAACTCTGAGCCAGCAGGGGGCAGAACTGGCCGAAAGCAATTGGAAGCTTGAAGAGAAGCTTCGGGAGATCGAAAGGCTAAACAGGGAGCTGGAGGCAGCCTACAAGGAACTGGAGTCTTCTCCCTATTCCGTTTCCCACGATCTTCGCTCTCCTCTCGACGCTATCTTCAACTTCAGCCAGTTGTTGCAGGAGGACTGCGCTGCCCTTCTGGACGAGACCGGACAAGACCGCCTTCAAAGAGTCATGAGCGCCGCTAGTCGTATGGAGCAGCTAATACTGGACCTGCTGGCGCTGTCCAGAGTGGGTCGCGTCCCTCTCAGCCGGAGCATGGTCTGACCTGACCAGACTTGCCAATGAGATCGTCGCCGACCTGGCTGCCGTGCAGCCTGAGTGCCGGGTGAGTGTTTCCATACCGGAAGGCATGACCGTACAGGGTGACGAAAACCTCCTGCGCATTGTCCTGGAGAACTTGCTGGGCAACGCCTGGAAGTACACGGGCAAGGCGCCCCACCCCCCGCGTGTATGCGGGTCGAGTGAAACGCGATGGGCGTGAGTCGTTCTACGTCAGGGATAACGGAGTCGGCTTCGATATGTCCCAGGCCGACCGGCTCTTTACGCCGTTTCAGAGGCTGCCGACCGCCGGTGATTTCCAGGGCACGGGGATTGGGCTGGCCACCGTCCACCGGATTTTCCGCTGGCACGGCGGCCGGATATGGACTGAGGCGGAGATTGGAAAGGGAGCAACATTCTACTTCCAGGTGTCGACAATAAGGGGGAAAGCGATGCGCATACTCTATATCGAGGACGACGAAGCGACCGTGGAGGCTACGCGGATAGCGCTCCGGCGAGCCACGCCCCTCATTGAGGTTGATTTCGCCAGCACAATGGCGTAGGGATTGGCTCGCATGAAACCCGGCCATGGGTATGACCTAGTGCTCGCTGATATGCGCCTGCCGGACGGCGACGGCCTGGCTGTGCTCGCCCGCGCCCGTGGGCGCTCGCTGCCGGTCCCCCTGGTCCTCACGACGAGCGCAGGGGACGAAGATGCCGCGGTGGCTGCCTTGAAGGCCGGCGCCGACGACTAAATCGCCAAGCGTCCCGGATATCTCTCGCACCTCGCCGGGCGGCTGCATGAAGCCGTGCAGCGTCACCATGCCGAGGCTTCCCGCTTCTCCACCCCGTTGAACGTACTTTATCTTGAGGACTCCCAGCAGGATGCGGAACAGGTCGTCTCCCACCTGGCCCGCAACGCCCCGCACATTCACATCGACCTGGCGACCACGCCCGAGCAGCTGCTGAAGATGTTCGCTGCGGGCGGAGAGCCCGAGTACGGCGTGTTGCTTCTCGACTATAAGCTTCCAGCCAGGAACTCTATCGAGCTTCTGGCCGATCTGAGGTGGCTGTGCGGAGATGACGGCAAGGTGGTTGTCCTCATAACTGCACTAGGCAACGAGGAGATCGCAGTACAAGCGCTGCGCATGGGGGTCTCCGATTACGTGGCCAAGCGGAACGGTTATCTGCTGAAGCTTCCTTCCGTGCTGGAGAGCGCCTATCATCGGACCGCTCTCTCGCGAGCACACCGCAAGCTGCTAGAAAGCGAGGTGAAGTACCGCACGCTTGTCGAGAACCTGCCGGTGGTAGCTTACACTACGTCTTTGGACAAGAGCAGCACCGTGGGTTATATCGGCCCGCAAATCAAAGAGCTTCTGGGCTATACGGTCGAGGAGTGGCTAGACTCTCCCGGCATCTGGGCGCGGTCGTTGCATCCTGATGATAAGGCATGGACAGTGGACGAACGTTCCCGCTGTAACGCCCAGCTAATATCTTTCGAGGCCGAATACAGGATGGTGGCTAAGGATGGACGGGTGGTGTGGGTCCGTGACACAGCGCCAGTGATTCGTGATGCGAGCGGGGAGCCGGCATTCCGCCAGGGCGTTGTTTCTGACATTACCAATCGTCAGGAGATGGAAGTCGCTCTCATTGAAAGTGAGGAGCGGTATCGAGACCTCTTTGAAAACGCCAATGATATCATCTTCACTTCCGATATTGAGGGTAACCTTACGTCCGTGAATCGGGTCGCGGAGATTTCGACCGGCTACCCAAGAGACGAATTGATGTCCACGCCAGTAGACGTGCTGATGGAGCGCCAGCCTCTCGAGCAGCGCAGCAGCATCGCGGCTGAATTAGCAGCCGGAAAAAGCCCGCGGGCCTTTGAGCGTGAGATAATCGCTAAGGACGGACACAGGGTATCAGTTGAAATCAGCCTTCGCCCGGCAATCAAAGGTGGTAAGGTCATTGGACTGCAAGGAATCGCTCGTGATATCAGCAGGCGCAAACGGGCGGAAGAAGGGCTTAGAGAGAGCTTGAGCAAGCTCCAGCGGGTCTTCACCGAGACGGTACAGGCCATGTCCAGGACTGTTGAAATGAGAGACCCCTATACGGCCGGACACGAACAGCGGGTCGCCAAGCTGGCCAGAGCCATCGGGGAGAAGATGGGGCTCTCACCCGAACAACTGGAGGGCATCGATGTAGCAGGGCAACTCCACGATGTCGGGAAAATCGCCGTGCCAGCAGAGATCCTTAGCCGCCCCGGCAAGCTTAGTGACCACGAGTTCTCCTTGATCAAAGTCCACCCCCAAATGGCGTACGATATCCTAAAGGATATTGAGTTCCCCTGGCCCGTCGCCGAGATCGTGCGGCAGCATCACGAAAGGTTGGACGGCTCCGGCTACCCGGATCGGCTCACTTGGAACGACATCCTCATCGAAGCGCGCGTCTTGGCGGTGGCCGACGTGGTCGAAGCCATGATCTCCCATCGCCCCTACCGGGCGGCCCTACCCGTTGAGGAGGCTCTCGAAGGGGTGTCAAAGACCAAAGGTACTTCCTTTGACCCTGTGGCGGTGGACGCCTGCTTGGACCTGTTCGCTGAGGGGGCCATTAGGTCGCTGTTGTCATAGGAGGGATGAGAACAAATCACGCTGACCGGGTATCAGAGAGAAAGACCTGCTCTGATATACGCACCGACACTCCGGACAAGTTTCGACCTGTAGCTGAACTAAGACTGTTGGAGAAGCTAAGCCCCAACTCCAACGCGCGCTTTTTGATCGGCGGGACCGTCTATATCCTGGCCCGCCGGATCCCTTTCCTGGCAGCTGGACGACTGTGGCCTGACTGGTTAGTCTCGCTCAGGAACTGTGCACTATGGCTGGTGTACCCGGTGATTGGCCCGAAGCACCTGCCGCCTTGTCCGCTGGACAAAATCTTGTGGCGAAAACCAAAATCGGGTATTGTTGTGACGCCGGTCGAGCGATGGGGGTGACAGCCAGACTGAGGTTGTTTGAGTCACTACACCAAAGCTGATTTCGGGTAGGATTAGGGCACGAACGGCATTCTGCCTTCCAAGCAGGCTGTCGCGGGTTCGAATCCCGTCTCCCGCTCCAACAGATATGACCGTTCATCCTCACCGTCCAACCTCCGGTGATACGTATGCCAGGCAATGGGTAAGGCCCTGCCACCGCGAGGGAAGGAAGCGGAGAGGACCTCGTAAGGCTCGAAGTAGGTACCGTCCATAAGGATAGGTAAGAGGAGACCCGGAGTAGTATCTATGCAGTAGGTAAGGCGGATGAGAGAACCACGGATAACGGCCCAGTCCAGGCGAAGGTTCTCAAGGAAGCGCCAGAGTCTTTTGAGGCGGTGACAATGGCGCTTGGGACCGGGGTAGGCACGAGCCAGTTCGGAAAGGCACAGGCTCTTACGGGCAATGATAGCGGAAGTGAGTAATGCGAGGTTTGTTGCCTGGGTCTTACGTAAGCGAGGGGACAAACTCTTGATAAACCGCTGTAGGTTGGCGTAAACTTCTATAGGCGTCCTCCTTTCGTAGTTTTGGCTTGTTCCAGCGCAATACTACCAAAGGTTGGCGCCTTTTTATTTACCCCAGTTCAAAGTGGGTAATTACAAGCCTCCATGCTTTCTTGTCCCGTCGCTCTTAGCCGTGCTATTCTTTCACCACAACAGGGAGGTGGGCTATGTCATTGGAATTCGGACCCTATGTGATCACTGCGGCTCTCTGCCGGGACTACATCGAAGACTCGGAGGGTTCGTGCTCTTTGATACGCGTGGTCAATGGGCTGGCGCATAGAGCAAGCGCACCCGAGACGCCTCCGGTAAGGAGTTTATTCATAATAACATGAACACATCAGCCCGGCGGAGCGTTGCGGGGCGAGAGGCTGCAATTCCATTCCCCATGGAAGTCGCAGCGCTCTATCCCCAGGGAGTTCATTTCTTGGTCGGTGACGGTCATGCCGGTCTCATGGGTGGCCTCGTCGAGTTCGGCATGGACCGCCAATCCCTGCGCCGTGCGCGTGGACGCGATCAGCTCCACGACGACCATGCGGGTGATCAGGGGACGGCCATGCCAATTCTCCGTGATGTGGCAGAACATTCGATGCTCGATCTTGTTCCATTTGCTCGTGCCGGGCGGAAAGTGTCGGACATGCAAGCGCAGCCCCAGTTCATCGGCGAGGCGCTGGAGTCCTGCCTTCCACAAGCGCACCCGCACCCCATTGCTTCCGCCACCGTCGGCGGTGATCAGGAGGTCGGCGACCTTGGGATAGACGCGCTGGCCCATCCGCAGCCACCACTGGCGAATCGCCTCGACAGCGAACTGCGGTGTGTCGTGCGAGACGCCGACACTGACCCATCCCTCGTTGCGTCCGACGTCGTAGACGCCGTATGGGATGACCTTGCCCAGGACGGGATCAGCGAAATCATGCATATTCACTTCAATCGGTTCGCCCTTCTTTTGCCACTCTTTCCCAGCGTTTTTGAAGGGACCGATCAATTCCTTTTTCTTCGTGTCCACCGATATGACCGGCCGGGCCTGACCGAGAAACTCTTTGGCGGTAGCGTTGATGAACTCGAACCGGGCGT
>Ga0082335_1007308_pt1 | contig 13437 bp, 10 predicted proteins | sample Subgrocontami58m_FD_72375 | JGI IMG/M metagenome (GOLD analysis project Ga0082335, IMG submission 72375) | Subsurface groundwater microbial communities from S. Glens Falls, New York, USA - GMW37 contaminated, 5.8 m (SPADES assembly) (version 2) ...
CGAGGTCCGCCGCGAGGACGTGCTCCTGGAGCTCCGCAAGCAGGGCGTCCAGACCGACCGCGTCCGCTTCGAGGGGGCCCAGTCGACCAAGGGGACGCGCGCCGAGGAGAGGGGCGAGTCCCCCGACCGCGCCTTCACCTCGAAGCTCTCCCGCGCCGTCGCGCTCTTCCTCCGCCGCCAGCCCGCCTTCGCGGGCGCCGAAGTCCAGGTCGACGTCCTCGGCCCCGTCGAGACGCCCTCGGGCGCCGGCTCGGTCACCGAGGTGGCCCCCGACCAGACCCCCGCGCCGGGGGTCGGCTGGTGGGAGGCGACCTGGAAGCCCGACCAGCAAGCTGGCTCTGCCAGGGGAGCAGGCAACGAGGCGCGGATCGCCTTCCAGGCCCGCGTGTCGGCCTTTCTCGAGGTCGTCGTCGCGAAAAGGCAGATTGCCGCGAACGCGAGCCTGACCGCGGACGACGTCGACACCGCGCGCGTCGGCGCCGACGCGGGGCGCGAGTACTTCACGGTCGTCGCGGACGTCCTCGGCCAGCAGGTCGCGCGGCCCCTGGCGAAGGGGACGCCGCTCGAGCCCGCCAGTCTCAAGGCTGTGACGCTCGTGAAGCAGCGCGACGTCGTGCTCGTGACGGTGGAAGGCCCGGGGTTCGGGATCGAGTTCTACGCCGAGGCGCAGGAGAACGGCGCGCTCGGCGACGCCATCCGCGCGAAGAACCTGACGAGCGACCGGATGTTCGTCGCGCGCGTGGTCGGAAGGGGCCGCCTGGCGCCGGTGGGCGTCGGCGAAGGAGGGAATCGGTGAGGATCGTCATCTGCGTGCTTGCGATCGCCTCGGTCGTCGGCGCCGACACGCTGTGGAACCACGAGAAGGGGAGCCCGTTCGCCCCGGAGAAGAAGAAGTTCGACGTCCACAGCCTGATCACGATCAAGGTGAACGAGCAGGCCCAGGCCCAGGCGAAGACGGCGCTGACCACGGACCGCCGCACGCGGTGGAACGAGGACCTGAGGAAGTGGATCCGCCTTTCGTTCGACCAGCCGGGCGCGGAGGGGGAGGCGCGGATTCGCCAAGCGTTCGGGACGCAGGGCGGCGTCGCGCTCGCCAAGCCCTCGATCGACGCCGAGGGGCGCCTTCGCGAGGACAACACGGGCACGACGAGCCGCAACGCGAACCTCACGTTCGAGATCACCGCCGAGGTGGTCCAGGTCCTCCCGAACGGGAACCTCGTCATCGAGGCGCGGAAGACTCGGCAGATGAACGGCGAGAACGAGACCATGACCCTCTCGGGGATCGTGGCGCTGGACGCGGTGGACACCCTCACGAATACGGTCGACAGCGAGAAGATCGCGAATCTCGACGTGCACTACGACGGGGAGGGGAGCGTCGGGGACCTGGCCCATCCGGGCATCCTCTCGAAGTTCCTCAACGAGATTTGGCCATTCTGGTAGCGCAAGGTTCAGGGAAATGACTGCTTTGGTCGATATGAATACTCGATACGAAACCAGGGACGCGTCGCTCGCCGCGACCGGGCTCCCGGCCCTTGGGGAGTCCCGGGCGTGTGTCGCCGTCCCGGCGGCCTCCGTTGACGGAGGCTGCCTTGCAGAGACCCCTCTCCGGAGCCCCAGGGCCAGGGAAAATGACCTTCGGGTACATGCCCTGGCCCAGGGTTCTGATCATGGCGGTGGGGGGGCGATGGGCCCCCTCACCGCAATCCTCCTCTCCCTCCTCCTCGCCGGCATCGCGACCGCGCAGAACGCCGCGAACCCGCTCGACACCAAGTCGCGGGTGAAGGACCTCGCCCGCGTGCAGGGGGCGGACGCGAACGTCGTCCAGGGGATCGGCCTCGTCTACGGCCTCGCCGGCACCGGCGACTCTCCGAAGGAGCTGTCGCAGCGGATGGAGGCGACCTGGATCAAGACGCTCGAGCAGTTCGACGTCACCGCGAAAGACCTGCAGAACAAGAACGTCGCGGTCGTCGCGGTGAGCGCGGAGATCCCCGCCTACCAGCAGCCGGGCACCTACATCGACGTCCATGTCTCCTCGCTTGGCGACGCGAAGTCGCTTCGCGGAGGGCGTCTCATCGTCACGCCGCTCCGCGCGCCCGTGGGGAGTGCCCTCAACCCGAAGGTCTACGTCACCGCGCAGGGAGGCCTCCAGATCGAGGGCGGGGCCGCGGGGAACCTCACGACCGCGGTCGTCACGAAGGGCGGGCGGGTCGAGGAGGAAGTCCCCTGCACGGTGTTCGGGCAGGACAACGCGTCGCGGGAATTCACGCTCATCCTCAAGCGCCCGGACTACAACGTCGCGGTCGCGATCGCGCGGAAGCTGAACGAGATGCCGCAGGACATCGGCACGTCTGTCGCGTCGATCGGCACTGAGATCGCGAAGCCGCTCGACGCGGGCCGCGTGCAGGTCATCGTTCCCGTGAGCTACGTCGAGACCGGACGGCGCCCCGTCCCAGGGTTCGATCGGACGACCTTCGTCGCCCTCGTCCTCCAGCAGGAGCTTCTCCTCTCCACGCCGCAAGAGCCCGAAGGGGTGGTCGTGATCAACGAGCGCGCGGGGACCTACGGCGTCTCCGGCTACGTCACGGTCTACCCCGGCACGGTGCAGAAGGGGAACGTCCGGATCAAGATCCCCTACCAGCCCCAGCAGAGGGCGGTCGGTCCGAATGGCGCGGTGACCCCGACGACCGAGCCGAGGACCGCGAGCCTCGGCGACATCCTCGACAACCTCGGGGCGGTCGGGTTCACCCCCGCGGACATCATCGACCTGATCAGGCAGATGGACGCCCAGGGCTTGATCAACGGCACCGTGAGGTCTGAGTAGCCATGAACGCCACGATGCCCACTGCTGTCGACATCCAGGGGGACCGCGCGGCTCAGTCCGCGGGCAGCCTCGGCCAGGGCGACGACAAACGCCTGCGCGAGGCGTCGGCGGACTTCGAGGCGATCTTCCTCTCGATGATGATGCAGTCGATGCGGAAGGCGTTCCCGAAGAACGAGATGTTTCACGGCGGGCAGGGCGAGGACGTCTTCCAGGGGCTCATGGACCAGGAGCTCTCGAAGCGCGCGGCGATGAACGGCAAGGGGATCGGAATCGGCGAGATGCTCTACAAGTCCCTCGCGCGGTCGGCAAACGTAGACATGAAGGCGTAGGCGATGCAACCGGAACTCGAGACGCTGTGCAGGGTGCTGGAGGAGGAGCAGGGGATCCTCGCGGACCTCCTCGGGGCAGAGGGGCGGGAGCGCGAGGCGCTCGTCCGCCTCGACGCCGGCCCGCTCGCGGACGCGGTCACCCGGATCGAGCCGATCCTCGGGCGGCTGGCGCTCGCGGAGCAGGCCCGCGTGTCGCTCACGCGGCGGATCGGCGGGGAGCTGGGGATCGCGGAGGCAGTCCTCGACCTGCGCGCCATCGCGCTCTGCGTCGGGGAGCCGTACCGCGAGAGGCTGCTGGAACTCCGGAGGGGGATGCAGAAGGGGGCGAAGGAGCTCTCGAGGGCGAACGAGCTGAACCAGGCGCTCACGCTCCAGGGGATCGACCACGCGGACTTGCTCCTGTCGGTCCTCCTCGGCGGGGCGGACGGGCCCGGGACGTACACGAAGTCGGGTGCTGGCACGGCCGGTTTGCGGGTCGGGAACGCGTCGGCCACGGGGCCGAGGCGTCTCATCGACGAAGTGGTGTAGGACATGACGCTGTTTTCCTCCCTGGGACTGGGGCTGTCGAGCCTGAACACGTCGCAGGCCGCGCTGCAGACCACGGGACACAACATCGCGAACGCCACCACGCCCGGGTTCTCGCGCCAGCGCGTCGAGCAGGTCTCCCGCCGGCCGCAGGACTTCAACTCCTTCCAGGTCGGCCAGGGCGTCGAGGTCGCGAACGTCCGGAGAATCGTCGACGAGGTGCTGAACGGGAGCCTCCGGGACGCGACCGCGCAGTCGGGCCAGCTCGGCGTGCAGAAACAGGTGTTCGACCGGGTCGAGGCGCTCGTGAACGCGTTCTCCGACTCCGACCTCTCGACCGCCTTCTCGCAGTTCTACGACTCCCTCCAGAAGCTCGCGGACCGCCCCGAGGACGGATCCACGCGCCGGGAAGTCGTCGAAAAGGGGCAGAACCTCGCGGACGTCTTCAAGCAGTTCGGCGAGGGGCTCCGCGCGGCGCGCGAGACGGTGAACGACGACATCAAGACGCGGGTCGGCGACGCGAATCAGATCTTGACGCAGCTCGCGGACCTGAACGACCAGATCCTGAAGTCGGAGAACGGCGGCCTCGACGTCGGGTCCGCGAACGACCTGCGCGACCGGCAGGGCCTCCTCCTGCAGCAGCTCTCGGAGATCGTGCAGGTCCGCACCGTGCAGACGTCGGACGGGGCGACGCAGGTCCTCGCGGGGAGCGACTTCCTCGTCTCGGGGAACCGCGCGGTGACGCTCGACACGCGGACCTCGGTCGACCGCGACAACACGATCGCGACGCCGTTCATCCGGGACACGGGCGCGGCGCTGACGCTCCGCGGAGGGGCCCTCGCGGGACTCGTCGGGGTGCGGGACGGCGCCCTGGCGGGGCTGATCGACGACGTGAACAAGCTCGCGGGTGGGTTCGCCTACGCCTTCAACCAGATCCACGTCGATGGGACGGGGCTCAGGAGGTACACGGACCTTACGAGCACCCAGGAGGTCGGCCAGCCGGCCCTCGGGACCGCGCCGATCGCGACGAACGGGACGATCGCGAACGTTACTTCCGACAACTCGGTGAGCGATCCCAGTCTCGTGCCGTTCGGGGCGAACACGTTCGCGGGGCTCGACTTCGTCGTGACGAGCGGGCCGAACGAGGGGCAGCGGCGCAGGATCGTCGCGAACGACGGGACGGGGGAGATCCAGTTCGACCGCCCGTTCGACCAGCCGCTCTCCGTCGGGAACACGTTCCAGGTCACGAGCCTGCCGTTCATCATCCGGAACGGCACCTTCCAGATGAAGGTGACGAACGAGGTGACCGGCGTGACGTCGACCGTGACGGTCCCCGTCGACATCGACAAGACGCTCCCCGACAGCACGCTCTCGAGCATCGCGTCGGCGATCGACGGGATTGCCGGCATCTCCGCCTCGATCACGAACGGCAACCACCTGCGGATCTCGAGCGACACGCCGCAGACGACGACGTTCGCCTTCGGCCAGGACACGAGCGGCTTCCTCGCGGCGATCGGGCTCGGGACCTTTTTCACGGGGTCGAAGGCGTCGGACCTCGGCGTGAACGCGGTCGTCGCGAACGACCCCGCGTTCGTCGCGGCTGGACGATCGACCGCGCCCGGCGACAACACGAACGCCGCCGCGCTCGTCGCCCTCCGGGACAACAAGGTGTTCGACCGCGGCTCGCTGTCGACGGAGGACTTCCTCCAGTCGATCGTGACGGCGGTGGGGACGAAGTCGGCGAGCCTGGGGGACCGGGTGACAGGGCAGGAGCTGCTCGTCTCGCAGCTCGACAACCAGCGACAGAGGATTTCAGGCGTGAACCTGGACGAGGAGGCGGTGAACCTCATCACCTTCCAGCGGACGTTTCAGGCGAGCGCGCGGTTCATCCGCGTGGTCGATGAGCTTCTTTCCACTTTGATTCAGACGGTGTAGGCAGATGGCGGTCTTCGGGACTCCTTTCGTTTCGAGCACGTTCTCCCGGGTGACGGGGGACCTGTCGAGGTCCGTCATCCTGGGGAACCTGTCTCGCAACGAGCGCGCGCTGCTCCTCGCGCAGGAGCAGCTCGCGACCGGCCGCCGGATCAACCGCCCCTCCGACGACCCCGTCGGGACGAACGTCGCCCTCGACTACGAGCAGGCCGTCACGCGGCGCGACCAGTTCGACAAGACGATCGACGCGCACGCGACCCGCCTCGAGCGGACCGACTTCGCCCTCCAGCAGATGAAGGACCTCCTCGACCAGGCGAGGGTCCTCGCGCTGCAGCAGGCGAACGACACCTCGACGGCCGACACGCGGCGGGGGGCGTCGGTCGAGATCGGGCAGCTCCTCCAGGACGCGGTGAACCTGGGGAATACGAAGGTCGAGGGGCGGTTCATCTTCGGCGGGAACCGCACCGACGTGGCCCCCTTCGCCCTCGCGGACGGCGCGGTCGTCTACCAGGGGGACGAAGGGCAGCAGTCGGCGCTCGTCGCGGAGGGGCTCTCCCTCGCGATCAACCTGAATGGATCGCAGGCGTTCGGCGCGCTCTCGAGCGAGATCAGGGGGAGCGTCGACCTCAATCCGGGCGTGGTCGGCTCGACGCGCCTCGCGCTCCTGAATCGCGGGTCCGGGGTGCGGCTCGGATCGGTGCTCGTTGGCGACGGCATCTCGACGCCGCAGGTGATCGACCTCGAGACGGAGATCGACCTCCTCGCGTGGCACGCCATCTACGGCCACTATGTGATCAGCGACTGCGGCTACTACTACGTCCACGACCGGACGACCGATCGCTGGTTCACGGTGCCGCATGACGCGAACAACGCGCGGGCCTGGACGGGGTACTCGCCGCAGACGACGCTCGTGCCGCACACGATCTACGAGCACTACCGCGGGCTCGCTGAGCGCGAGGACATGTGGAGCGGACTCTGGGTGCGGATGCTCGACGTCCCCTCGTTCCGTCACCGCCTCGTCGCGCGGATCCAGGAGCTCTACGCGACCGTCCTCACGGACGGGGCGCTCGTCGCCTGCCTGGACCAGCTTCACGAGCTCGCGTTGCCCTCGCTTCGACGGGATCCCTTCCTCACCGAGCCGGTGTGGGAGGTCGAGTACCGCTCGCTCCGCGAGTTCATCTCCGCGCGCCACCGGTTCGTCCTCGAGAGCCTGCGGGGGCTGGAGACGCTCGGCGACGAAGGGATCCACGTGAACGAGTTCCTCGCCCGGAACAACGGCGTCGTCGGGGACGAGTTCGGCGAGGCGGACCCGTTCGTGGAGATCCACAACGCCACGGACCGGGCCGTCTCGCTCGCAGGGATGATCCTCTCGGGTCGTCGGGGGACGGCCTTCTGGGGGGACATGGTCGCCTGGACCCTTCCCGAGGGGGTCTCCGTCCCCGCGCATGGCTACCTCGTCATCTGGGTGGACGGGCAGCCGGAGCAGGGGCCGCTCCACGCGGGATTCCGGCTCGACCCGGACCGCGGGGAGATCGGCCTCTTCCGCGACGTGCCGTACCAGGGGGCCGTGAACGGACCGCACGGCGTGGTGGACCACGTCTTCTACGGCCCGACCACGAGGGACCGGAGCACGGGGCGGATCGCGGACGGCGCGGAGAGCTGGTGGTCCGACCTCGTCCCGTCCCCCGGGCGGCCGAACTAGCCCGCGGAGCCACCCCCCGCAGGGCGGGCGGAGCGGCCCGCAGGGCGGATACCAATAAGAAGTTGGATCCAGACGGGACCGTCGCCCCCGTGCACCACCCCTCTCTGGATCCAGACGGGACCGCCGCCCCCGTGTACCACCCCTCTCCCGCCGCCGCAGGAGGGCCCCCACCACGACCACCCTGGTACGTCCGAGGGCGTGGTGGGGGCCCTCCTGCGGCGGCGGCGCGCGCGCGAGGAGCCACAGACGGCGATCCTACCGCCGACCGAGGCCGATCGCAACCTCCGAACTGCCCGCGGACCCGTCGACGGAGCGCGAAGGGGCCTCCGCAGCTCGCGGGCGGCGAACCGCGGACGCACCCTCTCCGCGCGCCTACGCCGAATCTCCCATCGGCGGGTCGTCCTGCGGTGAACTGTCGAGCGGCACCTCGTCCGACGGACAGTCGTCGAACGGCAGATCGTCCAGCGGCAGGTCGTCGAAGAGCGGCTCGTACTGAGGCTCCCTCGGCGACGACGCCTCCCCCTCGGTCGCCGCGGACGCCGAGGAGGTCGCCTCGCAGGGCGGCGCGCGCCCCGTCAGGGCCGAGGCCGCACGCTCCAGGTGCCCGAGGATGCGCTTCACGACCTCGGGCCGATCGATGAGCGCGATGACTTTCATTGCCGACCCGCAGCGCGCACAGATCAGCGGGTCCACCTCGAAGACGCGACGGATGAGCCTCGACCAATTCTTGCGAACTTCCGCCGGCGCGCGATCGGCATCCGTCGTCGAACCCTCCGCCTCCCCCGAACCCTCGGCGGCGGGCGCGGAGGCCTCCTCCCCCTTCGCCTTGCGCAGCCCCCGCGAGCGATTCGAGTACCACCCATACCAAATCGCGGTCTTTTCGTGGACGTTCGGGATGTGCGAGACCACCTCCGCGATGAACTCGAGCGGGTCGAAGATGCGGAAGTTCGCCTTGTGCCGCGGATGAACCTTGTCCCCCTTGTAGACGACCTGCTCCGACTTCTCCTCCGTGAGGATGCGGCCGACCACGACCGGGGGGTGCACCAGATATCGAGCCACCTGCTCCCGCCCGGCTCGATCCGCGGCCGGGATCTCGTGCCCCACGAACGCCCCGAATCCCGTGTGCACCCACGAGAGCAGCTTCTTCACGACGCCCTCGTCGATCGCCCCCTCGTCCAAGAGCATCCGAAGCACCTTGTGGCGGAAGAGCTTCTCCAGCTCCTCCGTCGAGGGGACCACATCCACCGGCACGAACGTCCCGTCGCGCTTGAAGACCCCCCACGACACGAGCAGGTGGATGTGCGGGTGATGATCCAAGAACTCTCCGTAGCTCTGCACGCAGGCCACCGCCCCGGGCACGCCGACGCCCTTCCCGACGGCCGCCTCGAGGAGCTCTCGGATCGTCGCGTACGCAAGTCTCGCCAACTTCGCCAGGCGCCGACGATCCCGACGGAACGCCCACCTCACCATCTTGGGCACCGAGAACACCACGTGCCGATGCGGGACCTCCGCGAGCACCACCTCCGAGGCGAACTCCCCGAACTGCACCTGCCGCTTCTTCTGGCATGAGGGACAAAGACAGCGGCTCTTACAAGAAAACGCTAAGAGATACTCGTCGCCGCAGGACGAACAGCGGATCCGCGCAAACCCGAACTCCAGGATGCCGCACTTCAGGAAGCTCTCCACGACACGACCGACCACCGGCCGCAGCGGACCGTAGGTCTTCTCGAAGCGCTCCTCGTAGGCCCCCTCGAACTCCTCGTACCGCGCGTCAAAGATGCGCCAGAGCGGAGAGTCCTTCGGCCGACGCGCGCGATAGACCCCCTTCGGCCTGGCAGAGCCAGCTTGCTGGCCGGCGGAGCCGGCTTGCTGGCCGGCAGGGCCCGGGTGAGCTTGCTGGGGCGAACACGACTTCCCCACGGCGAGGCGGGCCTCGAAAGACGGACGGAGCCGCCTTCCGTAGAAGCCAGCCATCGGCCAGCCGGACACAGCGAACCGTAATCTCCGCAACCGCCGACGAGGACGCTGCGTCCGTCGGAACAGGTCGAGAGAGACGATCCGCGAAGTGATGGGAATCCCGACTCCGCGCTCTGCGAGGTATAGGCCCGGCCGTCACCTATCCCCCTCCTTGACCCCGCCCGCGTCCCGGGCCAGAATGGCCCCTCGCCCCACGGAGAGCCGACCGCGAGGCCGTGGGGCCCGGAGTGCGCCGCCATGCCCGATGAGCCCCCGACGCGCGACAGCCAGCCGACGCTGGCCGGGGGACCGACTCCGCAGGCCTGGTCGAACGCCTCCGCCCCCACCCGCATCGGCCCGTACGAGATCCGCGGCGAGATCTCCCGCGGCGGTATGGGCGTCGTCTACCGCGCCCACCGCCCCGACCTCGGCCGCGACGTCGCCCTCAAGCTCATGATCGCCGGCGAGCACGCCAGCCCCGACCTCCTCGCCCGATTCCTCCGCGAGGCCCGCTCCGCGGCCAGGCTCGATCACCCGAACGTCGTCCACGTCTTCGAGGCGGGCCAGGACGGCCCGTGCCACTACATCGCCATGCAGCTCATCGACGGCCTGCCGCTGTCCAAGTGGTCCGCCGAGCGAAAGCCCTCCCCCAGCCAGGCCCTCGAGGTCATCCGAAAAGTCGCCCTCGCCCTCGAGCACGCCCACGCCCAGGGAATCCTGCACCGCGACGTGAAGCCGGGCAACGTCCTCGTCGACGCGAACGACGAGCCGCACCTCACCGACTTCGGCCTCGCGAAGGACCTCTCCGCCGACGGACTCACCGCCCCCGGCGCGGTCCTCGGCACGCCCAGCTACGTCGCGCCCGAGCAGGCCGAGGGGGCCCTCGACCGCATCGATGCGCGCACCGACGTCTTCTCCCTCGGAGCCACCCTCTACTGCCTGCTCACCGGCGAGCCCCCCTTCACGGGGAGCACGGCGTTCGAGGTGATCCGCAAGGCGATCTACGAGGACCCCGTCCCCCCGCGGGAGGCGGCCCCCGGCACACCGCCGGAGGCCGAGGCGATCTGCCTGAAGGCGATGGAGAAGGACCCCTCGCGCCGCTACCCCACCGCACGAGCCATGGCGGACGACATCGCGCGGTTCCTCTCGGGCGAGGCCATCCAGGCCCGTCCCGCGTCTACTGTCGTCCGGACGTGGCGACGCCTCGGCCGCCGCAGGCCCGTCGTCGCAGCAGCCACCGCCATCCTCCTCGTCGTCACCGCGGCGATCGTCGGACTCGCGCTCCGTTCGCAGTCTCGAGCCGACGACGCGCGCCGGGGCCTCGTCGACGCCGCGCGCCTGGAGGCGGCCGGCCAGCTTGCAGGGGCCCGCGACCTGCTTCGCGGAGTCCTCCTCGTCTCCCCCGACGAGGCGCAGGCGAAAACCTCCCTCGCCCGCGTCGAGGCCGCCCTCGCTCGCGAGGAGGCGGCCCGCGTGGCCCGCGGCCAGGCCGCTGCCGGGGAGGCATCCTCCGCGGAGGAGGTGCTGCGCAAGGCGGAGCTCGTCTCGAGCGTCTTCTCGCGCTGGGCGAGGCTCGACTCCGGGCTCCGCACGCTGGAAGCGATCCACTTCGACTCCCGCCTCACCGCCGCGGTCCGCGAAGAGCGCGCAAGGCCCGCCTGGGCGCAGGTGCAGGCATTCCTCGACGGCGTCCCCTCCGATCCGACCTCTCAGGCCACGGCGAGGGCCCTTGGGGGGTGGGCGCGCCGGCTGGCGGGTCACGCGGAGGAGGGGGAGGCGGAGATCCGCGCCGCGGCGGAGCTCGACCCCGACGTCCCGACGGGCCTCCTCATGCAGGCGCTCGTCCTTTTCTCGACGTACGCGGGCTCGCGCGAGCTCCCCCTCATCTACCAGCTCCCCGGCCGGATGGAGTTCGGCCCGCTGCCGCCGGAGACCCCCGAGCGCGCCGCGATGCGGAAGGAGATCGAGGCCCTCCTCGAGCGCGCCCGCAAGGCGAGGGTGTGGGGAAAGGAGGCCGCGGCGGACTTCGCGGGCGCCCTCGACGCGGCTCGCGCGACTGACGTCGGGGAGTACGACCGCGCCGAAGAGGCCCTCTCGCGCGCCCTCGACGCCCCCGACCTCCGCGCCTTCGAAGGCGAGCTGCGCCTCGCGCGCATCCAGGTCCGCTAAGTGATACACGATCTCCGCGTCGGAGGCGACCAGCCCCGCGGTCGCGACGAGTGTCGCGACGCTGATCTCGGTGCCGGGCGTGATCGTGCCGACGATCTCACGGACGCGATCCTGCGGCAGGCGCCCGAGCTGCACTGCAAAGTCGAGGACCCCCCTCCACGCCTCCGTTCCCTCGAGCATCGATACCTCCTGGCAGAACGCGCCCGAATGTAGCGACCGTCCCCCCGGGGATCAATCCCCGGGTCCCCTGAAAGGCGATCGCGGGGATCGCACATCTCGATTCATGGGGACACCGATTGGATTGGAGGCAATCGATGCTGGATGGGTTTCTGTGGCTCGGAGGGTGTGCGGTCGGCTCGGATGGCGCCTCGCTCGTGGAGGGACCTCCCCTAGCAGTCGCGCGGGGGTTGCGCGGCGGGGGCCTCCGGCGTATCCTCCTCGGCACGCCCCCGCCGATGCGAAAGGTCGCCATGGCCCGCCGCGTGAAGCTCGCCGACCCGGAGCCGTCCAGCTTCCAGCCCACCGTGTGGACGATGATCGACAGGGCGAAGAGTGGGGACACGGGCGCGCGCGCCGGCGTCTACGTCGCCTACCGCAGGCCGGTTGTGCGGTTCCTCGAGAAGCGCCTCCCCTCCGGGCCGCTGTGCGACGCGGAGGCGTTGGCCGACGATGTCATGATGGGGATCCTCAACCCCAGGTTTCTCGCGCAGGCGGACCGCGCGAAGGGGCGCTTCCGGGACCTCCTCCTCGCGGTGACGCGGTAGGATCGGGAAGACGCTCCCCGCCCGCGGCCAGCAGATCGCCGAGACCGAGCTTCGCCCCGTCCTCGCGGCGGAAGAGGAGGTGAAGTCGCTCGGGCGGATCGACATCGCGAAGCTGACGCGGAGGGTCGACCGGCTCATGGCCCTCCCCGCGGTCGTGCAGCGCGTCCTGAGCATCACCGCGAGCGACCGGACCGGCGCCCACGACCTTGCCACCGCCGTCGCGAGCGACCCCGCGGTCAGCGCGATCGTCCTGCGGCGCGCCAACTCCGTCACCTACGGGAAGTCTGCCCTGGGGCATGGCCTCCTCGCGCAGGATTGAACCTCGACATCGTGACCTCCATCTCTTGGCGGCGCGCTGCCCCTACTCGGCCAAGGTGGAGGAGGCTCCGGAAGGGCCTGGAAGACCTGCGCGGCCCTATCTGGCTCGCATGCCCGCGTGGGAGCCAATAGACGCAAGTCCTTCTTGGCCAATGGGCGACAGGGAATCGCTCCCCGGTCTACGCTTCAACCGGAAGAGCCCGGAATTGCCTCGACCGTCGATCGCGCACGTCTGGGCCTAGCGATGGTCGCTTGCTGGTTCCGCGGAGCTTCCTTTCATCCTCAGGATCCGACTATCTACCCACCTGAGTAGCTGGGCACCGTCGGTATTCACCGTGCCCTGGGCTCCGGACTGAACCAGCTCCCGCAGTTTTCGCGCTTCGTCCATCGCCTCTGGCAAACGGCCCGCCCGCTCGTTCACCTCAAATAGGCACGCTCGAAGATCTAGATTGTTGGGGGTCTGCTCGGCGGCCGCATGCAAGTCCGCAAGCGCCTCGTCAAACTTCCCGAGCGTGGCCTTGGCGCATCCAAGATTGCAGAGGCCCTCCGACACACTTTCGCTTGACGTGGCTGATGTGACCTCCACAGGCAAGACGGCGCGAACAACCGCGAATTCGCCGTTCACACGAAACCGACCGGCGCAGACAATGTCCACGCGAGAGTGGTGGTCGATGATGCCATGAAGACTCACCTCCACGCGAAGCTCGACATCGCAGGTTCGGAGGTCGATCTTCGTACTTGGATCGGACAGATCCAGTTCGGAGGATTCGCCATCCCAGGACACGAGCGATGCTCGTCCGAGCATCTGTGACCGGTTAGTGGAAGTCTCTTAACGTGAGCCGGCACCCCGGGTTAGAACTCCTGGTGCTTATGCCGGGGGTTCCAACTGAGCGAGGTGCCGTATGTCGAAGTCTACTCGTC
>Ga0082335_1007309_pt1 | contig 13434 bp, 12 predicted proteins | sample Subgrocontami58m_FD_72375 | JGI IMG/M metagenome (GOLD analysis project Ga0082335, IMG submission 72375) | Subsurface groundwater microbial communities from S. Glens Falls, New York, USA - GMW37 contaminated, 5.8 m (SPADES assembly) (version 2) ...
CAGGTCTTGCAGATGGCCACCGGACCGGTATTTGGCGTCTTTAACGCCGCCGCGAGCACGGGGCTTCAGATAGCGATGCCATATCTGCACCTGCTAAAAGGGGCCGCGTCGGTGGAGACGGCCATCAACTCGCTTATGAATGGAAGGAACGGCGGCGGTCAATTACCGCCCGATTTTGACGGCGGTGCCGGCATGACAGGCGAACAGGCAGGTGGTGAACTTGCCGGTGAAGGAATGGGTATGGAAGGAATGGGCGCGGGAATGGACACGGGCGGGGCAATGTATGTCGATCCGGCAATGACGGGCATGCCTTTCATGCTGCCGGTCAGACCGGTCATGAGATGAGGCTGTTGAATAGTCTGCGCCGCGGTCCTTGTCATGAGACGGACGCATCCCGAGGTGCCAAGGCCGTTCAAGGTCCCGCTGGTGCCGTTCGTGCCGCTCGCCGGTGTGCTGGTCTGCCTCATGCTCATGTTCTCGCTCCCCTCGGAGAACTGGATAAGACTTGTCGTCTGGCTTGTCATCGGCGTCTGCATCTATTTCCTGCACGGCAGAAAGAAGAGCGTCCTGCGCCTTTCTCGTTCGTCCTGAGTTCATCGTGAGCTTGTCGAACGACGAAGGATGGCGGGCGCTGTCCATTTTTCGTCACCCTTCGACAGGCTCAGGGCATGGTTTTTAGTCCTTGCGATCTAGCCAATGACCCCCGCAAGGCCTTTTGCAGGCCTTCCCAGCCGTCTTTCGCTTGCCACCGATCCATCTAGGCACGATTCTTGCTTAGCCCTGTCCTTGTGCAACAGGGACACGCGAGATACCGGCCAAGGCTATTTAACGAAAGCCCGTTGTTCAAGATCGTCTATCGTCATTTCTGCGACTTTCAGGAGTGCTATTACCGGCTCTATTCTGAACATTATGGCTTCTTTCGCCCCATTATCGCCCATACCGTGGAACGATTTCTCGCCTGCGGCGACCCGCGTGAAGGCATTGCCCGCTACGAATGTCCCAAATGCCGGCAGAGCATGGCCGTCCCGTTCTCTTGCAATTCATACTGCACCTCCTATGCTCATGGTGCTACATTCATGTTTTTTCGCGTCAGATATTGACTTTGACCGTGTGATGGAATCGCCAGGATCTTCGTAGAGGTATCTTCCCATATCGTCATAGCGATAAGACTTGAGCTTGCCGATGTTTCTCCACCTTGCAACGGTCATCCTGTGAACTCCATATCTCTCGCGGATTTCTCCCATGGCCAGCAACCCCTTTTGACGCAGTCTATAGTAATAACTCCGAAGGTTATAGGCCCTGCGGATTTTTGAAACCCGGCGCCCATCAAACGATTTCCCCATCCCGGATATAAATCCTCGCTCATTCAAAATGGAAGCTACATCACCATCGGTATGATGGTCAAGAAGCTTGTCGATTTCAGCAATGACCTCCGGACTATGAACTCGTTCCTCCCACGCCCTCTTGGGAATCGTAACGTTCAGGCTCTTCGTTGCTCCTCCCTTGAATCGAACATGCACACTGATTTTCTCTTCCTTGACCAATGTCACATCATCGATCAGAAGACGGGCCATTCGCTTGCGCTCACGTTCGGGCGTGTTCTTGTCCTTCCAAAGTTTTGGAAAATCCGTAACCAAGGCCAAAATCTTTTTACGCTGTTCCTCGGATATGGACAAGACATCTTCCCTCCGTTTTCGCTCGTACTCTGCCTGCGTCTCCTTAAGTTCTCGGAGATTATTATTCCATTCCGCCTCCAGCTCATCCGCCACCAGCCGGTTGTCTGGATCAACCCTCATGTAGCGGCGCCGGGCAAGTTCCATCTCATACTTTGCCCGTTCCACCTGCTTGAAACGCAAACTATCGGCCTCATCGATTCGCGCCTGAAGTTCCTCCTGAACTGCCAGCGCCACCTCCAGGGTTGCAGGCGTCATAAGTTCCACCAGAAGCTCGCCCACAATTCGATCTATGACATCCCCTGGAATGCTCTGACATAGTATCTCACCCCGATGTATCCCTGATCCATGGCAGCAATAGTCCGGGGCCAACTCCCCTCGACGATGACGATAGTGTATCGTCATTCGCGTCCCGCATCTCCCGCAGGTGGCCAATCCCTGAAGCAGGGCTGGCCCCTCACGTGGCGGAAATTTGGCCCGATCCAATCTCGTCGTCGAGTTCTCCTGAAGTCGCCGAATATTCTCCTCGTATTCCTCCCATGATATATATCCCTCGTTAGCACCTAAGATAAATGATTGCCATTGATCGCGGGGAAGATATCTCACATGGGGACGACCACTCATCTGCTTGCGCTCATGGGATCTCCGACCGTAGACATATGCCCCCGTATATCGCGGATTCTTGAGCACCTGAAATATTCTGCTGTAGGTCAGCTTGCTGAAGATCACCTCCCTCTTGTGAGGACCGTCATATATCCGCTTTGGAAAGGTGAGTCCCTGTCTGGTAAACTCCTTGAGCACCGCATGGGCGGTGCCAACCTGCCTAAAGGTTTTGAACAGCAGCTTGACACTCTCTTGAACCTGTTTGTCCGGGTCGAGTCTTACCCGGTTATGGGCATCATAGATAAACCCTATCGGCAACCGGAGTTTCAACTCCCCACGCCTGGCTTTATTGAGCATCCCCCCGACCAGACGTGCCCTTATCATATGTAGCTCCGCCTCCGACATCGTTCCTTTAAGTCCCAGCAGGAGACGGTCATTAAAGTGCGACGGATCGTAGATGCCGTCTTCATCCAAAATCAGTGTCCGGGTAACTGCGCAGATCTCCAATAGCCGGTGCCAATCAGTTGAGTTCCGCGCCAGACGTGAGACCTCGAGGCCCATTACGATACCCGCCCGACCCAGACCTACCTCGGTAACGAGCTTTTGAAATCCCTCGCGGTCCTTGGATGCCCCCGATTTACCCAGGTCACTGTCGATGACCTGTATTTGCTCATCCCCCCAGCCCGCCGCTATCGCACGCTGCCTTAAGGCATATTGACGCTTTGTGCTCTCGGCATTCTCAACTACTTGCCTGATCGTCGACTGCCGAATGTACAGATAGGCGTTCTTTCTCAAATGTTCCGTGGTCACCTTTTGATTAGTTCCATCGATCATAGTGCTCTCCTCATCTGTCCAAGAACCATCCCCGTAAGAATATGTGCCATATCCACCTGCAGGCCGGACGGAAGTGTGTCGCCAATATTTCCAGAGCTCCCTTTACTCTCCCCCGGGGCCTCAACACGGCGCTCCGGGTAGAAGCTTCTGCAGACTTCCATCCATGCCCTCATCCCGCGATAAACAAACACCCCATAACCACGCGGTTGATCGTTACATTTGCCAGACATCAAAACCTCACCACGTAGTTCTTCATAGCAGTAGGTCAAATCTGGCCCCCTATTGGGACGATCTCCTCTAACCGTTTCGCCCTTTTTTTTTCAGCCGCCCGATCACTCGCTCAATGCTCCTCGAATGAATGACTATTCCAAGTCGCTCCCTGACTACATTGGCAAGATCAGGCGCGCGTATTGTCTTGTCTCTCTCAATCTCTTTGGCAATTAGTTCCATAACTTCGGCCTTTAACTTGTGGGCACCTCTGGGCCCGGGCTTCTTGGCGATCAATCCCGGCAACCCTTCCTCATTAAATGCTGATCGCGCCTCATAAAAGGATGGCCGCGAATAACCGAACGAATCAGCGGCACCTCGGATCGATTGCCCATCATGGGATACCCGCCTGAGCATCTCGTACTTGACCTGAACCATGTCTATAGGATCAAAAAACTCATGTTCTAAAAAGAGGATATCTTTGACCCTTTCCGATCGTTTATTTAAGACGCCGTGTTCTTTCAAACTCTCCTCCTTGGCCCTCTTGTCTCTCTTATCTGTCATGGCGACACCTCCATTTATACGGCAAATTTGTGTAAGATGAATTATGCCATATAGCGATCGATTGTCAATACAAAACTGCTGTAACTCATCGGTAATACAAAGATGATTGCGGAAACCAATAGAATGTTGCACAAGCACATATGACATAATCCCCCTTACATTAACGGCATAATTTACCTTACACTCTTACCTCCCCATCTTCGTGTCAATCCTCTCCAACGATTTCAAGTCATCCATCAAACTAACCAACTGAATAAGCCCTTCCACCCGAAAATACGACCGGCCTCGTGACAGAGACAAAAAAGGATCCTCACCGGCAACATCCGTCCACTCAAGGGGCAGAGAGGCGATTAGACCTTCACCATCGATGTATTCGATATATTCTCGGTGCCAATTCCTGCGATAACTCACCAGGGCAAATTGACGTGAAAAAAGCGGATGAAACGGATGGGTTACCCGAAAACGATGTTTCAACCCGGCCACATAAGGTGTAGTTCCTCGCCATTGCTTTTTCTTGCAAGACACGACAATTCTGCCCAACCTGTCATGAGAAGCGAACGCTCCTATGGATTGAGGCGATACAGGAAGATATTCTCTTGCCCGTACCACACCGCTTCTGGTCGTTCTCCATTCCCAAGCGCCTGCGGCCTTATTTTATGTGGGATCGCAAGCTCTTGGGCCTCTTGGTCACCGCCGCGAACAACACACTTGCAAAGGCGCTGACCGGGGGCAGGCTGGCAAAGGGCATGCGCCCGGGCATAATCTCGCTCATGCAAACACACTCCGGAACAATGGACTGGAACTGTCATTTGCACCTCGTCGTAACAGACGGCCTTGTCGATTATACCGATCCAGCCCTGCCCAAGTTCAAGCAATGCGCCTTCTGGGATATCGACGTTATGACCGAGATGTTTCGTCTCGAACTACTCACGCTGATGGTCAAGCGCAAGGTCTTGCCACCGGAAGTCGCCGATAACCTCATGAGCTGGCAAAACTCCGGCTTTCATGTCTATGCTACTGACCCCTTCGATCCTGCTGACACTCAAACGCTTACCAACCGGCTCGCCTACGCATATCGCCTGCCGGCCCCTCTGAACCGGCTCTCCTTTACCCCTTCGACAGGGCACCGTGATGGCAACGCTTACGTTGACTCCGGTGGATTTCATTGCCAAGTTGACTTTGCATATCCCCAACCGATATCAGAACGTCAGGCGTTATGCCGGGTTCTACTCGTCGAATATCCAACGCAAGGTGAGGCTGGCCAAACCGAAAAACGCCACCCAACCTGAACTCGAGATTAGAACTCCTATCAAACCCAAGTGGGCTACACTTATTGCAAAGGTCTTTGGCGAGATACCCATTGCCTGTCCAAGGTGCGGAACTGCCATGGACTTGAAAGAATTCGTCTTCGATGTGCGATGGATAACAAAGGTCATCCCGGAGGTATCGCGGGCTCCGCCGAAGATAACCTTCGATTGCAATGTCGTCAAGGATGGCTTTGCATACGCTCAAACTGAATGCGAGCCGGCCGAAAGCAATGCCGATTTTGACCAGACGCTCCCGGAAAACGACGGGTTTTTCAATCAGGAATCCAACTGGTGATGTGGCGGTGTGCCTTTAAAGCTGTCATTGTGCCTGTCCGCCTCTGGAGGAAGGAGTCCGCCGTAGGCGGACGACGTGGCAATCCCCCGAACTCAATTTTGTCCTCAAGAACCACGTCCGCGTGCTCAACTTTGCGACCTTTTTCCCTTGACCTCTCACTTTCCTCGCTTTATATGCCTTAACCAGAGCTGTCCGAAATTCCGGATTTTCGGATAGATCCTATGATATGGATTTAAACCGTTGGATGGAGAATTAGATGGCGCATTTAAAATATCAAGTTCGTCTAGTGGTAAACCAGGTTCGATAGCTGGGAGATCTTTTTTAAAATATTATGAAATTGATAATTCTAAAAGCAAGAGTTACAGCCCAGAGTGGAGCGAAAAGGATGGTTTGCTACTAATAAAATTGACTTGATATGAGATCAAAAAAAGAAACGCTCCGCTTTTGGCGGAGCGTCGACCCAAAGATACTATCTCTGGGGGAGTTAATCAACTTACAGGTGGATATTACGCCAATAGCGCCCTGATTTGCAAGTGAAGAATAATTTTTCTGGGGGAAGGAAAAGAAAAAGGAAACGATACCATGAATCGAGTCATTGCCTATATTGACGGATTTAATCTTTACTTCGGTATGAAGGAAAAAGGCTGGCGGCGTTTTATTGGCTGAATGTGCGAAAACTTGTCTTAAACCTCTTAAAATCAGATCAACAGCTTGTTGCAGTCAGGTACTTTACAAGCCGGGTCTCTTCTTCCACGTTCGATCTAGACCAAGCCAAGCGACAAGGAAGCTACATTGAAGCATTGGAAACTCTTCCTGAAACGACTCTTCATTTTGGTCATTATCTCAACAAGACCGTCAAATGCTTCAAGTGCGGTAATCAGTGGCTGAAACCCGAAGAGAAAATGACCGATGTTAACATTGCGATTGCTCTTATCGATGACGCATTCAAGGATCGGTTTGATACCGCTCTTCTAATTTCTGGTGACAGCGATCTTGTGGGGGCAGTGCTACAAGTGAAAAATCTCTGTCCCAAAAAACGCGTCGTTGTGGCTTTTCCTCCAGCCCGAAGCTCTGCAAGGCTTAAAACAGAAGCGCAGGCCTCATTCGTTATCAGCCGCAAGACTTTGAAAGATAGTCAATTACCAGACACGGTTACAAAGTCAGACGGATTTATCCTCACTCGTCCTGAAAGGTGGAAGTGATTTTTCAAGATACCTATCGTGCATAATAGTTGAATCCGGCACAAAGGGTTTCACCGCTAAGGCAATGCACAAGAAGATGCTCTGGCGTGCATCGAACACCGCGGAACTATATTTCACCGATGTCGAGGTGCCGGAGGAGAACCTGCTTGGCAAGCGCGGTGACGGGTTCAAACAGATGTTAGAAACACTAGACAGCGGCCGCCTTTCAATCGCCGCAATGGGGCTTGGCGGGGCGCAAGGGGCATATGAGGCGGCGCTTAATTACGGCAAACAACGCAAGCAATTCGGCAGCGCGATAAGCACCTTTCAGGTGAACGCCTTCAAACTGGCCGATTGCGCGACCGAGATCGAGGCGGCGCGCTCGCTCCTCTATAAGGCCTGCTGGCTAAAGGATTCCAATAAACCCTTCACGAAAGAGGCGGCGATGGCAAAGCTGTTTTGCGCCGAGGTCATGCACAGGGTCGCCAACCACGCCGTTCAAATCCACGGCGGCTACGGCTGTATGGAGGAATATCCTGTCGCGCGGTTCTATCGCGACGCAAAACTTCTGGAGATCGGTGAAGGAACATCTGAGATACAAAGGCTGGTTATATCGAGGGCGATCGGGTGTTATGATACGTAATTATGTGGGAGTAGCAACCTTTAGGCTGCGCTAAGTGGATTCAACTAGCGCAGCCTAAAGGCTGCTACTCCGATTTATCAATCATCCTGCGTGGTGACCTCGATCGAACTCTTCGACGAGGCACTTGTGTATTTGACCATCCTGAAGGCGTCCAGATTCACATTATCTTTAAACAGAAGGTCTATCACCTTTGTCTCGCCGACCTGCACCATGCTTGGATAATCAATTAGTTTTCTCAGCTTCTGCGGAAGCTGGATATAGGTGTCGGGGTCCTTGTCCTTGAGACTGTTCATCGCATCGTGCTTGTGTTTTTTAACGTCCTCCACCTGCCATTCGTCATTATCTGCGTTCAACTGCAGCACGTTGATCGAATTGTTCGTTATCGCCACAGAGAGGATCTTGTATCCGGGGATGATATTGTCGGTGCTCGGGTCATAGTTCGCATCCATGGCAAGCCCCAGTGAGGGGACGTTGGCTCCGGCCGGGACCCGAAACGCCTTTGGCTTATCTTTCTTCGCGTGGACCGGCAGGCAAAAGAGAAGCGCCAAAGCAATGATCGTCGTTGCCCAATTTATTGGGCTCTGTTTGGCCCGATGAATCGGGCAACTACAAATTTGATGTTTCATTCGTTCCTCACTTTTTCGCTGAAATGGCACGCGACCAACTGGCCGCCCCCCTCTTCTAGCACAGGTGCAACTTTCATGCAAACATCCTCTTTATATGGGCATCTGGGGTGAAAATGGCAGCCCGTGGGCAGATTGACAGGGGACGGGACATTTCCCTCCAGTATGATCCTCCTCTTTTTTGTCGAGGGATCGGCAATTGGGACCGCCGAGATGAGCGCCTGCGTATATGGATGACGCGGCCTCTTGATATCGCCGGAGGGCATCAACTCAACGATCTTTCCGAGATACATTACCGCGATACGTTCACACATGGAGGCTACAACACGCAGGTCATGTGAAACAAAGAGATAGGATATATTATGACTCGTCTTTAGCTTCCTTAAAATGTCCAATATCTCCGCCTGAACGGCCACGTCGAGCGACGAGACGGGCTCGTCGGCAACGATAAATCTGGGTTTTAAGGCAATGGCGCGCGCGATGCAAATGCGTTGCCTCTCACCGCCGGAGAATTCGTGGGGATAGCGGCGCACATGTTCCGCCTCAAGGCCAACGGACTTAAGCAGGTCTTTAGCCACATTTAGGCGCTCTTTTTTGGGGCAGGCCTTGTGGATCAAAAGGGGTTCTGAGATGATGTCGCCTACCGACATGCGGGGGTTAAGCGAAGAGAACGGGTCCTGAAAGATGACCTGCCTCCCCTTTCCGTTGAATTCTATCTCCCCGCTGGTCGGTTTGATCAGGCCGACGGCAATGCGCCCGAGCGTCGTCTTGCCGCACCCGGACTCGCCCACCAGCCCCACCGTCTCACCGTCCTCGATAGAAAGCGTGACATCGTTCACCGCGTGGACGAACTCTTTCGTCCGGCCGAAAAAACCGTGACGGACGGGAAAGCGTTTGGTAATATTATGTAGTTCTAATAATGCCATCTTAGTTGCCCCATTTATGGGGCCAGTCAGGAGTAGCAGCCTTTAGGCTGCGCCAGTTGAATCCACTTAGCGCACCCTAAAGGGTGCTACTCCAAATTCACAACACCGGCACGGCCGCCAGCAACTTCTTCGTATATTCGTGCTCCGGCTTTTTAAAAATCTTCTCAACGCCGCCCGATTCAACGATCTTGCCGTCGTGCATCACATAGACCCTCTTGGCCGTCTGCGCGACGATCCCAAAGTCGTGCGTAATGAGGAGCACCGCCATGCCCAGCCTTGCCTGTAACTCGCCCAGAAGGTCCAGTATCTGCGCCTGTATGGTCACGTCAAGGGCGGTCGTCGGCTCGTCGGCTATCAGGATGTCCGGCTTGCAGGCCAATGCCATTGCGATCATCACACGCTGTCGCATGCCACCGCTCATCTCGTGAGGGTAACTGCCCATTCGGCTCTTCGCCTCCGGAATGCCAACGAGGTTCAACAGCTCCATGCTCCGCTCAAAGGCCTCGTTATTTGAAACTCCCTTTTCGTGCGTCTGGATCGCCTCGACTATCTGGTTGCCGACGGTAAAGACGGGGTTCAGCGATGTCATCGGTTCCTGAAAGATCATTGAGATGCCCTTGCCGCGGATATCTTGCAACCGGCGTGGTTCAAGTTTTGTCAGGTCAATGCCCTTGTATATGATCTCACCGCCAACGATATGGCCTGGCTCCGAAACGAGTCTTAGGACAGACAGGGCAAGGACCGTCTTGCCGCTTCCGCTCCCGCCGACGATCGCCACGACCTCCCCCTTTTCAACCGACAGGCTCACGCCATCCACCGCCTTGATGATACCGGAGTCGGTGTAGAAATAGGTGCGCAAATTCTTTATTTCTAGTAAATGCATACTTAGTGGCTGGTGGCTGGTGGCTGGTGGCTGGTGGCTGGAAAAACCAGTCACTAGACACCAGTCACTAGTCACTGCCTCATTCTGGGATCGATCGCGTCCCTCAAGCCCTCACCCACCAGATTATATGCGGTGATCGTTAAAAATATCGCAACGCCGGGGATGATCGTCATCCACCACGCAACGTCCATATATTCACGCGAGGCCGAAAGTATCCCGCCCCAGCTCGGGACATAGGGCGGCACGCCAAAGCCCAGGAAACTCAACGACGACTCGATCAAAATGGCCGACGCCACGCCGAACGATGCACTGACCAGGACCGGCGCCAGGGCGTTCGGCAAAAGGTGCCTGAAGATAATGCGCCGATCGGACGCCCCGCTCACCCTCGCTGCGGCGACATAATCCTGATCCTTTAGTCGCAGGAACTCGCCCCTCACAAGCCGGGCTATTCCCGTCCAACTGGTGAGGCCGATGACTATCATTATATTATAGATGCTCGGACCAACGAACGCCAGAATGGCCAATATCAAAAAGAACGTTGGAAAACAGAGCATCACCTCAATGATCCTTGAAATGACGATGTCTATCCACCCGCCGTAATAGCCGGCGACCGCCCCGACAAGAATACCGATCGCAATGTAGATAGAAACCGCCACAAATCCGACCGAAAGCGATATCCGCGCGCCAAAGATCATGCGCGATAGAACATCGCGCCCCTGATCGTCCGTTCCCAAAAGGTGCAGCTTGCTGGGCGACATGAGGATGGAGTTCAGGTCATAGGCGGTCGGTGAATATGGGGCGAGCAGCGAGGCAAAAATGGCGACGGCAAAGAGCAGCAACACCACCGCCAATCCGGCCAACGCAAGCCGGTTCTTTTTAAACTGATGCCAAACCATGCGCCAATAGGACATATTTAACCCTTTTCGAACGTTATCCTCGGATCCACAACTACATACATTATATCCGAGAGCAATATGCTAATGAGCGTCAAGAACGCGTCAATGGCCGCGATCGCCATGATCGTTGGATAATCGCGCGCCAGAATAGACTCGAACGAAAGTCTCCCCATTCCGGGGATGGAAAATATCTGCTCGATAATGACGCTGCCGCCCAAGAGCGCCGGAAGCAGAGTCCCCATGAGCGTCAGAAGCGGTATCATTGTGTTTCGCAGCGCGTGTTTATAGACCACCTTCCACTCCGGCAGCCCCTTTGCGCGGGCGGTGCGGATGTAATCCTGCCGGATGACCTCAAGCATGGTCGCGCGAGAAAAACGCGACAGGAACGCGAACCCGCCATAGGTGAGGCAGACAACCGGCAGCACAAGGTGCCACGCGACATTGCCCCCCCAGCCATACCACGGCAGTTCCGATGCCCCGTCCGAGACAAAGCCGACGATCGGGAACCAGTTCAGATAGTCGGCCCCGCCAAGATAGACGATAAGAATGGTCGCCACCCAGAACGCCGGAAGCGAATAGAGGATGAACATGCCGAGCGTCACGAACTTATCCAAGACGCTTTTTGGGTGGAGCGCCGAAAAAATACCGAGCGGCACGGATATCAGATATATGATGATGATCGTGAGTATGTTGAGCGTGAGCGTGATGGGGAGCGTCTCTGCTATCTTTTGGATCACCGGGCGGTGATCCTTGAACGATTCGCCAAAGTCGAGCGTGACGAGCCTCTTCATCCACAGGGCATATTGAACGGGGAGCGGCTTTTCCCCGCCCCAGAGATTTCTGGGCTTCTCGATAACGGTCTTTGCCATCGCCTCGCTCTTTATCCCGCGCTCGCCGCTCTGCATCTTCAGCGCGACCGGATCGCCCGGCGCCATCTGTATCACTGCGAACGTGATGATAGTGATCCCGATAAAGGTCGGGATTATGAGCAACATTCGTTTTAGTATATAAGCTAACATAATTAAAAATTAAAAAGGTAAAAGTTAAAACCACAATTCAAAATTCAAAATTTCCTCGCCTTTGCCTTTTTCCGCACTTTTCCCTTTTCCCTTTTACCTTTTGAATTTGTTATCAACTCCCCACTCTCTTATATCCAGCCCCAGCTTATAGACCTTAACGTTCGTGAAGCGCTTGTTATATGCAACCAGCGATGCCTGATTGAATAAGAATGTGTAGGGCTGTTCATCGTGCAATATCTGCTGCAATTTCTTGAACAGCTCGTCGCGCTTGTTCTTACTGAACTCAACGCGTATCTCTTCTATTATCTTGTCGGCCTCTTTGTTCTCAAAGCCGATGTAATTAGAACCCTCCTTAACTTGTGACGAATGCCAGACCTGATATGGGTCATTTTCCAGCGGGACCGTCCACGCAAGTGTCACCGCATCAAATGAATGCTCATTTAAAACTTTAATGAGCGCGTTGAACTCAAGCCCCCGCAGGTCCATGAGAATTCCTATCTTTTGCAGATCCTCTCGAAGCATCGTCCCCATCTGCGCCGCGCCCACAGAGGCGGAGGCATAATAATAATCGAACTTGAACGACACGCCGTCCTTGTCGCGAAGACCGTCGCCGTCATGGTCTATCCAGCCGGCCTCGTCTAGGAGCCGCTTTGCCCCTTCAGGGTCGAACGGGTCGGGCTTTATTGACCTGTCATATGCGCTTCCGAAATAATACTGATCACCCTCAACAATCACGCCGTGCCCGAACATGATCTTTTTTAAAAAAGACTCTTTATCCACCATCATCGACATGGCGTGGCGCACGCGCTTGTCGGAGAAGAACGGCCTTCTTAAATTCCAGCCGATATAACTAAACTGGGGAAGATAATATTCGGCCTTATTGAACTGGCTCTCAAAAGACTTCGTATCCGTCTCCCTCTCCCACTGGATGGGCCGTATGCCCATGAGGTCGATGTCACCTTTTTTCAACTCTTGGAACGGGACGGTCTGGTCCTCGATGATCTTAAAGACAATACTGTCGATCTTTGGCGGATCTCTCCAATAGTTGGGATTCTTGACAAGGACGACCTTCTGCTTTGTCTTCCACTCCTTGAACATGAACGGGCCGGTGCCGATCGGGTGCCTGTTCGCGGGGTGCGTGTTAAAATCCACGCCATTGTCATAGATATGTTTGGGAATGACGCTTATCGCCCCGCAGACAAGGAGCGCCCGAAAATATGGCTTTGCGTATGTAAAACGCACCGTATACTTATCGAGCATCTCTACTTTTTTAACGTCCCTGAAGGAAACACGCGAGACGGCGGCGTCGACTTTTGGGTCCTGGATCTTGTTGTAGGAATAAAGAACGTCCTCTGCCGTGAACGGCACGCCGTCCTGCCACTTGACGTCCTTTCTAAGGTGGAACGTGAATTGCAGATGGTCGTCGGAGACGTCCCAGCTCTCGGCAAGGAGTGGCTTGTATTCCAGCGTCTTATTGTCCATCTCTATCAGGGTTTCATAGATATAGTTCATCACATCGAATGAAAAGGCGTCTGTTGAAAGGATGGGATTGAGTATCCCCAGGTCGGCCATGAGGTGGGTGACGAGCGTTTCTGGGTCCTTCGGGACCTTGAACTGGCAGGAAGAGAGAAGCAGAGAGGCAAAGAAACAAAGAAGCAAGAAAATCCCCCCTAACCCCCCTTTACAAAGGGGGGGAACACGAACTCTCCCCCCTTTACAAAAGGGGGGCTGGGGGGGATTTGATTTTACTTTGATCTTTTTCAATTTGACTCCACCAGCC
>Ga0082335_1007310_pt1 | contig 13430 bp, 12 predicted proteins | sample Subgrocontami58m_FD_72375 | JGI IMG/M metagenome (GOLD analysis project Ga0082335, IMG submission 72375) | Subsurface groundwater microbial communities from S. Glens Falls, New York, USA - GMW37 contaminated, 5.8 m (SPADES assembly) (version 2) ...
CGATTGCGGCGGGCGCGGGGGACGCCAAGGCGCCGGGGGTCTCCACCTTCGACAAGGACACCGTCGGGAACGCGCCCGAGGGGTTTTCCTTCGCGCGCACGGGGAAGGGGCCCGAGGGGACCTGGGTCATCCAGAAGGCCGACGACGCCCCGAGTGCGCCGAACGTCCTCGCGCAGACGTCGACCGACGACACCGACGTGCGCTTCCCCGTCGCCGTGCGGAACGAGGGGACCTGGAAGGACCTCGTCGTCTCCGTGAAGTTCAAGGCGGTCTCGGGGCAGACCGACCAGGCGGGAGGCGTCGTCTTCCGCTACCAGGACGCGAACAACTACTACCTTGTCCGCGCGAACGCGCTCGAGGACAACATCCGCATCTACGCGGTGAAGGACGGCGAGCGCAGGCAGTTCGAGTCGAAGAGCCTGAAGGTCCCGCCGGGGAAGTGGCACGCGATCAAGGTGGAGGCGAGGGGGAGCCACTTCACGGTCTCGTTCGACGGGCAGGAGGCATTCCAGGCCGACGACAAGACCTTCGACGCGCCGGGGAAGGTCGGCGTCTGGACGAAGGCCGACTCCGTGACGCAGTTCGACGACCTTTCCGTCGAGGAGGCGAAGTGATCCGCGCGGCGCTCGTCTTCACGCTGGCGATCCTCGTCGCGGGGTGCGGCGACGGCAAGAAGCCCGCGGCGGGGACGGCGCGCCTCTCGATCCCCGACCCCGCCGACGAGGTCCGCCTCGACTTCGAGGAGTGGAAGGAGGCGGACTGGACCTCGCTCGAGGGGACCTGGGCCCTCCGCGAGGTCGCGGACGCGCCGAGCGGGAAGCACGTCCTGGAGCAGACCTCGACCGACAAGCTCTACCCCGTCGTCGTCTGGAACGGCGACGAGTTCGGCGACGTCGAGGTCTCCGTGAAGTTCCGCCCGGTGAGCGGCGACGACGACGCCTCGGGCGGGATCGTCCTGCGCGAGGCCGACGGCCGCTACTACGTCTGCCGCGCGAATGCGCTGGAGGGGAACTTCCGCCTCTACACCTACGCCGCCACCTCGCGCACGCAGATTGCCGGCGTGGACGTGACGGCGCCGGCGAAGGGGACCTGGCACACGCTCACGATGGTCGCGGTGGGGGACCGGATCCAGTGCTCGCTTGACGGCGAGGTGCTGATCGACCACCACGACGCGCAGTTCGCGAAGGGGAAGGTGGGGCTCTGGACGAAGTGCGACTCGGTGACGCAGTTCGACGACCTCGTCATCCAATCGAAGGCGGTCCCGCTCGACGTCTTCGCCGGCCTGGACTTCGCGGGGGAGTCGGCGGCGGCGAAGGGGCGGTTCTTTTCGCGGGCGAACGCGGAGAAGTGCCCCTGCGGGTCGGGGCGGACGCTCGCGCGGTGCCGGAAGGCGGGGTGCGCGAAGGCGCTCGAGCGCGGGCGCGAGGTCCTCGAGGCGTGCGAGTCCGAGTAGCGGCTCTTGCAACGCGTCGAAACGCGCGGCGGTTTCACGAACAGGAATCGCGACACACGGTCTTGCCCTGGCGCGCGACGACGGGTATGTTCGTCGTGGGAGGTCCAACCGTGAAATCTGCGCGGAGAGCCATGGTCCATGCCTCGCCCGCCCTCATCCGTCGCGTCCAACGATCGGCAGGACGGCGCGCGCGAGGCCTGGTTGCGGCCATCGACCTCGTCACCGGTCAGTTCTTCCTCGGCCGATCGGTTCTCGAGGCAGGGACGCTCGGGCGAGTTCGCCTGGAAGATCCTCGGAGGCGCGCGAGTCCGAGTAGCTACGCCTGCAGGGCACCGACGTCGCCCGGCTGCATGACGCTCCGCCCGGTGCGGTCCCCGGCCTGCACGCAGCTCACCTTGACCGCGTCGAGGGGGACGCCGGCGGGCTTGAGCGCCTTCTCGGTGACCTCCGCCATGAGCGTGCGAACCTTCTGGCGCGCGTCGACGTCGTCGAGCGCGTCGAGGTCGAAGGCGATCTTCACTCGGTACTGCGACATTCGGTTCTCCGGTGACCGTCAGGTGGCGATCGAGGGTCCGTATCGTACCCGCGGCGCCGTGGCCTGACAACCGTGCTGGGGGTGGACCCGGCGGGGCTGGCGCGGTAGCCTGATGCGCATGAGGCGGAGCGCCCTGCCACTCGCCCTGCTCCTTACGCTCACTGCCTGCGCCGGCGGGCCCGGGCCGGGGGATGTCACCGGGCCGGTCACCTACACCTCCGGCGGCGTGAAGCTCGGCGACAAGCCGATCTCCTGGAAGTCGCTCACCTCCCTTACCGAAACCGACCCCGACGTGGAGGCGCTGCGCGCCGAATACGCGAAGCGCGCGGCGGCGCAGATGGACGTTGCAGGCGCGCACCTCGGCCTCGCGAAGTGGTGCCGCGAGAACGGCCTCGCCGACGAGGCGAAGAAGGAGTTCGAGGCGGCGATCAAGCTGGAGCCCGACAACGCGACCGCGCGGAAGGGGCTCTCGTTCGTGAAGGAGAAGGACGCCTGGCGTGACGCGCGAGACGTCTTCCACGAGAAGCTCGACGCCCTCGACCCGAAGAAGAAGGGAGCGCGCCTGGAGCTCGCGAAGTGGTGCGACGGCGTCTCGCTCTTCGAGGAGGAGTACGGCCAGCTCGTGCAGCTCCTCGTCGACGATGCCTGGGACCGGGAGGCGATCAAGCAGATGAAGCCGCTCGTCGATCGGCGCGTGCCGAAGACGGCGCTGCGGCCGCCGTTCGTGGGGCGGTGGAAGGGGCTCGTCGACAAGACCTACCACCACCAGCTCAAGTGCTTCGCGATGTACGCGATCGATTGGGTGAAGGTGGACGACAAGGGGAGCGTCTTCTCGGGGAGCGGGAAGGCGATCACGGACTTCTACTCGTGGGGCCAGACGGTCCTCGCCGCGGCGGACGGAACGGTCACCGCGGCCGACGACCACTGGCCCGACATGCCCCCGGGGATCGCGGGGAAGTTCGACCAGGCGAACTTCATCTCGATCGAGCACGAAGCGGGGGAGCACACGGACTACGGCCACGTCCAGCAGGGGAGCGCGCTCGTCAAGGTCGGGGAGAAGGTGAAGAGGGGGCAGCCGATCGCGCGGGCGGGGAACTCGGGGGCCGCGGGGCTGCCGCACATCCACTTCACGGCGTCGATCGCGATCTTCGCCCCTGGCCGCGACCACGGGCAGTGGCTCGGGATCCCCTGCCGCTTCGGCGAGTGCGACGTCGTCGAGGCAGACGGGAAGCCGTGCTCGTTCCACCTCAACCTCGGGCGCCCCCAGGAGGGCTGGGTCATCGTCGCGCCGTCGCCCGAGACGGGGAAGTAACCTCGCGCAGGAGGCCGCGTGAAGCGCGCCGCGCTGACAATGGGGGCCGCGATCCTACTCGTAGCGGCGCTCTGGCCGCGACCGCGCGTGCGATTCGTCGCGGATGACGAGTCGAGAACCGCGGCGCGAGCAGGCGACCCGAGGGCCGGCCGGTTCGTGGAGAAACCCGCCCCTTCGAGGTCGCCCGAGGGGTCGATCGAGTCGTCCTCGGGACCGGGCACCGACCCGGCGGACGTCCGCGGCCGGGTCTCGGGCATGGTCTACGACGTCCACGGCACGCCGGCGGCCGCCGATGTGATCCTCCGCAGCAAGGCGGATCCATTTGACCGGGTCGTGCGGGTGCGCTCAGGCGCGGCCTGGGGGACGTGGAGGGTGAAGGCCTCCGCCGACGGCTACGTGCCGAGCGAGGCGGAGCTGGAGACGTGGCGGCCGCGCGAGCTGGAGCTCCGATTGTGGCGCGCGTCGCAGGTCGAGGGGAGGGTGGAGCCGGTCCAGGAGTCGGGGGCGGAGTCCCCGTGGTGGCCGTACTCGATGGACCTCGAGTTGGTCGATGCGGCTCATCGACAGCCCGGGGGATGGGTCTGCGCGGAGAGGGAGAGCGACGGAGGGTTCGTCTTTCGGAGGGTGCCGCCAGGACGCTACCACGTGATGGCGTCCTGCCCGGGATTCGCCGAGACGCGGAGCGCCGAGTTCGAGGTGCGCGAGGGAGCGACCGTCCACGGCATCACCCTCCGTCTGAGCGCCGGCGCAACGGTGCGGGGGGCGATCCGCGATGAGCGGACTGGGGAGCCGATCCCGGGGGCCGAGGTCCACATGTGCCAGGACCGGGAGGACTCGTACTACGGGCTGCCTTGCACGCCGGCGGAGGCCTCGGGGCAGTACGTGCTCCCCGGGCTGCCGGCAGGGAAGGTGGACCTGCGGTACGGCGCACCCGACCACGCTGATCGAGTCCTTCGACTGGATCTCGCTGCGGGTTCGGAGGTGCTCCAGGATGTGCTCCTCGCGCGCGGGGCGTGCGTGCGGGGGAGGATTCGGGTGGACGGGGCGCCGCCGGATGGATCGCTGGGCTTGTACCTAATACCAGGCGATTCCAGCCCCTATCAGAGAGGAAAGACGGATGCGGACGGCGCGTACGTGATCCGTGGGCTTGGGGAGGGAAACTGGGTCATCGGTGTGTCGCTGTCCTCGGGCGATGCCGGGCGTCAGGAGTGGTCCCGGGCCTTTCGTGCGGATGGTCACGCGGACGTCGTCATCGAGTTCGAGCTGAGCACAAGGCCCACGCTCTCGGGGACCGCGCGCGTCGGAGGGGATCCGCTGTCTCGGGCCCATCTGCTCTTCCACGCCGGCGGGCCTGAGGACGCGGTTCGGAGGGTCCGGTGCGACGAGGAGGGGCACTTTCAGATCGACGGGCTCGCCCCGGGAGGGTACGTCGTCGCGATCGATGACGACCGTCGCAGCGAGTGGGACCCCGCGACGGGGAAGTGGCCGTTCGAGACCGACCCGGCGAGCCTGCGGATCGCCGTGCCTCTAGGCGCGACGGACACGAGGATGGACCTGGAATTCCCAGCGTTGAAGTGATCTGCGGGCTCGCTTACGCGCGTCGCCGTCAAGTTAGGCGGGCCCGCCTCTCCGGGGAGCAGGCCCCGAAGGGGCCGCAAGAATGTAGCCAGGGCCGAAGGCCCTGGAACGACGGGCAAAGCCTGGGACGGAGCCCCGAAGGGGCGACAGAACGCGCCTTCTGTCGCCCCTTCGGGGCTCCGATGCCTTGCTGGACGCCATTCCAGGGCCTTCGGCCCTGGCTACATTCTCATCGCCCCTTCGGGGCTTATCTTGACGGCGGTGTCGCTTACGCGAGCCTCTCCATGGAACCGAGGCGGAGGTAGACCAGCTCGAAGCGCACGTCCTTCCCCCAGCCCGCCTGCTCAATCGCGCGGACGTAGTAACGGCCCTGGTTCGCGTAGCGCGCGACCGGTTTCTTCGTGCGGTCGGTCTTCCAGTCCGCGACGACCACCTCTCCGTCGAGGCGGTAGACGCAGTCGATTGACCCGCTGACGATCCGTCCGTCCTCCTCGCGCAGCACGAAGGGAACCTCGCGCCCGAGGATCTCCGACTTCGCGAGCCGCTTCGCGTACGCGGAGCCCAGGAATCCCGAGAGCACCTCCTCCACCTCCCGCGCGACCTTCGCGCGCTCCTTGCCGAGGTCGTCGATCTCCTCCACCGCCTTCGCGACCGCGTCATGCAACTGCGCGAGGTCCCCCTTCGCGAAGTCCCATCGCGCCAGGACGTGGTGGCACGCCGTGCCCACCGCGGGACCGATAGCCGCCCCCTCCGCAGCCGGGTTCTCCTCGCCCTTCGCCCCTCGCCCCTCGCCCTTCGCCCCTCGCCCCTCGCCCCTCGCCCCTCGCCCTTCGCCCTTCGCCCCTCGCCCCTCGCTCCTCGCCCCTCACTCCTCGCCCTTCGCCGCCCGCGGCAGGAGGATCGACGCCACCACCCGGTTGCACACCGACTGGACCCCGTCGACGTCCTTCCGCACCGCCTCGACGAACCGCTCCGCCATCCCGCGGTCGAACTGCGTCCCCGCGCAGCGGACGATCTCATCGACCGCCACCTTCCACGGCAACGCCTTCCGGTACGACCTGTCGCTCGTCATCGCGTCGAATGCATCCGCGACGGCCGCGACGCGCGCGAGGAGCGGGATCCCCTCCGCGGCGAGGCGATCGGGGTACCCGTTCCCGTCGACCCGCTCGTGGTGGTTCCGCACGATCGGCAGCCCCTCGCGGAAGAGGTGGATCGGCCCCAGGATGTCGGCCCCGATGAGCGGATGCTGGGCGATCTCGCGGAACTCCTCCGCCGTCAGCTTCCCCGGCTTCTGGAGGATCGCCTCGGGGACGCCGATCTTCCCGACGTCGTGGAGCGGCCCGAGCTGCTGGAGCAGCATCACCTCGCGCTCGCCGAGGCCGAGGGCGCGGCCGAGGATCACGGCGTACTGCGTGACCCGCTCCGAGTGCCCTTGCGTGTAGGGGTCCTTCGCCTCGATCGCCTTCGCCATGACGAGGAGGGAGTTGATCGAGTCGCGGTAGAGGTTGGCGTTCTCGATGGCGATCGCCGCCTGTCCCGTGATCGCCTCCATGACGCGCGTCTCGCGCGAGGTGTACTTGTGCAGGCGGCGCGAGTAGACGGTGAGGGCGCCGAGGACGCGGGTCCGCGCGATGATCGGGACGGCGAGGAGGGAGCGAAGTCCCTGCTCCTTCGCGAGGTCGGGGAAGGCGAAGGGGGACTTTCGGATGTCGTAGACGGGGTACGGCTTCCTCGTCTCGACCGCCTTCCCGCTGCACCCCTCGCCGACGCGGACTGCGATGGCGCGGTGCTCCGGCGAGAGGACGAGCCCCGCGGAGGCCGCGAGCACGAGGAGCCCCGTCGCGGAGTCGAGGAGGCGGACGGAGCACATCTCCGCGCCCATGAGCTCCCGCGTCGCGTCGAGGATCCGATCGAGCACCTCGTCGTGGTGCGCGGAGGTGACGATCGCGTTGCCGACCTTGATGAGCGCGGAGAGGGGACCCTGGGGGGGCTTCCTCCGGCGGGAGGTCGTGTGGCCTTTCGACATCCGGGGTCTCTTCCTTCCGCCGTCCCGCGCATTTGGACAGGCACCCGTCAGGGTGCCGAAGCGCTAGCTAGGGCGAGATGATCACCTTCGATCCGTCGATCGCGAAGTCGTAGACCTCCTCGACGTCGCTGTTCAGCATCCGCACGCACCCCGCGCTCTTCCGCCCGGGGATGGTCTCCGGCTGCGTCGTGCCGTGGACGCCGTAGGTCGGCTTCTCCTTGAACCCCATCCAGCGCGTGCCGAGGATGTTCCCCGGCGCTCCGGCCGGGACGCCCTTCCACGGCGGGTCCTCCATCCGCCCCGTGACGGTGAAGGTGTCCTCCGGCGTAGGCGCGTTGTCGGGGTCGCCGACGCAGACGGAGTATTCCTTGATGAAGTTCCCCCGCAGCCAGAGCTGGAGGGTGAGGTCGGTCTTCGACACTCGCAGCTCGCACCCGTCGCACGGGATCAGCTTGAAGTTGTTCCCCGGGTTGATCCGGTTGTTCTTCAGCTTGTTGATCCGCATGAGGAGGCCCCTCGTCGTCTTGTGCTCCAGCGCGATGCGGTTGAGGGTATCCCCCGCAACGACCGTGTAGTCGATCGACTCGGGCGTCTTCATCCGCGACCAGATCAGCTTTTCGTTGAGCTTGCCGATCGCCTCCTTGACGATACTCGCCTTGTCGGCCGGGAGCCCCGCGGCGAGGGCGCGGGAGAGGGCCTCGCGCGCCTCGTACTCCTTGCCGGGCTGGTCGCACTTGCCGAGCCCTTCCTCCATTTTCGCGATGTGCTTCTCGACGCTGTCGCCTGCGGAGGTGAGGACGATCTCATGGTGCTTCGCCCGCTCCGCATCGGTCAGCGCGTTGTGGGCGAGCCAGGAGTGCCCCTCGACGGCCTCCTGCGACGAGGGGAACCGATCGATGAGGCGATTCCACATCTCGGCAGCCTTGTCGTCCTTGTCGGTCGCATCGTAGCACCGGGCGAGGGCCGCGATGTGCCGCGCGGCGTCGTCGGAGCCCTTCTTCTCCAGCTCCGCGATCTCGCCCGTGAGGACGGGGATCGCCTCGGCGTGTTTCCCGTCCTTGACGAGCTGGAGCCCGTCGGTGAGGGGGAGCGCGGGGGGCGGCTTCGTCTCGCCGCCGTTCGCGGGGGGCCCGGCGTCGCGGGTCTTCGCGACGTTCGCGGGCTTGTGCCAGATGGGGAGGAGCCGGTGGTAGACGAGGTATCCCGCCGCCACGACGAGGGCGGCCATCACCAGAAACTTCTTCATAAACCTCTCCGGACCCCGGCGTCCGGGATTATATCGACGGAAATTCCCCCGTACCACTTCCATTTGGCTTCCAATGCAGACGCGCATGGAGAGGCGCCCGTCAGGGCGCCGTGGAAAGGCGCCCGTCAGGGCGCCGCGGAAAGGCGCCCGTCAGGGCGCCGCGGAAAGGCGCCCGTGAGGGCGCCGCGGGAGAGGCAGGGGCCGTCAGCGACGACGGCGGAGGCGGTCGACCTCCGCGCGAAGGACCTCCCGCTCCGCCTCCGCGGCACGACGCGCCTCGTCCGCGCGCAGCCGCGCCTCCTCCGCGCGCCTACATTGCACCTCGGCGCGGAGGCGCGCCTGGGCCTCCTCCGCGAGCGTCCGCAGCTCCTCGCCCGTCTTTGGGTCGACGAGGCGGAGCATCTTCCCATCGACGAGGTAGAGTCCCAGCTCGCGGCTGAGGATGCGGTCCCCCTCGATCGTCCGCTCGACGTACGCTCCGCGTTCGAGTCCCCACGCCTTCATCCTGCCCGGCAGGTACTCTCGCAGGGGGTCGTAGATGTAGTACTCCTTCACGCCCAGAACGTCCCGGTAGAGGCGATGCTTCGTGACGAGGTCCTCGCGCCGGGTCCCCTTGCTGGAGATCTCGATCACGACGCCCGGGGCCTTCCTCTCCTCCCAGAGCTTGTAGACGCGCCGCTTCCGCTTCTCGACCCCCTTCACCACGTAGACGTCGGGGCTGATGCGGAGCCTCGGGTCCCCCTCCTGGTAGTAGATGAGGTTGTTGCCGGCGACGTAGACCTGTTTACGCTTTTCGAACCAGAGCTTCAGCGCCGCGACCAGGTACATCATCTGTTCCAGGTGATCATCCGTCTCCGCCATGGGCCTCCCGTCCGACTCGGGGTAAACGACCTCTCCGAGCCCGCGCTGCGCCAATCCCCCGTTCCGCACTGGCGGGGCCATCTTGCTGATCCGAATCGCCTTCATGCCGGAATCGACCTCGTGAACAACCCAGGCATTCTACTCGCGTCGCGCGGGCCCGACAACGCCGGGCTCGCGCCGCTCACCGCGTCTGCCACCACTCGACGAAGGCGAGGAGCCGCGCGCCTGCACGGGTGCCGCACAGGCCCTGGGCGCGGGCCGCAAGGTCGCGGGCCTTCGCGACCCGGCCCTCTTCGAGCGCCCGCCGCGCGTCCTCGCGCGCCCGCCACGCGCGCGCCTGGAGCGCCATGAGCGCACCCAGGTCCGCGCCGCAACGCCCGCACGCCCGCGTCCCGCGGAACCGTACGCGGCAGACCGGACAGCGGGAGCCAGCCTCCTCGCTCACCTCTTCCCCTCCACGAAGAAGAGGATCTCCCGCAGCTCGCGGACCGCCTCCTCGAGCCCCTTCCCGTCCCGCCGCTCGAGCGCCACCTCCACGCGCTCGTTCAGCGAGACCGTCTCCTCGCGGTCGTCGGGGTGCATCGCCTCCAGGAGCGCGCGCGCGCGGCGCAGCAGCTCCCGCCCGTCCCGCTCGGCGCGCGCCCACCCCTCGTCCGCGGGTGCCGCCTCGTCGCGCGCGATCGACCCTCCCCCGGGGAGCGGCACCGCCGCGAGCCCCTCCTCGTCCTCGTCCTCCAGCCCCTCCTCCGGTTCCTCCTCGTCCTCGGCCCGAGACGCGTAGAGCGCCGCGATCCGCGCGCGCGCCTCCTCGAGCGAGGCCCCCTCCATCTTCGCCAGCGCGTTCGCGATCGTGATCCTCTTTGACAACCCCGTCCGCTTCTCCGTCGCCGTGACCTGCAGGATCCCGTCGATGTCCAGCGCCATCCGGCAGATCACCTCGTTCGGCTCCTCCGTCGTCGAAAGCCCCTCCACGTGGAACTCCCCGACGGGGATGTTCTTCAGCGCGTCCGGGTCGTCCCCCTGGAAGACATGGACGTGGACCTCCGTCTGGCCCGGGTAGCTCGTCCAGTAGCTCTCCGCGCGCGTGATCGGCAGCGGCGTGTTCCGCCGGAGGAGCGGGTGGTAGCACCAGACGTACTCCTCGCCGTCCTTCTCCCCGAGGTGCGAGACGCCGAACGAGTAGGGCGTGATGTCGACGAGCACCCGCTCCACCTCGTGCCCCGCGAGGCGCGAGGCGAGGACCCCGGCCCCGAGCGCCACGCAGAGGTCGGGGTGGATCTCCTGCCGCGGCGCGATCCCCGTCCGCTCCTCGAGGACGCGCGACACGAGCGGCGTCCGGGTCGAGCCCCCGACAAGGAGGACCGCGTCGAGGTCCTTCGGCGTCTTCCCCGCATCTGCGAGCGCCTTCGCGACGCTCTCGAGCGTCGACTCGACGAGCGGGCGGATCATCCCTTCGTACTCCTCGCGCGACACCTCCATCTCCAGGTGGAGCGGAAGGCCGCCGCGGGTCGCGAGCGCCTCCTCGCGGATCGCCACGTGCGGCTCGAACGAGAGCCTCTTCTTCGCCTCCTCCGCGGCCCACCAGAGGCGGGACCAGGCGACGGGGTTCCCCTCCCTCAGGTCGATCCCGTGGCGCCGCTGGAACTCGGCGCGGAGGCGCTCCACGAGAAGGTCGTCGAAGTCGTCGCCGCCCAGGCGCGTGTTGCCGTGGCTCGCGAGCACCTCCGTCACCTCGTCCTCGTGCACGACGACGGAGACGTCGAACGTCCCGCCGCCGAGGTCGTAGATCAGGATCGTCCGCCTCCGCCCGTCGCCGTGGCCGTACGCGAGGCTCGCCGCGGTCGGCTCGTTCAGGATGCGGAGGACCTCGAGGCCCGCGAGGGCGCCGGCCTCCCGCGTCGCATTCCGCTGCGCGTCGGAGAAGAAGGCCGGCACCGTGATCACCGCCTTCGTCACGGGTCTCCCGAGCGAGGCCCGGGCCCACTCCGCCAGCTCCCGCAAGAGAAGCGCGGAGATCTCGGACGGCGAGAAGGTCCGCTCGCCGAGCGTGACCGGCTCCCCGCTCCCCATCCTCCGCTTCACGCTCCGGACGGTGCGGTCCGGGTAGAGGATCTGCTGGTTCCGCGCGGCGCGGCCGACGAGCAGCTCGCCCGCGGGCGAGAGCCCGACGCAGGAGGGGAGCATCCGCTCGTCCCCCGGCCCGAGCACCCGCACCTGGCCCTCGAGGAAGGCGGCGACCTCCGAGTTCGTGGTCCCGAGGTCGATCCCAACGACGACGTCATCCACGGCCATCCGGCTCCTCCTCCCTCGGCGCCTCTGCGCGCGCCACCTTGACCTCCGCGGGGCGGTAGACCTCGCCGCGCCACTCGTACCCGCGGCGGTGCACCGCGAGCACCTGACCGTCGGGCACGCCCTCGGCGCTCGCCGCCTCGACCGCCTTCATCCGGCGCGGGTCGAACGGGCGGCCTTCGCATACGATCTCGTCCACCTCGATCTCCCGCAGCCCGTCGTCGAGGCGCAGGAGGGCGAGGCGGTACCCCTCGACGATCGCGTTCAGCGCGTCGGAACGATCCGCACTCCGTCCGACGAGCCGATCCCACCAGCCCCGCGGCGGGGCGTGGTCGCGCGCGCGCGCAGTCTCCATGCCTCGGTCGAGGCGGTCGCGGAGGTCCAGCAGGAGGTCGAGCACCGGCCGCCACGCGGCGCGCGAGGCCTCGCGCAGCGCCTCGCGCTGCCGTGCCTCCGCCGCCTCGAGGGAGCGGTCGGCGATCGCGCGCGCCTCCTCCATGCCGTGCCCGAAGGCCCCGGCGAGCGCCTCCACCCTCGGCCCCAGGTCGCCGGCCCGCGCGAGGTCGTCCTTCAGCGCGTGGAAGGCGCGTCCCTCGAGCGCGACCTCCTGCGCGAGCGCGAGCATCGCCGCCTGGATCGAGTGGAGGTCGGTCGGGGGCGACACGGGGGACTCTCCCCCCTCCGCCTCCGCGAGGATTTCCGCGGCGATCCCCGGCGGCGGGTCCTCGTGCGAGAGCGCCTCGTCGACCCACTCGCGGAATCGCGCGCGGATCCGCTCGCGCGTCGAGGCCTCCTCCCCGCTCACGTCCTGCGGGTCCACGCTACTGCTCCTTCAGGGCTGCGAGCCAGGGGTCCGGGCCGACGAACTCCCGGCGGGCGGGGAGTCCGTCCAGGAGCGAGGCCAGCGGCGCGCCGACGTCGGCCGCGAGGACCCTCTCCGCGCGCCGGCGGGGGTCTTTGAGCGCCTCGTACGCGTCGCGGATCCGCTCGAACGCCTCGGGCGAGCGCTCCGGCGGGTGCTCCTTGACCTTACGCAGGTAGGCCGCGCGGACCTCCTCCTCGCTCGCGTGCGGCGAGACCTCCAGCACCTTCCAGGGGTCTTCGATCATCGACGTCCTCGCTTCCCGGGGAACGGGAACGGCGGCATCCCGCCCAGGCCATACGTTTCGAGGATGCGCTCGAACCGCGCGCGGAACTCCGGGTCCTTCTCCATGATCTCGGAGGGGTCCGGCATCTCGCCGCCGATCCGGCTGTACTTCATCGCCATCTCGATGAGGAGCGCATTCAGCTCGGGCGGGAGGGCCTTCTCGAGCAGGGGGAGGACGTCGTCCTCCTCGTCGTCCTCCTCGTCGTCCTCCTCGTCGTCGCCGCCGCGCCGGCGCGCCTGGCACGCGGGGCAATCGCAGCGCTCGACGTCGTCGGAGGCATCCAACGACGTCGGGTAGGCCCCCGAGGTCAACTCCTCCGCGATCACCTCCTCGACCTCCCCCGGACCGAACGCGAACGGCTTGGCGACGAGCGAGGCCTCGGCCGCAGCCTCGGAGGCCAGCCCCATGTCGCGCTGGTCCCTCGCGAGCGACGCGGCCGCCGCGGCGACACGGAGCCTCCTGCGCATGTACGGAAGGCTCCTCGCGCGGGCCCAGAGGAAGCGGGCGGTCGTCGATCCGCGCCGCGCGATCCCGGCGCCCGAGAGGTCGTACGCCAGCTCGCGCCGGTCCGCCCGCAGCGCCGCCTCGCAGAGCGCGAGGAGCGAGGCCGCGTCGAGGGGGGCCTCCTTCGCCTTCGCGGCCACGCGCAGCGCCCCCTCCCACGCAGGGGGGATCTGGACGCGCAGGCCGAGGTCGTCCCCGAGCATGCAGACGCGCGCGGTCGCCTCGGCAAGGCGTTCCGCCGGCTCGCCAGGGGCCGACGTGCGGGTCGGGCCGCTGGAGCCGCAGAGGTCCGCGATCGTCCAGACGAGCAGGAAGGCGGCCGTAATCGCGGCATTCGGATGCGCACCCGCACGCGATGCGGCCAGACCCCAGACGTGCGCCGTGTTGAGTGCATTGGGCATCGCGCGTACCTGCGGAATCGGGGCGAGCCCGAAATTGAGATTCGGATTCATGCGGGTAATGACCGCGGCTTCGCTCG
>Ga0082335_1007311_pt1 | contig 13428 bp, 11 predicted proteins | sample Subgrocontami58m_FD_72375 | JGI IMG/M metagenome (GOLD analysis project Ga0082335, IMG submission 72375) | Subsurface groundwater microbial communities from S. Glens Falls, New York, USA - GMW37 contaminated, 5.8 m (SPADES assembly) (version 2) ...
GCTCAGGCGCCCTTCGGAGACTGGCGAGTGGCAATCTGGCGGGGGGCTAGCAGCGCGCCGCGGGCCGCAGGCCCTGGTGTCGCTCCGGCAAGGTGGGGCCTCCCACCCCAGATTGCCACGCTTGTCCTGAGCCCCGTCGAAGGGTCGGCTTCGCCTCCTCGCAATGACACCGGTAATTAATCGGACTGAGAACTAGACCCCCTTTGGATGCGTGAGCGCATTGAATAACAACGCGAGAGCGCCTCAGCGTTGACGTGGAGCGCCTTCACCGCCGATCGTTTCGACAGGCTTAACAAACGGCGGCGTTGCCTGAGAGCATGTGAGTTTTTCTCCTCCATCCCCTGGTGCGAGGGAGCTAGAGGGAGGCCGAAGGAGGCGTCGCTTCACCCTCTCCCTAACCCTCTGGTACGCAGCCTCACCACCTTCGGTCCCATCAAGGGAGAGGGAAAGATTCACAGCCTCTGAGCCTGTCGAAGCATGTCCTGAGCACCGCCGAAGGGGCACTACCAAGGCTTGTTATGCAACAACACTAGGTGCCGCGCGGTTGCGGGGCAAGGGTGACTGTGCTAGCATTCACATACGAAATCTAGACCTGACAATAATGAAACGGAACAGCCACGTGTCAGTTACGCACACAACGCTGTTCAGCGCGGATTTGTATTACATGGGATCAGTCTTAGACCTGCACTGTCACACCGTCCATGGAAGCCCCGATAGTGAACTCTCCGCCGCACAACTTGTAGAGAAAGCCCGCCAGACAGGGTTGACTGCCTGTTGTATTACGGAGCACGACAAGATGTGGGACAAGCATCATACGGAGACCCTCTCCCGTGAATTCAACGTCTCCTTCATACGGGGAATGGAAGTGACCACAAACCTGGGCCATATGATTGTCTATGGTCTGGATCACTACGTCTCCGGCATTCACGATGCCCACGCGTTGAGCCGCACGGTCCATGCGCGGGGAGGACTCATGATTGTGGCGCATCCCTTCCGCAAACTGCTCTTGCAACTGCGCTACAATGCCAACAGCCCCAAGGCCGTGATTCCAACCTTTGAGGAAGCCTGTGATTTTGAGGTATTCAAGCTGGTGGATGAGGTAGAGGTCCTCAACGGCGGGACGTCGGACTTAGAAAACTATTTTGCGTTGCGGGTCGCTCGCAGGCTTGGCTTTCACGGCGTCTCCGGCAGCGACGCCCACTCCCTTCACGGCGTCGGTCGCTTCACCACTGTATTCTACCGAGACGTCACCACGGTGCCGGAGTTGGTGACGGAGGTGAAGGCAGGACGGTACTATCCCGCACAGGCGGAACGGCACGGCGACGAGCGGGTCGAAAAGCCGTATTCTCCCGGCACCGTCGATCCGGAGATTGAAGAACGCCTGAAGGCAGCCATCGCCGCGCTGGCGTAGGTGGCGTAGGTGGCGCAAGCCATGCGGCAGGCCGAAGGCGCCCGCTGACCAACGCGGCTAGCGCCGGGAAAGGCAACGCTGCACAAGGGGATGCGGTATGAGCGTACAAAGCAAAGTAATCCTCTGGTTCAGTGAGGTCGGGAAAGACGACGTTCCCCTCGTCGGCGGAAAGGGCGCAAATCTCGGCGAGTTGACTCGCGCAGGCATCCCGGTTCCTCCTGGCTTTGTCGTCACAGCCGCTACCTACCATGCTTTTATTGAGTCTGCCCAGCTTATCGATCCAATAAGGCGTGTGCTGGACCACCTGAACGTGGACGATTCTGACCGCCTTCAAACCGCCGCCGCACGGGCAAAGCGCCTGATCCTCAATGCGGAGATGCCAAAAAGCGTGGCAAACGCCATACTGGATGCGTACCGGCAGTTGGGCAGCCCCTCGGTCGCAGTCCGCTCTTCCGCCACCGCAGAGGACCTGCCCGAGGCATCCTTCGCAGGCCAGCAGAGCACCTACCTGAACATCCTGGGGGAGCAGAACGTCCTGCACGCCGTGAAGAACTGCTGGGCGTCTCTCTTTGAGCGACGCGCTATTTTCTACCGCGCTCATCAGCACTATGACCACTTCTCTGTGGGCATCGCAGTGCCCGTGCAGAAGATGGTGCAATCCAAGACCTCAGGCGTTATGTTTACCGTTGAGCCGGTCTCCAACGACCCCTCGAAAATTGTGGTGGAGGCCATCCTGGGCCTGGGAGAAGCCATCGTCTCCGGCGCAATAACGCCAGACCTCTATCTGCTGGACAAAGCCAGCCTCACCATCCTGGAGCGCAAGGTTGCCCCCCAGGACTGGCAACTGGTGCGCAACCTTGAAACCCGTGACGCACTGGAACCCAATGAGCGCGTCACCCTGCCTCCGCACGATCGCGCTCGTCAGAAGCTCTCTGACGAGGAGATTCGCTCCATTTCCGGCATCGCCAAGCGTATCGAAGCTCATTTTGGCTCGCCCCAGGACATTGAGTGGGCGCAGGATGCGGACGGCTTCTTTATCGTGCAGACCCGCTCGGTTACCACCATAGGGTTGGGCAACGGCGCCGGCAGTCAGCAGGGTGAAATGACCGGGAAGGTGTTGGTTGCAGGCTCTCCCGCCAGCCCGGGCGTCAGTTCGGGCCCTGTTAGGCTCCTCCCAGACGCCAGCCATATCGATGACGTCAAGCCGGGGGATGTGCTGGTAACAGCCACTACAAACCCAGACTTCGTGCCTGGGATGAAGCGCGCGGCAGCCGTGGTGACAACCCAACCCGGACGCGCAAGCCACGCCGCGCTTGTGTGCCAGGAGCTGGGCATACCGTGCGTCATCAGCCCCGAAACCGGGATCCGTGTCCTGAGGCACGGGCAAATCGTCACGGTAGATGGCACAACCGGCAGAGTGCTTGAAGGCATCGTTAAGCTGCGGCAGACCGGGCCCGCAAAGGCGCGTCGCATCGACACATCCCTGGTGCAGACAAAGCTGCTGGTGAATCTCGCAGAGCCGGAGGTGGCGGCGCTGGTTGCCAAGCGAGATGTCGATGGCGTTGGCCTCCTCCGTGCAGAGTTCATCATCTCTCATTTTGGCGAGCACCCCCGTTATACCCTGGACCAGGGAAGAGGTGCCGAGTTCGTCGCAAAACTGGCCGCGTCCGTTGAAAAGATCGTCTCCGCGTTCTCTCCGCGTATCGTGCTCTACCGAACCACAGACTTCAAAACCAGCGAGCTGCGTCGTCTCCGCGGCGGAGACCTCTACGAGGGTGAGGAAGACAACCCGCTCTTGGGGTATCGGGGCGCCGCCCGCTACCTTGGTGACCTTGAGGTTTTCCGGTTGGAACTGGCGGCTATCCGGCAGGTCCGACGCCGCTATAAGAACTTGTGGGTCATGATCCCCTTTGTTCGCACCCCCAAAGAGCTGCACAGGACCAAAAGCATCCTCTTCACCAGCGGCCTGCGCCGCTCCAAGAGCTTTCAGCTCTGGATGATGGCGGAGGTCCCCGCCAATGTCTTGCTCCTTGACCAGTTCCTGGATGTTGGAATAGATGGGGTCTCCATCGGTTCCAACGACCTCACGCAGCTTATTTTGGGCGTGGACAGAGACAACCCAAAGCTCGCCAAGTCGGTCGACGATCTCAACCCGGCGGTCCTGCTCGCCTTGGAGCAGATCATCGCGACGTGCAAGCGGCGCGGCGTCGCCTGCTCGATATGCGGAGAGGCGCCATCGCTCTATCCAGAACTCACCCGAAGGCTGCTGGAATGGGGCATTTCATCCATCTCTGTGAGCCCTGACAAGATCGATGCCACCAGGCGGGTGATGGCGGATTTCCTGCGTGAACAAGCGCGAGGCCCCGAGAAGAGGGCGCCGCGGCGCCGCGTGGAGAAACCTCGTTCGGCGATCCTTGCCAGCGGAGGCCTCCAAGCCCCGGGATAGGAGCCCCCGGAACAGCGCTCCCAGAGTGTTTAGTAATAGAGCAGAGGAGTGTCATTGCGAGGCCCGCTTTGGGCGGGCCGACGACAGTGTCGCCTCTGGCGAGTGGCAATTTGGGGAAGGGGCCACTTCCGCCAGACCCTTCACAGAGTCCATCCTGACAGACCAGCCTACCAGGCAGGCCGCAGGAGCCGAAGGATTCCCACTGCCGGTTGCTAAACGTTCCCGCGCTCCCAAGGTTGACACCAGTGCCTGCTAGGGGTACTCTTTCTACCGCCCGTGACTCTCTTGACCCTGTCGCACACACAGGGAGCCGGGATCGGGTATTGTCCCAGAACCTCAGAGTAGTGCCATACAAGTCAAGACCAAAGACGAGGGCTAGCTACGTGACCACCAAAACTGCCAAGCAATGGGTCTACTCCTTTGCCGAGGGTGACGCAACCCAGTCCGCGCTCCTGGGCGGCAAGGGCGCCGGACTTTCGGAGATGACCCAAGCGGGTATGCCTGTGCCGCCGGGCTTCACCATCTCCACAGAAGCCTGTCTCGCATACTACGCCCAAAACAAGCGCTTCCCGGAAGGGTTGTGGGGGCAAATCCTTGCGGCGCTGAACACTGTGGAGCAAGAGGCCGGCAAGCGATTTGGAGACCCGGAGAACCCCCTGCTCGTCTCCGTGCGTTCCGGCGCAAAGGTCTCTATGCCGGGGATGATGGACACGGTGCTCAACCTGGGCCTGAATGCCTCAACGCTGCAGGGCCTGGCCAGGCTCTCGGGGAACGAGCGCTTTGCCTACGATTCCTACCGCCGCTTCATAGAGATGTTCAGCAACATCGTCCTGGGCATCGACCGTGCTGAGTTTGAGCATCTCCTGGACAAGCAAAAGGAAGCGGTTGGCGCAAAGCTGGACACCGACCTGGACGCCACCGCCCTGCGAGCCGTTGTCCAGGACTTCCTTGGTCTTGTACAGCAAAAGACCAACACCGCGTTTCCCTCCGATCCAAAAGATCAGCTTCGCCTTGCCATTGAGGCAGTCTTTGCCAGTTGGAACAACAAACGGGCCATCGACTACCGCAACTTCAATAACATCCCCCACGACCTGGGAACGGCGGTGAATATCGTCTCTATGGTCTTTGGCAACTTGGGGGCCGGCAGCGGCACGGGCGTCGCCTTCACCAGAGACCCTTCCACCGGCGAGAAGCGCCTGTATGGGGAGTATCTCCAGAACGCCCAGGGCGAGGATGTGGTAGCAGGGGTGCGCACGCCGCTAAAACTGGAGTCCCTCAAAGACGAGATGCCGCAGGTCTACCAGCAGTTCCTGGATATCTCCCAGCGATTGGAGCGTCACTACCGGGATGCCCAGGATATGGAGTTCACGGTGGAGCGCGGCAAGCTCTATATGCTCCAGACTCGTTCTGCAAAGCGGGCTGCCGCAGCGGCTGTCAAGATAGCAGTCGATATGGTGTCGGAAGGACTCATCTCAAAAGAGGAAGCGCTGCTTCGGGTGGAGCCAAACCACATCTACCAGCTCCTTCTCCCTCGCTTTGACGACAACGACAAACGAAAGGCCAACAGTGGAGGGCGCCTCCTGGGACAGGGACTCAACGCATCGCCGGGAGCGGCAAGCGGCAAAATTGTGTTCGACCCCGACCAGGCGGAACGACGCGGCGCGGCGGGCGAACACGTCATTCTGGTCCGCCAAGAGACCAACCCGGACGACGTCCACGGCATGATTCAGGCGCAGGGCATCCTCACCGCCCGGGGCGGCGCCACCAGCCACGCTGCCGTGGTGGCCCGGGGACTGGGCAAGCCCTGCGTTGCCGGCTTTGAGGCGCTGCGGGTCGACATGGAAACCCGCACCATGAGCGTGAACGGCCATACCGTTCACGAAATGGAGGAGATCAGCATAGACGGCAGCACCGGGGAAGTCTTCCTGGGCCAAATCACCACCCTGGCGACGAGCCTGGAGGAACAACCGCAACTGCGAACCTTGCTCTCCTGGGCGGACGATGTTCGCCGCCTGCAGGTCTGGGCAAATGCCGACTATCCGTCGGATGCCTCCAGGGCCCGGGCCTTTGGCGCTGAGGGCATCGGCCTCTGCCGCACGGAGCACATGTTCTTCGAGCAGGAGCGGCTGCCCATCGTCCGGCAGATGATCCTTTCCGCCTCTGAGGCCACTGCGGCAGAACAGGCGGTGGATGATGCGGAAGCAGCCCTGTCCGCCGCTTCCAACGATCATCGTCCCGCACTGGAGCAACGGCTCGCAGAGGCGCAGGCTCACGTGCGCGCGTCCAGCGCCGTCAGGCAGTACCGGGATGCCCTGGGTCGCCTGCAGAAGTTCCAGACAGAGGACTTCAGGGGTATCCTGCAGACCATGGCCGGGCTGCCGGTGATCATCCGGCTGTTGGACCCGCCGCTCCACGAGTTCCTCCCGAGCCACGAGGAGCTCCTCATCCAGGTGACGGAACTGCGGGTGCGCGGGGATAATCCCCAGGAACTGCATGAAAAGGAAGAGATGCTACACGCAGTGGCCATCATGCGGGAGCAAAATCCCATGCTGGGACTGCGGGGTTGCCGCCTGGGCATTGTCAATCCCGGCATCTACGCCATGCAGGTGCGGGCCATCCTCACCGCTGCCTGCGAGCTGACAAAGGCCGGCGTGGACGTGCATCCCGAGATCATGATCCCCCTCGTGGGCCACGCCAACGAGCTGGAAGTGGTGCGCAAGCAGGTGGAACGGGTGGCGGCAGACGTCATGCAGGAACAGAAGCAGCCCGTGAGTTACAAGATCGGCACTATGATCGAGGTGCCTCGGGCCGCGCTCACCGCCGATGAGATCGCCCACCACGCGCAGTTCTTCAGCTTTGGGACCAACGACCTCACCCAGATGACCTTTGCCTACAGCAGGGACGACGCGGAAGGAAAGTTCCTCGCCCCCTATCTGCGCCAGGGCGTCCTGTCCGACAACCCCTTCCAGACCCTGGACACCAGCGGTGTTGGAAAGCTCATCACCATGGCGGTGGAGCAGGGGCGCAAAACCCGTCCCGACCTAGAGATAGGCGTCTGTGGCGAGCACGGCGGCGACCCGCAGAGCATCGCGTTCTGCCATGCCGCGGGACTTGACTACGTGAGCTGCTCCCCCTTCCGCGTGCCCATCGCGCGCCTGGCAGCCGCGCAAGCCGCCCTGGGAGCGCATCCGGAAGGATCATAACGCTCCATCTCATTGGACACCGCTCTCGCGGGTTGCAAATCCCAAGAACTAGGGAGTGCAGAGGGGCTAAGCCCCTCTGCCAGGTGCAGCCATCAGCCCGTAAATTAGCGACAGTGGACGAGATTAGTCGTTATTGTCCACTTTTGAACAAAGTAACCCTCAGCTCGCGTCGCATGAGTCACCAGAAAAAGCACTAAGCCCATCTGACGGCCAAGGGAGGTTCGTATGAACGAGCATGCCTTTCGATTTCAAAACCACGCGTGCCTTGGAGATGGTTTAAATATCTTTTCAGAGGCCATGCGGGACATCCTCAATGAGCGGCTAAAGGCACGCTTCGGACGACAGTGGTTGGAGAAAGCGGTCTTGCCTGCGCTCTCGGATCGGTTACGGACGGATCTCGAACAAGTTATGGCGAAAGATCAGTTGAGCCATCTGGAAGCAAAGCATTTCGTCCGAATCGTTGCTCGACACTTCGATGGCGCTCTGGTCGGTGTGTTCACAGAGGGCGGGTTTAGGGATTACAAGAAGATTAACTCTTCGCTTCTAACCATCGAGAGTGCCCGCGACGAGTGGGCACATCCGAGGACTGGCGACATGCGCGCGGAAGATGTTGCTAACAAGCTGTACACTATGGCACAACTGCTGGCGGGAGCTAAACACCCCCTAGCGGCATCAATAGAGCGCCTGCGCCAAGATATGCTAGCTCCCACCGGCAACGAGCCTCGAGACGCGCACTTGAAGCTTGAATTGGCCCACGAGGCTATAGAGCCTTATATGGACAGTCATCAGTCGGAGACCAAATCGGGATCAGCCCCCGTTGAAAGTAACAGGCCCCTAAAAGGCAATTCAGAGGGTGGCAGTTTTCAGCCGATCAGTAGTCAAAGCGGCACTCTTTGGACAGTTCAGCAATTCCTGGCTCTCCTAAGCAATCCCTCATTGAATGACGCTGACCTTGCCACTGAGCTTGGCCGAACGCGCGGCGCAGTGGGAGTAGTGCGAGCATTTGTTCACAGCTTTCACCGCGGGGGTAAAATCGTTTTGTCCAAGATGATGGTCGATACGCTCAAACGGAGCAACGGTAAGTTCGTTTGCGCAATCTGCGGTTCGGGGTTTTGACAAGGTGCTCGGCCAGCTTGCGGGACAGAGCGGCCCACTGCATCCCCACGGGAACATGGTGAAAGCGTGGATCCGTCGCCCGTCGCCGCCCGCTTCGGGAAAGCAGCTAAGTTAGAAGTTGTACAATTTCACCACGAAGGATTAACTACTGATGCCCAGAGCCACTTGGTACGCTGAACACCCGCCGGCATGCACTTGTGCGAGCTGCCAGGAAAAGCGGCTGATACGCCAAAATCACGTCGGCAAGATTGGCCGCAACGAAAAGTGCCCCTGCGGCAGTGGCAACAAGTATAAGAAATGCCACGGGCAATAGGACGCCATTTGCTATTGCGTCTTTTGGAGGGGGCTGCCGTGTCGTTTGACCCGTCGGATCGCGGCACTGACTCGTTCGCCGTGATGGGCGCTGGTCTCCATCGGTTCCGCGATTGTGGCGGTATTCGCCACCCGCGGTACCTGGGACATTGGCATTGCGGCGACTTCGCGAGTTCCCCTTGCATCGCTTGTGCAGAGTACGGGTAGAGGCCCGTGGTGGACGGCCAACTCCCGCTCGAAGAGATGCCCCGTACCTTGACAAAATGATAGGCGCTACCTATAGTTCGGGCAGCATTTTTAATCGCTAGCCATCCGTCCGTGCCAATACGCCAGTTACGCTATAAGAGGTGAACAATGGCTTCTCCAACGCAAAATGCGCCTGCGTCAATATATCGGAGCAAAGAGGGGTTGGGCGTCTGGGAGCACCGGGGAAAGGTGGCGGTCGTAGGCATAGGGCACTCACCCGCCGACCGGCGCTGGGACGAAAGGCTAGAGACCAGCCTGGGCGCCTACTCCCTTATCGCCGCCCAGAAAGCCCTGGATGACGCGGGGGTTGCGCGAGACCAGGTCGACGGTGTCGTTTGTTGCCCGGACGGTTTGGGCGACGTCTGGGCGCCGCGCCCGTACTTCGATCCGCCTTACGACTCCGAGGACGGTCTCAGCGAGGTCAGTGCGGACTGGGTGGTCAAGAACATGGGGTTGAAGAACGTTAATTTCACCATGCATGGTCCAGGATGCATCTCCAACGCCATGTGCGTCGCCGCCCAGTCCGTGGGTGACGGTCTGGACCACACCATCCTGGTCATGCGGGCCACGGGCAACATGCCGGGCCGCTACCACCAGACGACCGATGAATACGCTCGGGGGAGTGGTCAGTGGACCAACCCCTGGGGCTGGCAGCTGATCCCCCAGATAGCCTTCGGCTTTGACCAGTACTGCCGTAAGTACGGTAGCAACCACAATAAGATGGCCCCCTTTGTGGTGAACGCGCACAGGAACGGCCTCATGTTTCCGGAGGGATACTACGCCCAGAACCGGCCGGAGCCCATGACCGTGGAGGATTACCTGAACGGACGGTGGATTTGTAAACCCATGAACATCTTCGATTGCGACATGCTAATCCAAGCCGTCGTGTGCTACCTCATGACCACCGCCGAACGGGCCAGGGACATGAAGCAGAAGCCTGTGTACGTCCTCAAACATTCCCAAGGCCCGGAGTTTGCTGCAAACCCTTGAGGAGACCGAGGCGTCCAGCGACGCATAGCCCGGAAGGCCTACGATGGCTCGGGTCTCACCCCCGGCCAGTTGGACATCTTTAACGCGTACGACGGCTTCACGCTTTTCCATCAATACTACCTGGAGGCTTTTGGGTGGCACGGTGTGAAGAGAGGGGAGGCCCACGACTTCTACGCGGGGATATCAGTGTTGAGGGGCCGCATCCCATCATGCCCAGCGGTGGCAACAACGGCAACGGACGCACCCGCTGGTGGCACTGGACTGATTCCATCCAGCAGTTGCAGGGGCGGGCGGGCAAGCGCCAGGTAAGGATACGGGCCGAGACCGCTATCGCTGGGGGTCCCACCCCCGGCCCCGCGCGCAGCGACTGGATGGTCTTTGGCGCGAGTCCCGACTAGCACCGCAGCCGATTAGACTTAGCCCTCGCCCAGGAACGTAACCGTTTCACGGATGGTGGGCCAACGTATTTACCCGCTCATCCTGAGCCTAGCCTGTCCTGAGCTTGCCGAAAGGAAGGACGAGCCGCTCATGGTTCCCTTCGGTAAACTCAGGGTAAACTCTCAGCTCACCATGAGCGGCGAATTTCCTCCCACCATTTATGAAGTAGTTACGTTACAATAGCTCAGAAATCTCGCTCGCGTGGTCAGAAAGGTGCTGTGATGCCCATAGACAATCGAGGACTTACCGAATCCGGTGTGCTTGGTTATATGCAGTCTCTCTCAAACTGGGGGAAGTGGGGGCCGGAGGACCAGTCAGGCGCGCTGAACTATATCACCGCGGAGAATCGCGCGCGGGCGGCGGCGCTGGTTCAGGAAGGTCACGTGATCTCCATCTCACTGCCGCTGGCCACCACGCCGGGGCCGGAGAACCCGCGACCGGTGGAACACCACATGCTGGCCACTGGAGACACGCCCGGCGCAACCGGCTCCATGGACTACGTGGGCGCAGCCTACCACGGCATGACCATAAGTCACATCGACGCCCTCTGCCATATCTTTTATCAGGGCAAGATGTACAACGGCTTTTCCGCGGCGGAGGTCCGGGCTGACGGCGCGCACAAGAACTCCATCGACAACGCGCTGACCAAAGTGGTAGGCAGAGGGGTGCTGCTAGACATACCACAGGCGAAGGGCAAGGAGTGGCTGGACCCCGGCGAGCCTGTCTACGTGGAAGACTTAGAGGCGGCGGAGCAGCGGCTGGGCGTGCGGGTGGAGGAGGGGGACATTCTGCTGGTGCGCACCGGACGTCATAAGCGCGCCAGAGCGCAGGGCAGCGACGGCTGGCAGGAACGGGGGTTGGCCGGGCTGCACGCGTCGTGCCTCCCCTGGGTCCATGAGCGTCGCGTGGCCGTGCTGGGCAGCGACGGCATCACGGACGTGACCCCCTCGGGGTTTGATGGTGTCCGATTGCCGTACCACACGGTCGCCATTGTGGCGATGGGCATACACCTGCTGGACAACCACGATTTTGAGGCCCTTTCGCAGGCGTGCGCAGAACGTCGCCGCTACTCTTTCTTCTTTGTGCTTGCGCCGCTGTACCTGCAACGGGGGACCGGTTCACCGGCAAACGGCCTGGCAATTTTTTAGTTTGAGCTGTTGTAATGAGTCGGAGATTCGCGATCCATCTCGTCATTGCGAGGCCGACGCAGGAGGGCCGTGGCAATCCGGGTTGGGGGAGACCGACGCATACCCGCCCACCCCAGTTTGCTTCGTCGCCTCCAGCTCCTCGCAATGACGGCTTGCAGCAAGTTATTTCCTGGACTTCGGATTCAGGACACTAGAAAAGGAGACTAACATGCGCGTAATTCATTCTGGAGAGGTGGAACCGCAGGAGGCAGCAGGGCCGATTTTCATCGGGAAGGTGACGCGGCAGGACTTGGTGACGGAGCAGGAAAGCTCGTCCTACAACCTGTCCAACATCATCTTTGCGCCCGGCGCGCGCAACAGGTTTCACCGCCACTCCCACGACCAGGTGCTCATAGTGACCTATGGCGCGGGCATCGTCGCTACAGAGGGAGAGCAGGTGGAAGTGCACCAGGGCGACCTCATCCTGATCCCGGCGGGTGAGAAGCACTGGCACGGCGCCACGGTCACGTCCGCGTTTTCACACATCTCCCTCACGGCGTCGGGAAGCAAGACGGAGGTCTTTGATTAACCACTGGAGTGCGTGGCGTTTGCCATGGTGCTGGAGGAGGGCCGCAGCAGCAGCGGCAGCGGAATACTCACGGCCATGAGCACGGTGAAGCCGATGATAGCGGGAGTATAGGTGCCCATGGAGTCATAGACCGCGCCCATGATGATGGGCCCTATCATCCCGGAGCCGAACGCGATGCCTTGCATCAGGCCATTGATGGTGCCGAAGGCCTGCGTTCCAAATAACTCTCGAACAATAATCGGACGCGCTGGGATAGTGCTCCCAAAGGACGCTCCAAAGATTAGCGAGAAGACCATGACCAGCCACCAGGAGCCGGAGAGGAACGGAATCAGGGCGAAAGAAAGAGTGTGCAGGGCCACAGCTCCCGCCAGGACGAAGCGCAGGTCAAAGGCGTCCATCAGCGCCCCTGCCGCCATCCTGCCGACTCCGCTGAGGAAAAAGATGATACCGAGGATGATTGCGCCCTCCCTGGAGCTGAAGCCCAGCCCTTCGAAGAGCGGCAGTTGATGGACCATGAAGCCGCTGACGCCCAGGCTCAGGACGGCGAAGGTGGCGGTCAGCACCCAGAAGCTGGGCACGCGGACCACTTGTCGTACGGACAGACCGTAGTTATCCGCAGACTGAGGTCTGCGAGCGCGCTGCGGTATACCATCTCCCAGCGCTGAAGGGACGTCAGGGTCTTCCGGCGGGAGTGTAGCGCCGTCCGGAAGGTAGCCGTATGGCTCGGGACGGGAGCGGGCAACCAAAGCCAGGGGAATGCCCACGACCCAGAGGCCGGCCCCAAGCACGAGCAGCGACGTCCGCCATCCCGCCGCTTCTTCCAACAGCACCATGGAGACCACAAAGGGACCGCTGACTACGGGCCCCAGCATGGACAGCCCCACCGCCCGTCCCCGCAGCCGGTGGAACCAGTTTGACACCGCAGCAGGCCAGGAGATCCCGTGGCTGGCGCCGCTCATCCCGATAGAGATCACCATGAATGCCACGTAGTACGTCAAGATCGAGTTGATGGAACTCAGGAATATCATCCCGCCCCCGCCGATGATGACGCCAATCAGGATGACTTTGCGGGGGCCCCAGCGGTCGACGAGTATCCCGATGACCGGAGCCAGCATGCCCGTCTCAAGCTGCCGTAACGAGAAGGCGCCCGACATCTCCGTGCGGCTCCACTTGAACTCCTCCAGGATGGGAAGAAAGAAGGCCTGGAATCCTTGGAAAAAGGTGATGGAGAGGTAGAAGTTCATGGCTACCGATGCAGCCACGATGTACCACCCATAAAAAATGCGGCCGCGGGGACGAGCTACGGAGGGGCTTTCCAGATGGACAGACATTGGTACCAGTGTACCAGCATCCAGCGCCTCACGTAACCTGATGTCCTGCTAGTGTGGTGTTCCTCAAAGACATAAAAGTTGTCATTGCGAGGAGGCGAAGCCGACGTGGCAATCTTGTATCTTGAAGGTGAGGCAGGATAGACCGTTGGCAATCTTGGTCGGTAGAGGCCGTTCGTACCAGCATGGTCGTCCTGCGTCACGTCCCACCCAGAAGCCCGA
>Ga0082335_1007315_pt1 | contig 13424 bp, 12 predicted proteins | sample Subgrocontami58m_FD_72375 | JGI IMG/M metagenome (GOLD analysis project Ga0082335, IMG submission 72375) | Subsurface groundwater microbial communities from S. Glens Falls, New York, USA - GMW37 contaminated, 5.8 m (SPADES assembly) (version 2) ...
CTCCAGTTCCATCCGGTCAGCCGCCGCCAACTGTATTGGCCTTGCATGGTTCGCCATGACCTTCCCTCCGGGAGGGTACATGGACGATAATATTAACATGATTTACGGTACAGAACACTAGTCGCTCAAGACTCGAGGGTTGACACGATCGGCGAGGACTTTGGGTTTACATACGTCTCCCGATTTTAGGAAGTTGCAACTTCGCAACTTCCTAAAATCGGGAGATCATGGATGGCCAAGCGAGCCGACCCGTTTGCTTGCGGCTTGTCCGGTCCAGAAACCAACTCCGCACCGCGTATGCCCCCACGCCTTCAGCCGACGGCGATGGTCTTCTCGCCGTGCCTGCGCGCGACCGCCTCCGGCGCCCCGGAGAACCACATCTGGTACATGGACACCACCCACATGAACGCGAAGCACAGGCCCATCAACGCGCCGGCGCCCATGGTCACCAGGGCGAACGGATGGAAGAGCTTGGTGAAATACCAGGAGCTGACGTCCATCGTCAGCGCCACGAAGGGCAACGCAACGACGGTGCACTTGAACCAGACCGGGCGCAGATACGCATGGCTGAATATGGTGCCGACGAGGAAGAAGATGAACGTGAGCCCGAACAGGTGGATGTGCGACACCCGGACCAGCGTGAAGATGTCGGTGCCCGTGTCCCGCTCGGTCACCTTCTTGATGTTGTCGTAGCCGCCGAGATTCGCAAGGTGCGGGTTGCTGCCGTCGTGGCAGCTCATGCAGCGCTTGTCTATCATCGGCTTGATCTCGGCCTCGTACTTGGTGCGGTCCGCGCCCTGCTGCACCCAGCCGATGACGACGTTGATTTCGTCCGGCGGCAGCATGCTCGACATCGGCCCGCGCAGCGCGGACTCGAGGCGCGAGCCCTTGCCGCTGCCGCTGTAGGCGATGACGAGGTCCTCGTACGACAGGCTCTTGGGATTCCCGTCGCGCCCGGAGTAGGTGTGCACGACGTAGATCAACCCGAATATGTAGCCCAGGCCGAGTATGAAGAGCGCCGCGGTATACAGCACGCGCATGCTGAACGGCAGCTCCGAAAAATGAAGATATTGGCGATGCAGTGGGGTGTCGCTCATGGTTTCGCTTTCGTAGACGTGGTTGGCGGGACGGTCATGCTCACTTGGAGGGGGTCGGGGCGGGCAGCACCAGGTACACGACGGAGCGCGCTCGCTGCCGCGCGTAGTGTGCAGCGAGACCCTCCACCGCGGCATCGGTCAGCCCGTCGGACATCGCCGCCATTTCCAGGCTCTTGCGTTGGCCTTTCTGATATGCGCGCAGCACCCGTTCCAGGTAGTCGGCCCGCTGCGCCGCCAGCGCGGGGGAGCGCGGATCGGTGCTATTGCCGTTCACGCCGTGGCAGCGGTCGCACCGTTCCGCCCATTCGGCGATGCTCAGTGGCTTGCGCACCTTGGGCGGCTGCGGCTGCTGGCTGGCGTAGTAGGCGGCGAGATCCTTGAAGGCGGCGTCGTCGGTCGACCCGGCGGGACCCTTCATCGCCTCGTCGACGCGCGACCCGTCCTTGTAGGCGCGCATCGCGGCCACGAAGTACTGCGCATCCTGTCCGGCAAGGCTGGGCGCACTGCCGCCGCTGACCCCACCTTCGCCGTGGCAGCCCGAGCAGGCGGCGGCCACGGCCTTTCCGGCCGCCTGGTTGCCCGGCGCCGGCGTCTGAGCCTTCGCGGGCTTCTGCATGGCGTAGTAGAGCGCGATATTGTTCATCTCCGCCTCGCTCAGCGCGGAGACCAGCGTCTTCATCATGTCGTGCTTGCGCTGGCCGTTCTTGTAGGCGAGCGTAGCGGTCACGAGGTACTTCGGATCAAGCCCGACGAGGCTGGGCATTCCCGCCGTCTTGCTGATCCCGGTGTCGCCGTGACATCCGCCGCATCCGGCCGCCGCCGCCTTGCCGGCAGCGAGCGGATCGGACTTGGGAGCAGCCGCCTTGGCGCTTCCCGCCGCGGGCTGGGCAGGCTCGAGACTGGCGTAGTAGGCGGCCACCTTCATGAGCGCATCGTCGCTCATGAACTTGACGGCGTTGCTCATGGGATTGGCGCCGCGCCCGCCGTTCTTGTAGACCCGCAGCTCGAAGTGCATGTATGCCGGCCGCTGGCCGGCGATATGAGGTGTGTCCTTCGCCGTGCCGATGCCGTTCATCCCGTGGCAGCGCGCGCACGACGATTCCGCCACGCGCTTGCCCTCCGCGATATCCTGGGTCGTGGCGTAAGCAGCGCGAAGGTCGGCCGTGCTGGCGGAGCTGACGGTCACGGTCGGGGCCGCGCCGGCCGGCGAAAGGCCGCCGATCCACGTGCCGGCGATCATCGCAAAGAGTATTCGCATGCTTGGTTTCATCAGCATTCCTTCGAACGATTATCGGAACTCCTCATTCCGCCCCCCGCGAAACGAGTCGGCCACCACGCGGCCGCATTCTAACCTCCGTGGATCGACGCTCCCGCAAGCGCTTATTTCGCGGGCTGTTCGGCGTACCAGGACGCGAGGCTGTCGATGATTGCGTTGCTGTACGGAAAGCTCATGTTGTGCATGGTCGAACTCTCGCGCTTGCCGTCGCGATACGCCCTCAGGGACATGATCAGGTAGTCCTTGTCCTGCCCTTTCATTTTCGGCGCCGCCATCGCCGCGGTCGGTTCAGCGTCGTGGCAGCGGTTGCATTTCGCGGCCAGCTCCTGGGTCGAGGTCGGCACCTTGTCCGCGGCGTGGGGCTCCTGCACCGCGTAGAAGGCCGCGAGGTTGTCCACGTCCTTGTCGCTCAGGCCGGCCACGTAGCGCTGCATGCCCCAGTTCTTGCGCGTGGTCCGGTACGCCTTGGTCGCCTTCACCAGGTACTGGGCATCCTGTCCGGCCAGGCTGGGAGTGGCGGAGTCGATGCTCACGCCGCGGGCGCCGTGGCAACCGCCGCACATGGCGCTCGCCGGCTCGCCCGCCGCCGGATCGCCGCGGCTCGGCGCGGCGCGCTTCACCGGGGTCTGGGCCGCGAAGTACAGCGCCAGGTTTTCGAGTTCCAGTTTGTCCGAGTCGCGCAGCATCGATTTCATCGAGGATATGTTCCGGTCTCCCTGGTGATACTCCTGTATGGCCGCCACCAGGTAGTGGGGCTGCTGGCCGGCCAGGCTCGGCGTGCCCGGGGTCTTCGCGTTGCCGTCTTCCCCGTGGCACTTGGCGCAGGCCGCAGCGAGCTTCTTGCCCTGCTCGTACGGGGAGGAATGCTTGATGTCGGTCGCGGCGGCGTTGGCCACCGGCGGCAGGCTGGCGAAATACGCGGACACGTTGCGCATTTCCGCGTCGCTCATGTGCGCCGTCATGTCCTTGAGTGCGGCATGGGCCCGCTTGCCCTCCTTGTACTCGAGCAATGACGCGTACAGGTAGCGCTCGCGCTGCGCGGCGAGATGCGGTACGGCAGGCGCGATGCCCTTGCCGTCCATGCCATGGCAGGTCTTGCAGGATTTCTCGACGATGGCCTTGCCCGCCGGGACATCTCCGGTAATCTTCTTCTCGGGAGCGGCCGCGGCGGTCGGTTCCTCCTTTTTCGAGCACCCGATCAACGCCAGCGACAACATGATTCCTAGGATGAGATTCTTCATTGTAAATCCCGAAGGTGAGTGGATCGGCTGCCTGTTTCCGGCCGACGGTATTGCGTCATGCGAGCCAGACGGCATTCTATTCCGGTGAGAACCGGAAAAACACCCCCGGCGCGGACTGCGCGCCGGGAGCTCGTGGGCTGCGTGCTGCGCTTTCGCGATTCACCCGTCACGCACTCATGACATCGCCAAACACGCCGACCAGCACGAAGATCAGCAGGATCAGCCCGAATGCGATCAGGGTGAATCCCAGGATCTTCGAGCCCAGCGTCATGGGGGAGGACGGCGCGTCGACCAGATACTTCGACAACTCTCCGGTCTGGACCAGCCGGTTGTACTCCACCGTGTGCTCATGCCGGAACTCTTCCAAGGGGACCGCGCCGGTGAACATGACGATGTCCAGCGGGAACTTGTCCGGCCTGAAATGGTTGTTGAAGAAGTGCACGGTGAACAGGAACAGTGCAGCGAGCAGAGCCTCCTCTCCGTGGAAGATCGTGGCGACGTTGAACACCCACCCCGGCAGGACCGAGCCGGTGATCTCCGGGAACCACAGCATCACGCCACTCGCGCCGATGATGGTCACGCCCCAGAACGGCGCCCAGTAGTCGAATTTCTCCCAGTAGGTCCAGCGGTCGAAGACCGGGCGCGGTCCCAACGCGAAGAACCACTTGAACATGGCGATGATGTCCCACAGGTCCTGCCAGCGGGGAACGAGGGAGTTGGGCCCGAACCAGTCGAAGTTCCTCCAGTTCTTGCCGATGCGCATGACGAAATAGACCAGTTGCGCGAAGAAGACCGTGCCGAAGATCACCGCGCAGATCCTGTGCACGTATGCCGCCACCTTCGGCCCGCCGAGGGCCTTCATGACCACCGGCGCCCAGGCGGTATCGGCGTAGAACACCGACATCCCCGTCAGCGTGAGTATCATCAGGCTCAGCGCGAAGGTGAGGTGGGCGGCCCGCCAGATCGCCGGGAAGCGCTGGTAGTACTTGCCCTGCGCCTGCTGCGGCAGCCCGCTCGTCAGCACGTGCGGCCGCGACTTGCGCTGCTGGCGTTCCTTGTATTCCCGGTAGAACCACAGCGCCGTGTGCGTCCAGAAGAAGGCGAAGGTGCCCGCGAGCAATCCGATCATGAAATTCGACGCGAGCCAGATATGGGGATAGCGCTTGAAATCGTGGGCATTGCCGTGGGGCTCGAAGGTCGCGAATCCCTTAGTCGCGTCCTTGTGGCACTTCTGGCAGGTCTGGACGCGGTTGCTCGGGAACACGGTCGATTTCGGATCGTCGACGCGCTGGATGGCGTGGCTGCCGTGGCAGTCGAAGCACTTGGCCGTGTGGGCGTAGCCCAGCGTTGTGACCTGGCCGTGGTAGGTCTCGGTATAGGTCTTCAGGCTGTCGGCGTGGCAGTTGCCGCAATTCTTGGTGATGACCAGCCTGGTCGAATCCTTGGCCGGGTCCTCGACGTCGTGGGTCGTATGGCAATCCGAGCAGATGGCCGCGTACGGGTTGCCGTCTTGCAGCACCGACTTGCCGTGCACCGAGGTCGCGTACTGCTCCCTTTCCTTTGTATGACACTTGCCGCAGGTGTTGGGGATGGCGAGACGCCATTCCTTGCGCCCTTCACTATCCTTCGGATAGACGTAGTGCGCGTCGTGGCAGTTGTAGCAGGTGGCGTTGGTACGCGACTGGTCCGCCATGCTCGGCCGCGCGTGGATGGATTTCATGTACCGCTCGATCTGCTCCACGACCACGCCCAGCCGCGCGTGTTCCTGGGTCTTGTTCTCCTTCTTGGCGGTGTCCCACAGGGCCTCGTGGCATTGCACGCAACTGACCTTGTGCAGGACGCCCGTCTTGTGCGGGATCTCGGTGATGTCCTTGTGGCATTCGACGCAGAGCCGCTTCGCGTGGACGCTGGCCCCGAACTTGCCCTTGTTGACGGAGAGCTGGCGCATCTGCCCGTCGGGGCCCGGCGCCGCGAATCCCGCGTTCCCGTGGCAGCCCAGGCAGACCTCGTTCTCGAACATCGGCGCCGCCGGCTCGGCTTCCTTGCCGGCGGCGGGCGCCCCGGGCTTGGCGGCTTCCGCGGCCCCGGCCTCGGGCACCCCTGCGGCCAGCGCTCCGGCCAGGCAGAAGGCGACCGCTGCTACCCAGGTTGCAAGTCTCGGAACAAGCATGGTTTTCGATCCCTTTGTTGGATGAACAACGTCCCCCTCCCGCCCCTGGCGGGAAGCCCCGTATTGTTATGGAAGCCGGGTGAGCGCATTTGACGGAAATCAATTCCCGACGCCAAAAAGCTACAATGATGCGTGCAGACGGGGAGGCAGGCAACGGGCGGCGCGCCGGCCGGATCGGCGACGCCCCCGCGACGGGGTCGTCCTCGACCCGCCATGATTTCTTCAACAAGGAGCGAACATGAAGTCGACGATTGCCGCAAGTCTGTTGGCTGCGGGCCTTGCCCTCGCGGGACCGGCGAGCGCATCCGAGGACCTGGCCCAGAAGTCCGGGTGCACCAAGTGCCACGCCACAGCCGCCAAGAAGATCGGGCCCTCGGTGAAGGAAATCGCGGCCAAGTTCAAAGGCAAGGCCGGATCCGACGCGGCCCTCGTCGCCAAGTTGAAGGCGGGCAAGGAACATCCCCCCTCCAAGGCGAGCGAAGACGATCTCAAGAAGATCGTGGCGTGGATGCTCGCGATGTAGGAGGATCGCCGGCCTTTTTCCGGGTGTGGTGGCGCGCCCGACACGATTCGAACGTGCGACCCCTGCCTTCGGAGGGCAGTACTCTATCCAGCTGAGCTACGGGCGCCCGGGGGCCGTAGGATACCCCGGATGCCCCGGGATGTCATTCCCTCCCCGCCCGCGCCATCCGGCTCACGCGTGGCCGAGCCTCTGGGCGAAGCTCCTGGCGAACCGGTCCACCTCGTCCCAGTCGGTGTACTCGTAATCGCGCGAGGTGTCCGTATCGCCGCCGCCGAGGCCGACGAAGACGATCATGAGCAGGCGCTTGAACGCGCCGTACTTGCTGAACTGCAGCGCCCCCGCGAAGCTCACCGCCTGCTCCGGCCGCCAGCCGGTCTTGCGCAGGAACTTTTCCAGGTAGCGGCGCGCGGCCGCGGGCTTCGGATTGCGCCCGCCGGCGCTCAGGCTCACCGAAAAGAAGGCGCTCGGCTTCGCTTCGAGCGCGCTCCGGCGGCGCCGCACCAGCGCGTGGACATAGGCGGGGTGGTGGCCGTAATGAATCGATGCGCCGACGATCACAGCGTCGAAGTTATCAGGATGCAGGAAATCATCGCCCGCGTGCGCGGGCTGGGTCTCCACCGCATGGCCGGCGTCACGCAGCATGCGTGCGATCCGTTCGGCGATTCGCCCGGTCTGGCCCTCGGTAGTGGCATAGAGAATCAGTATGCGCGGCATGGCGTGGTTCCGGGCCGATGATGCGTGAGCGCATACCTTGCGTCAATCTCACTTGTCTCGTTTTCGGACCTGCGCGGCGTAGCGTGACCACTGCGGTTCGCGCTACAATTTCACACTTTGCAGGGATTTCGGAAAGGATCATTCATGAGCGGCCAGCCCGAGTCGTTCATCAAGTCGCCCAGGCAGCTTGCCGTCGCGGTCGTGCTCGGCTTCGTGGTGCCGGTGCTTGCCGCCGTGCTGCTCGCCTATCTGGCGGTGACCAGCTTCAAGTATTCCGAAAAGGGGAGTCTTTCGCCCGACGCCGAGGCCGAAGCCGTCGCCAAGCGCATCAAGCCCGTCGGCGACGTGACCTTCGCCGATGCGGGCGGCGGAGCCGCGCAGGCCCGGGCCGCGCGTACCGGAGAGCAGGTCGTGCAGCAGGTCTGCGCGGCATGCCATACCACCGGCGCCGCCGGCGCGCCGAAAACGGGCGACAAGGCCGGCTGGGCAAAGCGGCTGGGCGCGGGTCTGAACGGCTTGCTCAAGACCGTGATCGCCGGCAAGGGCGCCATGCCGCCGCGAGGCGGCGGTGCCGACCTTTCGGACTACGAGCTGGAACGGGCGATCGTCTACATGGCGAACCGGTCCGGCGGCAACATGAAGGAACCCCTGGCGCCCAAGTCGGTCGAGGCGAGCGAGCGCGCCGGCGAGCAGATCGTGAAGGCTGCGTGCGCCAAGTGCCACGAATCCGGCGAGGGAGGCGCTCCCAGGATCGGAGACCGCGCAGCCTGGGCGCAGCGCGTGTCCCAGGGCGTGGAAGCGGTGACCAAGTCGGCGATCCACGGCCACGGCAACATGCCTGCGCGCGGCGGGCTCGCCGACCTGACCGACGCAGAGCTGCAGCGCGCGATCCTCTACATGTTCAGCCGCGCCGGTGCGGCGGGTGCCGCCGCGGCGGCCGCGCCCGCGCCCGCCGCAGCCCCGGCCGCGAAGGCCGAGACCGGCGGCAAGGGCAAGTCGGTCTACGATACGGCCTGCATGGTCTGCCACGGCGCGGGTGTCGCCGGCGCGCCGAAATTTGGAGACAAGGCCGCGTGGGCGCCGCGCATCAAGGCCGGCATGAATCCGCTGTATACGGTCGCGCTCAAGGGCAAGGGCGCGATGCCGCCCAAGGGCGGCAACACCACGCTCGCCGATGCCGACGTGAAGGCCGCAGTCGATTACATGGTCGGTGCGGCCAGATGAGGTCCTGCGCGCACGGCGCAAGGCGTGGGCTGCTGTCCTGAGCGGCACAGCGGGAGCCGTGCCGTGATTTGCCATCCCAAATCTCCCTATTTTGCACAGTTGCAACTTCGCAACTGTGCAAAATAGGGAGACCTATGTGAACCCAAAATCTTCGGCAATTCCGTCAACTCTTTAGTCATAGGTGACCCTGCCGCGCGGACGCAGTCCGGCCGCAGCGGCTCGAAACGCATGCTCCCACTCCAGGGCATCACCGTAATCTCGATCGAACAGGCCGTGGCCGCGCCATTCGCGACCCGCCAGCTCGCCGACCTGGGCGCGCGCGTGATCAAGATCGAACGTCCGGGCGAAGGCGATTTTGCGCGCCGCTACGACACCACCGTGCTCGGGCAGTCTTCGCACTTCGTCTGGCTCAACCGCTCGAAAGAAAGCCTGACCCTCGACCTGAAGCACGCCGAGGCGCCGGCAATTCTCGCGCGGCTGCTCGAACGCGCGGACGTATTCGTGCAGAACCTGGTTCCGGGCGCCGCGGCGCGGCTGGGGCTCGGCGCCACGGCGTTGCGCGCGAAATATCCCCGCCTCATCGTGTGCGACATCTCGGGCTACGGCGCCGAGGGCCCCTACAGCGCGAAGAAGGCCTACGACCTGCTCATACAATGCGAAACGGGCGTCGTCTCGGTCAGCGGCACACCGGATACGCCGAGCAAGGCCGGCATATCGGTGGCCGACATCGCCGCGGGCATGTACGGCTACTCGGGCATTCTCACGGCGCTCTACCAGCGCGAGAAGAGTGGGCTGGGCGCGGCCCTCGAGGTGTCGATGTTCGAGGCCCTCGGCGAATGGATGGCTTATCCCGCCTACTTCACCGCCTACGGCGGAACACCTCCGCCGCGCACCGGCGCGAGCCACGCGACGATCTGCCCTTACGGCCCGTTCCGGGTCGCCGGCGGCAAGAGTGTGTTCCTCGGCATCCAGAACGAGCGCGAATGGCGCAAGTTCTGCGACGTGGTCCTGCGCGAGCCGCAACTCGCCGCCGACCCGCGCTTTTGCGACAATGCCGCGCGGCTGAAGAACCGCGACGATCTCGTGCGCATCATCGAGCGGGTGTTCGCGGCGCAGGACGCGGCCGAGGTCGTTCGCCGCCTGGACACAGCGGGCATCGCCTGTGCACGACTGAACAGCGCGCAGGAATTCTGGGACCATCCCCAGCTCAAGGCGAGGAACCGGTGGCGCGAAATCGGCTCGCCGGCAGGCCCGCTCCGGGCGCTGCTGCCCCCGGTCACGATGGAGAACGTCGAGCCGCGCATGGGACCGGTTCCGGAGGTGGGCGAGCATACCCGCGCGATTCTGGCCGGGCTGGGGTTGGACGCCGGGGACATCGACCGGCTGGCCCGCGAGGGCGTCGTCTGAATGCGGCCGCGCATTTGATTTCCAATTCCGGGCCTGTTGAAATGGGGCCCGGGAGGCCCGCGCCATGATCGATCACCTGGACCACGTCGTTCTCACCACCGCGCACCTGGAGCAGTGCATCGACTTCTATACCCGGGTCCTGGGGATGAAGCTAGAGCGGTTCGGTGCCGGACGCATCGCGCTTAAGTTCGGCGAGCAGAAATTCAACATCCACGAAAAGGGCAAGGAATTCGAGCCCAAGGCGACGCTACCGGCGCCGGGCGCGCTCGACTTCTGCCTCATCGCCGCGGTACCGCTCGACCAGGTCATCGCCCGGTTCAACGAGCTCGGCGTAGCGATCATCGAGGGTCCGGTGGCGAAGACCGGCGCGGCCTACCCGCTGCGCTCGGTCTACGTCCGCGATCCGGACGGAAATCTGGTCGAGATCTCGGAGCGCGCCGCGGCATGAAGATCGGCATCGTCCTCGACCCGCTGCCCTCGCTCAAGGTCAAGAAGGATTCCACGGTCGCGATGATGGCCGAGGCGGCCGGCCGCGGGCACGAGATCCACGTCATGATGCAGGAAGGCATCATGTGGAAGGGCGGGCGCGTCGTCGGCGAGAACCTGCGCCTGGAATTGACGGTGGGCGGCGCCGCCGGCGCTGAGAAGGGCCACTGGTACCGCGCCGCGCCGCCGGTCGAGACGCCGCTCGCCGACTTCGACGCGGTGCTGATGAGGAAGGACCCGCCCTTCGACGCAGAATACGTCACCAGCACCTGGCTGCTCGAGCAGGCGCAGCGTGAGGGCGCCAGGGTGTTCAACGATCCGCGCGCGATCCGGGACCACAACGAGAAGCTCGCGATAACGCAGTTTGCCGAGTACATCGCGCCATCGCTGGTGACGCGGCTGCCGGAGCAGATCCACGATTTCATCGACGCCAATGCCGACGTCATCGTGAAGCCCCTGGACGGAATGGGCGGCGAATCGATATTCCGCGTCACCGACGCGGACCCCAACCGCTACGTCATCGTCGAGACCATGACCCGCCACGGCGCGTGCTCGGTGATGGCGCAGCGCTTCATTCCCGAGATCCGCGACGGCGACAAGCGCATCCTTCTCATCGGCGGAAAGCCCGTACCCTACTGCCTCGCACGCATCCCGCGGCCCGGCGAGACGCGCGGCAACCTCGCCGCGGGCGGCACCGGCGTGGCGCGGCCCCTGTCCGCGCGCGACCTGGAGATCGCCGGCGCGCTCGGCCCCGAACTGGCCGGCCGCGGCCTGCTGCTGGTGGGGCTGGACGTGATCGGCGACTATCTCACCGAGGTGAACGTCACCAGTCCGACGTGTTTTCGCGAGATCACCGACCAGACCGGCTTCAACGTGGCCGCCATGTTCATGGACGCGCTCGAAGCGGCCTGCGGCTGAAGCGAAAGCCCGGACGCAGGCCTCGCCCACGCATACCGGACCGACATGATAGGCATCCTCATCGTATCCCACGGCGCCTTCGGCGAGGCGCTGATCGACTCCGCGACCCAGGTGCTCGGCAAATCCCCCCCGTTCGTGGACCAGGTCGGGGTCCGCGCGCAAGACGACCCCGACGCGATCCTTCCCCTGGCGCGCGAGCGCATCCGCGCGCTCGATCAGGGCGAGGGCGTGCTGGTGCTCACCGACATTCCGGGCGCCACGCCGTCGAACATCGTCCGCCGGCTCCTCGATCCGGGCAGGGTGGAAGGCGTTTCGGGCGTCAGCCTTCCCATGCTCATGCGCGCGCTCACCTACCGCAACGAACCGCTCGCCACCGTGGTCCTGAAGGCCATGAGCGCGTGGGAGTGCGTCCTGCACATGCACACGGAAAGCCCCGATGCCGCACACGGAGGCTGAAATCATCAACAAGCTCGGATTGCACGCCCGGGCCTCGGCCAAGCTCACCCAGCTCGCCGGCAGCTTCGCATCCGAGGTCTGGATGTCGCGCAACGGCCGGCGCGTCAACGCGAAGTCCATCATGGGCGTGATGATGCTGGCCGCGGGCAAGGGCAGCCGCATCACGATAGAGGCCGAAGGCCCGGATGCCGAGGCTGCGATCGCGGCGATGCTCGCGCTGATCGCGGACAAGTTCGGCGAGGCCGAGTGAAGAGGGAGGGGGAAAGCGTGGGGAGCGACCGCCGCAGGAAACCGCGAGACCAGGCCCCTCGCTCGCTTCCCTTCACCCCCCATTCCGGGGCGAGCTTCACCCTGCACGGCGCGGGTGCATCGGGCGGCATCGCGATCGGCTACGCGCACCTGATATCCGCCGCGCGGCTCGAGGTTCCGCACTACGAAATCGCGCCCGGGGCGGTCGAGGCCGAACTGCATCGCTTCGACGACGCCGTCGCCGAGGTCCGCGGCGAGTTGATGGGCCTGGAGGCGAGCGTGCCGGCGACCGCGCCGGCGGAAATGTCGGCGTTCCTCAACCTCCACCTCATGATCCTCGACGACGCCCATCTGTCGCGGGTGCCGCGCGAGCTGATCCGCGACCGCCGCTGCAACGCCGAGTGGGCGCTCATGCAGCAGACCGAATTGCTGGTGCAGCAGTTCGAGCAGATGGAGGACGCCTATCTGCGCGAGCGCAAGCACGACATCACGCAGGTGGTCGAGCGCGTGCTGAAGGCGATGCTCGGCACCGGCCGCACGCCCTCCGCGCCCGCCCACGAGGAGAACGTCATCGTCGTCGCGCGCGACCTGTCGCCGGCGGACATGATCCTGTTCAAGCAGCACCAGTTCGCGGGCTTCGCCACCGACCTGGGCGGCGTCACCTCGCACAGCGCCATCGTCGCGAGGAGCCTCAACATCCCGGCCATCGTGGGCCTGCACCATGCAAGAGGCCTGATCCGCGAGAACGAGCTCCTGATCGTCGACGGCCGCGAGGGCGTGCTCATCGTCAATCCCGGCCGGCAGGTGCTGGCCGAGTACCAGCTCCGCCAGGGCCAGATCGAGATCGAGCGCCAGAAGCTGAAGCGCCTTCGCTCCACGCCGGCGACCACGCTGGACGGGGTGCCGGTCGCGCTGCAGGCGAATATCGAACTGCCTCAGGACGTGGAGGCCGCGAAGGAGGCGGGGGCCGCGGGGATCGGCCTGTTCCGCAGCGAATTCCTGTTCCTGAACCGCGACGACCTGCCGTCGGAGGACGAGCAGTTCGAGGCCTACCGGCAGGTGGCCGAGGCAATGGGCGATCTGCCGGTCACGATCCGCACGCTCGACCTCGGCGCCGACAAGAGCATCAACGGCGCCGACCGCTCCGGCCCGAATCCGGCGCTCGGGCTGCGCGCCATACGCTTCTGCCTCGCCGAACCCCAGATGTTCCTCACGCAGTTGCGCGCGATACTGCGCGCGTCGAACTACGGCAGGATCCGGATCCTCGTGCCGATGCTCGCGCACGTGCACGAAATCGAACAGGCCCTGGCTGCGGTCGCGCAGGCGAGGGAGCAACTGGACGACGCGGGCGTTGCCTACGACCGCGGCATCAAGGTCGGGGGAATGATCGAGATTCCGGCCGCCGCGCTTTCGCTCGGAATATTCCTGAAGAAGCTCGACTTCCTGTCCATCGGTACCAACGACCTGATCCAGTACACCCTCGCGATAGACCGCACCGACGACACCGTCGCCCATCTGTTCGACCCGCTGCACCCGGCCGTTCTCCACCTCATCGCGCAGACGATCCGGGCGGGGCACAAGGCGGGCAGGCCCGTCGCGGTCTGCGGCGAGATGGCGGGCGGGCTTGCCGCCACCGCGCCCCCTCCGGGAGTTGGGGTGGGCG
>Ga0082335_1007316_pt1 | contig 13423 bp, 18 predicted proteins | sample Subgrocontami58m_FD_72375 | JGI IMG/M metagenome (GOLD analysis project Ga0082335, IMG submission 72375) | Subsurface groundwater microbial communities from S. Glens Falls, New York, USA - GMW37 contaminated, 5.8 m (SPADES assembly) (version 2) ...
TACTAAAAGCGCTTGTAATGTTTCTGGTTGTAAGCCAAGTGAAAGAGAGAAGAATGTTAGTTCTGACATTCCTAAAAAATATGGAAGAACTCCAAAATACAAATTTGTTAAAGGAGATAGAGACGAATATCTAATGGTAAGAGATAAAGTTTCTAATGAAATTATAGGAAGAGAATTAAAAGAAGTTTCCAGAGAGGAATTAATAAGGGCGTTAGAAAAATCTCACGATACGGTTTGGCAGGGCGGAAAATTAGCCCCTACTACTGCTTTTGATGAGGTCTCAAAACTTCTTTTCTGTAAATTGCGAGATGAAAAAACAACAAAGAAAGGCGAAACTTACAGCTTTCAAATTGGAACGCATGAATCAGCAGAAGAGATTTTTAAAAGAATAGATGCGATTTACCAAAAAGCGAAAAAGGAAGATGCAGAAGTTTTTAAAGAAGATATAAGATTAGAACCGAAAGTAGTCTATAATGTTGTTGAGCATTTGCAGGAGTTAGCTATAACCAAAATAGACTTAGACACTAAGGGCGTGGCTTTTGAACGGTTTATGGAAGACTTCTTTAAGGGGAAAATGGGTCAGTTCTTCACGCCAAGAGAAATAATCACTTTCTGTGTCGAAATAATGAACCCAGAAAGAAGCGATTTAGTTATTGACCCTGCCTGTGGCTCTGGTGGTTTTTTGCTTAATGCTCTTGATAGAGTTAGAAAGTTTGCAGAATCAAATTATGATGAAAAAGAAGCATGGGAAAATTGGCATAAGTTTGCTATGAATAATCTATATGGAATTGAGATAAATGACCAAATTGCAAGAGTATGCAAAATGAATATGATTATTCACGATGATGGACATACAAACATCATCAGCACAGACTCATTAAAGAATATTGAAGAAATTACAAAACAGCATAAAGGGTTTAAAAAAAATCAATTTGATATTCTACTAACAAATCCGCCATTCGGAGCAGTTGTAAAATCAACAGAAAAAGACTATTTGAACAAATATGAATTGGGCAAAGAAAAGAAAAACCAGAAAACAGAGATTTTGTTCATAGAGAGGTGTCTTGATTTCTTAAAGCCAAACGGTAAAATGGCAATTGTTTTGCCAGACGGAATTTTAACCAATTCCTCATTACAATATGTTAGAGACTTCTTAATGGAAAAGTCGCAGATTTTAGCAATTGTTAGTTTGCCACAATTTGCATTTACTCATTTTGGGGCAGGAGTTAAATCATCTCTTGTTTTTGTTAGAAAGAAAAAAGATAATGAAAAAACAGGTAATTATCCTATTTTTATGGCAATTGCTGAACATATCGGCTATGATGCAACAGGAAGAAAAGACCCAATAAATGATTTAAACAAGATTTTGGAAGAATATAGGAAGTTTGAGAAAAACCCGAGAGGGTATAAGGGGGCTTGAGTATGTGGGAGAAACTTCTAAAGTGGGCTTCAGGAATAAATAATTTGAAAGGTGTTTTTTATGGAAGACTGGTAATAGGTTTAATATTTATTTTTTATGGTTTTGCCGTTTTCTACTTTTCTCCTATAAGAGATATTTGGATAAAGTGGAGCATCTTATTAGCATTTTTAGGTATTGGGGCAACATTCGTTTTAGATGGACAATCAATACTTAGAGAATATTTTACAAAGAATCAAAAAACAAAAATTGAAATTTCACAAGATTCGTTAATTGATTTATTGAAACTATCTTTTGTAATTGGAAGCTTATTACTTTTCTTTAAATTTTATACCCTTAAAGAAGCCTCTTTATATCCGATAGTTCTTTTTCTAATATTTATCATTTTAGCAATAATTATTATAAATTTTAGGAAAGATATTATATCATTTAAAATATCTAAAGAAGGATTTGAAATAAATCTAGGAAATCGAACATCATCTCTTGAAAAGAAACTTGAGGATTTAACGTATGAAACAAATGAATCAAAAAAAACAGAATGGAACTTTGAAATTAAGGAGAAAAAGAAAAATGGCCTATAATAAAGAAAAAATAAAAAAGTTTCATGAATATACCATTGAAGATTATGAAAGAAGCCTGATAGTGGAGGGTATTGCCGAAGTTAAGGCAATTGAAAAAACAGATGGCTCATTTACTCAAATAGGAATAAGACCTTTGTTGGAAGATGGCATCTTTATCCAAGAAGGTTTTAGTGAATACTTGCCTGGAGCAGGGAGGCTTATAGCCATAGGTGAAGAGGATTTCTTAATAAAAAATATATTAGATAAAAAAGAAATAGAAAAGATAGAATTTAAAGAAGATATTAAAGAATTCCCTAAATACGTTTACGAATTCAGAGAAGCCGTAGTTCTTCTTTCAACAAAATTTTATGTGGAAGTCTTCACTAAATTAATGAGCAGAATAGATTATGAAGAAAAATACCCTCGATTAGATAGAAGATACAGAATAATCCCAATTCCTGAAAAAGTTTTAGGAAGAAAGATAATAATAGTTGATAAAAATTCAATTTTATGGGATAAAGAAATTTTTGATAATAAAATAACTGGAAAGAAAGAGAAAATTGATATAAATATAAAACCTGCTAAAGAGATGGGGAAGGTAGATATCACAATAAGAAGTGTTAACAAAATAAGGTATATTGATACAGATTCAATTAGGATTTTGGAGGTTAAGGAATAAGATGGCGAGAAGAAAAAAGATTTCTCCTTATGAAAATACAATTAAAGGCAGGATTTTTGAATTTGTTTTAAAAGATTTAATAAAAAAGGCTGGATTTAATCTTGATGTTGAAATTGATCAACTTGTAAAATCAAAAAAGAAGAGATTGAGGGGAAGAGGTTCAACATATGACCCTGATTTCATAGGGGAATTTCCGATTATTATTCCCTTTTCATATCCATTTTTATTAATCGGAGAGGCGAAATACCATAAAAAAATAATAGAAGTTAAAACTGCAAGAGAATTTTTAGGTTCATTCATTGATATATCCCAATTTTCTAGAATAGATACAAAATCAAAAATGTTTAAGTATTCCCAAATTTTTCACAACAAGAGATATAATTATATTCCCGTTATGTTCTCAAAAAGCGGATTTCGTAGAAATGCTCAAGCTTTAATGTGGACTCATGGAATTTATTTTATATCATATGAAAACTCCCCAATTTTTGATGAGATTAATAAAAAGATTGATGCTGTATTAAAAAAAATTGATTACAGTTTATTAGATAAAGATGACCTTAAAAAATTAGATACTTTAGAATCTTTCAAGAGCATAAAAGATAATGCAAGAAAAGAAGGGTATGATGAAGCTATTGAGAAGTTGATTAGTTTACTAAATCCAATAAAATCTTATTTGGGGATTCTTGACAGATTATGGCCAGTTCATTTTTTATATAAGGCAAAATCTGAATTAAAACCATCTTTGAAAACTAGAGAAAGTAAAGTAATAATTGAGGATAATAAAGTCATAGTAAAAAGGACTTTACATAAAAATTCACAAAATCTCGGATTTTTTACTTTACCAAAATATTTTTTAGAAGAATATAAAAAAATAGCAGAAAAAAAGAAAACCGCGGTTATGAAAGAATTACTTTTGTATATCAATAGAGAGAATAAAGTTTACCCATATTATATTAATCTAAATAAAATGAAAGAAGGGGATAAAAATGACTGAATGCTTTGTAGTAATGAGTGATGAGATTGGGGGGAGATTAGATGTAGGATATTTCTTGGCTATAAAAAACCCGGAATATTTAAAAGTCAGATCTTCAAAATATCCAATTAAAAAACTAGGTGAAATATCAACTTTAGTTACTAAAGGAGAATCTCCTTTATGGAGAGGCGACTCCTTCTTACCAGCAGGAATACCTTTCCTTCGTGGAAAAAATATAAAAAATGGAAATATTGATTTTTCTGATGTAGTATATGTTTCTGAAAAAGTCCATAATAGAATGAAGCGGTCTATCTTAAATGACAATTTTTTGTTATTAACTATGGCAGGTACTTTAGGTGATGTGGCTTTTTTTAGAAAAGATTGTCTTGAAAGTAACATAAATCAAGATATAGCTAAAATAAAACTTACAAAAGAAATCTCTTATGAGTACGCAGAAGTCTATTTTCAGACCGACTTTGCAAAAAGTCAAATAAATGTCCTTTCAAATGGAGGCACCAGAAGTCATTTAAATTTTCAGCAAATCAAATCTTTTGATGTTATTCTGCCACGTCCAGAGGTACAATCTCAAATTGTTAGTTTAATTAAAAAAGCGAATAAACTAAAAGAATCAAAAGAAGTAGAAGCCCTAAAACTTCTTGATTCAACTAGCGATTATGTTCTTGATGAATTAGAGATAAAACTGCCAGAATTAAAAAATAAAGTGGTTTACCTCGTGGATAGCGAAGAAGTGCAGAACAAAAGAGTAGATGCGTACTATTATCAACCGAAATTTGAGGAAGTTGAGAAAGCGATGAAAAAAGCAAAGTTTGAAGTTAAGGAGTTGAAAGAGTTTGCCAAAGTAAATGATAAATTGGAGAATATAAAAAATTATAAAGAAATTAATTATATTGATTTGACTTCAATAAATAAAACTCTAGGAAGAATACAAGAGATTAATCAACTAAATTCTGAAGAAGCACCAAGTAGAGCAAGACAAAAATTAGAAAAAGGCGATCTATTAGTATCTGGGTTAAGTGGCTCACTAAAATCAATTGCTATTTTTGATAAATCTGAACCTAATTTTATTGCTTCTACAGGGTTTTACATAATAAAAAATTCAAAAAATTACAATAATCATTATTTATTTGCCTTATTTAGAAGTTTTCTTTATCAATTATTATTGCACCGAGAAACAACAGGAGCAATAATGTCCTCAATAAATCGAGAGGCATTACTAAATCTAAAAATCCCCCTGCCCCCTCTTGCCGTTCAAAACAAAATCGCTGAAGAAGTAAAAAAGAGGATGCAAAAAGCCGAAAGTTTGCAGAAAGAAGCTAAAGAAGAATTAGAAAAAGCGAAGTTAGAAGTTGAAAAAGTTATTTTAGGTTGAAAAAGCTAATAGTTATCAAATTGTTTGATATGTTCACCAAAAACTCTTTGAAATTTCTCACCCCAAGATTTCAAAAAATCAAATGCAGGCTCCCAACTTCCGACCATTTCTCTCATATTAACCATTGTCTCTAATTTTATTCTACTAGCTTTTTTTCCTTCTAACTTCATCCATTTAAGAGCTGCTTCCAGTTTTGCTTCTATTTCAGACTTTTTTGATTCTAAATAATCAAATAGTTCCTTACTATCTGGGATATAAATCTCACATCCTATAACCCCGCTTATAGTGTTAACTGTAAAAGAAATATATGCTTTAGAACTACCAATGGCAACAGTATACCAATGTTGGGGTCTGGGGCTTTTTAATCTCAGAATACTGCCGCGAGACTCAACATGTTCTTTAAATTTAGTCCAGAATTCCAATTGAAGAAGTTTAAGCTCAGATTTTTCAGAATTATCAAAGGACTCTTTAACTTCCTTGGCCCAGTCATTTGGCTGTGAAATAACATAAAATTTAGGAGCTGGTAAGGAATCCCCTATTTTCCAAAGTTCCATTCTAATAATAAAAAACTTAATTTTTCCATCACTATGTTCATTTAACCAATCTATAGCCTGTCTATGCTCTTCCCTTACCTCCTTCACAATCCAAATAATTATTTCTGCATCTAAACCAGAGGCATATGTAATAAGCTTGCCAAGATGGGCGTGATCTGTTTCCTCTAATTGATTTTCTATAATTATCTGCTTACCAGTATTTTGTTCTTCTGCTAAAATATCAACATGAAAATCTCCAACGTCTGCCTCTATTTTAATTAGATTCATTTCTATGCCGACTTCATCGCTAAGAAGCTGTAAATTTTCAGGTCTTGAAAGCCACGTGGTAAAATCTAAGGCCTCATGATTCCATACTTGCCTTAGCTCTACTTTCTCTAGAGAACCTAAAGAAATATCCATTAAATATTGTGCAATGATTGCTTTTTAAGGATTATTGTATTCGTTTTATTGCCTGATTGGATTCTCCCGCCAACTCCAATAAATGCCGTTTCCTACAATAATATGGTCCAAAACCCTTACCCCTACCATTTCCCCCGCTTTGAAAATCTCATTAGTTATCTCAATATCCTCTCTTGAAGGTTCAGGATTCCCAGAAGGATGATTATGAATTAGGACTATTTTAGATGCAGAATTTTTTAAGACTGGCTTAAATATTGTCTTGGCATCAAAAATAGTTGAATCCATGGTCCCTATAGATACAAGTTGTTCCGCGATTATATTATTCATATTATTCAACATCAGCACAATAAAATGCTCCTGCTTCTCATCCTTCAACCTATCATGAAACAAATCGAAAACATCTTTGGCGCAGGTTATCTTCTTAATAGGTTTTTTGGCTTGCGCCTGTCTCTTGCCTAGTTCAGACATAGCTAAAAGTTGCATGGCTTTTGCAGGCCCAATGCCCTTAATCCCTTGCAATTCTTTCAAAGAACATTCAAATAACTTATCTAGCCCATACTCCGCAATTAATCTATTAGACACATCAATAACATTCTCTCCTTTGTATCCAGTCCTCAGAATTATAGCAAAAAGCTCCGCATCACTCAGCACCCCCACCCCATACCTCAAAAACCTCTCTCTCGGACGTCCTTCCTTGGGAATGTCCTTAATTCTCATAAATAGAATAGGAAGGCTGGGTTAATAACTTTTTAGAAGACACTACTCCATTATTGGACATAACTATTTAAACAAAAATTCACACCATAATATATGGAAGATAAAAGGACTAAATTCTTGCGCATTTATGCAAATGTTCCGGAAGCTGCCCGAAACGAGATTGTTTCAGTCATAGACGAAAAGCCATATACATGGAATACTGCATATTTTGAGATTAAAGAAGACACTGAATTGGGAAAGAAAATATTAAAAAAGCTTGAATCTGTAGGAATAATATGAATAAAACATCGACTGCACAGAATGAAGAAATAAATGAAATACTAAAGGAGCTAGTTATTACCAGAATAGAAGCAACAATGCCCTCAAATCTAAAGCTTTCTATAGGCACACAATCCGGACTTAGTAAGCAGCAAGTTATTGAGCACGTAAAAAAAGGAGATGATATTGGGCGCCAGGTTATCCAGATGCATATCAGATTTTTAAAAGCTCAGGCGACCGGAGAGTTTGTGCGGGCCCTTAACAGCGTGGAAGATGACTAAGGGTATAATTATTACCTTGCCACGTTACGATGACGTAACTGAGTACATTTCCCAATTTTCAAAGTATATTATAGATGAAGCAAAAAATAGAGGTATTCTTATAAAAGAGCTAAAAGACAAAGAAGTAACCAAAGTGCATTTAGATAAAATTCTTAACGGCATAAGGTACAAAATGGTCATCTTTAACGGACATGGAAGCGAATCGTGTATATTCGGCCACAAAGGCGAAAAAATAATGGAGTGTAATAGTAATGAAAAATTGCTTAGTGGAAGAATAATTTATGCTCGCTCTTGTGATGCTGCATCAAAATTGGGAAAATCTATTATAGAACACGACAAGACAGGATCATTCATAGGTTATGAGCTGCCTTTCGTATTTTATCATAATCCTCAATGGGAAGCAAACCCTCTAAAAGATAATGTTGCACGCATTTTCCTTGAGCCTTCAAATGCGATTCCGATATCAATTATAAAGGGAAACGAAGCAGGTTATGCTCATCACAATGGAAGAAAACTGTTTCTTAAAAACATGAGGAAATCTCTTTTAACAAAAAGCGTTGAGGCGCTTTCTTTTGCCGAAGCGCTTTGGACAAATTATATAGGACAAGTTATCTATGGAAATGAGGCAGCAACCCTTTAATTATGGCAAAGGATTAATAGGTCTGCTCCGAAAGATCCTTAATCCTCATCTTTTTGTTTCTTCTTTTTCTTAAGAATTATCTTCCCGTTTTTGGCGATTACATCAACATAATCTCCCTCTTCAAGACCCGCTTCCCTAATAACCATCGGAGGAATATTGACCATATACTTATAGTAATCCTTATTTTTATGCTTCCTCAAGAATCTCTTTTGCACTTTCATCTTCTACTATGGAAATTTAATTATATAAAGCTTTAGGCGCCGAAAGCTTTTTATATGTGAGGCGCCTAACAATATAATGAAAAAGAGGTTTCTTGGATTAGGATGGAAAAGCAAAGTTGCGCTAAAAAGAGCAACCTACAGCATATCTATCAACAAGCTTGTTGCAGAAGGCAATTGCCTCGAAAAAGGCCAAAAGCTGTATTGTTATTTAGCAGAAGATGAAAAAAGCAGGCCAATAATTGTTATTTATTTAGATGGGAAGAAGAAAAATGAAAAATAACTTATGTTGGGCGTGGCATAGTGCGGCAGTAGGCTTCTGAACTCAACTGCTTCGGGTGCAAATCCCGACACGTCCACCAGCGAAACTTAGGGGGGTAAATCTCCCTCTGTTTTACTGGGTAATAAAGTCCAGATAGTATTTATATCTTTCTCTAAGAAAAAGAGGAATGCTTTTGCGGGTGCATAAAAGCACGTAACAGAAATATAAATGAGTTATTTCTAAAGATTGAGAGGATTAAAATGAGCGAAAGTCAATCAAGATATAGCATTGTTGAAAGGTTAACTCAAAAGAAGCTAGATATAATGTCAGAAATCCTTGAATTGGACGAAGAGGTAAAGGGAAAGAACCTAAGAGTTGAGCAGTTAAAGAAAGATTTGTCTGAGTGGGAAAGTAATATTCAACAGGATACTGACAGAACGAGAAGGTTAAAGCAAAGAGAAATAGAAAAAGCGGAAACTTCAAGTGATAATGCTGAACAACGCAAAAATGCTAAAGAAGAAGCTCTAAAGGAAAAAATATCTGCAGTGGATAATGCTCTGGAAAGAATTGAAGAAATAAGCAAGACTTCACCAACAAATCAATAATCATGTGCTCGAACAAACAAAAAAGGCCATGTGCCTGAGCTATAAAATGCAGAAAATATGCAATGCCATGTGCAGCATCTAATAGGTTATCTATAGTATAGAGAACGCCGTGAAACGGCGTTCTTTTTTGTTAGAAAATTAAAATTAAGACTATGTTAACTATGGGAAGACCACATAAAAAGGGATTAAGCAAAGAACCAAAGAGATTCAAATGTTCTATCTGTGGAAAGCCTTATCGAATGGATTGGGCTATTCAAAATCATGAAAAGGTTTGCCCTTGGAATTTCTTGGTTTAACTAGATCAGCAACACCTTTTTATAACTCAGAAATTGAGTTGTCCACAAATTGTGTACAACTGAAACTAAAATCGGGGGATGATAAAGAATATGAAACTGATTGCGCCAATACCCTACGAAATAACCTTCCCCCTGCAAACCCAAATCTCCATGCACATAATATTAATGATGAACTATAGCAAAGGACATTGAAATTTTACCAGTATGCCTTTGCTATCAAGGGAAAGAGATACTATTTTGGTAAATTATTTATGTCTTTCACTCTATCTGCATCTCGCATTTGATACTATGTGTAAACGTTCTGGCAGAACATGAAAACATTTATATACCTCACGTAATATTACGTAACATGGATTTAATAGTCAAGATAAGCAAAGGGAGCAAGATGGACCAGATATATCTCCCAAAAAACAGGATAGGTTTGCCTATTGGGCAATACGTTACTATCCTCCCATTAGAAGTTCAGTTAAAACAAAAAAGCGTGTTTAAACCCTACTTCTATAACGTGCGCAGGCTAGAGCCATTAAAGATAGAATTAATAGAGAAAATATTCAATATTGTCGAGCAAATAAAGCCTGAAAACATCATCATTACAGGCTCTTTCCTTGAAAAGGGATTCAGATTTAATGATATTGACATACTTATTATAAAAAACGATAAAATAGATTATAAAAAGATACAAGATAAAATTGAAGATATAACTGGGATAAAAACACATATAATAGGCTTGAGCTCAGATACGTTTTTTTCTGGTCTCTCAATCGATCCTCTCTATCGTTTGATGATAAGTAAATGCGTATCTAAAAAGAGGCTAACCTTTAAGTTAAAGCGAAACCTGAACTACAAATTACTCGATTATCAGTTGTTAAAAAGTGATGTGCTGCCTGATAATTTTGACTTTCTTACCGGAGATGAAAAATACTATCTTACACGAAGTATGATAGCTATTTTATTGTTTGTGCAGAATAAGAAGTTGACCAAAAAGACAGTTGATGCTGCTATTGAAAGCACCTTTAAGATATCTGTTAAAGATATTAAAGAGAACTTCATAGATAAGAAAGGATTTAACAAGATATATAAAGAAATTTATAATAATGTTTCTGAGTTGATACTGGAAAGAATCCATGAATCGAAATAGACTTCTTGCTGCATTTATTTCCCATATCACCAATATGGTTGTGCATCAAATATTAGAGAAAGCTATTGATAGTCCAGAAATTGCTCAGAGCTATAAGAATGAAATTAAGAATAGCTTGACTATTGCAAAAAGCTACAGAGGAAGAATACATCCGCTTGATAACGCGCTACCGTCTCACGATAACAGGGAAGTAAGAGATAAAATTATTCGTGAGGTGCGTACAAAATTGGGAAGGAGAATGGCAAAGGGATATGATAATATCGATATTTCTCTTATAGAGGACTTTGTTGACAAAGCCTTAAAAGATATGAAAGTTATAGAAGACTAGCTTTTTTATTGTTCTATAACCTAAAGAGGTCCAAGAGACAATATTTGTTAAAATAACTATGAAATCTAAAGATATTTATAACTTAAATTCTTTAGTGCTCTGATAAATCATGCAACTCGACCTCACCCTCATCATCCTAATTGTCATCGCCCTCGTGGCCATCTTTATAGCATATCGAATCGGCCACAAGAACGGCTCGCTTGCAAAGCACAATGAATGGGAAAACGTGTTAATGCCTGAACATAGACAAGACGCCATTACAAGGTCCAGAGCGGTATTGGGAGGGCAATTTTCCGAGCAACTAGCCCCATACTTGCCAGACTTTCAATACTTACCAACAGAATGCCGCTTTATCGGCAAACCCATAGATTTTATTGTCTTCAAAGGGGCAGACGCAAAGAAAATAGACGAAGTGATTTTTGTAGAAGTAAAGTCAGGAAACGCAAAGCTAAACGAGCATGAAAAAAATCTCAAAGACACTATAGATAAAAAACGAGTTAGATGGGTCGAGTACCGCGTTCCCCAAGAACTAACAAAGAAGAAAGACATGGGTTTCGATAAAGATGGTCACGTCGCTTAAAAAATCAGAATTAATCACATTTATATAGCCCGTTTCTAGTCAGTTGATATGGGAAACTTTAGACCTAGTGGCCGAGGCGGATTTGATAGAAATCGTTCTAGTGGCAACCGATTTAACGATAGATCTAGCGGCTTCAGCGGAGACCGAGACGGCGGTCGAAGATTTGACAGACCAGTTGAGATGCACGATGTTACATGCGACAAGTGCGGAAAGAGATGCCAAGTTCCATTTAGACCATCAGGAGGCAAACCTGTCCTTTGCAGTGATTGTTTCAGGCAAAAAGGCGAAGGCAGAGAAGGCGGTAGAAGTTTCAGCCCAAGAGATTCAAATAGAGAAAGTTCAGGAAGCCCAGGAGTATCCCAGCAGCAGATAAATCAGATTAACGCAAAACTCGATAAAATTCTTTCAGTTCTGCAAGAGCTAGAAGTCATTGTAGATGATGAAGAGTCTGACGACGAAGCCGAAGAAGACTCCGAAGAATCAGATGCCGAGAAGTAAATTAATTTTCTATTCCATAATTAAGAGAATATGCCTTAAAGCTCTTGAATGACGCATGTCCTAAGAAGAGCCTAGTAGTATACAAGAGCAAGCATGAACGCCGAAAACCTTAAATACCATAAACTACCTAGTAATACTAAGTAAGAATGGAAACTGTAAGCATAAAGCTAGAAAGCGGATTTGTAAAAGTGCTAGATAGAATCATGAAAAAGCACCGCTACATGACCAAAACCGAGTTCATACGCCAAGCTATCAGGGAGAAGATAAGCGAGCTTGAAAAGCAAGAAACGCTAAAGAGCGTAGAAAGGCTCTTTGGCTCATCTAAACATAAAACAACTGATGAAGATTTACATAGGGCCAGAGAGAGGCTAATCAAGGTTTATGAAGAAAAATTTAAATGAACTCTTCTGGTTTTCGTGCTTTTATTATATCCAAGATTTTACTGAAATGCCAATCGCGAGTTATTAAAATAGATCGAGAATCTCGTGCTAAAAGAGCATGAAGAGCATCAAATAAAGGAATATCTCTCTTTTTAGACAAGTCTTTCGCCTTTCCAAATTGTTTTTTATCAGATTCGGTATAAATAAGAACGTGCCGAAGTGAAAAGAATAAATCATCTACTTCATAGCGAGTATATCCCATTTCAATCATCTCATTCTTAACTACTTCAGAATATACTATTCGGTCGTCGTTTTCTAGGATTTTGCTGATTAATTTCGTAATAAATTGCCCTTTTAGCAAGTTAGGCTCGTCCCTCTTTTCAAAAAAATCCAGCCAGATAGAAGTATCAAAGTAAAACCTCTTTTCCATTCAGATAACAGAAAGCTGAATTAATTAAAGCTATTCTTTGTCAACTAAAATCAATAACCCTTTTTCAAAGAATCCCTAGATTGCGTCTTGGATTGTTCAGCCATCTCTCTCTTGGCTTGATCTCTTCGAGCTTTAAACTCCGCAAGCCTTCTATCATAATCAGGATCTTTAAATTCAGTAACACGTGGCATACAATAAGACAGAAGAGGAGATTAATATACCTTTCGTTTTAAGTGAAATCCTCTATCTAGAGTTATTTCTTCGCGCTCTCCCAGACTTTCTCAAAATGAATCATATAATCATGTCATCTTACTGCTGGTCTAGCTCCAGGAAATAAATCAAGTTTGAATTCCCTGGACATAATACAGAACTCATGGTTTCTTACCAAATCAGGAAACTTTTCTTTTAGTTCAAAAGTAAATTCTTGAAACCGATCATAACTTTCTAATTCAAAATCTAATTCAAAATCCCAGCTGCCCAATACGCGTTGCGGCCAGATGGCTCCCTCCATCGAAGAAGCATATCTCATGAATTCTTGCAGACGTGCAGGCGGACAAGTTCCTAAATAAATAATCGCCTTGCAAAAAACTCTTCCTAACTTTTTAGGATCTATATGAACCTTGTAAGCCAGAATAATTTTCTTGCGCTCCAATTCCCTTAAACGATACTGTACAACTCTAGGAGTAGTTTTTAGATAATCAGCTAGCTCTGTAACGGGCATGCGGGCATTATTTGCAATCAGTTGTAGAAGGGAACGGTCTATTTTGTCTATTTTATATTGGGGATCTTTAGTGGTGTGATAAACGATTGTTGAAACCTT
>Ga0082335_1007319_pt1 | contig 13417 bp, 14 predicted proteins | sample Subgrocontami58m_FD_72375 | JGI IMG/M metagenome (GOLD analysis project Ga0082335, IMG submission 72375) | Subsurface groundwater microbial communities from S. Glens Falls, New York, USA - GMW37 contaminated, 5.8 m (SPADES assembly) (version 2) ...
TGGTTGCTGCTCGCGCCTGCGATATTGATCACCGCGTTGCTGATCGCGGCGCTGGTCGAGATGCCGCTGATCGTCAGCTTCATAGCATCGCGAGATTATCCGGCGCTCGAGCGGCGTCGCGGCGGCACCGTAGCAGGCAGCGTCGTCAACGCGTTGGTCGCGGTGCTCGTATTCGCCGCGCTGTGGATAGTGACATTGCCGCTGTGGCTCACCGGCTTGCTCGCGCCGGTGCTGCCGGTCGTGATCTCGGCGTATCTCAACCAGCGCCTGTTCCGTTACGACGCGTTGTCGGACCACGCCAGCGCGCAGGAATATCGCGCGATCCTGCAATCAAGCAGAGGAAGAATGTACGTGCTCGGCGCGCTGCTTGCGCTGCTCTACTACGTGCCGCTGCTCAATCTGATGGTGCCGGTGTTAAGCGGCCTGGCGTTTACTCATTTTGGCCTCGCGCGGCTTGCCGAGTTGCGCAAGTAAAAAACTTCCCTCGCCCCCGATTACATCCTCATGTGTGCTACACGTGAGGAAAATCCGGGTTATGGGCAGCTTCCCAGAGAAAACCATCAAGGTCCGTGAAGTAACCGGAGTAACCACCCCAGTCTGTCGGGTGCGCCGGCTTCACGATTTTGGCGCCAAAAGCAGCGACGTGCGCCAGCAGCGCGTCCACCTCGGCCGGAGAGCGCACATTGTGGGCAAGAGAAAAGCCGGGGAACCCCGAGCCTTGAGACGATAGCCCGGCATCGGCAGCCAAACTCTCGCGCGGCCAAAGAGCAAGCCATGTTTTTCCGAGTTCGAAGAAAGTAACAGAAGGCGGCGTCTTGAGCCTGGGCAGACGCAGGCACTCCTCGTAGAAATGAGTGGCCCTTTCGAGATCGGCAACGCCGAGGGTAATGAGACTAATGCGTGGTTCCATTTTTGTTTTCGATCACGCACAACGATTGCGCTCAGCGGCTGGCGGCTTTTGGCCGGTCCACTGGAGCGCGTGGTTGGGCGATCTGCTCATACAGAAACTCAGGCGCAAGGTCGGCACCATTGGGCCATGTGACGGTTTCAAGCTCCGGGTGTATCGCAGCTTGGCCGAAGAGCGTCTTGTCTTTCAACGGTTCGAACATGGGACCCCAGAGCTCAGCGCTCAGATCGACGGTCCCGGTAATGCCATCATTGAAACGGAGCCAAAGCCTATAGCCCTCCAAGGACTTTACCTCAACAACTTTTGGAATCATGACTTACTCCAGCGGTTCGATTGGGCTTAATTCGGGCAACTCTCGCTCCCGGAAACGCGTATCGGCGCTATTATCTCCTGCTTCGACTCAAGACGCCGAACTTGAAGTCGACCGCCGGAAAAGTTCTCGTGCCCCCTCACCCCTCCCTCTCCCCCGTGATCGGGGGCGAGGGGGTCTATTTTGCTAGCCGCTCTAATTCAGTCTTTCAAACACCGCGGCAATCCCCTGCCCGCCACCGATGCACATCGTGACCAGCGCATAGCGCCCGCCGATGCGCTGCAATTCGTAGAGCGCTTTGACGGTGACGATGCAGCCGGTCGCGCCGATTGGATGGCCGAGACCGATGCCGCCGCCGTTCGGATTGGTTTTTTTCATGTCGAACTTGAGGTCGCAGGCGACGGCGAGGGCTTGCGCGGCGAACGCTTCGTTGGCTTCGATCACATCCATGTCCTCGATTCTGAGCCCGGCTTTTTCGAGCGCTTTCTTGGACGCCGGCACCGGACCTATGCCCATGAATTTCGGATCGACGCCGGCGAGCGCGTATGACACCAGGCGGGCCATCGGCTTGAGACCTTTCTTCGCGGCGGCGCTTTGCTCCATCAGCACGACCGCGGCGGCGGCATCGTTGATGCCCGACGCATTGCCGGCGGTGATCGAGCCATCTTTCTTGAATACTGCGCGCAGCTTGGCCATGCCTTCGAGGCTCGCGTCGGCGCGCGGGTGCTCGTCCTTATCGAACAACGTGGTGCCTTTGCGGGTCTTAAGCTCGACCGGCAGGATCTGTTCCCTGAAGTAGCCTTTTTCAATCGCGTTGATCGCGCGGCGGTGGCTTTCGACCGCGAGCTCGTCCTGCTGCTCGCGCGTAATCTTCCATTTCTCGGCGATGTTTTCGGCGGTGATGGCCATGTGCACGGTGTCGAACGGATCGGTCAGCGCGCCGACCATCATGTCGATCGTGCCGCCGTCGTTCATGCGCTGGCCCCAGCGCAGGTTGGGCAGCGTGTACGCGGCGCGGCTCATCGATTCGGCGCCGCCGGCAACGGCCACGTCAGCATCGCCGAGCAGGATCGCCTGGGAAGCGCTGACGATCGCCTGCAGCCCGCTGCCGCACAGGCGGTTTAACGTCAGCGCAGGTGTTTCGTGGGGCAGGCCGCCTTTGATGCACGCAACCCGCGACAAATACATATCCTTGGCTTCCGTGTGGATCACGTTGCCGAACACGACATGGCCGACTTCCTGGGGGGCGACTTTGGCGCGTTTCACGGCTTCGCGCACTACCTGTGCGGCGAGCTCGGTAGGGGCGAGGTCTTTCAGGCTGCCGCCGTAATCACCGATCGCGGTGCGTACCCCGCTGACCACCACCACTTCGCGTCCGTTGCCCATGGGAACTCCTTAAGTCATTGATCGCAATAAAGGTAATCCAGCCCCAGTCTACGCCTGCACCCGAGTAGTGTCGAGATTTGTGCTGCGCCACAGCAAACGCGAGCAATGATGAATGATGAGCGAAAAACCGTGCTGTTGCGATCGCTGTGCGCGCAGCAATTGGCGCTCGATTCCGTATGCGACAATCCCGGTTCATTGGGTACTGTTCGCATGCAAGATACCGTCGCGCGCCACCGGGTGGTTTACCTCACCTATACGATCCTCGATCAGAACGGCGAGCTGTTCGAGCAATACGATCTGCCGGTCGGCTACGTGCACGGCGTCAACGGCCCGCTGTTCGAGAAAATCGAGCGCGCACTCGAAGGCCGGCAAGTCGGCGACCGTATTGAAGTCACGCTGCCACCCGGGGACGGCTTCGGCGACCATAAGCCCGAGCTGACTTTCACCGATGACATCGACAACGTGCCGCCGGAACATCGCCGGCTCGGCTCGCAGGTGATGTTCGAAAACGAGCGCGGCGAGCAGATGGAGCTGCGCGTCACCCGCATCGCAGACGGCAAGCTGACCGTTGACGGCAATCATCCGCTCGCCGGACAGACCGTGAAGTTCGTCGTCACCATCGTTGGCGTGCGTGCGGCGACACCGGAGGAGATTGCCAATGGCGTACCGGCGGGCGGCGAGGCCACGCCCCGAATCCATTAAAGTTTTGCCGCCGGAGAAGGATGTATTTCTTAAGGCATCCTGCGGTGCTCAATGTGTCTTGGGCTTCATATCCGTGCGCCGGTAGAGCCGGTAGCGCTCGACATTGTCACCGGGCCTTGCGCCTTCCCAGATTTTCTGCCACGCCCCGAGCGGTACGGATTCCTCGCTCGCCACGCCCTGCACGAGCATCAAATCGCAGTCGTGCTGCCGCGCGGGATCATCGTGACGGTCGGTGATAATGCTGGCGAAGTAGTGCAGCATCGCGCGCTGCGGCTCGCCGAGGTTGTGGCTCGCGATGCATCGATATTGCGGCGGCAGCGTTTTCTGCAGGTCGGCGATCATCGAACGGTAGCTTTTGCCGGCGTCGACCCAGCCGACGAATAATATCGCGAGCAGCCCCCAGATCGTGGTCATGGTCGCGGTCCACGCGATCACCGGGCGTTCGCGGCTTTTTTTCAGCCGCAGCAGCAGCGCGATCCAGCCCGCGGTATAGAGCGCGGCGAGCGTGAACGGCAGCCATTTGAATCCGGGCCCGTAGCCGGGCTGCAGCGTGTGCAGGTGGGCGTGCAGCTTGGGCGGTATCTCAAGTTCGAGCGCGCTCCAGTAAAACCACGCGGCGATGACGAAAACGCCGCCGCCCATCACGCTGAACCAGTAGATCAGGTTCGCTACGCCGCGCCGCAGCGTGTCGGTCGCCGGCGTTGCCAGCAGTGCAAGCGTGAGCACCAGGGGCAACGCGTACAGTTCACGTGCATCGGCGGACGCGCTCAATACGATGAAGGTCACGGCGAAGCCGGTGAGCGGCAGCGCCAGCGGCGGCTCGAGGATGTTTTTGAGGCGCGCGCGCCACAGCGTCCATCCTGCCAGCGGCAGCGCCGGCAGCGCGTACCACGGCAGAATGCGCAGGTAATGCGCGGTGTCGGCGGACGGGCCGATCGCGCTGGTGCCGAGGAAACGCCCGAAATTGTTGACCCATAGCCATTCGGTGAACAATGCCGGCGCTTGTTTATAAAGGGCCAACGGCCAGATCAGGAGCCAGGGCGCGCAGGCGAGCGCGGCGACCCCCAGAGACACGACGTAGCAGCGGGTGCGCCACGCAGGATACAGCGGCAGCAACGCCGCGGTAATGCCGAGTACGCCCGGCGCGAGCAGACCTTTCGAGAGAAAGCCGATACCGACGCCCGTGCCCAGCCAGAAGCCGCCGAGCGCGGGGCGCCTGAGCGCAACCGCGAAACCGTAGAAGCCGGCGGCAAAGCCGGTCAGCAGCGAGATGTCGGTGATCAGCTGGTGGCTGCGGACCAGGATCCCGAGGCAGCCCATCAGCATCAGCATCGCAAGCCAGCCGCGATTCGCGCCGTAGAGCTCGCGCGCGGCACCGGCGATGAACGCAAACGTGAGCGCCATGTATAGCCCGGTGGTCAGGCGCGCGGCGTCGTGCAATGCAAAGGGCGGCGAGAAGATCGATGCGATTGCCGCCGCGCTCAGGTAAAACAACGGCGGCTTTTCGACGAACGGCTCGTGCGCGAGCATCGGCACCACCCAGTCGCCGTTCTGCAGCAGGCTGTAGACGAGACCGAAAGTGTAGGCCTCATCGGGTTTCCATGGATCGTGGCCGACCAGGCCGGGCAATATCCACGCCGCCGCCAGCACCCAGATCCACAGTAATGCAATCGGCTGCTGTCCTGCGTCCTGAGCGCTGGGAACTGGCGTCATGATCGTATTTTCAGGCGAGCTTGCGCTGGTAGAGCCGCTCGAGGATGCGCAGCGGCGCGCGGGATTCATCCTGCATCGCCGCAACCGGCAGATAAAACGTCTGCTCCAGCAGGAACTGGCCGGCGAGCGCCGCGTGCATCACGCGGTCGGTAAAGACGATCCACGTCGATTGCGCGGGAAACCCGACGCGCGTTCTGGACGCCGACTGCTGGTAGGCATCGTCAAGTTTCGCCTTGTCGTGAAGGTTCAGCATGATGTGATCGTAAGCGCTGCGGCGTCCTTTGGTGATGCGCGTGCGCTCGAGCAGCCACGCGCTGGCCGGCCATTGCGGCGCCACGCGGCCGCGGAAGCGCTGCGCGACCGCGTCGAACGGCTCCCCGAGTTCCCACACGCGCGGCTCATCGAGAGGGTTGACGTTGCAGAACACGCGCAAAATGCGCTGGCCCTGGTTGGGGCGTGAAGCAAAAGCGTCGACGTGCAGCCGCGTGTCGTCTTTGGTGCGCGAACTCTCGCGGCCGCGCGCTTCGACCGGCCGGAAGCTTCCGAGACCCCAGCGCAAATGCGCAGCGTAGCCCGGGCACGTGCACGAGACCAGTTCGCGCGCCTGTCGTGCATAGCGCTCCATCATCGAGGCGAGCGCGCGGCGGTCCTCACCGGTCGCGGAAGTGTGTCTGAGTGCCGCGGCGGCCGGGTCGTAGCTCACGTTTTTCGCCTTGCCATCCGACCACGCCGGCGACAGAAAGCGCCGCTCCGCATCGGTCAGCGTGAATTTCAGCCGCGGCAGAAACAGCACGTTGCCGGTTTCGAGTTCGCGCGTGGCCGCAGCGGCGGCAGCGGGGTCGAGCGGCTGATGCCACTGCGCGAGCTCGAGTGTCGTGAGCCGGCTCATTATTCGATGACTTTCAGCGGCTGGCCCGCGACCGGCTCGCCGCCCGGATACAAGCCGTTAATCAGCCGCAGGTGCGATACCGCATTCTTGCCGAGCGGCGAATTGCGCGCGAGCTCGGAGAAAGTCGCCCCGCGCGGCGCGTTGATGATGCGCAACGTCAGCGGCCGTGCCAGTTTGCGGTCGGCGGCGCTGATCGGCCGGAAACTCGCAATGGCCGCGTTGATCTCGGGCAGCGCGCGCTGCAGCCCCTGCCCGTTGCGCGCCTGACCGCCAATCAGGAATGCGCTCTTGCCGAGGAAAACCACGGCGACGCGCGTCGGCAGCCCCTGCATGCTGGTGCTGGTGAGCGCGGCGGGAAGTCCGTTAATCGTGGTTTGCGTGACCTCCGCGCCGACATTATCCTTAAGCGCCCTGCGCAGCGCTTCGAGCGGCGTGCCCTGAGCCCGGCCTGCCGAACGTAACTCGATGATCGCGTCGTCGCCCGGATTCGCCGCGGAAACGCGGTCGGGGTGGTTCCTGATACGCCAACCGCGGGGGAAAGTGAGCGCGAGGCCGAACTCGGTATGATAAAAATTCTCGTTGCGGATGACGCCTTGCACCGGACTGTCGGCGAACACCATGCGGTCGATCCGGCGCAAAAATTCCTCCTGATTGAGGCGCGCGCTGCCCGGGGCGGGTCGTCCGGCTTCGGCCACGACCTGCTGCAGGCGCGTATCGCTGTCGGGATGGGACGCGAACACGCCGTGATAGGCGCGCGGCTGGCGGCCTTCCGACTTCGCCACTTCCGCGTCGAACAGTTCCTGGTTCTTGAGCACGCCGACCACCTTGATCATTGCCTGCGGATCGTAGCCGGTGCGCGCCAGATACTGCGCGCCGAGCCGGTCGGCCTCGAGTTCGTGCTCGCGGCCATAGCCCGACAATAGCACGTTGCCGAGCAGGCCAATCACGCTGTCGCCCGCCTGATTACGCAGCCCGGGCACGAACACCTGCAGCAGTGTTGCCCCTACGCCGGCGGCGGTTGCGGCGCTAATTTGCTGCACGCTGTGGCGTGCCGTGACGTGGCCGATCTCATGGCCGAGCACGCCCGCGAGCTCAGCCTCGGAGTTGAGATAGGCGAGGATGCCGCGCGTGATGTAGACATAGCCTCCGGGCAGCGCAAATGCGTTGATCTCGGGCGAATCGACGACGGCGAAGCTGTACTGCAGACCAGGGCGGTGGCTGGCGCGGCCGAGCCGCTGGCCGACCTCGTTCACATATTGCTGCAGCGCCTTGTTGTCGTAGACCCCGTATTCCTGGCGCACCTTGAGGTCTTCCTGGCGGCCGGTCTGGACTTCCTGCGACTCGGACATCGTCACGAAGTTGGGGTTGCCGGTGACGGGATTCTGCGCGCAGTCCGTGAGCGTCAACGCGAGCACAATCGCGCCGGCCGCGGTCGCGAATATTGATTTCATGGGCGTGATTTTAGCGGCTGAGCCATCAAAGAACCAATTGGGCGCCCGATCCGGGTGCGCTACGCACCAATAACGTGCGAAGGCCCGCGAGGTGGACGCGAACGGGGAGCGGGCAGAAATGCACTCGTTGCCTATTTCATCAATAGAAACAGTTTTCTGAAGCGAGAAACCGGCGCGGCGGCGGGCGCTGGTATGCATTCTGCTATCAAAGCACTTAACTCATCTCGGCGGAGGCAACCATGTCTGGATTCAAGAACCCGTATGACCCGAATATCAAACTGTCGTCCGGCTGCGGCTGCGGCCGGCACGCGACGCAGGCAGAGCACGCCGCGGCGGTCGAGACCGATCGGCTCGCGAGCGGCAGCGAGGCGCTGCATGCACGCGTAGTCGAGTCCGCCGTGATGCGCGCGCTGTTTCCGCAGGACGAACTGCGCCGGCGTTTCCTGCGCGCGGTGGGCGCCGGGACCGCGCTGTCGGCAATCTCGACGTTTTTCCCGCTCGGGCTCGCCAAGGAGGCTTTCGCCCAGACCGGAAAACTGGAGAAGCCGGCGGTCAAGATCGGTTTCATCCCGATCACCTGTGCCACGCCCATCATCATGTCGTTGCCGATGGGTTTCTATTCGCGCCAGGGTCTGAACGTGGACGTCGTCAAGACCGCCGGCTGGGCCGTGATCCGCGACAAAACCTTGAACAAGGAATACGACGCGTCGCACATGCTCTCGCCGATGCCGCTGGCGATCACGCTGGGCGCCGGTTCGAACCCGATTCCGTATACCGTGCCGGCAATCGAGAACATCAACGGCCAGGCGATCACGCTGTCGGTCAAGCACAAGAACAAGCGCGATCCCAGGCAGTGGAAAGGCTTCAAGTTCGCGGTGCCCTTCGACTACTCGATGCACAACTACCTGCTGCGCTACTATCTGGCCGAGCACGGCATCGATCCCGACAAGGACGTCCAGATCCGTTCCGTGCCGCCGCCCGAGATGGTGGCGAATCTGCGCGCCGACAATATCGATGGCTTTCTCGCGCCCGACCCGGTCAATCAGCGCGCGGTCTACGACGGCGTCGGTTTCATCCATACGCTTACCAAGGAGCTGTGGGAGGGCCATCCATGCTGCGTGTTCGCCGCGAGCAAGGAATTCGTCACCACCATGCCGAACACCTATCGCGCGTTGCTGAAGGCCATTGTGGACGCCACCGCGTTTGCCGCCAAGCCCGAAAACCGCAGGCAAATCGCGGAAGCCATCGCGCCGGCCAATTTCCTGAATCAACCGGTGACGGTGGTCGAGCAGGTGTTGACCGGCAGTTACGCGGACGGGCTGGGCAATGTAATCAAAATGCCCAACCGCATCGACTTCGATCCGTTCCCGTGGCATTCCTTTGCGGTGTGGATCATGACGCAGATGAAACGCTGGGGCCAGATCAAGGGCAACGTCGATTACGCCAAGGTCGCGCGCGAAGTGTTTCTCGCGACCGACGCCGCGAAAATCATGAAGGAGGCCGGCATGAAGACGCCGACGACCACGACCAAGAAATTCTCGGTGATGGGCAAGGAGTTCGACCCGGCGAAACCCGACGCCTATATCGCGGGCTTTGCGATCAGGAGGGCCTGAGCGATGTCAGGTTCGGGCCGTCTTGCGGCAGCCCTGCTTTCTTTCCTGCTGTTTGCGCTGTTCGTCGCGGTATGGCATGTGACGACACTGCCCGGCGCCGGCGGGCAGGCTGCCGACTCGGAGTATGCGAAGCTGGTGGGAGCTGCTGCCGCGAGCGGGCAGAAATCCGCGATGCCGTCGCCGAAGGACGTGGCGCTCAAGCTGTTAGAGCACGCCAGGGATCCGTTTTACGTGCGCGGCACCAACGACCAGGGCATCGGCATCCAGATCTCCTACTCGATTGGCCGCGTGCTGCTCGGATTCGGATTGGCGGCGCTGGTCGCAATTCCGCTGGGTTTCCTGATTGGAATGTCGCCGCTGTTCTACCGCGCGTTCGACCCCTTCATCCAGGTACTGAAGCCGATTTCGCCGCTCGCGTGGATGCCGCTCGCGCTGTTCACGATCAAGGACAGCGCGACTTCATCGATTTTCGTGATCTTCATCTGCTCGCTGTGGCCGATGCTGATCAATACCGCGTTTGGCGTGTCGGCGGTACGGCGCGAGTGGCTGAATGTCGCGCGCACGCTCGAAGTATCCGCGTTGCGCAAGGCGTTCCAGGTGGTGCTGCCGGCGGCCGCGCCCACCATCATGACCGGCATGCGCATTTCGGTCGGCATCGCGTGGCTGGTGATCGTGGCGGCCGAAATGCTGGTCGGTGGCACCGGCATCGGTTATTTCGTGTGGAACGAATGGAACAATCTGTCGATCAGCAACATCCTGAGCGCGATCCTGCTGATCGGCCTCGTCGGCATGCTGCTCGATCAGATCCTGGCGCACCTCGCGCGTGCCGTCACCTATCCGGAGTAAGACCCCGTGAGCGCTGAATTCCTCAAGGTGGAAGGGCTGTCAAAGTCGTTTGCCGCGCCGCGCGGCGGCCCCCCGCTCGTGGTATTCGATGAGGTCAACTTCGCAATCGACAAAGGCGAGTTCGTATGCATCGTCGGTCATTCGGGCTGCGGCAAGTCGACGATACTCAATATCCTGGCCGGGCTGGATGACGCGAGCGAAGGCGTGGTGGTGATGGGCGGCCGCGAGATCGCCGGTCCGAGCCTCGATCGCGGCGTCGTTTTCCAGGGTCACGCACTGATGCCATGGCTGACGGCAAAAAAGAACGTCGCGTTTGCGGTGAAGTCACGCTGGCCCGCTGCCGACAAGACCCGGATCGACGAAATCTGCCAGCACTATCTCGACATGGTCGGTTTGACCGGCGCCGAGCACAAGAAACCTGCGGAACTGTCGGGGGGCATGAAGCAACGCGTCGGCATTGCGCGCGCGTTCGCAATCGAACCGAAGATGCTGCTGCTCGATGAGCCGTTCGGCGCGCTGGACGCGCTGACGCGCGGCGTGATCCAGGACGAGCTGCTCAAGATCTGCGCCGCGACTCACCAGACGGTGTTCATGATCACGCACGACGTCGACGAGGCGATGCTGCTTGCCGACAAGATCATGCTGATGTCGAACGGCCCGCACGCGCGCATCGCCGAAATCGTGCGGAACACGCTGCCGCGCAACCGCAACCGCCACACCATCCACAAGGACCCGCAGTACTACCCGATCCGCAACCACCTCATCGATTTTCTCGTGAGCCGTTCGAAGGATTTTACCGAGCAGCCGCCGGAGGATTACGATCCCAGGCATCCGCCGCTGGTCACGCCGGGGCTCACCACCGCATCCGCATTACCGGAAACGCTGATTTCACCCCGCGCCGCGACCCGGCCCGTCGTGGTCAGCATGCGCAATTAGCACTCAACCCTGAAAGGAGGCATGCATGAAACCCTCGAACAAGACCGAAGCCGCATATCTGGCCGCCGCGAGTTACGCCAAACCGATGTCGCGCACTGATGTCACCGAAATGGTGGTGATGGCGAAAATCAGGAAAGGCCTGTCGTGGCCGAAGATCGCCAAGGCCGTGGGGCAAAGCAAGGAATGGACAACCGCCGCGCTACTCGGCCAGATGCAGATGACCAAGCCACAGGCCGAGACCGCCGGCAAGCTGCTCGGCCTGCCGCCGGATGCCGTACTGCTGCTGCAGCAGGTGCCCTACAAAGGCTCGCTGCCGACCGCGGTACCGACCGATCCGCTGATCTACCGTTTCTACGAACTCGTGAATGTTTATGGCGCGACGTTCAAGGCGCTGATCCACGAGGAATTCGGCGACGGCATCATGAGCGCGATCGACTTCAAGATGGATTTGTCCCGCGAGCCGGATCCCAAAGGCGACCGGGTCAGGATCGTGATGAGCGGCAAATACCTGCCGTACAAGACCTACTGATTGCCAGAAGCGGACGCCCCGCAGGCGCCGCTCTGGCTGCGCGAGTTGGAGCGGACGGAATTGCCGCCGCTCAACGCGCGCTGGTGCGCACGCGGTGGCATTATTTGCCGCGTGATACAATTCCATCGTCATCAGGAATAACCGTCCTGCCCCGGCAGGAACGCTCGTCAACATACCTGGCTTTCAGCCATGGAAGCCTTGCTCACCTCCACGCTGGTGGTCGCGCTCGCCGAAATCGGCGACAAGACCCAACTCTTGTCGCTGGTACTCGCGGCGCGCTACAAAAAACCTGCGCCCATCATTGCCGGCATTCTGATCGCGACGCTTGCCAACCATGCGCTCGCCGGAGCGCTCGGCGCGTGGATACGTTCGCTGCTGGCGCCGGAAGTGCTGCGCTGGATCGTCGGCGGCTCGCTGCTGGCGATCGCGGCATGGACGCTGAAGCCCGATAAATTCGAGGGAGAAGTGCGCGACGCCTCGCGTTACGGCGTGTTTGCGCTGACCTGCGTGGTGTTCTTTCTGGCCGAGATGGGGGATAAGACACAGATTGCGACGATCGCGCTCGCCGCGAAATACGATGCGCTCACGGTGGTGGTGATCGGGACCACGCTCGGCATGATGATTGCCAATGTGCCGGTGGTGCTGCTGGGCAGCGCCGCATCGCACCGGATTCCGTTTCGCGCGGTACGGATCGTCGCGGCGTTGTTGTTCGCCGCGCTTGGAGCGGCGGCATTGCTCGGCATCGGCGGCTGAACCGCGTCACCAAACGAAAAGGCGGCCGTGGCCGCCTTTGTCATTGGAGCGAAAGCTGCGGTTACGTCGTGACGCTCTTGCCCGTGGAGGTGGGTTTGCGCGCGTATTTCTGCTTGAATTTTTCGACGCGCCCTGCCGTGTCGACGATCTTCTGCTTGCCGGTGTAGAACGGGTGGCAGTCCGAGCACACCTCGACGTGCAGCTCGCGAGCGAGCGTGGAGCGCGTCGTGAATTTGTTGCCGCAACTGCAGATGACGTTTATCTCTTTGTATTGCGGGTGAATTTTGGCTTTCATGGCGTTTGCCTCTGGAGTGCTGCCGGATGCGAAAGGCGGCAATTATCCCTTACCGGGCGAGGACTTGCAAGTGTCAGAACGGTACGCGCCACTGGCCGGGGCGCCAGGTCTCGATCATTGTGCAGCACCGCAGGATTTCGGCCTTGCCGGCTTCCGCCGGCACACTGCGAAAGATGGTGTTGGGCGAGCTTTCCCCTTCGCCAGCCATTTGCATCGCCACGAAATAAACGCCGCCTTCGCGCGTCTCGATTTCAAGCCGTCCCTGGTCGGGGCCGAAGGCCGTGATGCGATTGCGTCCCGGCCTTACCGCAACGCGGAAATAAGTGGCCGGCAACGACTGACCGACGATTCGATCGTCGACCCAGAGGGTGGAGGTTGCGCTGCTGGGATTGTCTGCGCGGTACAGATAGACGATCGCGGCCCGGGGGGCGGATTCGAAGCGCTTGGCTGCTGCGTCGTCCTGAATCGGGGCTTCCGGCGTCGCGGCGCATCCGCCGAGGAGTGCGAGTAACGCAACCAGCGCCGCGATCACTGAGGTTAGCCTAGCCCCTGCGCATCGAATCGACGAAGTAGCCGCCGGGACTCGTCAGCCGTAAGGCCCGCTTGCGGGGACGGCGGCAGCGACTTCGGATTCTGTGCCGTAGTGCTCGCACTCGGGGTCGCCATGTCGGGTCCGATTATCCGCGCCTCATCGAGTCGAAAAAGTCCGCATTGTTTTTCGTGGATCTGAGCTTGTCCACGAGAAACTCGGTCGCTTCCAATTCGTCCATCGGGTAGAGCAGCTTCCGCAGCACCCAGACCTTCTGCAGGATGTCCTGCTTGATCAGCAGCTCTTCGCGCCGCGTGCCGGAGCGGTTGACGTTGATCGACGGGTAGATGCGTTTTTCCGCCATGCGCCGGTCGAGATGGATTTCCATGTTGCCGGTGCCCTTGAACTCTTCGTAGATCACGTCGTCCATGCGCGAGCCGGTGTCGATCAGCGCGGTGGCGATGATGGTGAGCGAGCCGCCTTCCTCGATGTTGCGCGCGGCCCCGAAAAAGCGCTTCGGCCGCTGCAGCGCGTTGGCGTCGACGCCGCCGGTCAGCA
>Ga0082335_1007320_pt1 | contig 13416 bp, 10 predicted proteins | sample Subgrocontami58m_FD_72375 | JGI IMG/M metagenome (GOLD analysis project Ga0082335, IMG submission 72375) | Subsurface groundwater microbial communities from S. Glens Falls, New York, USA - GMW37 contaminated, 5.8 m (SPADES assembly) (version 2) ...
AGCTGCTGATCGAGGAATCGGTGCTCGGCTGGAAGGAATTCGAGATGGAGGTGGTGCGGGACCGCAAGGACAACTGCATCATCGTCTGCTCGATCGAGAACCTCGACGCGATGGGCGTGCACACCGGGGACTCGATCACCGTGGCGCCTGCGCAGACGCTGACGGACAAGGAATACCAGATCATGCGCAACGCCTCGATCGCGGTGCTGCGCGAGATCGGCGTGGACACCGGCGGCTCGAACGTGCAGTTCGCCATCAATCCCCAGGACGGGCGCATGCTTGTGATCGAGATGAATCCGCGCGTGTCGCGCTCCTCGGCGCTCGCCTCCAAGGCGACCGGCTTCCCGATTGCGAAGATCGCCGCCAAGCTCGCCGTGGGCTACACGCTCGACGAGCTGGCGAACGAGATCACCGGCGGCGCCACGCCCGCGTCCTTCGAGCCGACGATCGACTACGTCGTGACCAAGGTGCCGCGCTTCGCGTTCGAGAAGTTCCCGCTCGCCAACGACCGCCTGACCACGCAGATGAAGTCGGTGGGCGAGGTGATGGCGATCGGTCGCACCTTCCAGGAGTCGTTCCAGAAGGCGCTGCGCGGCCTGGAAGTGGGAGTGGACGGCCTCAACCAGAAGACCACCGATCGCGAAGTCATCGAGAAGGAGCTGGGCGAGCCAGGCCCGGAGCGCATCTGGTACGTGGGCGACGCGTTCGAGAACGGATTCACCCTGGATGAAGTGCACCGGCTCACCCATATCGATCCCTGGTTCCTCGCCCAGATCGAGGAGATCGTCAGGATCGAGATGGACCTGGACGACAAGTCGCTCGCCGGCCTGGATGCCGATCTCCTGCGAACGCTCAAGAGGAAGGGCTTCTCGGACCGGCGCATCGCCAAGCTGGTGAAGGCGACCGAGGCCGAGGTGCGCGAGAAGCGGCGCGCGCTCGGCGTGCGCCCGGTGTACAAGCGCGTCGACACCTGCGCGGCCGAATTCGCCACCACCACGGCCTACATGTACTCGACCTACGAGGACGAGTGCGAGGCCGCGCCGACCGACCGCAAGAAGGTCATGGTTCTGGGCGGGGGCCCGAACCGCATCGGGCAGGGCATCGAGTTCGACTACTGCTGCGTGCACGCCGCGCTCGCCCTGCGCGAGGACGGCTACGAGACCATCATGGTCAACTGCAATCCGGAGACGGTGTCGACCGACTACGATACCTCGGACCGCCTGTACTTCGAGCCGCTCACGCTCGAGGACGTGCTCGAGATCGTCGACAAGGAGAAGCCCTTCGGGGTGATCGTCCAGTACGGCGGACAGACCCCGCTCAAGCTCGCGCGCGACCTCGAGAAGAACGGCGTGCCCATCATCGGAACCACGCCGGACATGATCGACGTGGCCGAGGACCGCGAGCGCTTCCAGCAGCTCCTGAAGCGGCTGCGCCTCAAACAGCCGCCCAACCGCACCGCGCGCACCGAGGCCGACGCGCTCGCGCTCGCGCAGGAGATCGGCTATCCGCTGGTGGTGCGCCCGAGCTACGTGCTCGGCGGCCGGGCCATGGAGATCGTCCACGAGCAGCGCGATCTGGAACGCTACATGCGCGAGGCGGTGAAAGTCAGCAACGACTCGCCGGTGCTCCTGGACCGGTTCCTGAACGACGCGATCGAGATCGACGTAGACGCCGTGTCCGACGGCAAGCGGGTGGTGATCGGCGGGGTCATGGAACACATCGAGCAGGCGGGCGTGCACTCGGGCGATTCGGCCTGCTCGCTGCCGCCCTATACGCTGCCTTCGCACGTGGAGCGCGAGCTGCGGCGCCAGACCGTGGCGCTTGCGAAGGGCCTCAACGTCGTCGGGCTGATGAACATCCAGTTCGCCATCCAGAGGGATGTCGTCTACGTGCTGGAAGTGAACCCGCGCGCCTCGCGCACGGTGCCGTTCGTGTCCAAGGCGACCGGCGTGCCCTACGCCAAGATCGCCGCCCGCTGCATGGTCGGGATATCGCTCGAGAAGCAGGGGGTGACGCGCGAGGTCGTGCCGGCCTATTTCTCGGTGAAGGAGGCGGTGTTCCCGTTCATCAAGTTTCCCGGCGTGGACTCGATCCTCGGCCCGGAGATGAAATCGACCGGCGAAGTGATGGGCGTGGGTTATTCCTTCGGCGAGGCGTACGTCAAGTCGCAGCTCGCCGCGGGCGTGAAGCTGCCGCGGGGCGGGCGCGCCTTCATCAGCGTGCGCAACAGCGACAAGCTCGCCGCAGTCGAGGTGGCGCGCGAGCTCGTGGAAATGGGCTTCACCCTTCTCGCCACGCGCGGCACCGCGGCGGTGCTCGCGGCGCACGGCCTGGCCGTGACCGCGGTCAACAAGGTGGCCGAGGGGCGGCCGCACATCGTCGACATGATGAAGAACGGCGAGGTGAGCCTTATCGTGAACACGGTCGAGGACAAGCGCAACGCGGTCACGGACTCGCGCTCGATCCGGACCAACGCCCTGGCCCAGCGCATCACCTACTACACGACCATGGCCGGCGCCCGCGCCGCCTGCGGGGCGATGCGCCACCTGCAGGGGCTGGTACCCTACGACATGCAGCGCCTGCACGCCACGCTGCAGTAGCGGGGCGGGCGGCAGGCGACGCCGGAGCGGAATTGTGCTATGTTAATTGCCGTGTATATGCGGCAAGAATGCCGCCGCTTCCGATAGGACGTTTCCCCGGACCGTTCTCCAGGCGCACTTGTCGCCCGGGCGGTTCGTTTTTCTTTGGATTTGCCAGATGGCCAAGGTTCCAATCACCGTCGCGGGCGGTGAAATGCTTCGCGCCGAGCTGCAGCGCCTGAAGACCGTCGATCGACCCAACGCGATCTTGGCGATCGCCGAGGCGCGCTCGCACGGCGACCTCTCCGAAAACGCCGAGTACGATGCCGCCAAGGAGCGCCAGGGGTTCATCGAGGGGCGCATTTCCGAGGTGGAGGCGAAGCTCGCGAACGCGCAGATCATCGATCCCAAGCTGCTCGACGCCGACGGGCGCTGCGTGTTCGGCGCCACCGTGGATCTGCAGGAACTGAACGGCGGGGAGCCGGTGACCTATCAGATCGTCGGCGACGACGAGGCCGACATCAAGAAGGGCAAGATCTCCATCGGCTCGCCCATCGCACGCGCATTGATCGGGAAATATGCGGGCGACACGGTCGACGTGCAGACGCCGGGCGGGGTGCGGCGCTACGAGATTCTGGACGTCCGGTACGAGTAGGCCTCACCCGGCGGGCCCTCACCCGGCTCGCTTTGCTCGCCACCCTCTCCCGCGGGCGGGAGAGGGGAGGGGCCCTCACCCGGCTCGCTTTGCACGCCACCCTCTCCCGCGGGCGGGAGAGGGTTGGGGTGAGGGTGCGCGCTTGGCGCGCGTCGGCGGCTTGCGCGCCGGAGCAAGCGGCGGCGGTGGGTTTTCGCGGAAAATTACGAGGATCTTGCCGATGTGCTGCACCGCGGAGGCCCCGGTGTGCGCGCAGATCTCATCGAGCAGGCCCGCGCGCCGTTCGCGGTCCTCTCCCAGGACCCTGATCTTGATGAGCTCGTGGCTCTTGAGGCTGCGCTCGATCTCGGCCAGCACGTTCGGCGTCAGCCCCTCGCCGCTGACCATGACGACGGGGCTGAGCGCGTGGGCGCGCGCCCTGAGCGCTCGCCGGCCGGCCGGGGTAAGAGTTGCCATGCGACAGGATTGTATGTGAGCAGGAAGGCAAAATCCAAAGCCTGGATGCACCAGCACGTGAGCGACCCCTACGTCCAGCGGGCGGTCGCCCAGGGGTATCGAACGCGCGCAGCGTTCAAGCTGATGGAAATCGACGACCGGGACAGGCTGCTGCGCCGCGGTTCGGTCGTGGTCGAGCTCGGTGCGGCGCCCGGGGGCTGGTCCCAGGTTGTCGCCGAGCGTGTGCTCCCGGGCGGCCGGGTCATTGCGCTCGACATCCTGCCGATGGAGCCGGTGCCGGGCGTGGTCGTCATCGAGGGCGACTTTCGAGACTCGGGTACCCTGGCGCGGTTGGAGCAGGCGCTTGGGGGCGAACGGGCCGACCTTGTGGTTTCGGACATGGCCCCCAACTTAAGCGGAGTGGGGGCAAGCGACCAGGCAAGGGCGATGCATCTCTGCGAGCTTGCACTGGAGTTCGCGCGGGACCACCTGAAACCGAGGGGCGCGTTCCTGGTCAAAGGGTTCCAGGGAGTCGGATTTCCTGGATTCGTTGCCGAATTGCGCAAGGCGTTCGAGACGGTCGTTTCGCGCAAGCCCAGGGCTTCGCGGGGACGCTCGGCGGAAATGTACCTGATAGGTAAAGGACTGAAGAGCGGCAAATAAGCGGGTCAGATCGGGCGTTGCGGAGGGGCAGACCTTGCCTAGCATCGATTCCTCGCGCTGAGCCGTTGATCCTGAACCGTTTTCCGGCATTGCTCCGCCCCCTCCCGAAGGCTATTTGGGTTTAGAATGATTATTGTGAGTTGATGGGCTCAAAGGAAGTACATTGAACAATCTTTTCAAGAACCTCGTGATCTGGCTTGTCATCGGCCTGGTGCTGATGACGGTCTTCAATCAATTCAACAGCACCCGCCAGACGGCGCAGTCGCCGATGGAGTACTCCCAGTTCATCGAGGAGGTGAAGGCCGGGCGCATCGAAAAGGTCCTGATCGAGGGCCGGGTCATCAAGGCCACGACCAACGAGAAGAAGCGCGTCACGGTGTACTCGCCGGGGGACATCTGGCTGGTGTCCGACCTGCTCAAGTACGGCGTGAAGATCGAGGCGAAGCCCGAGGAAGAGCCGTCGCTGCTCATGAACATCTTCGTCTCGTGGTTCCCGATGCTGCTGCTCATCGGGGTGTGGGTGTTCTTCATGCGCCAGATGCAAGGCGGCGGCCGGGGCGGGGCGTTCTCCTTCGGCAAGTCGCGCGCCAGGATGATCGACGAGACGAACAACAACGTCACGTTCGCCGACGTCGCCGGTTGCGAGGAAGCCAAGGAAGACGTGGCCGAGCTGGTCGACTTCCTGCGCGATCCGACAAAGTTCCAGAAGCTGGGCGGCCGCATCCCGAAGGGCGTGCTCATGGTCGGCAGCCCGGGCACGGGCAAGACCTTGCTCGCGCGCGCCATCGCCGGCGAGGCGAAGGTGCCGTTCTTCTCCATTTCCGGCTCGGACTTCGTCGAGATGTTCGTCGGGGTCGGTGCCGCGCGCGTGCGCGACATGTTCGAGCAGGCGAAAAAGCATGCGCCCTGCATCGTGTTCATCGACGAGATCGACGCGGTCGGCCGCCAGCGCGGCGCGGGCCTGGGCGGCGGGAACGACGAGCGCGAGCAGACGCTGAACCAGTTGCTCGTCGAGATGGACGGCTTCGAGGGCACGACCGGCGTGATCGTCATCGCGGCGACCAACCGGCCCGACGTGCTCGACCCGGCGCTGCTGCGGCCCGGGCGGTTCGACCGGCAGGTCGTGGTGCCGCTGCCCGACATCCGTGGACGCGAGCAGATCCTGCTCGTGCACATGCGCAAGGTGCCGCTCGCGCCCGACGTCAAGGCCGAGATCATCGCGCGCGGCACGCCGGGGTTCTCCGGCGCGGACCTCGCCAACCTCGTCAACGAGGCGGCCCTCTTCGCCGCGCGCAAGAACAAGCGCCTGGTGGACATGGAGGACTTCGAGCGCGCCAAGGACAAGATCATCATGGGCGCCGAGCGGCGCTCGATGGTGATGCCCGAGGAGGAGCGCCGCAACACCGCCTATCACGAGTCCGGCCACGCGGTGGTGGCGAAGGCCCTGCCCAAGACCGATCCGGTGCACAAGGTCACGATCATCCCGCGCGGCCGCGCGCTCGGCGTGACGATGCAGTTGCCGACCGAGGACCGCTACAGCCAGGACCGCGACCGGCTGCTCAACACGATTTCGGTGCTGTTCGGCGGCCGCATCGCCGAAGAGATCTTCATGCACCAGATGACCACGGGCGCATCCAACGACTTCGAGCGCGCGACCGAAATCGCGCGGCGCATGGTGACCCAGTGGGGCATGTCCGACGAGCTCGGGCCGATGGTCTACGGCGAGAACGAGGGCGAGGTCTTCCTCGGGCGCTCCATCACCACGCACAAGAACGTGTCCGAGACTACGATGCAGAAGGTCGACGCCGAGATCCGCCGCATCGTCGACGAGCAGTACGCGCTCGCGCGCAAGCTCATCGAGGAGAACCGCGACAAGGTCGAGGTGATGGCGAAGGCGCTGCTCGAGTGGGAGACGCTCGACGCCGACCAGTTGAACGACATCATGGCCGGGCTGCCGCCGCGGCCGCCCAAGCCGACGCAGCCCTCGCAGCCGCCGCAACAGCCCGGGCCGACCCCCGGCGCTGCCGAACCGGCGCCTGCGGCCTGAAAGGCGTGAAGGGTGGGGGGTGAGGAGTAAAATCCTCCCCCGATGCCGCCTTCCTCCTCACCCCTCGCTCCTCGCTCCCCACCTCCCCAAGCCTGGCGCTGCGGCCGGTTCGAGCTCGTCCTCGCGCGCCCGCTCGTGATGGGCGTGGTCAACGTGACGCCGGATTCCTTTTCCGACGGCGGGCGCTTCCTCGACCCTGAGGCGGCGATCGACCACGCGCGGCGCCTGATCGGCGAGGGCGCCGACATCGTCGACGTCGGCGGTGAATCGACGCGGCCCGGCGCGCGGCCCGTCGAGGCGGCGGAGGAGCTGCAGCGGGTGCTGCCCGTGATCCGCGCGCTGCGCGACGAGTCCGTTCCGGTCGCGGTGGATACGCTGAAGCCGGAAGTCATGCGCGCGGCGATCGCCGAGGGCGCATCCATCGTCAACGACGTCTATGCCCTGCGCGTTCCCGGCGCGCTCGATGCCGTGTCCGCTTCGGATGCCGGGATCTGCCTGATGCACATGCAGGGCGAGCCCCGCACGATGCAGGCGGCACCGCACTACGAGGACGTCGTACGGGAAGTGAAGGCCTTTCTTCGGGAACGAATGGCGGCGGCCGCGTCGGCGGGCATCGCCGGCGAGCGGGTCGCTGTCGATCCCGGTTTCGGATTCGGCAAGACCGTCGAGCACAATCTCGAGCTGCTGCGGCGCCTGCCCGAGCTCGTGGAACTGGGCGTGCCGGTGCTGGTCGGGCTTTCGCGCAAGTCCACGCTCGGCGCGATCACGGGCCGGCCCGCCTCCGAGCGCCTCGCAGCGAGCCTCGCCGCGGCTTTGCTCGCCGTGCTGCGCGGGGCTACAATCGTGCGCGTTCACGACGTTGCAGCGACGCGCGACGCGCTTGCGGTGCTGGCCGCGGTGGGGGCATTCCAATAATGGGCAGGAAGTTTTTCGGCACTGACGGCGTTCGCGGTCGCGTGGGCGAGCTGCCGATCACGCCCGAGCTGGTCATGCGCCTGGGTTACGCGGCGGGCGAGGTGCTCGTCAAGCGCGCGGGGCTGCGCGGCGCGGCGCTGAAGAGCGGCGAGCGCCCCGCCGTGCTGATCGGCAAGGACACGCGGATCTCGGGCTACATGCTCGAGGCCTCGCTCGAGGCCGGGCTGTCCGCGGCCGGTGTGGACGTGATGCTCACCGGCCCCCTGCCCACGCCGGCGGTCGCGTACCTGACGCGGGCGCTGCGGCTGCAGGCGGGCATCGTCATCAGCGCCTCGCACAACCCGTTCGAGGACAACGGGATCAAGTTCTTCTCCTCCGACGGCGCGAAGCTTCCCGACGAGGTCGAGTCGGAGATCGAGCAGGGCCTCGAGCGTCCGATGCGCTGCAACGAATCCTCCAGGCTCGGCAAGGCGCACCGCGTGGACGACGCCGCCGGACGCTACATCGAATTCTGCAAGAGCACCTTTCCGTCGAGCCTCGACCTTCGCGGCGTGAAGATCGTCGTGGACTGCGCGAACGGCGCGGCTTACCACGTCGCGCCGCACGTGTTCCATGAGCTCGGCGCCGACGTCGAGGCGATCGGCGTGACGCCCGACGGATGCAACATCAACGACAACGTGGGCGCGACCCGCCCGAAGGCGCTGCAGGAAGCGGTGCGCAAGCACCGCGCCGACCTGGGCATCGCGCTCGACGGCGACGGGGACCGCGTGGTGATGGTCGACGCCGAGGGGGCCCTCTACGACGGCGACCAGCTGCTGTACGTCATTGCCAGGGAGCGCTCGCGCAACGGCGGCGTCGCGGGCGTGGCCGGCACGCTCATGACCAATCTCGCCCTGGAGCGCGCGCTGGGCAAGCTCGGCATCGCTTTCGCGCGTGCCAGGGTCGGCGATCGCTACGTGCTGGAGATGATGCAGGAGAAGCGCTGGCAGCTTGGCGGCGAGAACTCGGGGCACATCATCTGCCTGGACAAGCACACGACCGGCGACGGCATCGTTTCCGCGCTGCAGGTGCTCTCCGCGCTGCGGACACGGCGCTCGACGCTCCCCGGCCTGACCAGGCACCTGAAACTCTATCCGCAAGTGCTGGTCAACGTGCGCGTGCAGCCCGGATACGACTGGCGGAAGCAGCCGGCGATCTCGAAGGCCAGGCGTGCCGCCGAGAAGGCGCTGGGCAGGGACGGCCGGGTGCTGCTGCGCGCATCGGGAACCGAGCCCGTCCTGCGCGTGATGGTCGAGGGCAGGGACGAGGCGCGCGTGCGGGCGATCGCGGGCGAGCTTGCCGCAGCGGTGGAATCCGCGCGTCAGCGTTGAACGACGCAGCCGATGGCCATGAACCGCGAGCGACTCCTTGCGCTTTACCGCACGATGGCGAGGATCCGTGCTTTCGAGAACGCAGCGGAGCTGGCGAGCCGGGGCGGGGTGGCGGTGTTCGGCAGCGCGACCTCGGCGCAGGCGCAGGTGCGCGGCCCGCTGCACCTCTCCACCGGCCAGGAGGCGGTCGCCACGGGCGTGTGCGCGCACCTGGAACGCAGCGACTATCTCACCTCGACGCACCGCGGGCACGGTCACACGCTCGCAAAGGGCGGCGACATGCGCGCCATGATGTGCGAACTGTTCGGGCGCGCGACGGGCACCAACGGGGGCAAGGGCGGATCGATGCACATCGCGGATTTCTCCGTCGGCATGCTGGGCGCGAACGGCGTGGTCGCGGCGGGCATCCCCATCGCGGTGGGCGCCGCGCACGCGGTCCGCATCCGGGCGGGGCGCGAGATCGTCGCCTGCTTCTTCGGCGACGGCGCGGTGAACCGCGGACCGTTTCTCGAAGGGATGAACTGGGCCCGAATCTTCGATCTGCCGGTGCTGTTCGTGTGCGAGGACAACCGCTACTCTGCGACCACGCCGACCGGGGCGATGACCGGGGGCGAGGGGGCCGCGGCGCGCGCGAGGAGCATCGGCATTCCCGCCGAAGCGGTCGACGGCAACGACGTGCTCGCCGTCGAGGCCGCCGCGGACCGGCTGGCCGGGCGCGTGCGTTCGGGCGAAGGACCGCAGTTCCTACACGCCGTCACCTATCGCATCAAGGGGCATGTGTCGGTGGACGCGGCACTGTACCGCGATGCGGGCGAGGTCGCGCGGGCGCTCGAGCAGGACCCGCTCGCGGTCGCGGCCGCGAAACTGCGCGCGCTGGGCGCCCTCGAGAGCGACATCGAGCGCGCGGCCGCCGACGCTCGCGCCGAAGTCGCCGGGGCCGTCGAGGCCGCGAGCGGAGCGCCGTGGCCCGAGGCGCGCGCGGCCTACACCGACGTGCAGGATTGCGGAGCGGGAACATGGCGCTGATGAACTGCGCGCAGGCGGCCTGCGCGGCGCTGCGCGACGCCATGCATGCGGACCCGCGGGTGGTCGCGCTGGGCGAGGACCTCGGGCGTGGCGGCGTGTTCGGCCAGTACATGGGGCTGCAGCAGCTGTTCGGCACCGGGCGCGTCATCGACACGCCGATCTCGGAGTCGACCATCATGGGCGCCGCGGTCGGCATGGCGCTCGTGGGAATGCGGCCCGTGGTCGAGATGCGCGTGACCGACTTTGCATTGTGCGCGATGGACGAGCTCGTGAACCAGGCGGCGAAGAACCGCTACATGTTCGGCGGCCAGGGCAGGGTGCCGCTCGTGGCGAGGCTGCCGGGAGGGATCTGGGGCGCGTCGGCGGCGCAGCATTCGCAGTCCCTGGAAGCCTGGTTCGTGCACGTGCCCGGGCTCGTGGTCGTGGCGCCGGCGACGCCGGCGGACAGCTACGCGCTGCTGCGCGCGGCGATCGCCTGCGGAGACCCGGTCGTGTACCAGGAGCACAAGGAACTCTGGGGGCTCGAGGGCGAGGTGCCCGAGGGCCACAGCGTCGAGCTCGGCCGGGCGCGGGTGGAGAGGAGCGGCGGCGATCTCACCCTCGTGGCCTGGTCCAAGGCCCTTCACGCGGCGCGCGAGGCTGCCGACCGGGCCGCGAAGCTCGGCATTTCGGTCGAACTGATCGACCTGCGCACGCTGTGGCCCTGGGACCGCGATGCCGTGCTCGCATCGGCCGCGCGCACCGGCCGGCTGCTGGTCGTGCACGAGGCGGTCCAGGTCGCAGGTTTCGGCGCGGAGGTCGCCGCCACGGTCGCCGAGACATTGGGGATTCCGGTGAAGCGGCTGGGCGGGCCGCGCATTCCCGTGGGCTATTCGAGGCCGCTCGAGGACGAGGCGAGGTTGGGGGCGGAAAAGATCCTGTCCGCAATCGCGGGATTCGTGGGAGAGCACGGCGCGGTTGCTGCCGTGCGGTCAGATCAACATTGAAGGAGATCGAGATGCGCAAGCTGATGGGTTTGACGGTTGCCGCTTTGACGCTGGTCCTGAACGGACCCGCCGTCGCGCAGAACTACCAGTCCGAGTACCGGCTGTCGACGGTCGTGGGTACCGCTTTTCCCTGGGGGAAGGGCGGAGAGATCTGGGCGAACCTGGTGCGCGAGCGCACCAAGGGCCGGATCAACATCAAGATGTATCCGGGCGTGTCGCTCGTCGCGGGCGACCAGACGCGCGAGTTCACCGCGATCCGCCAGGGCGTGATCGATCTCGCCATCGGCTCGACGATCAACTGGTCGCCGCAGATCAAGGAACTGAACCTGTTCTCGCTGCCGTTCCTGATGCCCGACTACGCAGCGATCGATGCGCTCACCCAGGGCGAAGTCGGCAAGCAGATCTTCAAGATCGTCGAGAAGAACGGCGTCGTCCCCCTCGCCTGGGGCGAGAACGGCTACCGCGAGGTGACCAATTCGAAGCGTCCCATCCGCAATCCCGCGGACATGAAAGGGCTGAAGTTCCGCGTCGTCGGTTCGCCCATTTTCAACGACACCTTCACCGCACTCGGCGCCAACCCGACGCAGATGAGCTGGGCTGACGCACAGCCCGCGCTCGCCTCGGGCGCGGTCGACGGCCAGGAGAACCCGCTCACCATCTTCACCGCCGCCAAGCTGCAGAACGTGGGGCAGAAGAACGTGACGCTGTGGGGCTACGTCGCCGATCCGCTGATCTTCGTGGCCAACAAGGAGGTCTGGGATTCCTGGACTCCGGAGGACCGCAAGATCGTCAGGGAGGCCGCGGTCGAGGCCGGACGGCAGGTCGTGCAGATGGCGCGCAAGGGCCTGGTGGCCCCCGACCTGGGCATGGTCAACGAGGTCGAGAAGCTCGGCGTCAACGTCGTGCGGCTTTCGCCCGCCGAGCGCGAAGCCTTCGTCAAGGCGACCCGCAAGGTCTACGACAAGTGGTCCAAGCAGATCGGCCCGGACCTGGTGAAGAAGTCCGAGCAGTCGATCGCCGCGCGCAAGAAATCCTGACCACCCGTTGCGCCGCGCGCCGCCGGCCGTTCCGCGGCGGCGCGCTCGCGTTCCTGCAATGAAGACACAGCCGGATCCCGTTCCTGCCCTGCGCCAGGCGAAGCCGCGCGTTCCCGCGAAGCTGGAGGAATTCGCCGCGGCGGCGGCGATGGCGCTGATCTGCCTGATCACCTTCGCGAACGTCGTGGTGCGCTACTTCACCGACGAATCGTTCGCCTTCACCGAGGAATTCTCGGTGTTCCTCATGGTGGTCCTCGCCTTCGTCGGCGCCTCGGCGGCGTTTGCCAGGAATACGCACATCCGCGTCACCTTTTTCGTCGAGCGGATGCGCCCGCGCGCGGCGTTCGGTGCCGAGATCGCCGTGATGGTCGTGAGCCTGGCCCTGTTCGCGCTGATCGGCGGGTACGGCGTGCGCCTGGTGCTGGACGACCTGCGCTTCGAGACGACCTCGCCGGGCATCGGGGTGCCGCAGTGGATCTACTCGATGTGGCTTCCGGTGCTCTCCGCGGTCATCGCGCTTCGCGTGCTCGGGCGGCTGGTCCGCGTGTGGCGCGGTGAGTCCTGATGCTGCTCACGGGCAGCCTGCTGCTGTTCGTCGGCTTCGCCGCTCTCCTCGTGCTCGGTGCGCCGCTCGCGGTGGCGCTGGGAGCGACCGGCGCGCTGGTGATACTCGTCGAGAAGCTCGGCATCATGTCGGTCCCCACCAATGTCTATGCCGGCATCGCCAAGTACCCGCTGCTCGCGCTGCCCGTGTTCATCCTGGCCGGCATGGTGTTCGAGCGCGCCGGGGTCGCGCTGCGTATCGTTCGCTTCACCTCCGCGCTGGTGGGCAGCCAGCGCGGCGCGCAGGGAATCGTCGCGGTGCTGGTGTGCATGCTGCTCGGGGGGATCTCGGGATCCGGGCCGGCGGACGCGGCGGCGGTGGCCATGGTGATGATCCCCGGCATGGCGCGGCAGGGCTACCCGAAGGCTTTCTCCGCGGGCCTCATCGCCGCCGCCGGATCGACCGCGATCCTGATTCCGCCCTCGATCGCTTTCATCGTCTACAGCGTGCTGCTTCCCCAGGCCTCGGTGCCGGCGCTGTTCGCGGCAGGGGTGATTCCCGGAATGCTCGCGGGGCTTGCGTTGATGGTTCCGGTGCTCTACTTCTCGATCAAGCACGGCTGGGGGGCGGCTGCGGAGGAAGAGCGCCTGTCGGTGTGGAAGAGCTTCCGCGAGGCGATCTGGGGGCTTGCCGCGCCGGTGATCATCCTCGGCGGCCTGCGCTCGGGCTTCTTCACGCCGACCGAAGCCGCGGTGGTGGCGGTCTTCTACGGATTCTTCGTGGGCATCGTCGTCTATCGTTCCCTGGATCTGCGCACGGTCTACCGCGTTCTGGTCGAATCGGCGGAGATCTCGGCCGTCGTGATGATCATCATCGCGCTGGCGAGCGTGTTCGCGCACGCCGGCAACACGCTGGGCGCGTTCGATGCCTTCGCGAAGCTCCTCCTGGGATTCACGACGAACGAAGTCGTGATGCTCGCGATGGTCACGATCATCATCCTCGTCGCGGGCATGCTGCTCGACGGGGTGTCGATCTTCCTCGTGTTCCTGCCGATCCTGATTCCGGTCATGAACGCGTTCAAGTGGGACCCGGTGTGGTTCGGCGTGATCCTGACCATGAACATCGCGATCGGCCAGGTCACCCCGCCGATGGCGGTCAA
>Ga0082335_1007321_pt1 | contig 13415 bp, 16 predicted proteins | sample Subgrocontami58m_FD_72375 | JGI IMG/M metagenome (GOLD analysis project Ga0082335, IMG submission 72375) | Subsurface groundwater microbial communities from S. Glens Falls, New York, USA - GMW37 contaminated, 5.8 m (SPADES assembly) (version 2) ...
GAGGCTTTCCCCCACAAGACATGTGCGATATACAGAACCCCCCCCCCGCCGCTTAGCCCAGCAAAGGGGGACGGGCGGGGGGGCCCGCCTGTCGTGAGGTCGGCAAAGCCGACCGATCGACGGCGGGTAACCAACCCCGACGCTTATCCCAAATGAAAAGCATTCCAGTTTCCTGGGATGCTTTTGGTGGGCGTTGAGGGATTCGAACCCCCGACATCTTCGATGTAAACGAAGCGCTCTAACCAACTGAGCTAAACGCCCCAATGTATTTCAGTCGAGCGTGGAAATCCTAACCACTTTTTCCTCTCCTGGCAAGCCTTTTGTGATAAACTAAAGCCACTATGTCCCCACTCATTCGCATCCCTCTTGGCCTATTGATCATGGTGGTCGGGTTCTTGATGGTCAAAAAAACCGACGTGGTGCTCTCCTGGTTTGGCCGGGTTCCGTTTGCCGAGGACAAGTTCGGCCAGGGCGGGTCGCGATTCTTTTACAAGCTTTTGGGGATCGCCATCACATTCATCGGGATTTTTGTCGCCACGAATGTGATTTCTGGGATCCTCGAGGATCTTGCCGGTTTGCTTACCCACTCATCCACTTGATTGACACCCTCGCTTTTGCTAGGCTCCAACCACTATGTCATCATTTTTTCAGCCAACCTACTGGCTCACCATGCAACCGCCGGAGGTAGGAGGACTCCTGGGAAGCATCGTCTTTGGTCTCTTCGTGATCGTCCTCATCCTTGGCATCATCGGCCGCATCGTGGTCGACCGCAGGGGCGGGGATCGATACAAGCGGGAAATCGGCAGCCGCATCTGTGCGCTGCTCGTCACCATGGGAGTGCTAGGAGTCGTCCTGTTCTTTTTCAGCTTCGAGCGGATTCAGCTCTTCGGTGCCCGCTTCTGGTATCCTACCTGGATCATCGCGACGGCCGTGTGGACGTTCTTCCTCGTTCGCTATGTGAAGCGCGACGTGCCAGCGAAACGTGCTCGAGAGGAAAGCTTGCGAGAGCAGGGGAAATACCTTCCTCGTCAGCATCGACACTAGTATGGATCCAAGGAGGCAGTTCGGAAATGCAGGAGAGGAGCTGGCCGCCGAGTTTTTGCAGTCGAAGGGTCTCGCGATTCTCGAGTCCCAGTACAAAAAAACATTTGGTGAAATCGACCTCATTTGCCAAGACGGCGACGAGGTCGTTTTTGTTGAGGTGAAGTCGAGGCACACGTCGACGTTTGGCTACCCAGAGGATTCGGTCACGCCGCAAAAGATCCGGCACATCTTGCGTGTGGCGCAAGGGTACCTGGACGAAACCAAGCGAACCGAGTCGCCCTGGCGCATTGACGTACTCGCAATCGAGTTCCACCAAGAGCCACCCAAGATTACTCACATCAAGAACATTGACATCCCCGAGGCCTTTTGGTAGCCTGGAGCCATCAGAACCTGTCGATAGACGGGTTCATTTGTTAAATGAAGCCCTATGTCATCTCCCATTGAGCAAGCCATCCGACAGATCTGCGAGGAAAAAGGTCTCGCGTACGAGTCCGTTATCGATGCGATTCAGGCCGCGCTCGCCGCTGCGTACCGCAAAGACTTCGGAGATAAGAACAGCAACATCGAAGTCGAGTTCAACCCGGCGACTGCCCAGTCTGCCGTGTTTGACGTGAAGACGGTCGTGGAGGATATGGACTTGGAGGAGCTCGAGAAACTTGAGGAAGAGCGTAAGGCGCAGGCGGAAGCACTTGCTCAAAGATTCGAAGAGGCACGCAGGAAAGGGGAGGAGATCCCGGCGATCTCAATGGAGGACGACCTTGGTCCACGCTTCAATCCCAAGACCGACATCATGGTGTCCGAAGCCCAGGTGCTCAAGATGGGCGCCAAGGTTGGTGACATTATTCGTACCGAAATGCCCACGCCCGGTGAGTTCGGACGCATGGCGGCCATGACGGCCAAGCAAGTCATCACACAAAAGTTGCGCGAGGCGGAGCGAGAAGTGATCTTTAGCGAGTTCAAGGAGCATGAAGGAACGATCATGAACGGAACCGTGCAGCGCCGCGAAGGCCGCATTGTGCTTGTGGATCTGGGTCGCACCACGGGCGTCATGCGCTCCGAGGATCAGATTCCTTCCGAGCGCTACAATCCAGGCGATCGCATCAAGGTATTCGTCCGCCAGGTCGGTCTCACAACCAAGGGTCCGGAGATTCTTGTTTCGCGCACGAGCGAGGAGATGGTCCGCACCCTGTTTGCGTTTGAGATCCCTGAAGTGTCGGAAGGGTCTGTCGAGATCAAGGGCATCGCCCGCGAGGCCGGGTCGCGCTCCAAGGTGGCGGTCACGACCTCGGAGAATTCCATTGACCCCATCGGTGCTTGTATCGGTCAACGCGGCTCGCGTATCCAGACCATTATCGCGGAGCTTGGTGGGGAGAAGATCGATATCGTGGAATGGAGCGATGACCCAAAAATGTTTATCACCAACGCGCTCTCGCCCGCGAAGATCACGGGCATTGAGCTCAAGGTCGACGAGAAGGGAGCGTTCGTCAAAGTGAAAGAGGATCAGCTCTCGCTCGCGATTGGCAAGGGCGGACAAAACGTCCGCCTCGCCGCGAAGATCACGGGATGGAAGATTAACATCTCGGGCGATGAGGAAAAGGTGGCGGAGGTGGAAAAGGTAGATGAGGTGGAAAAGGTAGTCGTTGAAGAACCAACCGCATAAGTATGGGAGAATTTTTTCACAACGTCCTTTCCGTCCCGATCTTTAACCTCCTCGTTTTCCTCTACAACGTCTTGCCAGGAGCGGACATTGGGTTTGCGATCATCGCGCTCACGGTCATTATCAAGCTCATCCTGTGGCCGTTCATGAGCCAGTCGCTTCGCTCGCAAAAGGCGATGCAGGAACTGCAGCCAAAGATTGAAGAGCTCAAGAGCAAACATGGCGACGACCGCGAGGGCCTTGCCAAGGCCATGATGGAGCTTTACCAGAAGGAGAAGGTGAACCCGCTCGCGTCATGCCTTCCGCTCTTGGTCCAGCTGCCGATTCTGATCGCGCTCTACCAGGTACTCTTGGGAGGATTTGGGGCGGAGCGTCTCATCGAGCTCTACTCGTTTGTGGCGAATCCTGGGCAGATCGGCCATGTGTTCCTTGGCGCGATAGATCTGTCTACCGCGAGTCTCTACCTCGCGGTTCTCGCTGGCTACTTCCAGTTCATGCAAACACGGATGCTCATCACCAAGCGGCCACCCAAGCCGATTGCCGGGAAAAAAGGCGCACTGGACGAGACCATGCTGGCCTCCATGAACAAGTCCATGCTCATGTTCATGCCCGTGATTACCGTCGTGATCGGCGCGACCCTCCCAGCCGGTCTTACCCTGTACTGGGTGACCGTGAATATCGTTTCGATCCTGCAGCAGCAGTTCGTGTTCTCGAAGATACGCAATCCAAAGACAGCAAAATAAGAACGACCTCCTATGGGGGTCGTTTTTCATCCACAGCGACAAACATCGCGGGACTGCTAAGATGCCCCTATATGGGAGCGCATAGTGGCCTTGAAGAATCGGTGCTGCGAACAGTTCTTTGGTTTTCCCAGTTCTCCTTTCCGCTCACGGCCTTTGAGATTTGGAAGTGGCTGCTCAAGCCCGAGCGGCCGTATGGGCTCGCGGAAGTGTATGAGATTCTCGAGCGCAGTCCCTGGCTTTTGGAGAAGCTCGAGTCGCGTAACGGCTTCTATGCGCTCAAGGGATTGGGAGTCCAGATGTTGGTCGAGCTTCGGCAGGAGCGTTTTCTGGATGCCGAGCGCAAATTTGCGCTGCTGCGCCGCGCCGCGAAGTACTTTTCGCTCTTGCCAGGAGTGCGGTCTGTCGCGGCAGGCAATACGCTTGCCTGGTGGTCGACCACCAAGGACAGCGACATCGATCTCTACATCGTGACGCGTCCCGGCCACATTTGGTCTTCTCGGTTCTGGCTCGTGCTTCCGTTTCTCCTCTTGGGTCGTCGACCCAGTCATGCAAGTTCCCTCCCTTATCAAGGGGGGGCCAGGGGGGGTCTGGACCCATTCTGTTTCAGTTTCTTTTCAACGACCGAGCGGCTGAACTTCGAGGAGCTATGCCTGCCGCGCGACTACTACATGGCCTTCTGGGTTCGTTCACTCGTCCCTGTGTTCGACCGCGACGGGAGCTTCTCGACCCTGCAATCAGAGAATCGCTGGGTCACGCGCAGCCTCCCCAATGCCATTCCTCGAGCTCGACATCATCGCCACGAGCCTCGACGACTCCCGAGCTTGCCGATTCAATGGAGACTCACCGAGCCTCTCTTTCGTTCGATTCAGCGCAATCGGCTCCCCGCGCACCTGCGTGAGATCGCCAATTTGGATTCGCGCGTGGTGGTAACCGACGATGTCCTCAAGTTCCACGATAACGATCGTCGGGCGCAATACCGCGACGGGTTCGAGTCACTCCTCGCGCGGCATTTATGATCAAGAAATTCGCCAACCTACTGTTCCTCGCGTCGATTTTTTTCCTACCCTGGCAGACGGCCATGATTTTGAACGTTGCCACGATCTCGGGCGAGCCGTCCCAGTACGGGGTGTTTGCTGTGTACGTAGTCGAGGTCATGATCGCGTTTGCGTTTGTGTTGCGCGGACGACGCCAGGCGGATGCGCGCATCGGCGCGACGTGGCAGGCGCTGTATTGGTTTGTAGCCGTTGCGTTTTTCTCGCTCACGTTTTCCGACGTGGCCTGGGTCGGGTGGTTCCAGATGATCCACGTCGTCGCCTCGGCCATGCTCTACTTCTTATTGACCGACGAGCGCACGGATATGCGACGGGTTTGTGTTGTGTTTCTTCTTGGCCTCATTGTGCCGATTTTGTTGGGGTGGTTTCAGGTGATGGGCGGCTCGAGTCCAGACTCGAATCTTTTGGGAGTGGCAGCCAAGGACGCGATGACACCTGGGGTGGCTGTGGTCGAGTTCGACGAGGATCGACTCCTGCGCGCCTACGGAACTTTCCCGCACCCGAATATTTTTGGCGGTTACGTGGCGTTTGGCATCGTGGCGCTCGCATGGCTGGCGCGGTTTGTACGCGGCAAGCATCAGCTCGCTGGAGCCCTCCTCGCCTCCGGCCTCTTAGGTGCCACGCTCATCGTCACGTTCTCGCGCTCGGCTTGGCTTGGGTTGAGTGTCGCGCTCCTGTTGCTTATAGGACTCATGGTGTGGCAGCGACGACTTCCTCCGCGCCGGGCAATTCCCGTTATGGCACTCGGGCTTGCCTGCATCCTCGCGACTCTCGTCGTATTCCATTCGCAGGTGTTTTCTCGATTCGACACGTCGTCTCGCCTCGAGGCGACCTCGATTGAAGAGCGTGCCAGCCAGTACCAAACCTTCGGCGATGTATTTTGGACGGCGCCGCTCCTTGGCGGGGGACCCAGTGCCTACACGTTCACACTCGAGCGACTCGATCCAGGCCAACCGGTCTGGGCGTACCAGCCGATTCATAACACGTTCCTGCTCATTCTTGCCGAGCTGGGCGTCGTGGGATTGCTCGCGTTTGGATTTTGGGTGTATCGGATGGACGTGATCGGACACACACACGCAAGGAAACCAGGCGGCATGTTCGCGCTCACGATCGGCACGTGCCTACTCATAATCGGCCTGTTCGACCACTACCTCTGGTCGCTGTGGCCCGGCCTCGCCCTGTCCTCCCTGGCCTTGGGGGCGATGGTGAAATGGGGGAGCGATGCGTAGCACCCCTCCTTTTCCTCCGAAGGCGTATCCGCCTTTGGCGGAAAGGGGGGTTGTGGGTGGACGGATTCCCCCCTCCTTTTTTCCGGCCTGAAGGCCGGATCCGCCTTTGGCGGAAAGGGGGGTTGTGGGTGGACGGATTCCCCCCTCCTTTTTAAGGAGGGGTTGGGGGTGTTACGAGTTCCCCCCTCCTTTTTAAGGAGGGGTTGTGGGTGGACGGATTCCCCCCTCCTTTTTAAGGAGGGGTTGGGGGTGGTTAGAGTTTAAGGATCATTGGAGTCGTCAGTCCCCCCGTGTCGTTGAGGTGGTGAGCATCTATGTATTACGAACTCTTCAACAAACCTTCCAAGAAGTCCTTTCGCAAACAGCTTCGCAACGAACCGACACGACCGGAGTGGCTCCTTTGGCAAGAGTTAAAGGGATCCAAGCTTGGGTACAAGTTTCGTCGACAGCAGGGAATAGGGCCGTATGTGGTCGACTTCTATTGCCCCGAGCTCAAGCTTGTTATCGAGCTCGATGGAGACACACACTTCGAGCCAGCCGATATTGCGTACGACAATCGACGAACCACCTACATCATTCAAAACGACATGCAAGTACTTCGTGTGACGAACAACGATGTGCGTGAGTCGCTCGAGGATGTTGTGGAGCTAATCAAACAGCAGTTCCCTCACCACTCGGGGAGTCCTGACGATTCCAACGATTCTAACCACCCCTAGCCCCTCCTTAAAAAGGAGGGGGACAGGACGACTCTAACCACCCCTAGCCCCCCGTCCGACCCGCCAGAACGACTCTGTCGGGCTGGCCGGATGCCGGTCATCCGGGCGGGCTCCTTAAAAAGGAGGGGGATCGGAGGGGGGGCGGACAGTTGGGAAGTCAGGTTTAGAACGTCCCTGTTAGAACGCGTCCCTTGACAGGTATCGCCCCTTTGAGCAAAATAACGGCGTTAGCACTCTTCCGGCAAGACTGCTAGCGTCCTTTTTCTCGATAAAATCTTAATAAGCTAATTCGTATGAAACTCAAACCCGTTAGCGATCACATCATTGTGAAAGCCATTTCAAAGGAGGAAACATCCGCGTCCGGGATCATTATTCCTGACACCATCGATAAGGAACGCTCCGAGCGCGGTGAGGTGATCGCGGTTGGTCCAGGACGTGAACTCGAGACAGGGAAGCGTTCGAGCATGGACGTCGTCGTGGGCAATAAAATTTTATTCAAGAAGTACGCGCCCGACGAGGTGAAGGTCGACAAGCAGGAGTTTCTTATCATCCGCATGGAGGATGTAATGGCAATAATTGAGTAACCACTATGGCAAAACAAATTGCATTCAACGAGGAGGCGCGCTCGGCGATTAAGCGCGGGGTCGACAAACTCGCCAACGCTGTGAAGGTTACATTGGGTCCCAAGGGTCGCAACGTTGTCTTGGATCGTGGATACGGTGCGCCCACCATTACCAAGGACGGCGTGACGGTCGCTAAAGAGATCGAGCTCGAGGACAAGTTTGAAAATCTTGGAGCCGAGCTTGTAAAGGAGGTTGCGAGCAAGACCAACGATGTGGCTGGTGACGGAACCACAACCGCAACCGTGCTCGCCCAGTCGATGATCGCCGAAGGTCTGCGCAACGTTACGGCTGGCACAAACCCACAGGTGTTGCGCCGAGGAATCGAGAAGGGCGTGGAGGCACTCGTGCGCGAGATCAAAGAGAAAATCGCCACGCCGATTAAAGGCGGGGAGATCGAGAAGGTTGCGAGCATCTCTGCCAACGACGCCGAGATCGGAGCCATGATCGCCAAGGCCATGGAGAAGGTCGGCGAGAACGGCGTCATCACGGTGGAAGAGTCACAGTCGTTTGGCGTTGACGTTGAGGTCGTTGAGGGAATGCAATTCGACAAAGGCTACGTCTCCCACTACATGGTGACTAACGCTGATCGCATGGAGGCGGAATACCAGGACGCGCACATCCTCATCACTGATAAGAAGGTGAGCTCGGTGCAAGATATCCTGCCTGTCCTCGAGAAAGTCGCAGCGACCGGAAAGAAAGAGCTCGTCATCATCTGCGATGATGTCGACGGGGAAGCGCTTACCACACTGGTCGTGAACAAGTTGCGTGGAGCGTTCTCGACGTTGGCGATCAAGGCGCCAGGCTTTGGCGACCGTCGTAAGGCCATGTTGCAAGATATCGCCGTGCTCACCGGTGGAAAAGTTGTCTCCGACGAAATCGGCATGAAGCTCGAGACGGTAGAACTGGGTGACCTCGGAAAGGCTCGCAAGGTTGTTTCCAACAAAGACAACACCACGATCGTCGAAGGCCATGGTGATAAGGCGGCGATTGCGGAGCGCGTCGCCCAAATTCGCGCACAGCTTGAGGCAACGGACTCGGACTTTGAGAAAGAGAAGATGCAGGAGCGCATTGCCAAGCTCGCGGGTGGCGTTGCCATCATCCGAGTGGGAGCCGCGACCGAAACAGAAATGAAAGAGAAGAAGCATCGCATTGAGGACGCGGTGTCAGCGACCAAGGCTGCGGTCGAGGAAGGAATCGTGCCTGGAGGGGGTGTGGCGCTCATGCGCGCGGCACGTTGCCTTGATGCCGTTTCTGTAGAAGGCGATGAGCGTGTCGGCATCGACATCTTGCGACGTGCGCTGGAGGAACCACTTCGTCTGATCGCCTCAAATGCGGGCATGGATGGATCGGTGGTGGCGGAGAAAGTGCGAGAGATGACGGGCAGTTATGGATACAACGCGGCGACCAACGAGTATCAAGACCTCGTGGCAGCGGGCATCATCGATCCAGCCAAAGTGACACGCTTCGCGCTGCAAAACGCGGCTTCGATCGCGGCCATGATCCTCACAACCGAAGTAGCGATTACCGACCTGCCGAAGAAGGAGGAACCTGCGGCAGGTGGCATGCCCGGTGGAGGAATGGGGATGTATTAAATAGGACGAGGGGAAACCCTCGTTCTTGCTTTTTTCGGATATTTTGTATACTGTCAGCCATCGCTATTCTGGCGATCAGGTCAAACGAAAGCGATTGAATCCACTCCTAGGAGGTGCCTGTGCACATCGCTTCTCTGTACGAGTATCCGATCAAGGGCGGTCGCGGTATCCGCCGCGACTCGATGACCTTTGATCGTCGTGGGCCTACGCTCGACCGTCGATGGATGGTCGTCGAGTCCTCGGGTGAGAAGATCACCCAGCGGGAGTGCCCGCAGCTCGCGCGTCTGTGCACGCGCGGGTTCGAGCCGTTCGCGTAGGACGGGTGGGAAGGCAGGCTCTTGCGGATCGGTGGTGTGACCGTCCGGGTGCAGAAGCCCTGCTCACGCTGTGTGGTCACCACGACCGACCAGCAGACCGGCGAGCGAATGAAGGACGAGCCGCTCAAGACGCTCGCCAAGTTTCGCAGGTTCGGCAACAAGGTGCGCTTCGGCATGAACGCCGACCATCTCAACGAAGGTGTGATCCGGATTGGCGATACGGTCGAGTTCGTCGACTAATTGCCAACCCGCTATCCTTCGCCGCTTCCGAGAGGACCGCTCTCACGATCCTACATCTCGGGGGCGGTTTTTTAGATCCCGTGGTTCAAGCCGGACGAACAATAGAGACCTCTGCGAAAGTCATTAAGTCGTTGAGTGGTTGAGTGATTGAGTAACTCAACGACTAAACCACTCAACCACTAAACGACTTTTTCAGAACTCTCAATATTGTCCGATCCCACTTCGCTCGACATGGTCGAGCTTCCGCCGTCGCTCGGAGAGCTATGGCGGACAGGTCGAGGGACAGGTCGGACATTATTGTTCGTGACGCGATAGTCACACATGTAACTTTTGCATCGTGTTGGTGAGGTCTGGGTGGCAAAGTCTCAAACGTAGCTTTAGCCAATTCGTCCAATCTGCTACCATAGACAGATCGATATGAACGAACTCCTCAAACACATTCAAGACCTCCGGGTGAAGATCCTCGACACCTGGAGGTTACTTTGACCTCGATACCGTAAAGACGCAGATCGCCGCGTTGGAAGCGCAGATGTCTGCGCCAGATTTTTGGCAACGTGCACAGCACGCGCAGAGGGTGAGCAAGGAGGCGGCCGAGTTGCGGCAAGAGGTGGTCGACTGGGAGGAGCTTGGGAAAGAGGTGGGAGAACTTAGCGAACTCGCCGGACTCGATGACGCGTCGATGGCGGACGACTTACAACACAGACTCGAGGAGGCTCAACGTCGGTTTTCAAAAATGGAATTTGCGACCCTCTTTGCGGGTGCGTACGACAAAGATCCAGCCATCGTCTCCATCCACGCGGGAAGCGGAGGCACCGAGGCACAAGATTGGACGCAGATGCTCACGCGCATGTATATGCGCTATGCCGAAAAAAAAGGCTGGCGTGTGACGGTCTTATGGGAGTCGCGAGCAGAGGATGTTGGTCTTAAAAGCATTACGTTTCGCGTTGAGGGACGCTGGGCGTACGGGTATCTCAAGAGCGAGGCGGGCGTGCACCGTCTGGTGCGCATCAGCCCGTTTGATGCCGAGAAGATGCGCCACACCACCTTCGCGCTCGTGGAAGTTATTCCCGAGCTTGAAGACGTGGCCGAGATCCACCTCGATCCCAAAGACTTGCGCGTCGACACGTTCATGAGCGGCGGCAAGGGGGGACAGAGCGTGAACACGACGTATTCCGCCGTTCGCATCGTGCACCTTCCGACGAACATCTCCGTGTCGTGCCAGAACGAACGCTCGCAGCAGCAGAACAAGGAGACGGCCATGAAGATCCTCAAATCAAAATTGCACCAGCTCGCGCTCAAGCACAAAGAGGAAGAGAAAGCGGAGCTGCGCGGGGAGTACCAGTCGGCCGAGTGGGGGAACCAGATTCGGTCGTACGTCTTGCATCCCTACAAGATGGTGAAGGATCATCGCACCGATTTTGAGACGGCGGACGCGGAAGGGGTGCTGGAAGGGGAGGTGGAACCGTTTATGGAAGCGTATCTGCGGTACGAGCTTGGGGAAGCAAATAACGCAGAAGGATAGTCTATGCCAAAATACAAAACAGCTCTTGTGACAGGCGGAGCCGGGTTCATCGGCTCGCATATCGTGGATGCGCTCATCCGGCGACGGATTAAGGTCTACGTCATTGACGATCTGTCGACGGGTTCGCGCAAGAACCTCAATCCCAACGCGACGTTCTACAAGATGTCGATCGTCGATGAAGCGGCGAGCAAACTAGTGGCGCGGCTCAAGCCCGACGTCGTGTTTCATCTGGCGGCGCAGATCGATGTGCGGACTTCTGTGGCAAATCCGTCGGCGGACGCGCGCGTGAACGTGATGGGCACACTCAATGTGGCGCACGCCGCCGCCAAGGCCGGTGTGAAGAAGTTTATTTTTACCTCAAGCGGTGGGGCGATGTATCCAGACACGTTGCGCCCACCGTACTCGGAGAAGACACCGGAAGAACCGCTCTCGCCCTATGCGATCGCCAAGCGCTCCGCCGAGATGTATTTGGATTTCGAGCATCGCATTCACGGCATGAAGTATGTTGTGCTTCGTTTAGCTAACGCCTACGGTCCTCGCCAGGCTCTGCGCGGGGGATACGCCGGCGTTATTTCCGTCTTCGCCCGCCAGATGCTTGCGGGGCAAAAGGCGGTCGTGAACGGCGACGGCAAGCAGACGCGGGACTATGTGTACGTCTCCGACATCGTGCGCGCGCACATGCTCGCCATGGAGAAGGCCGTGACCGGTACCTTCAATATCGGAACCGGGATTCAAACGAGCGTGAATATTTTGTTCACGAAAATCAAGCGGCTCACAGGATCGAAACAAAAAGAAATCCACGACCTCGCGTGTAAGGGGGAAGTGACACGCTCGGCACTGGATGCTCGCAAGGCCGCGCGGGAACTTGGGTGGAAGCCGGAGGTGTCGCTTGATGAGGGTCTCAAGAAAACGGTTTTGTGGTTCAAGAATATCTAGATCAACAGATTGCGCAGGCGATCGCCGTCCTCAAACAGGGCGGCGTGGTTGTTTTTCCGACCGAGACGGCATATGGACTGGCCGCGGACGCGACGAACTCGGAGGCGGTCGAGCGCGTGCGCACAGTCAAGTCGCGGTCGCAGGAGAAGTCGTTTCCCTTGATCGCGGCGAGCCGCGAAATGGTTGAGCGATACGCAGGGATTCCCAGGGCGCTCGAGCGGCTCGCGCGCGAGCATTGGCCAGGGCCGCTCACGCTTGTACTCCAGGCCATGGGGGAGGGTTTGGCTCCCGGGGTCGTGCGAGACGGGACCGTGGCCATGCGTGTCTCCTCGCACCCGGTGGCGCGAGCGTTATCCGAGGGGCTGGGAGCGCCGATCGTGGCGACGTCGGCGAACCGCGCCGGCGAGGACGCCTGTTATTCCGTAGCGTGCGTGCGCCAACAGCTTGGAGAAGCCCCGAATTTCTACCTCGACGCGGGAGACCTCACGCCCCAACCTGCCTCGACCATCGTCGCGGTTGACGATTATGGACATCCAGAGGTGCTGCGCCAGGGGGCGATAAAGATTTAGCTCGTGTCAGGCAGAGGATAACAAATTTGTCACCAAAACGGACTTTTGCCGTCCCTCCATTTTCTTCAACCAGGTCGGAAGCTAAGCTTCCGACGAGTGTCACTTTCTTCAACCAGGTCGGAAGCTAAGCTTCCGACAAGCGTCCAACGGAATGAAGGGGGTGGCCTGTGTGTGTAAGGTAGAGGATAACAAGTAACCTCGCTATGTTCCCAAAGGCGAAAAAATCATTTGGACAGAATTGGCTCGTAGACGAGACGGTCGTCGCGAAGATCGTCGAGGCCGCGGAGATTGCGCCAGGCGAGACCGTCCTTGAGGTTGGTCCTGGAACAGGCGTGTTGACTCAAGCCCTTGTCGATGCCGGTGCTCGCGTCGTTGCAATCGAAGCCGACCCTGCGCTTATCCCGGTGCTGCGCGAACGGTTCGGCAAGTCGATCGAGCTCATCCATGGCGATATTCTCTCCTTTACCTTCTCGCCCGCCATAGCTTCAGCGACGGCGGGCTCCACCTCCGCCACCTACAAACTCGTTTCCAACATCCCCTACAACATCACGTCCGACGTGCTCCGTCGGTTTCTCACCACCGACCCCAAGCCCTCGCGCATGGTTCTCATGGTTCAGAAGGAAGTCGCAGACCGCATTCTCGCCACGCCCCCCAACATGAGCCTCCTCTCCATCGTGTGCCAGCTCTACGCCCGATGTTCTCGTGTCGCCAACGTCCCGGCCGGCGCATTTCGCCCCGTCCCCAAGGTGGACTCCGCAGTCGTGCGCCTGGACCTCGTGGACAGTGCTGTGCGTTGGGGGATCCATCCGGAAGAGGTGATCGCGCTCGCCAAGCTCGGGTTTTCCTCCCGGCGTAAACAATTGCACGGGAATCTCAAGCCGCGCGTCGATTCACAGTGCATCAAGCACGCGCTCGAGAGCCTGGGACTCCCGCCATCGGCCCGCGCCCAGGAGCTCTCTGTGGAAAACTGGATCCAACTTGCCAGCAAGTTGGATCCATCCCGAGGAGCAAAGCGACGAGGGATCTCGTAGGCTGTGCAAAACACATGGGTGAGCCAACTTGCCAGCAAGTTGGATCCATCCCGAGGAGCAAAGCGACGAGGGATCTCGTAGGCTGTGCAAAACACATGGGTGAGCCAACTTGCCAGCAAGTTGGATCCATCCCGAGGAGCAAAG
>Ga0082335_1007325_pt1 | contig 13408 bp, 10 predicted proteins | sample Subgrocontami58m_FD_72375 | JGI IMG/M metagenome (GOLD analysis project Ga0082335, IMG submission 72375) | Subsurface groundwater microbial communities from S. Glens Falls, New York, USA - GMW37 contaminated, 5.8 m (SPADES assembly) (version 2) ...
CGTGTCGGAATCAAAGCTGCCGGCAAACACGGGGTCGTACAAGCCAATGACCTGCCAGGTACCCTTGCCTAATTCGCCAAGATCGAGCGTTACGGTATTGCCCACTTGAATGTGGCTTTTCTTCGCTGTTTCACGAGTGAGGATCACCACCCGGTTATCTCCCGGAGCAAGCCAGCGGCCGGCAACGATCATTGGACTGAAGAAGTCGCTGTTCACGGGAATTCCTTCAACGGTCGTGCCGACGCCGGCTTCTTTAACCTTTTGCCCTGAGGTATACAGACTCGCTGCCTGGAAGAAACGGAGTTCGGCTCGGTCCACGCCTTCGACTTGAGAGACGGCAGACATCACACGATCCGATCGTTGGTTCTCTCTGAATAGGATCATCGTGTCGAAGTGGCGGCGCGCAAAAATGTTATCTAAGGTCAACGAGAGGGAAGAGGTCAGGCTCATCACCATCAAGAAAGCAGCCCCGGCAGTGATCAGCACGAACTGCGTCAGGATCAGACGCTCTTTGCGGCGGAACATGTTGCCGAGGGCAGTGGCGTAGTGCGCGGGCAGCCAGCGCTCGCCAAAGCCTTCGATCACGCGGTCGAGCCGGTTCAAACCAAACTTGCCTCGCCCCAAGCCATAACTGGCGATAGCTTGCCGCACGGTAATGGCTGCACCCTGCAATGTCGGCACCAGCCCGGCGATTAATGACACCAGCATGGCTGAGACCACTTGAAGGACCACCGCCAGAGTCGAGATCGCAAACTGGTCATAATCAATATTGAAAATGTTCAAGAATGTTTGCGTCATGCTGTAAGCGGCGAGAGCACCTAATGGGATGGCGATGATCAAAGCCAAAAATCCATAGACCAAAGCGCTGGTCAGATAGACCATGATGATTGTTGGGGTTCTGCCGCCAATGGCTTTGAGGATGCCAATCTGATTGGTCTGTTGGGCAATGAGATTGGACAAGGTGTTGTAGACCAGCACCGCACTGATCGCTACCGCAACAAGTGCCAACACTTGCAAGACCATGTTGATGCCGTCGAAGAAAACGCGCCCCCAATGCTTGTTTGGATCTTGATAACCAAAACCTCCGACGCGAACGTTTTGCTTCGCCAGTTGATCCTTGATTGCGGTCGCCACCTCTTGAGCATGATCAGAACTGTAGGGTGTGACGCGCACATGCAGACTGCCGAACTTGCCATCGGGAATGTCCAGACGTTCCAAGCCTTGACTGTCCATGAAAAAGAAAGCCTGATCGGCGAACTGTGGTGGCGGGACAAAAGGGTGACGGAGCAAGCCGGTAATGGGCAAAGTCCGTTCCCGATCCCCGATCTTGATCGTCACCGTATCGCCAATGCCGACGTTGAGGAACTGAGCCGCCATGCGTTCGATACTGATGCCATTTTTCTCGGGCCAGCGTCCGCCCCTCAACTGGATGAGCTGATAGGTTTGATGCTCAAAGTCAGCCCGCATCTCGACGACACCCTGCCGCCATTTATCTTGAGAGGGAATTTTGTAAAGGATGCTGACGGAGTTGTACGGCTCCACACCTTCCACGCCGGGAATTTGTTTGAGGTTAAGCGCCGTATCGCGGTCAATGGGGGTGATTAAACCTACGTTGATGTGCGGCGGAACTATTGCCTGATGCGACTTATCGAGATTGGCGATCAGCAAATCGACCATGCCGAACATCATGCCTACCGCAAATACGCCAGCCGCAATGCTCAGCACGGCTAACAGCGTGCGTGTTTTGTTGTGCCACAGATCGAACCAGACTTTGTACCAGATGACTCCCATAGCCTATATCGCGAGACAAGTTATTGGCTTGTCTTGCCCTCATCGCGTGTAATTTTGCCGTCTCGGATCTCGATGTTACGCGGCACTCGTTTCGCCAGCTCCTTGTCGTGGGTGACGATGAGCATGGTCTTGCCTTGGCTGACGACATTGTCGAATAGATCAAAAACATCTTGGGCAGTGCGTGAATCGAGATTGCCGGTCGGCTCATCCGCCACGATCAAGGGCGGATCGTTGGCAAGCGCCCGCGCAATCGCCGCTCGTTGTTGCTGTCCGCCGGAGACCATGTTCGGCAATTTGTGCGCTTGATCTGCCAAGCCGACGATCTCCAATAAATGTGCTGCCCGTTCACGCCTTTCGCGACGTGGATAATTGCCTACCAAATCCATCGGCAGGATCACGTTTTGTAGGAGGCTGAGGGCTGGCAGCATCTGAAAGAATTGAAAGACGATGCCGACGTTTTCACCGCGCCAACGTGCCAACTCGTCCTCACTGAGCTTCTCCACTTGTTTCCCGGCGACCACGATCTCGCCACCTGTTGGACGATCAATGCCGGTGATCATATTCAACAGCGTAGATTTGCCATTGCCGGAGGGACCGACAATCGAAACAAACTCACCCGTCCCCACCTTAAACGAAATGCCACGGAGAATAGCTAGCTCGCTTCCTCCGACGATGAAGCTCTTGCAAACATCCTTGATGTCAACGATAGAGTGCTGTCCGTTTCCGTTGTTGGTATCTTTGTACATAGCCTCAATCCTTTTTGTATCCTCTTGCGTCTCTGCCATATCTTTTGCGGGCGGAGTTGTGGGTTTCTGTGTTCGTATTTTATACATTCTAGTGCGTCAGCCTTGTCATTTCTACTCGCTAAGTGGCAGGTTTATTAAGCAAAAGAGCCTATCTAATTAGATAGGCTCTTTCTGGCGTGGAGAGTCTTATTTCAATCTTCGCGCCCTCAGGCTCATCGCCGTGTAGATCACGCTCCAGCCAATCCCAAGCGTTGCACCCGCAATCAAGCCGTAGGCAAGCTCAGGAAAACTGTTGCGAATTCCGGGCAAGATTGGAGATGCAATCACCTGGGGCACGCCGAACAACCAGATTAGGGCGACGCCACCATACAACACCACCACCAAGAGAATGTGACCGACACCCTTGTTTCGCCAGTACCGCCAACTGTATGCAATGCCAATGATCTGCAACAACGGTGTCAGCAGAACAGCCCAATAGAGGAAGCGTGAAAAGAAGGGCAGAGAGACAGGAGTTGAAGGTTTGCCATTTAGCATGTTCAATATTCCTATGGTTACTTCATCAACTTGATTTAGCTGCTCAAAACCGCTGGCGTTGGCAAGCAGGATGACTCCCAAGCCGCGCTCAGGCAACAAGATGATTATGGAATGGTAGCGACCAACATCCCCGTTGTGCCAGACTGCCGGTGTTCCATCCCATTTACCTACACTCCAACCCATTGCGTAATGATCATCTCCCCCCGCGGGAATTGCAGGAGCATGCAGTTCGGCAATCCCCTTCGGAGAGAGAATGGATGTATTGCCATAGCGTCCATCATTCAGATGAGCAAGCACGTAGTTGGTCAAGTCCTCAACACTGGCGATCAACCCTCCGGAGGGCATGGCAAACGGCGGCTCGGACCTCTCAACGAAGGCGCGACCCACCATGTAATAGTGCCCTTCAGCCAAGCTGTCAGCCAACGCAGGCGCGCGCGAGGCATAGGAATGACGCATATCGAGCGGTTTGAAAATGTGCTGGGTCACATAATCGGCGTAAGACTGCCCACTGACCTTCTCCACGATCAACCCTGCCATGATGTAGTTGAGGTTGCTGTATTGAAAAGTTGTCCCAACCGGCTGAGTGAGTTGGATTGTATTAATGAGTCCGCGCACCATCTCTTCCAACCCTTGTTGTCTGGGCCAATCGCGTTCGCCATCGATCCTACTGATACCCGTAGTGTGGTTAAGCAAATTGCGCACTGTGATTTTTGCGGAAGCCACTTTGTCAGCGAGTTCGAACCACGGTAGATATTTTTGGACTGGCGCGTCCAGGTCGATCTTGCCTGCTTCGACCAGTTGCATCACTGCCAGCGCGGTAAACGACTTGGTAACCGAGGCGAGGTAAAAGGGAGTTTGTGGCGTGACCGCTCGCCCGAACGAATCGGCAACGCCAAAGCCCTGCAGATGGACGATCTGATCGCCCTGAACAATGCCCAGCGCCATCCCAGGAATGCCCAGGTCTTTCAGTTGAGTCGTGACGTAGGTATCAATCGCGGCGAAATCCGTCTTCCCCTGTAGCTTTGGGCTGGCGTTCACATTTCCAATCGTCAGCGCGAGGATCAGGGGCAGGCAAGTCAGTGTAACAAAAATTCGATTCCATTTGAGTGTGTTCATGTCTGTCTCCTTATTTAGATGTGGCAGTCACTTTTGCCAAGCGTGTGACTGTGAAGTCCTATTTCGATCTCCGTGCCCTCAGGTACATTACCGTGTAGATCACGCTCCATCCAATTCCAAGTGTTGCGACGACAATCAAGCCGTAGCCAACGTCAGGGAAAAACACCAGCAACGAAGGGAGCGGGAATGGAATGAGTTGGGACAATCCAAGCAGGCCGAAGACGACTGCCAAGTTCAGAATCACCGTCAGAAGTACACCCCAACCTTTGGTTCCTTGACGCTTTCGCCAGACGAAACTAATCCCGATGATTTGCAACAACGGTGTCAGCAGAATTGACCAATAGAGAATACGTGATGAGAAAGGTAGAGCAACAGGGGTTGGAGTTTTGCCATTCAGCAGGAAGAATACCCCTACGGCTATTCCATCAACTTGATCTTTCTGCTCAAAGCCGCTGGCATTGGCGAGCAGGACGAATCCCGAGTCGCGATCAGGCATCAACATGACTACAGAGTGCATGTGACCATCATCCCCGGAGTGGTAGGCAACCGATATTCCTTCCACTGCATAAACACCCCAGCCCATGGCGTAATGCCTATCGCCTATCGCAATTGCTGGCGCGTGCAGTTCGGCAATCCCTTGCGGAGAGAGAATGGAGGTGTCGCCATAGTGTCCGCCGTTCAGATGGGCAATCGCATAGTGTGACAAATCCTCCACACTGGCGATCAGGAGCCCCGCAGGAAGGTTTGTGGGTGGCATGGCCCCCTGAAGCCCAAAGACACGGCCAAACATGTAATAGTGTCTTGCAGCTAATCCGTCAGCCAGCGCCGGCGCGCGGGCGGTGAAAGAATGGCGCATATCGAGCGGTTTGAAAATATGCTGGGTCACATAATCGGCATAGGACTGCCCGCTGACCTTTTCCACGATCAACCCGGCAATGCTGTAGTTGACGTTGCTGTATTGAAAGGTGCTCCCAACGGGCTGGCTGAGTGGCAAGTTGCCAAGTCCGCGCACATACTCCTCCAACCCTTGCTGGCTGGTCCAAACGCGATTGCCATCCTTCTCGGAGATACCCGTGGTGTGGTTGAGCAGATTGCGCACTGTGATCTTGGCAGAAGCCGATTTGTCAGCCAGTTCGAACCACGGCAGGTATTTTTGGACAGGCGCGTCCAGGTCTATTTTGCCCGCTTCGACCAGTTGCATCACCGCCAGCGCGGTAAATGACTTGGTGACCGAGCCGATATAAAAGGGGGTTTGCGGCGTCACGGCTCTCCCCGAAGAATCTGCAACGCCAAAGCCTTGCAGATGGACGATCTGACCGTCCTGAACAATGCCAAGCGCCATTCCGGGAATTCCCAAGTCTTTCAATTGAGTCGCAATGTAAGTGTCAATTGCGGCGAAGTCTGTCTTCGTCTGTTGCGTTTGGCTGGCGTTGATATCGCTAATAGCCAGCGCGAACATCAGGGTCAGGCAAATTAGCGTGGAGAAAATTCGATAACCTTTGAGTGTGTTCATGTGAGTCTCCTTGCGATTCATTGTGCTGGATCAATTCCTAAAGTGAACTGCAGCAAATGTCTTGAATTACATACTAGCTCACCAGCCCTCTCATATCTACTCGCTAAGTGGCAGGTTTATTAAGCAAAAGAGCCTATCTGATTCGATAGGCTCTTTTGGATAGAGACGCAAGGTTGGTCGGCCCTGAAATGCCGATCCAGAAAATCAAGTGATGTACCAAACCGGCTCCCCGTTCATGATCTTTGCAATCAAGCCGGGGAAAGTCTCGATGTTCAATGGCTTGGCAATCGCGCCGTCAAAACCGCCGCTCTTCAGGAGCGATACTTCTTCATTGGTTACGCTGGCGGTGAGGGCAACCACCTTGCTGCATTTGAACTGCGGGTCTTTTCGTAACATAGACAACAATTCAACTCCGTCATAAGGTTTCATCTGAATGTCTAACAGAAAGACATCCGGCATCACACCGAGTCCCTTAACCCGCTGTACAAAATCAGCGCTGCTTTGCAGAACGTGCAGAGTCGGCAGTCCCATGACTCTTTCGACCACCATTTTCATTACGAGGATGCTGTTTTCATCGTCTTCCACATAAACAAGAATGGTTTTTTTAGAATTCTGAGAATTCATGGTGCAATCTCCTTTATTGTGTCATTGACGGGCGGTAGGGCAGGGCAAAAAAGAATGTCGTCCCTTCGCCCATTTTGCTCTCCACCCACAATTCGCCGCCGTGCGCCTGGACCAGACTGCGCGAGATAGGAAGTCCCAACCCAGTGCCTTGCGTGTGTTTAATGTCGTTGGTCGCCTGAACAAAAGGCTCGAAGATGCGAGCCTGCATTGCCTGGGGGATGCCGGGTCCGGTATCCATCACGGCAAAGATAAATTCTTCCCCCTTGTTTTTCGCGCTGAGGGTAATGCTGCCCTGCTCGGTGAATTTGATAGCGTTGGAAAGCAGGTTCAACAGCACTTGCCGGATGCGGCGGCGGTCACAGGCGGTCAACGGCAGGTCGTGATCAATGTCCTGAATGAGTTGTATAGGCTGCTCCAGTTCGGCATTCTGTTTTTGCAGCAGAGGCGCGGCCATGTCAACCGCCGCTTTGATCTCCTCATTCAAGTTCACATCCTCTTCGATGTACAGGCTCAATTTGCCCGCCTGTATTTTGCTGATATCCAGCACATCGTTGATCAGTTGCAGCAGGTGTCTGGAACTGCTCAGGGAAGTATTCAACATCGTCACCTGTTCATCGGTCACCGGCCCGGCAACCCCCATGGTGATCAGTTGGGTGAAATTGATGATGGCGTTGAGCGGCGTGCGCAATTCGTGGCTCATGCTGGCCAGGAACTGGCTCTTCATCAGGTCGGCGCGCTCCAATTCCTGCGCCACGTGTTCCTGCTGGCGGTATAACTGCGCATTCCGCACCGCAATGGCGATCTGTTCGGCCAGCGTGGAGAAGATTTGCGAGTCGCCCGCCTGAAAGCGCCCCACCGTCTCGGATTGCAGGTCAAGCACGCCCACCAGTTCATCGCCGACCAACATGGGGAAGGCCGCTTCCGCCCGCGCCTCCGGCAGGTGTGGATTGAAGAAGTGAATATCAGACTTCGTAATATCATTGATGATCTCGGCCTTGCGTTCACGCGCCACCTGCGCCACCAGGCTCGGGCGTGCGCTGATGGGGAAAGATTTTGCCTCCGACTTGATCAGCGCGCCTTCCTTGCCCGTGCCCACTTCCAGCAATAGTTCTTCTTTCTGCGGGTCGTATAAAAACAAGGAGACGTAGTACAAATTGAATCCCTGCCGCGTTTTCTCCACCAATTCCGGCAGGAGGCTATCCATCTCCAGCACGCGCGTGATCTGGCGCGAGACCTGCGCGGCAATCTCCAGGTCGCGGGTGCGCTCTTTGACTTTGCTTTCCAGGTTGTAGATAAGGTCGCGCAAGCGGGCCGTCATGCGGGCCAGACTGCCGGCCAGTACTGCGATTTCACCTTCAAGATCGGTCTGATCCAGGGTGGCATCCAGGTTTCCAGAGCCGACCTGGTCGGCAAAGTTTGCCAATTGCCGGAGCGGATTGATCACCGCCAGGATGGCTACCCCGCTGACAATGGAGGTGATCAGCAGGATGACGGACAGTTGCAGAAAAATGGATCTTGAAAGGGAATTCAGGTTGTTGATCACAGCCTGATTATCTTTGACAATGACCATCGCTGAATTCTGACCTGGGATCGCGGCATAACCGATGATCTGACCGGCGGCGCCGTTATCAAGGCTCCCGCTTTCAGCGGAGAAAAAAGATTGCAGGATATCAGGCGCAAAGTCATTTCTAGCCGAAGCGCCGATCTTCTGGCGGTCGGTATGGGTTTGGTACGTGCCATCCGTTCGGAGGATGAAGGCGATCTCTTCTGTGCCTTGATAAATCTGAGTGTGCTCCTCGAAAGCATCTGGATGATAGGCACTCTCGGCGGCGTGCAGACGCGCTTCTCTGACAACCGCTCGCAACTCGACATCCAGCACCGTCTGGTTTACCTGCCGCTGCACGAAGATGACCACAGCGCCGAGCGGGATGAGCGCCAACAGCAGGAACCAGGCGAGCATTCTCCAAATGATTGAACTTTTCACTTGCATAGAGCGCCTGCTTTCCTATTCATTTTGAATTTTGCCGCTTCGCTCTGGTGCATGTTCTAGCTCAACCCACTGTGGGCGGCGGAGGCGCTGGGGGAGAGCCAGCAGGATGAGAGAGGTTATAACCGTAGTGGTTATGAATTCTGGAATAGCGTCTCTTGTATAACCCATAAAGGTAGCTCCCAAGCCTGGAACGGCGATATTAAACAGAGGCACTTGTATTAACCATAATAACGTGTAGAAAATGCACAAGGTCAGTACCCAACCACCCAGTAAGAGCGGCATCTTGGCACGCTTATAGATTAATCTGTAACCGAACGCAGTCGCCAACATTGCCACAACATGAGCCACATAGTCGCCCATGATGAAATGAAGATCCTGTGGCGCAGGATAAACGTCTTTGATAAGGTAAAAATAAGCGCCGATATCCGTTCCAAGTTCTGTAATGAGCAAGCCAATGGGCCCAAACAACGCAGCTGAGATGGTATTAAGTATTTCCCAGGGGCCGAGGATCAAATCATCAGAGATTGCAATAGTGAAATTTACTGCAGAAACCAGAAAAGACAAGGTTCCAAAGATAAGACCGCAAACGATGGGTATCCATATCACCTTTTTCATGGTTGCATCTCCTTTGCCTATGCTTTGTCTTCGGCAGGTGGAGTGGCGGGCTGCGCTTCGATCCATAGCGGCCTGCGGTAGCGCACCGGCAGGGCAATCCAGACGAGAGAGCTTATGATAACGGCCACCAAAACTTCCATTAGAGAAGATTGAACCCACACAAATAACGGAAGCATATCCGGAATGACAAGGTTGTACAGGAATGATTGCAGAGGCAGTAGCAGGGCATAGTAGAGAATTACAATCAGGATCCAACCAGCGGAAAAGGTAATGGCTTTCTTTGCGCGTTGATGCAAAAACCTGTAACAATAGACAACAGCCAACGTTGCAAGTATGTGAGCGATAAAGTCGGCCATTGATACGAAAGTCACCAGCGGCGCCTGTTCTGGTGGTAATTGGCCTTTCAAGAGGAAGAAGTGCACAGCCAATTCCTGAAAAAAGCTTGTGACAAATAACCCCAAGGGTCCGCCCAGGGCGGCTGATATTGTTACGAAGACTTCTTGTGGGCCTACGAAGGTTTCCTCTAAAGTAGGAAGTACAAAGTGAACTGCTATACTAACAAAATCCAGTAATCCAAGCATGGTCCCTAGAGCAAGGGGTCTCCAGATCGTCTTTTTCATATCAACGCCTTTATCGCATTCTAGCGCGCCAACCCTCTCACATCTACTCGCTAAAGGGCAGGTTTATTAGGTAAAAGAACCTATCTAATTAGATAGGTTCTTTTGACAATAATCAGTAGATCACGAAAAAGAAATTTGATGATAACAGCGAAGGGTGTCAAGGACTCCCCACTGTTGTTCAATCGCCCGACTGATAACTAACGCCAGTCGACGTAAGGTGAGAAACTGAGTAACGAGTTGCTTGGAAACACCGGGTGCTACCACACCCAACTGAAAACGAAGTTGCACATAAAGATTGACGAGAATGAAAGCCAAGCCGACTAAGAGCAAACGCAAAGCGGGTTGACGAGAGGTGGTGCGTGCCCGCACTTGATTCATTTGGCGATAACTGGTTTCAATGCCAAAGCGGCGACGATACCAATTGTATACGTCCATCAGGGTCACCGTGGTGGGCAGACGGTGGAGGGCATAGATGAACCAATGAACGCGCCGCTTGCCCTTCTTGTCTCTGAAATGACGGCGCAATGCGCCGACGCGAATCGTATGTGAACCGTGTTTGGCGCTAGACATGGTGTAGGTCTGAAAGCGGCTGTGCCCGACGAACAGTTCACGAATCCCACCAGACTTTCCGCGGACAGGCACAGGAATAATGTAAGCGAGTTGACGCCGCTCGAGCATTTGCAGGACGGGGATGTTACAAAACCCAGCATCACAATAGAGGCGCCGTACCTTGATTTTCAGGCGTTTCACGCGATCCAGTAAGCGTCGCGCCACTGTGACCATGGTCTCGCCTAATTGAACGAAGGTCAAGGCGAGCACATAACGTCGTTTATCGTGGACAATGGACACAGTCGCATAGCCATGAAAGTGCGTCGTACCCGACTTGGCTTCACCACGCATGATTTCTTTCTCGTCGCTGTGTGGTTGTCCATGATAGGGGATCAACGTGAGGTCCAGCGCGATTTGAAACGGGCGCGTTTTCTTGAACAACGATGGATGCAGTTGTTTTCGTAAGATGGTATTCAGTTGCCGTTGGAGTTCCTGCGGCGAGGGTAAAGCCGCCAGCAAGACTTCACGCAAACGATTGCCCGATGGGGCTTGGGGCAAATCGGCGCAAGCACTCTCAATGGTCTGGCGTTGAGTAGCCGCATAGGTCAACACAAACCAAACATCTTCGGCTGTGAGACGAGTATTTTGTAAGTCGAGCGGTAAATAGCGCTGCATGAGCGTCACACAGATATTTGTCAGTTGCGTTGAAACGATTTTTTGATTAGGCTTGAAGATAGTCTTGGGCATGGTGGATTGTCTCTTTGGTCAGAAACAATTTTGCCATGCTCAAGGCGTTTCGTGATCTACTGATAATGTAAAAAAGAGGATCTGCTCCGGTTTCATACCAGATTATTCTTCGCCGCCACTACCAACGCCTCTGAGCGCGTACGCACGCCCAGTTTTTTACAAATATTCTCCACGTGAAATTTGGCGGTGGCTGGGCTGACAACCAGTCTGCCCGCCATTTCCGGCATATTCAGACCCTCTGCCATCAAAACCAACACCTGTAGTTCGCGGTCGGTCAGATGAAAATTCACGACGGGCTGGGGCGGCGACACTAGATGGGCACCGACTTCGCTCGAAAAGACCATCTTGCCCTGAAACGTGGCGCGGATGGTACCTGTTAAATCCTGTGCCAACGAACTCTTGGTGAGATAGCCCACGGCGCCATTTCGAAGCATGGCATACACGCTCTCGTGGTCGTGAAAACTTGATAACACCAAAATCTTTATGACTGGAAGACATTCGTGCAATACTTTCGTGGCTTCAATCCCGCCCATTATAGGCATGACAACATCCATGAGCACAACGTCAGGCTGGTACTGCTCGCACAGAGCGATACCCTCTTGCCCATTCGCGCCCTGTCCCACCAGTTTGATATCTGATGTCGCGCCCAGGATCGCGTGAACGATCCTATGCATTTGGCTGTGATCGTCAACGAGAACTACGCGGATGGGATTTTCGTCGGTCATCTGTTGTGGCATAAGGGAGTTCCAACCTCTCACCTTGAATCTACAACAAACCAATCTCGCGCGCAACAATTACCGCTTGCGCGCGATTGCGTACATCTAACTTCCGATAGATGTTGGAGGAGTGCGCTTTTACCGTACCCAGGCTGATGATAAGTCGTTCGGTGATTTCATGGTTGGAGAGTCCCTCGGCAAACAACCTCAGGATTTCCAATTCTCGCCCGCTGAAGAATACGCGCATATGATTTTGCGGAATGGACAGCAAGCGATTCGCTCTGCTAAGGAAACGATTCTGGAAGTGATTGGGCGCTCGCTCTCGATGATGCGCTCCGACTAGAAACTTTGTACGGTTATTCAAGTGTCGGTGATTTCAAAGAGACTAAAGAACGGCTTGCCAATTTTTATACGAAAGGCACAAGTTAGACGCCGATTGAAATTGTTGCGGCTGTGGACGACCATTTGTAACTTCTCGTGCCTTGCATACCGTCGTATTCGTACGTAGAGGAGATACTCTTCGAAGAGATATATTGCCAAACAACAACAGCCGATTTTTTTGGATCAATTGCCTTGCCAAAGTGAAACACGACTCCCGATTATTCTACTCTCGGGAGGTGATGTTAGGCGCAGAGTCCATTCGGCTTGATAGGGAACACCGGTTGATTGTTAGGGTTAGCGATGTTAATAGATACGATGGTGGAAAGGACGTTATTAAAAGACCTCGCGGAGTATTAATCTCCGCGAGGTCTGTTTGGTCATTTATTGTGATACCAGTTCTGGCTGTCCAGCACAACACCGAGTAGACCTGCAGATTTTAAAAACTGCGAGGTCTACTCAATCTATGGAAGCGCCAGTTTGATTTTCAGATTCGCGCCTACTGCTTCCGCGTAGCGGCGAATCGTCGAGAGGCGCACATCGTCAGCGTGATTCTCAATGCGCGAGATTGCCGACTTCTTGGTTCGCAAACGGACAGCAACTTCTTCTTGTGTCATACCCGAAGCTTCGCGCGCTTGACGAAGCATAAAGCCAATTTTAAAAGTCGCATAGCCTGTTTCAAAACCATCGGCAAAACCCTTGTTGCGCTTCGTGCGTTTTTGGATATATCGTTTAACGTCGCTCATTTTTCTTCCTTCTTCCTTGAAAGATGCTCATGTTTACGTTTGGTTGCTGTTTGAATTTCTGGCGGTGGGGTCTTTTGAGCCTTTTTTGCAAATTCGTGCGTCAAGATCAAGAGATTCTTTTCAGATGCATCAAAAAAGCCTAGCAACCTAAAGATGTTGTGGCCTAACTGAACACGCACTGCCCAAATATACTCGGTGTTCACTAGCTTCTTGAAATATTGACTTTGAGCGTTTGGCAAGCGGCAGAGAGGCGCATGTGGTATTATAGGCGATAAGAACCATTATCGCGTGTTGAAAGATAGTTGCCCCTGCCGCCTAAAAGAGTTCCCCAGACACCATGCCCAAACAATCACTTCGCGCCGCCGCCGAAAGTTTCCTGACGAAAATTGAACGCAAGTCCAAAGGCGCTAATACGCGACATACTCATCGCTCCTATCGAAAAGCGCTCCAAGATTTTTTTGCGGTCGTCGAACACCGAGCGAAAATTCATGTTGCCAAGACGCCGGCGGCTCAAGTTGAACCTGATTGGATCGTCTGGTACATCGAATCACTTCAGGACAAAGGGGTGTCCCCAGCGACTGAACAAGTACGTCTGGCTGCTGTTCGCGGCTTTTATAAACACCTCAGCCTGATCGTCTCTGACATCAACCTCACACGATTAGACGCTCTCGTGGGTGACTATAAACGCCCCCTCCCCCACAATGAAGTCTTGACGACAGATGA
>Ga0082335_1007328_pt1 | contig 13406 bp, 9 predicted proteins | sample Subgrocontami58m_FD_72375 | JGI IMG/M metagenome (GOLD analysis project Ga0082335, IMG submission 72375) | Subsurface groundwater microbial communities from S. Glens Falls, New York, USA - GMW37 contaminated, 5.8 m (SPADES assembly) (version 2) ...
GGACATGTCCGAAATCGGTCGGTTTCGGACTAAATAATGTGGTAAAAACGGCGTGATTGTAGGCGGTATGCGTGTTGCAGGCCACTACTATCCACTTACGTACGAATCCTTACGCCTAGCCTACTACTGTGGGGGCTTTTTAACTCGATTAGTCTGGGCTTTTTCATCTACGAAAAAACAACAATGGCTTGAGGTTAGTTATCCACAAAATCTGTGGATAACCTTGTCACTAATTTGGCACCTTACACGCTAACTGTTCGTAAATTCTGGAGTTTAGTTAAATTGACTACAAATTGATCAGTATATTTATTGCAAAATACTTGCATCGCCAATAAGAAGTGTTAGCGCACTATTCCGCAAATCGTCCGTTCCGGCTTAAAAGCATACGTCCCTGTACGCTTTTAAACTCTCCACTCCCGAATTGCTCTCTCCGGTAGTGGCCGTAAGTTCCGAGAGTAGCGTCCATGCAATTCGGTACAGGCATCCCTGCCAGTACCGATCGGCCTCCTGAGCATTAATCCTGCATCGCCTCAACCCAAGTTCTCAAGCGGTGACCATTTAGACATCAGCGCGTTAAACCGCAAATCGTCCGCGTCAGCGCAATACCCTGTATTGCACAAGCCGCTACCGAATTGCTCGCATCGTTCACCTTTAGCACCTACAAGCCATCCGTGGCAACTCGCAACAGCCGTCCCTGACAGTTGCGCCCAACCTCCGTAGCGATAAACAAACATTGGTGTATTCAGGCTTTGCTATCCCTGCGCGTCCTGCTTTCCTGGTTCAGACTCCTATCCTCAAACGGTGTGCCTGCGGCACGATTGCTTTGATCGCACGGCTTTTGGTCTACCCATTTTTGCAACGAAGAAATTCTAAAGATTGCGCACAGTATCAAACATGAAACGATTGAAAAAATCCTGGCGATGGATGAAATCGAACTAGCTCTAGCCGTGTTATCGGGCAAGATAAAACTGCCGTGATAACGTCAAATGCTCCACCGCGCTACTCGACCAGCTATAAATCTAAGACCTGCTGCATATTCCATTGAAAACCATCATTGATGTCGATTATGATTCATAACCCGTCGCTTGAAAGTGACTCAAAAGCAGCCACTTGCAATGAGTAACTTTTTGTTTTCTGATCGTCAGCACCCGACCCATTTTTGACGGTCGCGTTTCTCCAAATCGGCCAGTCAGGCAAATCCAGATTCCACGAGTTGGTAGACTACAAAGCAGCCGTTGTCGACCTCAACTAATCGGCCATAAGCAGACTGATGTTTCGCTAGCTCAAAGTCTGCTGTGTGCCATAGAGCTGACAATAATTGGGCGCTTACTACAATTAACTAAACAAAGTTGGTATCAAACAGGCCTAATTTGTGACTGTAATTTACCTGAGGGAACCGGGCCGCAAACAAAAAGAGCCGGACATTGTGGGCAAGAGAAAGAGGAACGCCGAGCAGGAAAAAGACCATTTCGAATTGCATTGAGATGTTCACTAATAGTCGTATGACGATTACCAATTTTCTTTGCGGTCAATCTAATAGTCTCTGACTGCTGGTCAGCCAGATAGACCAGTTCAGCGGTAGCGGTCGGAAATGTTTTGGAAGCGGCAATCAATAAAGCGGCTGCGCCAATGGAGTCACCACCATCAGAACGACTATGCCCAGTCATAATTCGACGTACTCGCACGCTACCATCAGCGGCTAAAAGAACGTCATCGGGAGTAACAATCAGCTCCTCCGAGCCGAATCCAACTTTAAGTGCTGTTGGTTTTTGAGGCGTAAATCCGTTACGAGAAACAGCAAAATATTGAATCATCGCTACCGCGAATTCTCGGTAATTTTCAAAATAGCCATGTTCACCCAGACCTTCGCTCCGTAGCGCTGTCTCTACCTCGGCTTCAAGTTCATCACCACTCAATGTTATTTCTTCAGTAATTATACGTTTCATCAAGGTGCGCACTCCATCGTGCATCTGAAGAAATGGAGTTGCAGTCCTTCGACCACCGGTTTGCAAAATATGCGTATAAAGAAACCGACGGGGGCACCGTTCAAATAGTTCGATTTGATGTTCGCTCAGCTGGAGTGGCTCAGTTAAATCCAGAGCAATTGGCGCATCACCAAACGTTGAGGGTAAAGTTCGCGTAGGGATTATATTGAGTTTAATCAAATTCGTTCCAAGACGCGAAATAAAGCTTTCCGACAAGCGGCGGTTCCGATTAGCCGCGTCCTTAGTGCATGCGTAAAGCACCAATCTATCTCTTGCTCTTGATAGGGCCACATAGAACAAGCACTCTTGTTCTTCTGCTCGGTTTTGATCATAAAAGTCTGCTACTGTACCGTTAGCACCTTGGATCATGCCATTTGGCGGAAGGCACAGAGGGGAACGGCGGCGGCCTGGAATTGTGTCTTCGTTTAAACCTGGGATATGGATAGCTTGAAACTCTAGCCCCTTTGCTCCATGAATTGTCATTAAGCGTACAGCATTGATGCTCGAAGCAGCGGTTGGCAAATGGCGAAGGTCTTTGTCATCACTAAGTCGAAGCAGTCTGCGGATTCGCTCAAGCAAGCGGGAAATAGGCAAACCATTTCCGGCAGGTTGAGACTTAGCGAAATTCATAAATTGCCAGATTGCGATTCCTTCAGCTCTTGAGGCTATAGAATCCGATTTTGCGATATCCGCAGCCAAACTAGTCCTATCCAGTAGGATTGTCGCCAATACACTCCAAGGTGTATCAGTAATATTTAACCCTGAGAACAAAGTCTTAAGTCTTCCCAAAACATCAAAACCTACCTGGCTAAGGCCGACGATTGCTTCCCTATTTTCTAAGAAGCTTAATGCTTCAACCCTATTATTTCTCAAGTGTCCTAGCACAGAAGCAACGTCTTGGATTTCCATTTGGAAGGTAGGCAAGCAGGCTACCTTTACAAGCCCCATTGCGCGAGCATCAAGCATAAGAGATAAAAACGAAAGCAAACTTTTAACCTCAGGCCGTTCGAAAAGGCTGCCTAGAAATAGCACTGGGATATCCATTGCTTCCAAGTTAGATGCAAGTTCTGCAAGCTTATCGTTGCCAGTGCATAGTACTGCCTGATCTTGATAACTAATGCCAAGATTTTTAAGATCCTCGATACAGTCTGCTATTGCAGCAGTTTGCTCACTAGCCTTGGTGGCGATTCTAAGTTCTGGTGGGCAACCTGCTTCCTTTCGGTTAGGCTGCAAAGAACTTCCGTCTCCACCAGAGCACATGTTCACAGCAAAGGTCGAGAACGCTTGAACTATTGGCCTAAGAGAGCGATAGTTTAACTCTAGTTGACCTCTTTGAGCCCCAGGGAAATCTTCGTTACCAAATCGAGAAACATTGAATGAAGAAGCTCCGCGGAATCGATAAATAGATTGTTTTGCGTCTCCAACAACCCAAAGATTATTTCCCCGCGGATTTAGTGCTTGTAGAAGTCGAACGCTACTTCTGTTTACATCTTGGTACTCATCGACCAATATGTGGTCATACGATGCAGCGAGGTGCTCGCGTACCTCCTTATTGCTTTCTAGAAGTTGGACAGGCAAATACACCAAATCACCGAAATCGACGCAATTGTGTTCTTGTTTCAATTGCTCATAAACCGCATAGATTTGAGCCACTTCGATTGCTTTTTCCGCCACCACTCGCTCATCGTCGTTTTTGGCTTTATCAAGCATCATGTTTGCCAGATATGAATACTGTTCTGGCCCAATAACTTCGTCCTTAGCCCTTGATATTCCCGTTAGAATCTCGCTGATGTTTTGAGTCGGATCGTAAAAATTACGGTAATGTATTAATGCTAATCGGGGAAATTCGCGCTCAAGAAGTTCAACGGCCTCAGTGCGGTCAAGCATTCTAGGCTCTTTGGGCATGCCGAACCCTTGGTGAAATCTGCGTACTATGTCCAGTCCATATGCGTGAAACGTACCAATCCATAGAGCTCCAGCTGCCTCTGGCTGCTTTTTGGCAATCCGCTCGGCCATTTCTCCAGCGGCTTTATTAGAGAAGGTCAACAGAAGAATTCGACGAGGGTCAATACCTTCATTTATCAAACCTTCAACGCGCGCCACAAGCGTCTGAGTCTTTCCGGTGCCTGGGCCGGCCTCCAATAGATATGGGACTCCGCGATGCATAGCAGCCATTTCTTGCTGCTTATTGAGAGAACGCTCCTTGTACTCTTCTTCTTCCAAAATAACGGTTGGCAGAAGCAATGCATCTAACAATTGTTGTGCAACTATTGAATAGGGGGCTTCAAACTTATTCGAAATGTCTTCGGCTGTCAGATTGTCTTCAAGGTGAAGCTTACGCAAATATGGCCGAGGAATAAGAAACTCTCTAGCAAACAGATCCATTTGTATTTCACGCCGCTGCTTACGACTGTAGTCGGCTACTCTGTCTTCACCTACTGGTGATGGTTCAGCACTACGAGCAAAATCTACTTCTTTTGCGGGCGTGGAATCTTCTGCATCGCCAAGTAAAACATGCGCTAATTCATGGGCCACCAGTAATGCTTGCTCGAACGATGAACCCTTCAACTCGTGAAGAATTAAGTCCTTTAAAAGTTTTGCCCTGCCACCGTCAAGCATTGCTGCTCCGGGAACGGTCCCTTCAACAACATAACCTTGCTCTTCGGCTTCAGCTACAACGAACCCATATGCCAACAATGGATCATGCCCACGCCTAATGCCGGCATGGTGTAATTCCGCCGCGCGTTGGCGTGCGAGCTCGATAGCGTCCAATTTAAGTTTCCTCTCGCATTACGTTGAGAATTTCTTCTTCGGACATGGCGGCATCTTTTAGAAGTTTTTCAAATGATATCTGAGATGGCATAGTTGGAGCTTCATCAGATTTATGTGAAGCAGATACTAATCGAATTGGACCTTTAAGTGATTGCATCATTGCTTCGGGTGCAACTCCTATGACATCAGAGAGCTCTCGAATAAATCGCTTTGGTATCGATTCAAAAATTGCCCGCCTCTCTGCGATTGCTTCCAAGACGGCATGACGGATGCCTAATTTCTTAACAATGTCCTTTTTCGTGGAAAGAGTTAGGGAGGAGATGAAATCGGTGTCTTCTTGCAGAGATGTCAAAACTTTATCGATAACTTTCTTTCCTCGCCGCTCTAGGTCATTAGGATCAAAACCAGCCGCTATTAGAACATCGTCGAGTTCTTCATCTGGTGTGTTCATAATGAGAGCAATTTTTGCGTCTATGAATCGCTGCTCTAGTCGTTTCTTTGGGTTCATCATTTAATCTCCTTAAGCTTCTCGGCTGCTCGCATCAGTCTTTTCCAAGCGTTGCGGTAATCAGACTCTTTTATCCCAAGAGCACTTATTATTTCTTCATGCGACTCAAAAGGTTCTCTCAATAGCACCTTGAGAATTTTCGCGGGTATTTCATCTTCCTTGTATTGCGCCTTAAGAATTAATAGATAACTTTGCTCCGCGGCGTCCAATTCTTTGATTTCCAAATGCTCCAAGGGAGTCGAACTATCAGTTGCTACATTCTCAAGGTTCAGAGCATCCTCATCTACATCTGCAACTATGAATTCATGCTCCATTACAATATGGTCATCTTCTCTGGATTTTGTCTTTTCGAGGCTTGAAGACCAGCTTTTCATGACGCCGATAACTAGGCCAGAAAAGTCCAGCCGATTTATAGGCCATTTCCGTACCCCCATAGCGATACGCTCAAGTGATTCTTGAAAAAGGTCTTCAGGCTGGTACTGCCGCCTGAGATGCACTTTACGTTCAAGGATCAAAGCAGCTACCGCAACCATCTTCTTTATAGACGACATATCGCGATACAAGCTTTCGATTGCAACCTTAATTTCTTCTGGGCTTGCAAAGGTGTCGCCTGCCTGAATGTCAATGTCATCCTCATCAGGCATCTCTCCATTAATATCTTGCACTGTGCTTCCTCCATTCCATACTCTGATTGTCGGCCAACTTGCCATTTTTAAGAAAAATTACTTTAAATTACGCGATGCTCAACTTTAAATGAATTGAAGACAAGGCCGCGACTCCCGTAGAGTTGATCTACCAAAAGCAACTATAAAAGGGAGAAGGGCCATGCCAGTAGAAGACTTTATCATTTATGTGTATTGCTGTGTAGACGACATCTGCCGGGGCATCGTCAGCCAGCCGTTAAGAAGCCGAGGTTTTATGCCTAAACTGGGTGACTCAGAAGCCATCACGATGGAAATCGTGGGCGAATTCATGGGTAAAGACCAAGACAAGGGGATCTGGCGATATTTCCGTAACCACTGGCACGGCTGGTTTCCCAACTTGGGCTCACGGGCCAACTTCGCCAAACAATGCGCTAACTGTTGGGCGTTAAAAAGGCGCATACAGGATCACCTGGCTTGGCAAACCGGGGCGATGGAGGACACCGTCCACTTGGTTGACGGCTTCCCGATGCCGGTCTGCAAATATGCGCGTGCGGCGGGCAGCCGTTGCTTCAAGGGCGAGGCCGGGTCAGCTATTGTGCGGCGAAGGAAGAGCGATACTATGGCTTTGAAGGGCATGTGCTGGTCAGTTTCGACGGGGTCATCTGTGGCTATGCCCTTGCCGCCGCGAACGTGGACGAACGCGATGTGCTGCCGGAGATGGCCGTCGGCCTGCACGGCTTGCTGATTGGGGACAAAGGTTATATCCGTCCCGGCCTAAAGCAAGAACTTGCCGAGCAAGGCATTGATTTGCAAACGCCTTTACGTAAGAACATGCGGGATCCGAGGCCAAAGGCGTTTGTCAGCCAACTGATGTCAAGCAGGCGCTTGGTGGAGACCGTCATCGGGCAATTGACCGAACGCTTTCATATCGAAAAGGTCAGGGCTCGCGACACTTGGCATTTGGCCAACCGGTTTATCCGTAAATTGCTTGCCCATACCTTGGGCTGCTTCTTGGGAAAGTTACTGGGTAATCCCACTTTGCTTTTTGAAGCTTTGGTTGAGATTTAAATGTTGAGCATCGCGTTTTAAATTATATCTGGGTGGCAAGCGGATAAAAAAACGGAGCATTGATAGGTGTAAGGAGGGATTTCCCCTCTAAGGAGACTTGAAATGAAACCGAATCACACTTCTATTATACGCCTTGCTGATGATGAAACTTTGAATTTTCGTGATCTTGAGGTCCCGTTTGACAACCCGACCGGCGCTCAGATTCTTGAGGCCGCTAACGTATCACAGGAAGACGCTTTGCTGCTGCAGCGCCTCCCTTCTGGCGATCTGGAGAGTATTCGCCTTACCGAAAAACCAGACTTGCACACCAGTATCGAATTCATTCTCAGCTTTGGGGATCGTACTTATACCTTGTGTATTAACGAGGCTCAGTTGGTTTGGGGTTCTCGCCACATTTCTGGCGCAACTCTGCGTAAGTTATCCAACTTACCAGACAGCTTCGATCTCTTTCAAATCCGGAATGGAAGCGATCCATACCTGATTCAACCTGATATTGTGGTGAATCTGAACAGCCCTGGGGTCGAGAAGTTCATCACCCGCCCAAAGACTTGGAAGCTTAGGATCCAAGCAGTCACACTAGAGTATGAAGTTCAACACGTCAAGGTTAGCGACGCTATGAAGCAAGCGGGGTTTGATCCAACAAAAGCATGGGATATTTACTTGCTTGTTGCTGGTCAGCCCAAGCAGAAAGTAGATGTCGACTACTTGATTGACCTGGCGACGCCAGGTATCGAACGTATACGCCTGATGCAGCGCAATGTCGATAACGGAGAGGCATTAGCCCCCCCATTACGTCACGAATTCAATCTCCTTGCAGTCGATGTGACACATCTTGATGCAACTGGTTGCAAATGGGAGACCATTAAGTGCCAAGATAACCGTTGGCTGCTCATTCACAATTACTCAATGTTGTCTGGCTACCAACCTGCGATTGTGGAGCTTGCGATGCTCATACCGAAAGACTACCCGCAAGCGCAGATTGATATGTTTTATTTTTACCCCTTCGTCATGCGTTGTGACGGAAGGGAAATTCCCAATACACAGATTAGAGCGGTCATTGATGAAGTTCAGTATCAAGGATGGTCACGTCATCGCAATGCCGTGCAGCCATGGGACCCGCGGACAGACAATGTCGCAACTCACCTAGCTTTGGTTGAATCGTCGCTAGTTATGGAGTTCGGCGAATGATTCCTACGTCAACCTTGTCTATATCCCAAAGAACACACGAAACGCTGAAACAGCACCTTTTTCCTGGTGATGGGAAAGAGGCTGCAGCAGTTATGGTATGCGCTCGTGTTCCTGGCAAGCGCCAACGTCTTCTGGTAAAGGAAATTATTCTCGTGCCATATACCGCTTGCAGCAGAAGAGATGAAATGTCCATTACTTGGCCATCTGAGTTTATTGAACAAGGAATAGACCTAGCACAACAAAAAGGCTTACCCCTTGTCCTGATTCATTCCCACCCTGGAGGAACTCCTGATTTTTCGGTTGTTGACGACCGTAGTGAACAAGAAATCATCCCTTGTTTATTTGCGGCTTATGGAGACCTTCATGGGACAGCTGTTATGCTGCCGAACGGCTTTATTTTTGGACGGTTATACATTCCTGAAATGCATGTCTCAGCAATTGACCTAGTGAGTGTCATTGGAACTGACTTGAGATTTTACTGGGGAACTGACAAAGCTCGCAGCGCGAAAAGGCCAATGGCATTTACAAGCGAAATGACAGCAGAACTGTCAGGAATTACCGCCGGCGTAATTGGCGTTTCAGGTACGGGATCGATTGTAGCCGAACAGGTTTGCAGACTCGGATTTGGCCGCGTCATTCTCATTGAGTTTGATGCGGTAGAACCCAAGAACCTTAACCGCATCTTGAATGCCATTAAGACAGATGCGGACAAAGGTCTGGCCAAAGTCCAAGTATTTTCCGATCGTGCCAATCAGTACAGAAACCAGCCATATGTCGTTCCGGTTAACGCAGATGTTTTATCACGTGAAGCAATTCTAGCGTTAGCTGAATCGGACGTGGTATTTTCTTGCGTCGATAAACTTCGTGCTCGTAGCGTAGCCGACCTTTTGTCACAGTCATTTTTGCTCCCGTTATTTGATGTAGGGGTCGGCATATCAACTCGTACCCTTGAAAATGGTGAACTTGCTGTAGACGAAGTAACAGGCAGGATTGACTATGTGTATCCTGATGGTAGCAGTTTGTTTGATCGTAAGGTATATACCTCCGCCTCCTTACAAGCTGAGGCACTACTTGAGTCAGACCCAAAGGCGCATGATGATCAAGTTCGTCGTGGATATATCGAAGGGATGCCCGAGCAAGCCCCAGCAGTAATTACGTTAAACATGCGAGCGGCAAGTGCATGTGTCATGGAGTTTATCGCTCGTGCATACCCATTTCGACAAGAAACGAATGACCAGTATGCTAGAACTCGATTCATGCTGGCCGAAAGCATTGAGGAATTCACGAGCGAGGCTGAATTTCCAAAGCGCCAATCTCATCTTTTAGCCCAGGGGGATGTTGAGCCGTTGCTTGGGCTTCCAGTACTTTCTAAAGAGGACATCAACAAATGAAATGGCCACGATGGATTTTGACAATTTTTGACGCTATCTTGCCGGCACGACGGGTATTGATATGTGACGATGAGGTTCCGCCAAAGCTACCATGGAGGAATTTGGTGCTTCTTCGTGATGGAGGAGAAGATTGGAGCATCAGCATGAGATGCCCCTGTGGATGTGGTCAAACAATTGAGCTCCCTCTAATTCAGGAAGCAACTCCTAGATGGTCGTTGAATATTGAGAAAGGTAACCTACCAACATTATCACCTTCCATCTGGCTACATGAGAAATGTCGCGCTCACTTTTTTGTGAAGCATGGCCGCGTGATATGGGTTAAATCTGTAGTTCTAAATTGATTCACTACACGGATTTGGAATTCGGCGATCTGATTATTAAGGAGGCCGTGCTTTGACGCGTTCCTCCAGAAGCGCAACGGGTAAATAGCGCCAGTTCGTTCGCCAAAGAGACCTTTCAACAACTTTATAACGATGGACAAATAGCTGGCCAATGCTGCCAATGATGGACTTTCTATTTACAGGCTATAATCATTTTCTGTTTTGCAGTTACAAGTACATATTTGGTGGGATTACCCAGCAGACTAACTTGACGGCCGACGCAATAGAGCCCCGCAGCGCTGGTTACCTTTACGTTATACAAAAGAAAGCATTATGAGCAAGAATAAAATTGATGATCTAATTACTTATCAAGAAGACTGGATACAGGAGCTAAACGATACTTTAGAAAAATTGAAAAAATATCGTGACGGAAAGCTCCCTTATAGCGAAATTCAAATTGATAACATTGCTAATGCGCAGATGCAACTGGCAGCCGCTGCGAAAAATATAGCTGAGGCAATTAGGGCAAACCTAGAAAAAAATAAGTAACGTAAAAAATGTGTATAACAAGTCCATACGCCGAGAAGTGGTGCGGCTGATGCTAATAGTTGAATGGCAGCTAATTGAATCCCTCCTGACATGAGCGCAAGGCTTTGAATGTCAACTAAGGGTCGCCTGGCGACAATCCGCTTTTCAGATTAATCGCCGGAAAGCTGTCATTGAATTCCGATACCTGAAAGCGGCCGTTCGTCACTGTGTCCAACCGACCCTTCAAAGACATTCAAAGCATTCTGCCTAATGTCTGCAGCGATGCCCTAAGCTGTCAATCAACACCAAGGTTAGTATCCTCATATTAGATTATTCGAATTGGTTGCGTATTGGCTTCCAAGCAACACCATTTTCATTGCTTGCAAATTCATAATATATGGACGTTGGGTCGGATTCGGTGATGCTCATTGGGGCGTTCCATTGAATATGTATAGTCACTCCATCTCGACCAACTGCGTCATCAGGTTTTTCTGAGAGATTGACTCCAAGTTTTGGTGTGGATTCGCACATTTTGAACTTGGCAGTAGAGTTTGGCTGCGATGTGCTCAATGGCGTAACTGCATTCTCTATAACGTTTTCTAAAATCAATGGGTATTGCTCGCCCCTGTCTATTTCAAACTCGCTCTCGCATCGCAAATATTGCATTTTGAAATCAATTTCATTGACAGTTACAACAATGCGATTGGAGAAGAATATGGCGGTGGGCTTTTCAAAAATTATTTTCTGAGCAATGCTTGACGGCTGCTTGTTCCAGAAGTTGGTATTTTGCTTTCGCCAAGTTTCAAAAATTAGCTTAGCTAGATTATTGACGTGATGACCTCTGACGTACAAAGTTGTGCCATCAGGCATTGATTCAACTGTGTATCGATAAAGATCAATTTCGGTGTCTAATTCCGCATCTGCTTCTGACAAGATGATGTTTGAAAGCTTTGATTGGACATACTTTGATGCGTTGGCTTGGGCTCCTTGTTCGGCAATAATACTGGCGTTGAAGTTAATGCATATAGGTCTAGATCCTTGTGTACGGATTCTGAATTTAATTATTCGACCTGAATATCCAAAATCGTCATCCTCCGATGGTCGTATAATGAACAGATCGATGCCTTTGCTTTTTGCGTAAAGCTCCGCCCCAGCTTCAAAACCTATCGTTGTTATGACAGCATATTTGTCTAGCTTGAGGTCTTCCTTCTTCGCGAAAGCAATATCGATGATATCGCCGTCAACTTTCTGTGCCCAATATTTGCATTCAATCCCCAGAGAGATAATATGCGGATTGAATCCAAATTTTACTAGCACGTCAACTTCTCTGTTCCTTCCGGATGCTCCTTTGGCTTTGTAGTTACGCTCAACGTGAATGATGCCCTCGTTTTGAGCGTAGAGGCTCTTTACAAATTCTTCGAATTCGCTCCAATTTTCAATGCCCGCAATCTGCGAAATAATTTCTTTGTTCTGATTCATTGCGTCTCTTTTGGCAGTTGTTGAAACCTAACGATTGAAATGGACACTAATGCCCAAATGACGAAAATTGCGAGATTGAAGGGTCACAACCCGACCAATCAACAAAAAAGAGAACCTGACATGACAAACATGACTGTTAACATCGACTTGGTTAAGAATACGTTCAGTTTGCACGTTTCCTATGCCCAAGGCAAGACAGTGCTTAAAAGGACTGTTTAGCGCGGCATGTTGTGGGAATATTTTGCCAACCTGCCTCCGTGTTTGATTGGAATGGAAGAGCTGGAGGATTTGTGAACAGCGTGAAACGCATCGTTCGCGATTGGTGTGATTCTTAAACTTCCCGTACCCTATGTCCGCTTATGGTTGAATCATTGCCATCAGGGTTTTCATTTTCTCTGTCCGATGTTGGCCGTTGTGACTCAGTGATAATGTCAAATTGTTCGCCGAATACCGGACAGTCGACTGGGTCAAAGGTTGCCTTAACTATTGAAATTGGATAGCGATCCCGACGGTCGGGTAGTGGCCGGACGAAGCCATTCAACTACCCTAATGTTTGCTTACTGCAATTGGCTGCTTTCAAGTATTTTAGGTGACGTATTTGAGTCAGATACGCGTACCATTAAATGTCCTGATTTTAACCAACCCAATACGAACCTTAAATTATTCCGGCCTTGGTTATCGCCCATAGCACCGATAAATGAAGTGGGTAGAAAATATAAAACGACCATTGAAATCGTGGCATTGGCACTGCTACGAAACAGGCCAAGACGATAATAGGAATGGACGCCAACGCCCAATAATTACCGTTTATGACGCGCGTAGCGGCAAGTGCCGCTACGGCAATCATGATTGCGCTTAGGCTGGGTGTTTTGCAGTATGACCAGATTGCAATGCCGATGGTTATGCCGGGCCACCAGAATTCAACTGATGAACCACCGACGATGAACACACAACTGGCTGCAATGGTGCTGCCGATTGTGCGACGATCCATCATATAAATGGTGAGCGTCATCACCAGCAAGGCAAACATGATGTTTAGCGGCCACCAGCCAGCGACAAGGCCACCTAAACCGATGAATGCCGGTGTTGCGAGAATGCCGAACAAGGCCAGGCGTTTTATAGTTCTAATAGACATCTTTCCTAAATGTTGCTGACCCTATATACCGTCAGGTTAAAATAGCAAGCCTTATCCTGAACCGCCAAAAAGCCATGAAACCGTATGCCCAGTTACCCACTGACAACCCCGAAGAATACAAACGGCTGGTCGGGCTGTCAAAGGAAGATTTCCAGCATCTCAACGGCAAGCTTCGCACCTACCTTAATGAACAAAAAGCCCTCAGCCCGCTGACGCGGCGGGGCCGGAAAGGCTCCAAACTGGCCGCGGAAGACCGCCTGCTGCTGACCCTCTATTACCTCCGCCACTATCCGACCCTGATCAACTTGGGGGCGGTCTTTGGTATCAGCGAGTCGTATTGCCATAAGGTGTATTCGCGCACGGCCAGGCAGTTGGCCAAAATTGAAAA
>Ga0082335_1007329_pt1 | contig 13406 bp, 14 predicted proteins | sample Subgrocontami58m_FD_72375 | JGI IMG/M metagenome (GOLD analysis project Ga0082335, IMG submission 72375) | Subsurface groundwater microbial communities from S. Glens Falls, New York, USA - GMW37 contaminated, 5.8 m (SPADES assembly) (version 2) ...
TATCCGCTCTTTGCCCAACACTCTATGAATTTGCCGGGCATTCAAAAGCATTATGCGCCGGCCAATGGTAGCAAAATCGTGTTCAACCTCATAGTTATCAAAGGTTGTCTTTTGGGGAAGGATGGTTTCCAGAAGTTCCCGCAGCTTGGGGATATTCCACTGTTTATTACCCAGGTCATAGATAAGCTGTCCCACTGTCTCTTCGGGGTTTACCTTAAAGACTTCATAGAAGGAACGGCTGACGGAGACCACCCTTAAATCCTGGTCCAGAGCGATCAAGGGTTCACGCACGGTGTTGATGATGCTCTCGGCGTATTCCTGGGATCTTGTTACGGCTTTTTTCCAGAACATTTTCTGTCTCCTTGCTTTCGTTGATACCTTTAGTTACCTATTGACCGAGTTAGTAACTTAGAGGACTGTGCTTTCTCGTTAGTGTCCTGGTTCTGTTAGCTTTTCCCATTTTCATTCTTTATATGCCATTTCCTCAAGTAGCGGACATCCATGTCACATGACATATCCATTGATAGGCTCGAACCAATTTATGCCTGGTTCTGCTTCAGACCAAAGAATTTCGATCTTTCCTCAAATGCTTTCGGAGATTCATCTTCCCATGGAAGGTATTTGAGGCAAGGCGGGCTTCGGAAGGCATAAAGCAACAGATCAATTACTTCCGTTGAAGAATTACCAAGCTTCATGATGGCATCTTTTCTAATTGCCAAAACCGATCCGGAAACCAGTGTTGGAACGCCTGGATAAAAGACACTGATTAAAGAGAAACCGGCCTGTTCTTCACCAATTTGGACCTTTTCCTCTGAGAGTATCCAGCCGTAGGAAATACAGGTTGGTGAGAGCAAAAAGAGACAGGGCTGCATATGAAGTAACCGATTAATGGTTATTATTTCGCCTTGTCCAAAAAAGAGGCCCAAAACCGGAACCTTTGAAAGAATTGCCCCGACTCTCGTTGATTTCAATATGAATCCCGTAAAATACACAATTAGTATTAGGAGAATAATGCCAAAACCGGGATATACGAGTGCTTTCGGAAGAACACCCGATAGAATTGCTTTCCCAATACTTTCAGCGTTACTGAATAAAAGAAAAAGAATATAAAGCAATATCACTACCGGAAGCCAGAAAACAAAACCATAAAGTATAAAAGTAAACTGTCTTTTAAATAATCCTCTCATTTTCCCCTCCTGGTCGTTTTTGGCAGAACAGAAACTCCCTCGTTTGCCGCGCAGCAAGTGAGGCGATATTGGAAGGTAACGGCCACATCTTATTGGCAGTCACCAATTGCTCACTTCTTTGTGAAAAGCAGGGCTTTGCTACCGCAGGTTATTGTGAGTTTGTCACCCTCAATCTTATAGCTTTCGGCAGCCTGAAGCGCCGTTAAATATTCTTTCTCCTGGTCCATAAGAGGTTGTGGGCCCGCCATCGCTGTGACCGCAAATGGTCCTGGGATAATGAGCTTGTTGCCGTCCAGTTTATAACCGCCGACGTACCTGTTTACACCAGCGGATCCCGCGACCTGACCCTTAGCGCTATCAAACAGCACAGTAACCACGGTATCTTTCAGCACAGATTTCAGGTTTCCCGTCTGGCCGTATGATTGCAGTACCCATGTTGTATTCTCCAGTGTAGCTACAGGGGTAGATATTATTATCTTCTTTGCAAAAATTAGCACTTGCTGGCCACTATTTATCCGTAACTGACTATCCTCAATCTGGTGACTCTCAGCAGTCTGAAGCAATTTAAAAAACTCTGTTTCCTGGTCCATAAGAGGTTGAGGGCCCGCCATCTTTGTGGAACCTATTGGTTCGGGGATGATGAGCTTGTTGTCGTCCAGTTTATAACCGCCGAAGTACGTGTTCACACCGGCAGAACCCACAACTCGACCCTTAGCGCTATCAAACAGCGCAGTAACCTCGGTATCTTTTAGCACAGATTTCAGATTTCCCGGCTGGCCGTATGATTGCAGTACCCATGTTGTATTCTCCAGTGTAGCTACAGGGATTGAGGTCGTTACCTTCTTTAAGACGATCTCAACCGAAGATGGGTTGCCTTGAGTAATGACGGCGTATCTTGTATCGGTGGTGAACCAGAGCTTCCCATCAACTGTAATACTTGCCCGAACGGAGTAAGTGTATCTGGGGTCAATAGAGGTCGGGTTATATTTGATTTCAAACGGGAACGGGACTTGATTTCCAGATGTAGTAATAACGTGTTCCCCAATGGTTACGGCGGGGGCATCTTGCCTGGAGATATCAAGGAGTTTGACTTCAACAATGGCCCCTGCGGGAAGCGCCATTTTCTCCAGATAGGCTACGGTTCCGGTGACTTTAGCCTCTGGCGCCGGTGTGAACACCGGTTGTTTTGCCGGGGCACAGGATGCCAGCACTAACGTAATGGCAAGTATCAAGATGGATATAGTAAGACAGATGATCGTCTTCTTTTTCAATTTAGACCTCCTATGCAAATGGACTGTGATAAAATCGATTAACACTAAATATGCACCCGCTTTTTCATTGCCACAAACCTCTCGGTAGGGTAAGGGACAGATATTTTATCGTCAGATGAGTTCCCTCAATTACTCATGAGCCAAGTCCTTAACTACCCATTCCAAACCCCCGAAAGAAAAGCGCCAATCCGATAATAATAGCTGCAACTATGATACCTATCACGGTTCTGTTTACCAGTTGCTTTAGTTGGTGGATGTACCGCTCCACGCCTGAAACATCGGCGCGTACTTGTATCTCACCCCGCTCAACTGTCTTCATCATCCTGTCCAGCCGTTGGGGTAGCCCCCCAGCCAGACTCGCCATTTCCGCTGCTGCCGCTGGTAATCGGCCAAGGGCAGCAGTAAGAGAATATCTCTTCTTGAATATCCCTACAACACTGGATTCCAACATTGGGAGAATATCAAAGTCCGGATCCAATCCTCTACCCAGGCTCTGGGCCATGACTATCGTTTTCAACAGTAGGAAAGTGTTAGAAGGAAGCTGTAGATGATTACGACGCAACAACGTAAAGAGCTGGCCCAGGCTTGAGTTGACACTCTCTGAGCGCTTTTGTAAATGGATAGTCGGGTAATGAACCATAACATATTTCACGTCTTTTCTCAGGCGGGCTCGGTACCCTTCAAGGCGCAGGCTTACCGCACCTAATTCTATCAGCGCATCTATGAGCAGGTCCGCATTCCGTTCCATAATGGCTTTAAGGGCGTTGGCCAGGTGCCATCTTACCTCGTCGTCCACAGGGCAAACCATCCCAAAATCGACCAAACCCAGGCGCCCATCAGGCTCCACAAATAGATTACCCGGATGGGGGTCTGCGTGAAACGCCTCACCTTCAAAAACCATTTTCATCCAGAGACTTACGCTACGCTTGGCCAATTCCCTACGGTCGAAGCCCGCTTTGTCCAGCGACTGTACATCCAGAATACCTATACCGTGAATCCGTTCCATTGTAATTACCCGTTCTGTCGTGTACTCCCAGAGAATCCTGGGAACATGTATAGTCTGGTCTTCCTGGAAAAATCGAGCCAGGTACTCGGCGCTGTGGCCTTCCTGAATGTAGTCTGTTTCTGTCTTAATGGTATCAGCTATCTCCTGGGTGATCCCCACAAGATCGTATTGTTGTGACCCTTTCCACTGTTTCGTTGCGGATACTGCCGCACGACCCAAAATGTACATGTCTTCTTCTACCAGTTCCGGCACACCAGGTTTTTGAACTTTCACTACCACCTCTGTGCCGTCAGCCAGTGCACCAGAGTAAACCTGTCCAATAGACGCAACGCCAATAGGATGCGGGTCAAATGAGCTGAATACCTCATCAGCTGAACGACCCAACTCATCATTAATTACCTTTTTCATCACCTCTATGGGAAGCGGTTTCAAAGAACTCTGGAGTTTCGATAGCTCTTTGATATAGGCTGGTGGCAGCAGGTCAGCGCGGGTCGAAAGGATTTGTCCCAGTTTCACGAAAGATGTTCCCAACTCCTCTATCGCCATACGCGCACGCTCCGGCTTGGTATAAACCATTTTGCGCAAGGGATTGCCGCGGAGCACCCAACGGAAAGCAAAATATTTTTGCATGCCGATGTAGCGTAGGACTTCCTCAAGCCTGTACTTGGCCAGTACCATTACAATCTGCCGGTACCTGGCGAAATGGCCCTTGGGCTTACGTTCTTGTTTTGTATTGTCAAACAAATTCATGCCTCCTAAATTCAGACTGTGCGGGTCCGCGGTTTTTTCACTTAGCCCGTCGACTCCGGATTCCGACGTGCTGCCGCCAGTTCTCTTTTCCCAATTCGTTACGCATGCGAGAGAACGAAGAACTGACCATGTCCCGGACTGCGCGATCAACCTCTTCACTGTTTATTATCCCCACTATGGCGTCGTATGTTCGTTCTTCGGCGCGCTCCAGAACTGCATCCAGACCCACAAGATGTGCAAGACCCGGCACAAGCCCTTCGCGAGGCGTTGCAGCACGGACGCGCTGCAATACAGATGCCTTGTTACGCACTAATGCCTCCGCAACCCCGTGACTGAAGCCAGCCCGGTCCATGTCCGCCTGGATGCGGGCAATAATCCGCTCAAGTACCCGATCTGTTATCATTTCCTCAAAACCCTCCACCAGGGCCAGGACATTGCGCCGCACGAACCCATCGCCGAGAAACCGGTCCACTACGCGGGCTGCGCGCGCAACCAGGATGAGCCATACCCAAACTCCTTCGATGACAAACCCATGGTTGACGAGCGCTAACGCTGGAACGATGGCGACGAAGTCAAAGAAGCGGGTACGCAAGTATGCAGCCCGGCCCCGGCGGAATCCGCTGCGGGTAAAGAACTCAACAGCGAAAACGGCGCCGAGCCCAATATCAAGCAGTACCCATGCACCGGGTACAGGTCCCTGGGAATTAAAGACCCAAGTTGAAAGTAGTATCAATGACAGCAAGGAGAGGGTGAAAGCGGCCCAATGCAGAGCTGCACTACGGTGCGGTAGCGACTCCAGTTCCTCAAGGCGCGCAGCTATCGTCGAATTATCTTTAGGCAATTCTACTTTGGTCATATCATCCTTTTCATCGATATATATTTGGGTTTTCGGTAAATGGTTTTGAGGTTCAACTTTTTTATAAAGCCTTCTGTTATATACTCCAGAAGTGCAAACTCGATATTTTATGCGAAGCCCTGCACATATCCAATTTCTATTTTCTTTCTTCTGGCAGGCTGAAACTGAGAGTGAAAGACAAAATAACTTTCCCCCCCTCCTCATTCAGTACAGAGTAATCTACTCCTCTTCCTTCGGCTCATATTTGATTTCTACACTAGTCTTCTTGCCGGTTGAAAAATTAAGCTGGATTTCTACATCTTCCTGAACTTCTAAGAGTTTTTTTGCCAGTTCCTTGGCACTTTTTAATGGTAGTGGGATAGTGATAGAATTATTGATTTTCAACCAATCCGGGATAACCCCCAAGTGAGTGTTAATTTTTAATACGTTCTTTGGCATTTATCGCTTCTCCTTTATCTATTTCTCATTATCATATGTGTCCAACTGTGACTTACTGCCTGGTCATGCGACTGTCTTCATGCTAATATCCTTTTAACGTCACTGAATTTCTCCTGTAAAATGCCTCGCCGTAAGGCGCATGCTAGTACCCTCTCGGCAAGTTCATTGTGTTGTTGTTTATCGTCACGAAACCATTTCGCGCCAAGAGTCTACCCGATATGGTTCCACTGCCATTCACGGTGATGCTCGTGAGTGCGAGAATATTCCCCCTGAACGCAGTGCCGGTACCGAGAGTGGCGGAGCTTCCGACTTTCCAAAACACGTTACCATCTCGACCGCCGTTGGCCACAAAAACAGACGAGTCGGTTGCGGTGGTGAGTGTGCTCCCTATCTTGAAAGTAAAGAGCGCATTGGTATCGCCCTGAGCATTGAGGATTACGGTTCCCGTCAACTGGGCCGACGACGAGAAACAGTAGACGCCCGGTGTGAGCGTCATTCCCCCCAGATCCAGTCCAGTCAAATCGGCAGTGCACGTCTGATTTGTTAGAGCAGTGTAGGCAGCGGTGACATCGACTTGAGCCTGAATGGCGGCCGCATCGTTGCGGTGTATCGCTCCTGGGGCAATCACGTTCACACCAAAGCCAGTGGCCGATGTTCCCGGGCTGACCCCGATATCTCCATCAACGACCATAGTCGCGCCGGTGTTGGTCGTCGTCGTGCCTGCCAGGACCACGAAGTTCTGGGCATAACCCAATGACGGCATTGCCAATAATTGGCCTGAGGCGCCAGCAGGACCTGTTGCCCCTGTTGCGCCCGTTAGACCTGTAGCTCCAACTGCACCCGTTGCACCTGTTGCGCCTGTCAGGCCCGTGGCTCCGGCAGCTCCAGCGGCCCCGGCTGCCCCCGCAGCGCCGACAGCGCCAGTCAGGCCGATGGTGCCCTGTGAGCCTGTTGCGCCGATGGCCCCGGCAGCGCCCGTCGCGCCTGTTGCACCAGTCAAACCGATAGTACCCTGCGTGCCTGTTGCGCCGGTCGCGCCTGCTGCGCCTGTTATGCCCGCTACGCCAGCAGCGCCTGTTGCGCCGATATCGCCAATGGACCCCTGTATACCCGTGGCGCCAGTCGTGCCGGTAGCGCCTGTTGTGCCGATGGTACCCTGTAGTCCCGTGGCTCCTGTCAGACCAGTTGCACCTGTGGAACCAGTTGTTCCAGCAGTGCCTGCTGCCCCTGCTATGCCCGTGGTTCCCTGTATACCAGTGGCGCCAGTCGTGCCGGTAGCACCTGTTGTGCCGATGGCACCCTGTATACCAGTGGCGCCAGTAAGTCCTGTAGTCCCTGTTGCGCCTGCTGCCCCTGCTGTGCCCGTGGTACCCTGTAGACCGGCGGCCCCTGTCAAACCTGTTGCCCCAATATCGCCAATGGAACCCTGTATACCTGTGATGCCTTGTGCTCCGGTTGCTCCAGTACTACCAGCCACACCGGCCGGACCGGTAAGGCCAATTGCTCCGGCAGCCCCTATTGCTCCCGTCATACCAATGGCTCCAATAGCCCCAGTTGCACCCGCTGCCCCAGCAGTGCCTATAGTACCCTGTAGGCCAGTTTCGCCAGTCAGTCCAGTCAGTCCGGTAGCGCCTGTTATGCCCGCTACGCCAGCAGCGCCTGTTGCGCCGATATCGCCAATGGAACCCTGTATACCAGTTGCGCCAGTCGTGCCGGTAGCGCCTGTTGTGCCGATGGTACCCTGTAGTCCCGTGGCTCCTGTCAGACCAGTTGTTCCAGCAGTGCCCGTTGCCCCAGCTATGCCCGTGGTTCCCTGTACTCCTGTAGCGCCAGTCAGACCGGTTGCGCCCGTCGCGCCTGCTGCCCCTGCTGTGCCCGTGGTACCCTGTAGACCGGCGGCCCCTGTCAAACCTGTTGCCCCAATATCGCCAATGGAACCCTGTATACCAGTTGCGCCAGTCGTACCAGTAGCGCCTGTTGTGCCGATGACACCCTGTATACCAGTGGCGCCAGTAAGTCCTGTAGTCCCTGTTGCTCCAATAGCCCCAGTCGCACCCACTGTGCCAGCAGTGCCCGTCGCGCCGGTGGAACCCTGTATTCCCGTCGTGCCAGTGGCGCCAGTTGAGCCGGCAGTTCCCGTTGCACCCGTGGTACCTCGTGCTCCCGTAGCGCCAATGTCCCCGGTTGCTCCAGCGGCACCCGTTGTGCCAGCCGCCCCGGCTGCGCCGGTGGTGCCTTGTGAACCCGTGTAACCAACGGGGCCAATTGCTCCTGCAACTCCAGTCGCCCCGGCAGTGCCCGCTGCCCCGGCAGCGCCGGTTGCACCGATATCTCCAATGGAACCCTGTATACCCGTGGCGCCAGTGGCCCCCGTCGAGCCGGTGGAACCCTGTGCGCCTGTGATACCAATGGCCCCGGCAGTACCTGCAGCCCCTGTTGCTCCAGCGGTACCCGTTGTGCCCGACGGACCGGTAGGGCCGATGTCTCCGGCAACGCCGGTTGCCCCTATATCTCCAGTGGAACCCTGTATGCCAGTCATACCAGTGGCGCCAGTTAAACCGGTGGCACCCTGTGCACCTGTTAAGCCGGTGGCACCAGCAGTGCCCGTTGCACCGGTGGTGCCTTGTACTCCTGTGGGTCCGGAGTCGTAGGTTCGTAGTCCTCCGCTGCTGTTAGCAGTGCCTTGTGCTCCTGTAGTGCCAATGACCCCTGTTGCTCCATCTGCACCAGCAGCACCGATGGGACCGGCAGGGCGGCCGATGCCGCCCGCAGCGCCGGTTGTTGCCCCGATATCGCCAAAGGAACCCTGTATACCTGTGGTGCCTTGTGCTCCCGTGGGTCCGGTGTCGTAGGTTCGTAGTAATCCGCTGCTGTTAGCGGTGACTTCTGCTCCTGTAGTGCCAATGACCCCTGTTGCTCCATCTGCACCGGCAGCGCCGATGGGACCTGCAGGACCTGTAGCCCCAGTGGCGCCAGTGTCGCCCGTCGAACCGATAGCCCCCTGCTCGCCGCTGGGACCGGCGTCTTTTGAGTAGGTCCCGACAAGCAGGTAAAGTAGCACTAAAGATGCAGCCAGCGCCGCTAGTGATGACCAAATAGTTCGTCTCGTTAACTTGACCATGTTTTGCTCCTTCCTCTTCAACCACAACCGGGTAATTAAACCTTCACTCCATAATCTAAGGTGAAGGTTTGATTACCCATAGAAACTCTTGGTACCAATGACCTTACCCGCTAATGCACTTTGAAACTGTGGGCGATCTCGTTGAAGGTGTGCGCCCAGTCTATGAATTCATCCGACTTCGCGGTTTGGATGAGCGACCAGGCGGTCGTGCCTTTCGCTACGACGACGAACACCTGAGTGAGACCCTTATTCAGATACACCGCCTGGAGTCCGCTGTCGCTTCCCACCTGCGTCTGCCTCATACTGCTCAGGATGTAACCCTGCGCCTGGAGTTGCCGGTTCAAAGCATCGAAGTAAGCGTCTGTGGTCATGGCTTGCGGCAGGATCTCCATCGTGACCCCCACATTTGCGATGCCCTCCGGGGACTTAAAGAAGGGAATGATCTGTTGTGTATCTTGCCGAATCCAGGTGGCCGGATAGGAGAGCTCCACCCCCAACTCATTGCTCTGGTAGGACTTGTAGACAAGTGTCGGAATTCTCGCCTTTAGCTCAGCGTTTTCCGTCTTCAACACCTCGTTGCTGGCTTTCGAAACGCACCCTGCAAGGCCCGCTACTAAAAAGAGTACGAGACCCATGACGACAAGCGCCTTGCTGATGCGGGCCATCGACCCGCTCGAATCTCCCCGAAAAAACCGAGAACCTAATAAACTTTTCACCTTTCTGACCTCCTTCGTGGATTCTTCAGCTCGTTTCAACAATACAGGGATATGTAAATATAGAATTCAAGAGACGCTTTAGGTCTTTAGAATCATTTATAAAGTAAAGTGGCTGGCTTTAGACGCAAAGACTTACTTAAAGGCTGGAATAGCTAAAATAGCCTGAGCACTGCTTTCAGCAGCCAGATTATTATGAGAATAACTGCGATAATAAGGGCCAGATGGACCAGCCATCCCAGAGTAACGTGAGTAATTAGACCCAGTATCCACAAAATCAAGAGAATAATGCCAATAATTAATAAGATGGACATGTTGCCTTCCTTTTATTTATTTTATTTATCAGCGCCACTCCACGTAGTCGCCGGGTAGCGCATACGACCATATTGGAAAGTGAATGCTGCTCCCAGAATCATGATGAATGCCGAATAGTATATCCAGACGAGTAGTACAATAATTGAGGCGATAGAACCATAGATAAGTTGGTAATTAGCAAAGTTCTCAAGGTAAAAAACAAACGAAGTCCTGGCGATTTCGAAGAGGACAGCGGCCAGGAGCGCTCCTGGCCAAACATAACGCCAGTATGTCCTGGTGTTTGGAATGAGTTTATAGAGTAACAGGAAAACGGCCAGTATCAGCAGAAATGCTACCAGCCTGCTACCCACGTCTACTATCATCAGTTCTGCGGCAGGTAAGTCAAATACTCCGCGCAAAATTGAAATCACAGCGCCAGCTACCAGGGAGAGAAGGAATAGAATACCCACACTTAATGCCATGCCCAGTTCTCTGACTTTTCTAATGAAGAAAGGGCGGTCCCGGCGGATATCCCAGGTGCGATTAATGGCCAGGCTTATGGCACTGAACATGGTGCTCCCGTTCCAGAGGAGGACGACTATGCTCAGCACGCCCAGGATGCTCCGTAGCTTTATGATACTCGTAATATTCTGCCGCATGATATCGGTAGCACCCGGAAAATTTTTGCCGGCAAATTTCAGCAGTTCATCTTGAAGATTTACTGAAGGTAAAATAAAGCCAAAAAGAGCAATAAGTCCCAGTAGCAGAGGGAATATGGATAGGATTGCGTAGTAGGCTACCGCGGCGGCTTTATGTGCGCCGTCAATATTGCCTAACTCCTCTGCGGTGCGGGATATTAATTGCACCGCAGGGATTTTTAGCAGACGGTCTTTTATTCTCTGTAATCTGGTATTCAAACGTTTTATTTGATTAATCATCACCCTGTCTCATTTTTTCCCTGTTAATCAGTGTCTATAAAGTTACGTGGAAATATTCGTCAGCGGCCTGGTGTACGGATAAAGCTAGCTAATGCCACCGTCATGCGGGCCATTCCGTCAAGTACTCTTAATATATTCATGATAGTCACTCAGATTCTTTTTGTCGGGCGCTGAGCCGGAAATACTTCAAAAGTTCAATAACCGTGGCCGCTACCGGTACGGCGATAATTAATCCCACCAGACCGGCCAGATAAGCGCCAACGACGATTACGAGGATGATAAAAATGGGATTCATCTTCATAATGGTACCCTGGATCCGGGGCACGAGCACGTTGTTCTCTATCTGCTCAATTATTACATAGCCTATAATAAGCCAGACGATTTTTGCGGGATCAGTGGCCAAAGCAATAAGAACACCGGCAAGAATACTCAACAAGAAACCCAGATACGGGATAAAATCCATCCAGACTGCCCACACAGCCAGAGCCGGTGTGAACTCGATTCTCAGAACGGTCAGCATAATGAAAACCAGGATACCTTTGATGATGCTCATAATAATCTGCCCGCGAATATAACGCCCCATCACCCGCTCAAGAATACCGGCTACGTTCTTCGCATGCTCACTCGCCCAGGAAGGCATGATGCCAAAAAAACCATCACGGAGATTGTCCCAGTCCTTCAGCATAAAGAAAATTACTAAGGGCAGAGAGAGAAACCCGAGAATAAGGCTTGCGCTGGCTGCTGCCATGGAAAACCCCCGGCCAAGCCCGTTGCGCAATGCATTAACCACCATGACACCGCTATCTTTAATGGTCTGATCATACGGCTGCAGCATAGACTCCGGCACCTCAAGCCGGATTGCCGCCATCCAGCCCTGGATTCGCGCCATAATACCTGAAATTAACTGCGGTAGGTTCTGCCACAAGAGTGAGGCGGTACTGTTGACTATCGTAATCATGTAGAATACCATGCCGGCTATTAGTATGAGACCAATTAAATAGATGCCGATAATTATGGATATGCGTTTGGCTCCAGGATGCTTTTTACCACCGGGCAGACGCTTTTCCAGCCAGCGCACAATAGGCAGCAACAGGTAAGCAGTGACGAGACCTATAAGGAAAGGTAGAACGACGCTAATGAATTGCCCGATAAGCCAGATGAATAGGAGAAGGCAGACGATAAAGGTTATAAGCTGCCAATGCTTTTTGATTACTGCGCTGCCAGAGGTCAAATTCCGCCTCCATCGCTTCCCTTTTAAGTGGCTCTGAGTTATCGAATACCGTAGGTTACAGGTATATTCATAGCGATATCCATCTCACCAGGATTGATGGGAGTGGTAGGTGCCGTACCACCTACCATATCTGATTTAGCCATACTAGAGCCACGTATTCTGCCGGGATCAGTGGTCGCAGATACGGTTTTCTAGCCCTTTATTGCATGGACTGCCGCCTGTCCCCTCCGGTTTGCCTCGGATACTGCCTCTTTAACCGCGTCAATAACTCCGCTGGTCTCTTCTTTGAGTGTGTCCGCGACTTTAGATGCCTTGTCCTTAATTATCTGTCTGGTCTCTTTGCCCGACTGCGGTGCATATAGCAATGCTATAACTCCACCAATGACTGCTCCGGTGAGTAAGCCGACGCCAAAACCGATAGCATGATCTTTATTCATTATTGTTTCATCCTTAATTACTTTCTTTTTTGAACATTTTGCTGATGCCCTCGAATCCCCCGCGAATACCTTGAATCACTGCCAGTATCGGAAGCAGTGGCTTGATACACTCTTGCACCAGGCTAACGGTATCATAAGCAATTTTCGATGCCGCTTTAATCAGCAACATTATGGACATCAGCGTACGATACAGACGGTAGACTAGTATTGCAGCAAAAATGAGCATAGCCGTGGTCACAAAACACAGGATGGTTATACTCAAGTCACGGAACCATTCAATACTCATTTGTTATAACCCCCCCTGTTATGGTGTAGAGGCCAAGGTTCCAAGGGCCTGGCCTACGCGATGCTCCCCTTTTAGGGGACTGTTCCAACATGATAGACGCTACTTTCTGTTCATAATAGCCAATACCCCCCAAACAACGAGGAAAATACCAAGAACCCATCTTGCGGCTTGAAACCAGAACAAGACCAACATGCCAGCAACTATGGCAAGAATCCCGATGGCCACCCCACTACTAATGGATATGCTCTTTGTGTCCATAGAAACCTCCTGCAACCTTATGATGGTCTACTGTGCTTTCTTATCTTCGACAATCGCGTTGGGTACATTCTCTTTGAGGGAGCTAATGCCCTTAACTGCGTCTTCCTTAGCCTTATAGCCTTGTCCCGAGTCCGCAATGATCTGTCCATTTGTATGGGTTAGTCTCCATCGGAACTCCCCTGCCTTGTCCTTGTAGATTTCGAACTTTGCTGCCATGATATGTTCCCTCCTTCCTTATTGTATTTGCCTCATTCTACCCACTCCCTGGCCTGGGGGATATATATCCCCCAGGCCTCTTTTTCATGTCTTACGGGGCTTTTGTAACAGTAGCCGAAATTAAGGTAACTCGATCCGTTTGGGCAAATAACCTGCCCGTTATGTTAGCCCCGGCCAGCACGTTTACTTGTGTCGTAGCGAATATGTTGCCATGGACGATTCGGCCCGCTTCAATTATTGTTAGGCCACTCGTCACGAAATAGACGTTCTTAGCCTGCGCCTGATTGTCCAGTATAATGGCGCCGCTTGGGGCTCCGATATTGAGCGTACCACCTATCACGAAAATGAAGACCGAATTCGGGTCGCCCTGCGCATCGAGATGCAGAGGCCCTGTTGTTAGCAGA
>Ga0082335_1007331_pt1 | contig 13403 bp, 10 predicted proteins | sample Subgrocontami58m_FD_72375 | JGI IMG/M metagenome (GOLD analysis project Ga0082335, IMG submission 72375) | Subsurface groundwater microbial communities from S. Glens Falls, New York, USA - GMW37 contaminated, 5.8 m (SPADES assembly) (version 2) ...
AATAGACTGACTTAAGCTCCACCTGGCCCCCTACGTTCTGGGCGGTCCATGACGCTCCGCCGTCCGTAGTCCTGAAAAGCGTGCCCGCGTCGCCCACTGCCCATCCTGTCCTTTCGTCCGCAAAGAATACGGAATGGATAGTAAGCAGCATGCCTGACGGCTGGGGCACCCAGCTAGCTCCCCCATCGGTCGTTGCCAGAATGGTCCCGAGATATCCCACCGCCCAGCCGGTTGCGGCGTTGACAAAATGCACGCCGTAGAGCCGGTTGGAGGTGCCGGATGAGAGCTTCCTCCAGGTGGCCCCTGCGTCCGTGGTCTTGAGTATGACGCCGGAGTCGCCGACGGCCCAGCCCGTCCAGGAATCGACGAAGGAGACGGAGAAGAGGCGGCTGACAGTGACGTTTAACGACTGAGCGGACCAGGTGATTCCGCCGTCCGCAGTGTGGACGATGGTACCGTGGCGCCCGACGGCCCAGCCGTTCGTAGAGTCCACGAAGGATACGGAGCGGAGGTCTTCGGCAGTGCCCGAGAACTGGGCGGACCAGGTGGCCCCGCCGTCAGAGGTATGTTCGATAGTCCCATCGCGCCCCACAGCCCAGCCCGCCAGAGGGCCGACGAAGGCGATATCATAAAGGTAGCTGGCAGGTTCGACGCTTTGCTCTTTCCAGGTGATACCTCCATCGGTCGTCTTCAGGACCGCATTGAAATCCCCCAGGCCATCTCCGGCGGCCCATCCCGTCCGGTCGTCCACGAAAGAGAGGGCGAGAGGAAACACTCGCAGGCCAGTCGTGGCTATCCAGGTTGTTCCTCCGTCCTCTGTCCGCAGGGCAAGCTTGGCTCCATCGTACGGAGGCGGCAAGTTGCTGGTCGGAAACCCTGCGGCCCAACCGGTCCTGGCGTTGATGAAAAAGACGGAGAAGAGGTTCGCATCCGGGGTAGTCAACTGGACTCCCCAGGTTTCCCCGCTGTCGGTCGTCGCCAGAATGATGCCTCTAACGACGCTTCCCAGTCCGGCTATCCACCCGGTCCTGGCGTCGACAAAGGATACCGACGTGAGCGTGCTGGTGACGCCGGAGGTCTGGGGCGTCCAGGACACACCATCGGAAGTCCTCACTATGACGCCTTCCTCGCCCACGGCCCACCCGGTCCTGGAATCAACGAAGCTGACCGAGTAGAGGCCTTTTGTGGTCCCGGAGTCCTGCCTCAGCCAGTTCGCACCGCCGTCGCTCGTCTTCAGGATGGTGCCGCCCGCGCCAACGGCCCAACCCGTGCGGGCATCGACGAAGGCCACCGAATGCAGGTCGTTCCCCTGGGGCAACGGGTTCTGCCAGACCCACTGGCCGTCGCCGGAGGCAGCCAGGGTTCTGGATCCCGGCTCGCTTCCGGATACCGGGTAGAAGTCGCCGAGGAAGAGGGCGGCCAGAAACGCCAGCAGGAGGACGCCGGTAGCAAGAGCAAGAGGCCGCTTCAATCTCGCCATGGTGTACAAACTAATGGCTGCGCCACTCCAGTAGTCCATCCGCCAAATGTTAATAAGAAACCGTAGGGGCGCCCCTGGTGAGCCTGTCCCAAAAAGGGTAGCTCTGTTCATCGTTGTTGGGTAATCCGAGATCACTTGATGGTCCTTTGTCTAGCCAGTCAAGGTGTTCCTTGGTTCCATGACGCCCCTTTGGTGTTCACGATGCTGTCGCTATCCCCTCTTGAACTATCCTATCGCTCCGGTAAGTAACTTTCGCCTCTCGGCAGACCAGCCCTTCCAGATCCTCCAGAGAGTTCGCAGGTTGAAGGCTGTCGCCACCAGCACCCACTCCGGGTCCACATTCAGTAGACCTCGCAGAAGGAATCGCCTTATCCCATGTAGCTCCTTTAGAATGCCGAAGACCGGCTCTACCAGTTCTTGGCGCTTCTTGTAGGTGGCTTTAGCCTCCTCTGTCGCCATGAGATTGCGATGTCGCCTTAGCTCAACCTCATAGGGCCCTACTTCCAAGGCCCGACCCTGCTGCTTGTCTTTGGTACACTGCCCAAATGCTGGGCATGCCCGGCATGCCTTAACTGAGCCTCGATATACCCGCATCTCGGGCCGGTCTTGGCGCTCCTTTACCCCCCTAAAAGTGAGCCTCTGCCCCTGGGGACAGATGTAGCTGTTCGTCTCCTCATCACGCCCAAAATGGTCCTTGTGATACGGGTTATCCAACTTTTTCTCTCCGGCCTCTGGCATCAAGACCTCAATCCCCCGCTTCTCACATTCGGCTAGGTTAGGACCGCTATGGTATCCTCCATCCCCCAGGGTTGTCCCATTCCCCTCACCGGTATTCTCCTGGGCTGCTTCTACCATCGGCACCAACTGCGCATGGTCATCGGGGTCCGTAACCACCTGGGCTGCAGTGACGAACAGCCCGGTCCTACCCGCTACTTCAGGCTTCAGGGGGGAGACCATGGCCTGGGCATTGTACCCAACAAGCATTTTACCCCGGCTCTTCATCAGCCCGGCATCCTCGTCCGTTAGATTGATCCGCTCTGGTCCTTCCTCCCCCATAACCTGCCCTAAAGCCTCCACTACCTGCTCCCGCAGCCTCCCGGCCTTGGCTAGCTTATCCGGCAGGCGTGGACTGGAAGGCTCCTGGCGCGTGCTGTTCTGGTCCTCCAACTCCCTAATGGCTAGTTCCGTCCGCTCAAGGAGACGCTTAAGCCCAGCCTCATCATAGGTCCGGTCCCGGGCTGCATTCCCCGCGATCTTGCTACCATCCACCGCCTGCAGCACCAGGTCCACCAATCCCAGCCTCACCGCCGTCTTAACGGTACGCTTGAACAGCTCACGCATCTCCTCGCGGTGGTCCCGATAGAACCGCCAAAGGGTATTGTGGTCGGGGGTCTGGCACCCCGTCAGCCATAAGCAGGGCAACTGGTCCCGACAGGCTGCTTCCAGCTTGCGGGCAGAGCGAACGTTAGAGAAAAAGCCATAAAGCCAGACGCTAAGCAAGACCCGGGGATGATAGGCAGGAGCGCCCAGTTCCTCCCCATCCAGATCTATCCCCAGCTTGGCCCAAAAAGCCCGATCTAACCCATCGACAACGGCAGCCACAAAACGGGCTGGGTGATCATCGGGGATAAGATCGCCTAATCTTGGGGGCAAGAGCCAGTCTTGATCACGATAAAATGGGCGTAATGGCATGATATACCTCTTTGATCACATTATCACCCACTATTATACACGATTTATCCCATTACATCAACGCACGCCAGTTGGCTTTTTGAGACAGGCTCCGGAGGGATCGCCCCTACATGTTCGGCAGACCCGCCTGCCCACAATAAGCTGTGGGGTCCGTACCCTTTGCCAGAAGGCGTCCGTTGTATTACACTCTAGTATGTGCACTAGATTAATCAAAATTTCATCCGGTGGCTAACGAACGGAGCTACTATGATTAAACATGACCTCTCGGCCCTTCTGGCCGAGGGCGCCAGACGGGCCCAGGCCCAGGGCAAACTGCCCCAGACGGCCTTGCCCGATGTGCCGGTGGAACATCCCCAGAGGCCGGAACACGGCGACTATGCCAGCAGTCTCCCTTTGAAGCTAAGCCGGGCCGCCCGCATGAACCCCATGGCCATCGCCGACGCCATCACCTCCAGCTTGCCTGCAACAGAGTACCTGGACCGGGCCGAGGCTGCCACGCCCGGCTTCATCAACCTGACGCTCAAGGAGCGGTGGTTGGCCAAGCAGGTTGACGTGATCCTTAATGAGGGCGAGAAATTCGGGTCCCTGCCCCTGGGTCGAGACGAAAGGGTGCAGGTGGAGTTCGTCAGCGTCAACCCCACCGGCCCATTGCACGTGGGCCACGGAAGAGGGGCGATCCTGGGCAGCACCTTGTCCAGGGTGCTGGGGTTCGCCGGCTACCAGGTCCAGAAAGAGTACTACCTGAATGATGCGGGAAGTCAGATAGATGCCTTCTATCGCACGCTCTATGCCCGCTATTGCCAGGCGCTGGGGAAGCCTGCAGAGGTGCCCGCCGACGGATATGCCGGCGCCTATATGGTGGACCTGGCTCGGGAGATTGTGGACGCGGAGGGTGACCGGTTTCTAACTCTCCCGCAGCAGGAGGCCACTCAGGATCTGGGCGCCATCGGGCTGGCGAAGATCGTTGACGGCATTAGAGGCGACCTGGAGCGACTGGGGGTCACTTTCGATGATTGGTTCGGTGAGAAGAGCCTTTACGAAACAGGCCAATTCCAGGAGGCGCTGGATATCTTGCGCCGGAAGGGCTTTGTCGAGGAAAGGGAGGGGGCCGTTTGGTTCACCTCATCGGCCCTGGGAGATGACAAGGACAACGTTATCATCCGCAGCAATGGGTCCCCGACCTATTTCGCTTCCGATATCGCCTATCATTTCAACAAGTTCATCAAGCGGGGCTTCCAGCGGGTGATCAACATCTGGGGCGCCGACCATATGGGGCATGTGTCCCGCATGAGGGCAGTGCTGGGGGCCCTGGGCTTGGACCCGGAGAAGCTCCGGGTAATCCTGCTTCAGATGGTCTCGCTACGCCGCGGCAAGACGGTGATAAAAGTCTCCAAGCGCACCGGGGAGTTGATAACCCTCCGGGAGCTCATGGACGAGGTAGGGGTTGACGCCTGCCGCTTCTTCTTTCTGTCCCGCTCCGCGGATAGCCAGATGGACTTCGACTTGGCCCTGGCCAAGCGCCACTCCGCGGAGAACCCGGTGTACTATGTCCAGTACGCCCATGCCCGCATTGCCAGCATCGTTCGCCTGGCCCAGGAGCGGGGCCTGGAGTATGAGAAGGGAGACGTCTCCCTTCTGGGGCACCCTTCGGAAATAGCCCTGGTCCGGAAGATGCTGCTATTGCCGGAACTGGTGGAGACGGCGGCCCTGACCCTGGAGCCGCATCACCTGACCTACTATGCCCAGGACCTGGCCACGGCCTTCCACGCCTTCTACAAGCAGTGCCGGGTGGTCTCCCGTTATCCCAAGGACCTCCCTCTAAGCCAGGCCCGCCTGAGGCTGGTGGCTGCCGCCAGGGTGGTCCTGGCCAATACCCTTCACCTGATGGGGATGGCCGCGCCGGAGCGGATGTAGCGGCGGGGTAACCTCACCCCCTGGCCCCATAGGCGTTGAAATAGGCTGCGGGAACCACTCCCAATATCCGTCTGGCGTAGGTTGGGGGCTTGTCCCCCGGCGGGGGCCTCGCAGGGGACAAGCCCCTGCGCTACGTTCCAAGTCCACTTAACGCCCATGCCCCCTGGCCTCCTCTCCGTCGCGGAGAGGAGGGAATTATCGACCTGACCCTTTCGCTCCCCCTCCGTTCACGAGCCGTTCATGGAGCGGGAGGGTTTTCGAAATCGTCCTGACCCTTTCTCCGTCCGCGGAGAGGAGGAATTTCTTGCCAATGTGACAAAAGCCGCAGAGAAATACTGGGGGAAAGCTATGATGAGGATAGCGCAGTCGAGAAACCATCGGCTGGAGCAAGAAGGGAAGGAGTAAACTATGGCTGATACCCAGGAGCTATCCACGCAGGCACGCACCGGAGCGATTACCAAAGACGACATCGTGGCAGAGGTCATCGAACGCTACCCGCAAACTATGGGGGTGTTTCTCCAATTTGGTTTTACGCCCCTGAAGGACCCGACCGCCCGCCACGCCCTGGCGGCCAGGACCACCATCGAGCAGGCCACGAAGATCCTGCCTGTTGACCTGGAGGGCCTTCTGGGCTCTCTGAACAAGATCAGGGCCGCAGTGGACGCCTCCACCGCCGCGACGGTCACGGTGACCCTGCCGATTACCAAGAACCACCTGGTAGGAGAGGTCACCGAAGCCTTCCCTGCGACGCTGGACGTGTTCTTGCAGAACGGCTTCCATCACCTGGCGGATGCGTCGATGCGGAAGACGGTGGCGAAGACGGTCACGATCGAGATGGCCAGCATGATCCACGGCATAGAGTTGGATGGGTTCCTGGCCAAGTTGAACAGCGCCGTGGGAGTATCGTAAACAACCTTTGACCGACCAGCGGTTTGCGTCTGGAGCAGCTTCGCCTCGGGCTAGTGGTCATGCACAATTTAGGACGACAAACCCTGCCTGCCGAATAAATTCGGCGTTACATTTAGCCCAACGCCGAATTTATTCGGACGGTTGTGGCACGATATTTAGCGAATGACCATAGACCGTCGGCTAAGAAGCGAAGCCCACTTAAGGGGCTGCTCTTGGGGCCTGGAGGAACAAGCGCATCCGGCATCGTCCCGGGTCGTGCTTTCAGGCATTGGAAGGGACTGGCGGGGTTAACTTGGGCTCGTAGCTGCGACGAATTGGCGGCGATTCGGGCGTGGCGATGTCTGCCCCTGATCCCCCAGGCTTCCAGCCTGGGGTGGAGAGAGACCACCCGTGGAGAGAGACCACCGTTTTGCCGTACGGCCGGAGGCCCGATCCTCTTGCAGCATGTGCCTCTGCGTGCTATTATCTCTCCGCCTGGTGGCGTCTTTCGCCAAATGAGATCTGACTGGGGGAGAAGTATGAGTACCGTCAGGAGTTTCTGGAACCCGCGCTCCAGCGCTAGCCCTTACTGGAACCCATATCTGGAGACTATGCCAAGGGAGAAGCTGGACGCTCTGCATTTGAAGCGGCTGAAGTCGCTTCTCCGTTATGCCTATGACAACAGTCCCTTCTACCGGCGCAGGTTCCAGGAAGCGGGCATCACCCCAGACGACATCAGGACCCTGGAGGACTTCAAGACCAAGGTTCCCATAACCGACAAGTCCGACTTCATCCACCTCCAGGAGGAGAACCCCCCCTACGGACAGACCGGGGCTATGCCCGAAGAATACATTGCCCACCACTGCGAGACCTCCGGCACCACCGGCATTCCTCTGCGCATTCCCTACACGATGTACGATACAGAACGCTACGGAGAGGGCTGGGTCTACGGCTTTTGGGCTATCGGAATCCGACCTCAGGATACCTTCTATTTTGCCTTCAACTGGGGTCTCTTCGCCGGATTCTGGAGCGGCTATTGGGGCGTGCGTCGCCTGGGAGGGAAGGTCTACTCCGGCGGCGGCCAGACCACCGAAGGCCATATCCGATTGATCCAGCGCCTGCGTCCGACGGTCCTTCTGTCCACACCCACGTACGCTCTATACATGGCTGAGGTAGCCCGCGATATGGGCGTTGACCCGGCCAGCCTATCGATCAAGTATACCTACCACGCCGGAGAGCCCGGCCCGTGCGCCCTGCCCGCCGTGCGGAAACAGTTGGACGAGTCTTGGGGCGCGATCTCTTGTGAATGCTATGGAGTTGCTGAGCTGAACTCCCTGACCTTCGGTTGCCCGACCCGGGAAGGCGTGCACCTGGACGAGACGAACACCTTTTCGTGGAGCCGGGACCCGGATACGGGGGAAGAGGTGCCGGAAGGGCAGATCGGAGAGAACATCGTCACCACCTATGTGAACAACGCCCAGCCCCTCATCAACTACCGTACCCACGACCTGGTGGAGCGCCATTACGGCTGCGTCTGCGGCCGGACCTGGGGCTTCCTGCGCGGCGTGGTGTTGGGGCGCTCCGACTTCATGGTGACTATTCGGGGCACCAACGTGTACCAGTCAGCGGTGGAGAAGATTCTGGGTGATATTTCTGGGGTCAGTACCCACTATCAGATGATACTGACCCGGGAAAAGGGGCTGGACCGCATGCTGGTGCAGGTGGAGCCGGTCAAGGAGTACCCTCAGGATAAAGTGGGGCAGTTGGGGGAGGAGATAGGGAAGGCCATTCACCAGACCCTCAAGGTGCGCCTTGAGGTGGAGCCGGTCCCGGCTGGGAGCCTGCCCCGCTACGAGCTGAAGACCAAGCGTATCATCGATCAACGGCCTAAGGAAATAAGAAGGGCACTGGATAGGTAAGAAGCATGGATGCAGAGGAGACCATTTCCAAAATAGACCGGGCCAGGGCCATTGTGCAAGAGATCAGGGACACCATAGACAGCCCCATGATCGAGCGGTGCATGCAGTTGGCGGAGATGAACCTTCACTGGGCCAAGTGGGGCTTGGGCGGCGACGTGGAGATCACCCCGGAGCTGGAAGAGCGCATCGTCTGATACCGATTTCCCCTTCCCCAGTGCAGGACCAATAGGGCTACTAGGCAGCGGAATTCGATTCCCCCTTCCCTCGAAGGGAAGGGGGCCAGGGGTTAGGTCTTCCTCTTCCCCAAAAGCTCCTGTACCGCTTGGGCCAGGGCGGAGACCAGGAGCGCCATAATCCTCTCGCCCTTGTCTGCCGAAGAGCGCGCCGGGGCGCCGAAGTAACCGGGGCCTACGTCCCGGAAGGGGATGCCCGCCGCCGCGATTTCAATGATATCTACGTCCGTGGGCGGAAGCTGCTTCCAGTTCTCCCTAACCAGCTCCGGGCGCAGCCTCAGCATGATGGAGGTCTCCATCTCGCCGCCGTGGAGGTCTTGCCTCAGCCGGGTCTCGATGATGCTGCGCAGCCGGGGGAGCCATACCGCACTGGTGCTGACGAAGAGCTCGTCTATTTCGAGTCCCAGCGTCTCCCTTATGGTCCGGGCCGCACTCTGGACGTGTTCGGCGTTCTTGGGCTCCAGGTGGAAACAGAGGATGGCCGCCTGTCGGAAGCCGTGCTCTGCCAGGTTCCCGGCCACGTCTACGAGGATTGCCTCCACCGTTTCACCCCGCAGTGATATGGTGCCTGGGAACCCCCGGGCGCACTCCGCAACGCTGTAGGGTATAGTCGGGACGATGACCGTGTTCACTCCGTCAAGCTCCAGCCGTAGGGCCAGTTCCTTGGATATGTCCTCGGCCAGCAGGCAGTCGGTGCCCACTGGCAGGTGGGGCCCGTGTGCCTCCATGGACCCAACGGGTATTAGGGCCAGGGCCCCGGATTCAACTGCCAGTCCGACCTCCGGAGAGGTCATCTCAGCTAAGAGCCTGGTCACGGCCGCGCTCCTACGCTACTCAGGGTTGCCAGGTATTCCACAGCTTCCTGAAGGGACACGACATCCGCATACTTACCCTGCATGTCAAAGAGATTGGCGGCATGCGCAAAGGACGAGCGGTCGAAGAGACATTCCTCCACCGCCAGAACGGTATAGCCGTGGGAGAACGCGTCCACTACGCTAGACCGGACGCAGCCGGAAGTGCTGGCTCCGGTCACGAGGAGGGTATCCAGTCCTCGGGCCTGAAGGTAGTGGTGCAGGGAGGTCTCAAAGAAGGCGCTGGCCTTGGGCTTCTCCACCACCAGGTCTTCCACCCGCGGCATGATCTCAGAGGGGAAGTCCTGGGGTGGGCCTTTCCCTCCGGCCGCCAGCGCTCTCTTGGTGGTGACAGAACCGGGGCTAGGGCGGGTGTATACCACCGGAATGCCCGCCTCCCGGACGACGTCTAGCAGCTCCTGGATATGGGCCAAAGCGGTCCATCCCGCCTCGCCGCAGCCGGTGGGCACTTCCTCGACCGACTTCATTACCTCCATGCGCTTGCCAAGGAAGGGCAGGGTGACGTCTATGACCAGGATGGCGGGATGCTTGCCCCAGGGCACCCTTCCGGCGAAGCCGGCCTTCTCATAAAGATCCCGGTCCTCCTGTGGTATCAGCTTCTGCCAGGGCCTCATGATCCTCCTCGTTCGCATGTCACTCCGAGCCCTCCGAAGAATCTCACCTGTTCCAACAGAGACCTGCCACGGGGTGCGCGGGATTCTTCGCCTCCGCTGCTTATTGTTATGCCAAGCATGTTTTAGATCGCGCTCCGGCTCAGAATGACATTGCTAATCTTCATAATCTGCGAAATCTGCGGATCGTATCCCCCGTGCCCTACTCCTTTAGCAACTGCCCGGCAATGACGATCTGCTGTATCTCCGATGTGCCTTCGTAGAGGCGCAGGGCGCGCACTTCCCGGTAGAGCCGCTCCACCACGGTGCCCACGGTTACGCCCAGGCCCCCGTGGATCTGCTGGGACTGGTCCACGGCCCGCTGGGCCATCTCCGTGGCATAATACTTGGCCATGGACGATTCCAGGCTGGTGCGGCCGGGGCCGCGGTCCAGGAGCCAGGAGGCTTGATAGACCAGAAGCCGGCCTGCCATCAATTCCGTGGCCATATTCGCCAGCTTGGAGCGGATCAACTGGAAGTCGGCCAGGGTCTGGCCGAAGGCCCGGCGTCCCTTGGCGAACTTAAGTCCCTCCTCCAGGGCCCTCTTGGCCAGGCCCAGGGCGGCCGCCCCCACCGTTACCCGGAAGAGGTCCAGGGTCTGCATGGCTATCTTAAATCCATCACCCTCGGCGCCCAGGAGCTGGTCGGCGGGGATGTGGCAGTCCCTGAAGGCCACTTCCGCGATGGGATGGGGCGCCGCCATGCGCATCTTCTCAACGATATGGAAGCCGGGATTACGCCCGTCCATGGCGAAGGCGGAGAGGCCCTTGGCGCCTTTTAGGGGGTCTGTCTTAGCAAATACGGTGTAAATGCCGGCAATTCCGGCGTTGGAGATGAAGCGCTTGCTGCCATTGATGATGTAGTCGCTACCCCGCCGCTCGGCGCGGGTCTCCATGCCCGCGACGTCGGAGCCAGCCTGGGTCTCCGTGAGGGCGAAAGCGGCGATGGAGCCGCCGCGGGCCACGGGTGGCAGAAAGCGGGCCTTGACCTCCGGCGTGCCTGCCAGGGTGATGGGGTAGCTACCCAGGCCTTGCATAGCGAACATCGAGTCGGCCAGGGAGGAGACTCTGCTCAGCTCCTCTCGAACGATGCAGATGGGAGTCGCCTGCATGGGATCGTACCGGCCCCCGTAGGGAGCCGGGACCATGATGGCCGTGAGTCCCTCCCGTGCCAGCATGGCGACCGCCTCCCGGCCCAGGGTGTCGATATTGCCCTCCTCTGTGACCCAGGGCTCTATCTCTTCCTGGGCCAGGCGCCGCACCTTTTGGCGCAGCTCCTTGTGCTCCTGTGTAAAGAAGAAGTCCATCTCATTCATAGCGAGCCTCCGTCGTGAGCTATCGCCCCTCGGGCGTTCAACTGAGACCGCGGGTGGTGAGAGCCGAAGGCCGTCGCCCGAGGCTAAAGCCAAGTCGGGCTGAGAAGCCGAAGCCCGTCGCCCGAGGCTAAAGCCAAGTCGGGCTGAGAAGCCGAAGCCCACTAAAGGGGCTCTGACCCACCGCCCCCTGACCTCCGTAACCTGACCCCTAGACCCTAGACCCTAGACCCTAGACCCTAGCCGCTGTCCTACCGTCCCTGAAATCTCGGCTCCCGCTTCTCCAAGAAAGCCAGGTAGCCCTCCCGGTGGTCCTCGCTGCTCATGCAGATAGCTTGAGCATAGGCGTCCCACTCCAGCGCGGCGTCGATATTCAGGGAGCGCTGAACCTCCAGGGCTTCCTTGGTCATGCGCACGCCCATGGGAGGACCCTTGGCGATCTTGCGGGCCAGCTCCATGGTGGTGGGCATGAGCTGATCTTCCGGCACTATCCGGTTCACCAGGCCGATGCGCTCCGCTCTTTCGGCCCCGACGATGTCGCCGGTATAGAGCAGCTCAGAGGCATGGCCCATTCCGACGATGCGCTGCAGCAGGTAGACCGCGCCCATGTCGGCCCCAGTAAGGCCCACCCGGTTAAAGAGGAATGAAAACCGAGCCGTGGGCACGGCAATCCGTATGTCGCAAGCGCAGGCGATCACGGCGCCCGCCCCACTGGCGATGCCGTTGAGGGCGGCGATGGTGGGTTTGCGGATGGAGTAAATGCCCTTGGTCAGGGCCCCGGTCATGCGGGTGAAGTCCAGCATTTCCCTTGGCCCTTTGCCCATGAGCACGCCGATGATCTCATTGACGTCTCCCCCGGAACAGAAGCCCCGGTTGCCCTGTCCGGTAATGACCACAGCCTTCACCGCATCGTCAACGGCGATTTCCCGGGTGGCCTGGCCCAGCTCGGCGTAAATCTGCAGTGTCAGGGAATTGAGGGTGTTGGGCCGGATAAAGGTGATAACCCCCACGCCCTCCTCTATCCGGTAGTCGAAGCTCTGATAGCCCACAGGACCTCCTTGCTGTTGGTGTGCCGGCGGGAGGCCGACAATGACCCTATTATACTGGAAAAACTCAACCTTGGGTTACAACCACCCGGTTACGCCCTTGCTTCTTGGCCTGATAAAGGGCAGAATCCGCCACCGTCAGGACGCTGTCTCTGGTCTCGCCGTGGTCCGGGAAGACCGCCACTCCGAAGGAAGCGGTGACCGGACCGATCGCCCTCTCGCCGAACTTCACGCTTATCTGTTCTGTCCCCGCTCTTAATTCTTCCGCTCGCTGCCGTGCCGTCTCCAAAGAGGCTCCTGGAAGGATGAGAACGAACTCCTCCCCCCCAAAACGGCAGGGGATGTCGCTTCCCCGGATGCGGGCCTGTATGAAGCTGCCCAGGACGCGTAGCACTTCGTCCCCAACTTCATGGCCGTAGGTGTCGTTCAAAGGCTTGAAGTGGTCTATGTCCATCATGATGATTCCCATCTGGGCTTTGTTGCGCCTGGCCCGGTGTATCTCACGCTCCAGCGACTCCTCCAAGTAGCGCCGGTTAAATAGTCCGGTCAGCGGGTCGCGGATTGCCTGCTGCCGGAGAACCATTCGCAGCTTCAAGTTGGCGACTGCCAGGCCCATCTGGTCGGCGATGGCCACAGATAGCTGCTGCATTCCTCCAAGCGCGGACCGCTCTGCCGCTTGAGACCCGCCTTCCTTGACCCTGCTTGACTCGAGGTGCAATACCCCTAGGACTTCCCCTTGGGCCGCAACAGGCACGCACAGGTAGGGATGTGGCTTGTCCAGCCGGACGTGCGGACATATGGGGCCCGCATCAGGGTCTTCCACCAGGTGCGGCCGTCCCCGGCGCAGGGCCCAGCAATCGTCGGGCGAGAAAGTTGTAGCAGTAGGCGGATCGGCGCCCCACGTGACTCTGGAGTCCAAAAAGGAACTGGTTTCAGCGACGAAATAGAGGGCGCCGGCTTCCTCCGGAAACATCTCCTTTAAGAACCGGCCGGCGATGGGGTAGATGTCCTCCAATGCCACACAAGATTGCAGAAGCTCGCTCATCTGGCTCAAGAGCGTCATTTCTTTATTGCGTGCGTTTAACCTGGCTACCCAATCAGATAGTCTTACGTGGGCGCTATGCAGGGCCTCTTCTGTCCGTTTCCGTCTCCTTATTTCAGCGGACAGCTCGGCTGTCCGCTGCTGCACCAGGCCTTCACTCCTGGCGCCGGACTGTACTCGATTGACGTAGTAGAGGCCTGCTAGTATGACGGATACGATACCCCAAGCCAGGACCGTCCAGGAAACGGTGGTTACCGTGTACCGGCTTGCGGCGCCGTCGTTCAGGCGGCTCTGGAAGAGGTCCAGTTCCTGCTGGCGAACAAGGAGGAAAAGGCCCAGCGCTGCGAACAGGGCC
>Ga0082335_1007332_pt1 | contig 13403 bp, 8 predicted proteins | sample Subgrocontami58m_FD_72375 | JGI IMG/M metagenome (GOLD analysis project Ga0082335, IMG submission 72375) | Subsurface groundwater microbial communities from S. Glens Falls, New York, USA - GMW37 contaminated, 5.8 m (SPADES assembly) (version 2) ...
CCTTGATTGGCCGCGTCCCTTGCTTCCGGGCCCCCCCCCGCCGAGTTGCCCTGCCATGAATGCGCTCCGCCTTTCGCTTGTTCTCGCCATCACCGTCCCCATCGCCGCGGCGGCGGATCGCGCAGCCGCGCTCGAGCAACCGCGGCCCTTGCTCCCCACCGAGGATCTGGGCCGGCCCTCGCGCAACAACTACGGCTCGCTCGAGTCCGCGCTCGAACTGCTCCGCGCCCATCGGCCGCTCGATCTGAGCGTCGGCCCGTGGCGACAGGTCCACCGCAATGGCTCGCACCCCGAGTGGGCCCGCCAGGCCCGCGCGCTGCTCGCGGACGGTCTCCACTACGACGCCGGCAAGCTCGCGCTCAACGCCGTCACGTCGGCCCGGTGGGAGACGGACGCTTTCATTCGCGAGACGATCGAGTTCAACACCGCGCCGTGGTTTCGCGTGCCCGGCTATTTCTACATTCCGAAAAACGTCCCGCTGCCCGCGCCGGCGCTCGTGGTGTTTCACGAATGGGGCGGCCCCATCCTCTTCGGCGCGGATCGCGTGTCGGGCGAGCCGGTGCACCCGGCGATTGTGCAGCACCGGGCGACTTACACGAGCGGCCGCGCGCTCGCGGACTGGTTCGCCTCGCACGGTTACGCCGTGATTGTGATCGACGCCTACCACTTCGGCCGGCGCGCGCCGCGCGGCGTGAACGGCCTGCCGGCGAGCTACGAGCCCGCGACGCTCGACGACGCCACGCTCAAGCGCTACGACTCGCTGGTGCGCGACGCGCTTTATCTCGGCGTGCGCGAGCTCAACTGGGCCGGCACCACGTGGGCCGGCGTGAATTACGGCGACGACCGCCGCTGCGTCGACTACCTCCTCTCGCGCAAGGAAGTCGATCCCGCGCGCATCGGCTGCACGGGTCTTTCCGGCGGCGGCTGGCGCACGAACATCATGGCGGCGCTGGAGCCACGCATCCAAGCCGCGGTGTCCGTCGGCTGGATGACGACCGGCGACGCCCAGCAACTCTACAACGTGGCCGGCGCGATCGGCACGTTCTGCCTGCTGCCGGGAGTGTGGAACCGCATCGACATCCCCGACCTCATCGCGATGGCCGCGCCGAAAGCCGTCATGGTGGTGAGCGGCACGGAAGATCCGCTGTTCCCCCCGCTCGGCATCCGCGAGGCCCACCGGCAGATCGCCGCGGCGTTCGCGTGGGCCGGCTGCCCGGAGCAGTTCCGCAGCTTCACGCCCGCGAAGCCGCACTGCTACGACGCGGAAATCCAGGAGCAGGCGCTCGCGTGGTTCGACGCGCATTTGAAGAAGCGCTGAGCTCGCGGGCCGCGAAGCATCCGCCGCGCCGCGGCCCCGCCGCCGCCTCCTGCCCGCCGTGCTGGGCAACCAATGTTGCCGGCAGATTCGTTTTGTCGCGACCGGCGCTTCGCCCCCGGATCGTCGCACCCGCTCCCATGAACAAAGGCCGCCGCCAATTCCTCCAACGCGCCGGGGCGCTTTCGCTCGGCGCCGTCGCCCCGCTGACCGCCGCCAACCCAGCCGCGCCCGCCGGATCCCCCTACCGCTGGCGCTCCGCCCTCGTGCTGAACGCCCAACGGCAGGTCGTATCCGGCAGCGCGGAGGCACTCGCCGCGGCGATCCGGCACGGCGCCGATCTGCACATCTACACCGAGTTTCGCCACAACGAGCACATCGACATCAAGTCGACGAATCCCGAACTCATCCAGGAAGTGTCGGAATTTCGCGCCACCTACCTGCTGGAGGACCGCTGGGTCGCGGGCATCATGACGCTCCGCCAACCCATCGATCTGCCGAACGGTTTCGGCCCGCGCCCATCGATGTCGTTCTTCATGTATAATCAGGACGGGCTGCAGTCGATCGCGCGTCCCTATCTCGACGGCCAGCCCGCCACCGGCAAGCTCGGCCCATCGCCGATGCGCGACTACCGGGACCTCGCGAAGTATCACCAGTTTGATGCGTGGGATGGCGACACCAATGCGCCGAGCAGCAACTTTTTCTACGAATTTGGGGAGTTTCGTTTCTTCGTGCGCGATGACTGGCAGCAGGTCCTCGCGCACGATGCCGACGGCAAGGTTCTCTCCGGCTCGATCGACGCGCTGGCCGATGCGTTCGCCCACGGCTGCGACGTGAAGGTCGGCGTCGCCGGGCTCTGCTCCGAGCTGGCCGACGATTCGCGGTGCGCGATGCCGCACGAGGTCTTCATCCAGTGCGGCGCCGGCTACTATTACACCGAACAGAAACGGTTCATGGCGGGCTCGCACCCGTTCGTGCGCGTGAAGCCCGGCATTCCGCTGCGCTACCGGAGCAAGGGTTGGGACTTCGGCTGGCTCTTCGCCCGCACCGACGGCTTCGTCGCCCGCTGGCTCGTCGATCCCTACACGCTGAAATTCAACCGCAGCGAGGAACCCTCCGCCGTGCGCTGGTTCGTGCGCTAGCCAGCGGTCGCGGCGGATGGACGCGTCAGAGCTCGATGATGCCGCGCTGCACCGCTGCCGTCACCGCCTCGGTGCGCGCGGCCACGTGCAGCTTGGCGAGAATATTCTTCAGGTGGTCCTTCACCGTGTGCTCCGAAATGGCGAGGGTCTGGGCGATTTCCTTGTTCGCGCGGCCTTTCGCGATCTCCTTCAGCACTTCGATTTCGCGATTGGTCAGCGCATCGTAACCGCGGCGCACGGCCAGCCGGCTCGCCACATCGCGCGGAATCCACCGTTCGCCCGCCGCCACCGCGCGGATGGCTGGAATCAGGCTTTCGCCCGTCGAGCTCTTCAACACGTAGCCGCGCGCGCCCGCGCGCAGCGCCTTGTGAATGTCCTCGTCGCCGCTGTACGCCGTCAGCACGAGGATGCGCGCCTCGGGAAAATCGCGGCGGATGAGCTCGATCGCCTCGTCGCCGCTCTTCACCGGCATGCGGAGATCGAGCAGCGCGACGTCGGGCTGATGCCGCGCATAGAGTTCCACGGCCTGCGCGCCGTCAGCCGCCTGCGCCATCACTTTCATGTCCGGCTCCGATGCGATCACCGCCGCCAGGCCGCTGCGCACGATGAAATGATCGTCCGCGACCAGCACGCCGATTTTGCCGTCGTCCGTCATGCAGGCGAGTGGTTCGGTGCCGACGGCCCCGGCTCCAGCGGAATCTCGACCACGATGGTCGTGCCGCGGCCCGGCGTGCTGTGGATCGTCACGCCGCCGGCGAGTCGCTTCGCGCGTTCGGTCATGCCGAGCAGGCCGAAGTGGCCGTTGCCGGCAGGTGGTGCGGCGCCGGGCTCGAAGCCTGCGCCATCGTCCTCCACGCGCAGCACGAGCGCCCGCGGGGTGAATTCCAGCACGAGGGACACGCGCGTCGCGCGGGCGTGCTTCGCGATGTTGGTGAGCGCCTCCTGCCCGATGCGCAGCACATTTTCCTCGACGACCTCCGGCAGGCTGCGCGGCTCACCCCGGGTTTGAAAACCGAGCTTGATGTCGGTGCCGTCCGCCACCTGCTCCGCGCTGCGCCGGAGCGCGCTCGCGAGATCGAATTGCTCCAGCTCGCGCGAGCGCAAATCCCAGATCGAGCGCCGCAGCTCGACCTGGCTCTGGCGCAACCAATGGCGGGCGAGCTGGAGATGATCGTTCGAGAGCGCAGGGTCGCGCGGCGCGAGTTTGGCGGTCGTGTCGAGGTGCAGGGCAATGCCCGTGAGGGTCTGCTCCAGCGTGTCGTGCAGGTCCCGCGCGAGCCGCGTGCGCTCGGCGAGCACGGCCTTGAACTGCAGCTCGGCCGTCTTGCGCGCGGTCATCGCGACCTGAAGCTGCGCGGAGCGTTCGATGACTTTTTGCTCGAGCGTGTCGTGCGCCTCCTGCAATTGACGCTGCGCGTGTTCCCGCTCGCGAATCAGCTGCCGGAGCGCGGCGTTCTTCTTCGCGATCGTGAGGAGCCAGGCGAGGACCAGGAGCAGGACTGCGCTCAGCAACCCAACGCCCGCCAGCAGGCGACCCGGCGTCCACCAGCTCGGCCGCGCCAGCACGCGGAGGCCGGCCGGCGAGGCGAGGCGGAGCTTGAGCGAGGAGAGCTTGCCGGCGGCATCGGCAGTGCAGACACAGACGCCTTCGGCCTCGACCACGCTGCCGACGGGAATCGCCGCGAGCGCCGCGATTTCGGCCGGCGCCTCGTGCTCCACCGTAAACGCCAGTTCGTCGCCCTGCAGCAGCCAGGTCGTCTCCTGGCCCGAAAATCGCCCGGCGGACCGCGCCACCGGGCGGGTGGAACGATCGAGGATTTTTCCGCGCAGGGTGAGCAGACTCCCGTGATGGAAGCCCAGTTTGATTTCAGATCCGGTCGCGGTGCGAGGGGCCACCGGCCCACCGGACTCCGCCGCGCGCCGCAGCGTGGCATCGCGCAGTAGCGGCAGGAAACCTTCCAGTTCGAGAAAACCCACGGCGTCGACCAGACTGCCGGGCGCAAAGACGTCGGGCTGCGTGCTTTCGACACGGATGCCACCGGACTCGTCCTGAAGGAATATCTCCGCGCCGACGCGTTGCAGCGTCACCGCGCCGCGCACATGCACTCGCCGGTCCGAGCGTGCGTCGCGGCGGTACTGCGCGACCCGGTTGATCGGGATGACCGGCTGGTCGAACGGCGACGTGGCCTCACGTTCCAGGATGTCGAAATCCTCGATCCGCGGCACGTAGACGGCCACCGAGGTGAGGTGTCGCACCGCTGCGTTGTAGTGCGACGCGGTTGTGCCGCGCACCCGCACATGCGCCGAGACCAGCGAGTCGGGCACCATCCCCGGCGGCACCCGGGCGTATACCTCCAGCCGGTAGCCGCCCAGCGCGAGCTGCAGCGCGAGACGGCCTTCGTCGATCCAGGCCGTTCGCACCACCCCGGCGACTTCGACGCGCACTCCGTCCTCGACGCCCGCCATGAGATCCTCGACGGGCACCTGCTTCGGTGCCGGCAGCGCCGCGGTGCCCGTCACGCGCCACTGCGGCGCGCTGATGATCGGAGCAAACGCACCCGGGTGGCTGACGCCGGTCACCGTGACGACATCCCCCGGCAGCGGACCAGGCCGGCCGAGGTTTTCGACGAATACTCCGCCGGTGGCATCCTGCACGAAAAACTGTCCTTTCCAGTCAGGCTCCACGGCAGTCACGACTCCGCTCACGGTCACGGCCAGCCGGGTGCCCGCCTGCTGCGCGGTGAGCGACAACACGTCCGCCGCCGTCGTGAGCGGCTCGACGGGCTCGGCCGCGGCGAGTGGCCCGCCCGGCGTCATCGACACCAGTCCCAGGGTGGCCCAAACAAGCAGACGAGATTTACGGAATGCGGTCATGGACCTCAGCGGCCGGAGTGGCAGTGCGAATGTCGTCCTGATTATCGCTGCAAGGCGGCCGCGTTTCCAAGTCTCGTCTCGCCCCTCGAAAGAGGGATGCGCGCGTTCGCGGCTTGATGTTAAGTTGGACACACCGCTTCGCCGAATTCGAGCGCCCCTGATCACCAGCTCGATTCGGCGCGCCATTCACTTTCCACTTCACCACCCCCGACCTAGCATGAATTCACCCAAGCTGCTCCGCCTCGCCTGCGCCGTCGCCGGAGTTTTCTCCGCCGCCGTCCGCGCGCAAACCACAACTACAGCCGCCACGCCCGCCCGGCCGGAGGAGCCCGTCGTGCTCTCGCCCTTCACCGTGACGACCGACAAGGACACGGGCTACCGCGCCACCAATTCGATTTCCGGCACGCGGCTGAACACCGCGATCAAGGATCTTCCGATGCCGATCGAGGTCATCACCGAGCAGTTCATTCGCGACACTGGCTCGACGGATCTGCGCGAGAGTGTGCGCTACAGCTCCGGCATTCTGCTCCAGACCCAGAACGACTACTCCGCGCCCGCCGGCAGCTTTTCCACTACGCCGGGCAAGATCAACAACCCCGAGGGTCTCACCGCCAGCCCCGATCAAACGCACATGAAGATCCGGGGCTTCCAGACCGCCTCCGTGCTGCGCGACGGCTTCCGCCGCCAAAATGCCACCGACTCGATCAACGTCTCCCGCATCGAGGTGGCCCGCGGGCCGGCCTCACTCCTCTACGGCGTCGGCAACTTCGGCGGCGTCGTCAACTACCTCACCAAGGTCCCCGACACTCGCCCGGGCGGTGAAGTCACGTTCAGCGTGGGCGGCGACGATTTCAAGCGCGGCACCCTCGATACGACCGGCCCGGTCACCGGCACGACCGCCTACCGGCTCACCGCCGCCGTGCAGGACACCGGCTCCCCCACCGACTTCAACACCGAGCGCCATTACTTCGTCTCGCCCGTCATCACCTGGCGCCCGTTCCGGGGCACCGAGGTTCTCTTCGACGCCGAATACGGCCAGCAGGAGATGAAAGGCATCAGTTGGCAAAACCTGCGCGCCGCCGTCTCCGGCTTCGTCAACGACAGCGCCGGCTACAACGGCAGCTTCCTCGCCATTCCCGCGAAGGACGTGAAGACCTTCCGCTGGAGCGGCCCCGACACTTACCGCCGGAGCACCGCCGCCAACTTCGCGCTCAAACTGACGCAGAAACTCACCGATCACCTCCACCTCCTGGCCGGCGTCAACCGCTCCAGTTTCGACTTCAACCAGCTCGACAATCTCGCTGCGCTTCGCCGCGTCTCCTCCGGCGGCGCCGTGCCGGCCACGTTGATTGCGCCGATCACCTACGCCGGATTGGTCTCGAATCAGGCGGGCGTCGCCGTCGGCCCACAGAACTCGACCATCTCCTACCAGTGGGAGAAACACCGGCAGGTGAACCGCCACGATCAGGTGCGCGTCGAGCTCAACTACGCGCAGGCCCTCTTCCCGGATGGGTCCCGCTGGCTGCGCATGAACAACTCTTTCCTCGCCGGCCTCAACCACACCGAGGACACCCAGGAAGATCACACCCGGCAGACTCCGGGCAACGTCGCGAACTACCACAATCCCACCGACTACTCCTATCTTCGTTTCGGCACGCAGGGCGACGGTTCGCCGGATCAGCCCCTCGTCGAATGGGACAACCAGAAGACCGTCACGTCGAACCCCGCGTTCTATGGCGTCTATCAAGGCAAGCTCCTGAACGATCGCCTCACGCTCATCGCCGGCGCCCGCCGTGACCGCAGTTGGAATCGCGTCGGTATCTACAATCCCGAATACAACCTCAATGGCACGCCCCGCGGCGACCGCGCGCCGCGCACCGCCAACAGCGACACCAACCGCGACACCACCTACCAGTGGGGCGCCAATTTCGCCGTCGCCCGCGAGCTCTCGTTCTACGTGATGCGCTCGGAAGGCGTGGAGCCCAACTACCAGGGCAAGCTCGATTTCACCGGCAAGCCCCTGCAAGCCGCACTCGCGACCAACAAGGAGCTTGGTCTCAAGTTCGATCTGCTGAACGGCAGAATCTCCGGCACGCTCAGCCGTTTCCAGATCACGCGCACGCGCTCCCAGGTCGGCAGTTCGAGCCTCGTGTGGTTCGCTCCCGTCGTGTCGGGCAACCTCAAGTTCGATCCGAAGAAGGACATCGTCTACAACGTCAACGAGCAGAACCCGCTCACCAACCCCGGCAACAAGACCGCGGTCGATTCCCTCGCCCAGTGGAACGCCGCCGTCGCCTCCGGCGCGATCTATCAGGCGACCAACGCCACCGGCAGCCGTAACTGGTATGTCAACGCCTCGAAGCCCACCGGTGCCGCGTTTCTCGACGCCATCTTCGCCAACGCCGTCAAAAACAATTACGCCTGGTGGGGCTGGCTCTACGGCGGCTCCGACCCCGGCAGCCTGCCTTTCGACAATCTCGTCAACAACTCCACCATGGACGACAACGGCGCCCAGAAGAGCGTCGCCACCGGCAGCGACCGCGCCTCGGGTTGGGACACGCAGATTCTCCTCCGCCCAACCGAAAACCTGCAGGTCGCTCTCTCCTGGTCGCACATCACCAAGGTCGTGCTCAACGCGCAGGCATGGGCGAAGTATCCGCATCCCCAGGACCGTTGGGCCATCTGGTATGCGCCCTACACTTTCGCCGCCACCGCTGGCCGGCCGTTGAACCAGGTCTACGCCAGCCCGGAAGACACGTCGACCTTCACCGCATTTGGCACCGGGCTGCCGCTCGACGACACGCCGAAAAACCGGGGCACGTTCTGGATCAACTACCAGTTTGCCAAACATGCCACGCTCAAGGGCTGGTCCGCCGGCGTCGGCGGCTTTTACGAGAGCGGTCGCGTCGTCTACCCGGCCTATGGCCAGAACGCCCTCGATGCCAACGGCAACTCGATCACCCTCGTCACGCCGAGCCGCACCACGTTCAACGGCATGCTTCGCTATGGCTTCAAGCTACGGGACCACGACTCGAGCGTGCAGCTCAACGTGGAGAACCTGACGAACGACACCAAGCGCTACGGCTTCCTCTATGCCACACCGCGCCGCTGGCGGCTGCAGTTTGGCTACAAACTCTGAAGCGGCGTTCCTGTTTTCGTCGAATCGCGGCGCGCTCCACCTTGGCGACGCGAGCCGCTCCGTTCATCCGCAAGTTTCCGAGTCGCGTGCTGCGTCCCTCGCTTCTGCGCCGCCCTGCCGCCTGGCCGGCGATCATCCGTGCCATTCTGCTGTCCGTCGCTTGCGGCACGAATGTCCGTGCCGACTCCGCGCTCGTCTGGAGCGACGAGTTCAACCAACCCGCCGACTCGCTGCCGGATCCATCGAAGTGGACGCACGACGTCGGCGCCGGCGGCTGGGGCAACGCCGAACTCCAGCGCTACACCGACGCACGCGAGAACTGCCGCGTCGTCGCGGACGAAGCCGCACTGGACGGTCGCGCGCTCGCCATCCGCGCCATTCGCACGGCCGCGGGTGAGTTCACCTCGGCGCGGATCAAGACCCAGGGGAAATTTGCTGTCACCTACGGACGCATCGAAGCGCGGCTCCGGCCGCCCCGCGGGCGTGGATTATGGCCGGCATTCTGGATGCTGGGTGAAAGCATCGCCAAGGCCGGTTGGCCTGCCTGCGGTGAAATCGACGTGATGGAACTGCTCGGCCATGACCCGGCCCGCGTCCACGGCACGCTCCACGGTCCCGGCTATTCGGGCGACAAAGGTCTCACCGCCTCCACGATCCACGCGGCAGGGACGGCGCTCAGCGACGGCTATCACGTTTACGCGGTCGAGTGGTCGCCCGATCGAATCGAATGGTCGCTCGACGGCGTGACCTACGCCAGCCGAACGGCGGATCGACTTCCCTCCGGCGGTCGGTGGGTGTTCGACGCGCCCATGTTCCTGCTCCTCAATCTCGCCGTCGGCGGCAACTGGCCCGGCCCTCCTGATGCCGCCACGAGTTTTCCGCAAACGTTCCTGATCGACTATGTGCGCGTCTACTCCGACCGGCCGACCTGACATGTTCCCTCCGCTGACGCGTGTGGCCAACATTCGACGTGCCCTTCGAAGTGCGGCCGACCGACTGCCTCGAGCATCACCAAATCACGCTGACGATGTGTGATCATGCCTCGGCCGGCAACCAATGGAGCGGCGACAACCTATTTCGTGTCTGGCGGCCGCAGCCACTGTTCTTGAGACAGGACTATCCACAGGACACCTGGCGGCTGACGTACCTGGATCGCACGGAATGTCCGACCAGGCCTCCTCCCGAAAAATCAAATGCCGGCGGTTGAACCCGCGTAATTGACAGGTTGGGCAGCGGCGAAAACAAGAGCGCGTGCCGATCTCACTCTCGCCGCAGGGGCGTTTGCATTTCGACGAAGCTCGCGCCATCGCGCTCGACCCGCGCGTGGCGGATGTCTTGCGCCTCGCCGCGAGCTCCTCGTCTGCGCACGCCCTGTTGACTTTGGCCACGCGCGCGCTTGATGCGCCGCTGCCACCGGCGGGGGCATTCTGGCGCGAGTTCGGACGGCGCTACCTGACACGGCTTTGTCACACGCCGGACCTGCCGGCCGGCGGCGCCGGAATCGAAGCGCCGCCCGACGAGGAACTCGCCGGGCTCGTTGGTGCCGCACCGCCAATGCCCGGAGCGGAATACCTCCGTGCCGACACGCTGCGCGCGCTTTGGCGCGAACTCGATGGGCTGGTGCTCGCCGAGATCCGCGCGTCCGCGGGTGGCGCGCAAGCCTGGCTCAAGGCGCAGAATCCTGTCTGGCATCTCGTCGGTCGCGTGACGTTTCACCTCGCCGAAAACAAGCGCGACGGCGAACGGCCGTTCGCGTTTCTCGCCACCTACACTCACCGCATTTCCGACCAGGCGAAGCCGCAATACCTCCCGCTCGGTCGCGCGCTCCAGGAATACGCCGGCGCGCGCAACCGCGGCGCGCTGCTGGCGTTGCTCGCACCCGTGCAGCGCGCCGCCGAGAAAAGTGCGCTCGCGCGCGAGCTGGTCGATTCGCAACGTGTATTTCAACCGCAGACGTGGACCCCGCGCGAGGCGCACCGCTTCCTGCGCGACATCCCGCTTTTCGAGGCCAGCGGGCTGCTCGTGCGCATCCCCGACTGGTGGAAGGCCGGCCGGCCGTCGCGTCCGACGGTCAACGTCACCGTGGGCCACGCGAAAACCGGCGGGCTCGGGCTCGACGCGCTGCTCGATTTCAAGGTCGCGTTGACGCTCGACGGCGAAGCGATCACCGCCGAGGAGTGGGCGCAGATCGCCGCCGCCGATGCCGGGCTCGTGTGGTTGAAAGGCAAATGGGTCGAGGTGGATCGCGCGAAACTCCAGGCGGTGCTCGATCACTGGAAAACGCTGGAAACGGCCCGGCGCGACGGCGGCGTTTCCTTTGCCGAGGGCCTGCGGCTTCTGTCCGGTGCGCAACCTGGCGCGGAGGTAGCGGAGGCCGAGAGCGCCGAGGTGCGGGCCTGGTCGAGCGTGCGCGCCGGCGACTGGCTGGAAAAAACGCTGGCCGAATTGCGCGCGCCGGCGGCTTCGGGCGCTGCGGCCATGCCGCCCGGGTTGCAAGCCACGCTGCGACCGTATCAGGCCGCCGGCGTGCACTGGCTGCGTTTCCTGCAAAAACTCGGGCTCGGCGCCTGTCTCGCCGACGACATGGGTTTGGGCAAAACCGTACAGGTGCTCGCGGCGCTGCTCCACGCGCGCGCCGAGTCCCTCGACCGGCTCGGGCCCCTGCGCTCGTCGCCCGGGCAGCCCGGCGCCGCCCCCGCGCTGCTCGTGCTGCCGGCTTCGCTGCTCGGCAACTGGCTCGGCGAGGCCGCACGTTTCGCGCCAACGCTGCGGCTCTTCGCCGCGCATCCGTCCGAAACGGATACGAACGCGCTCGCCGCCGCGGCGAACAATCCCGATCGCGCGCTCGCCGGCATGGATCTCGTGCTCACGACCTATGGCTTGTTGACGAAACAGGAGTGGCTGCGCAGCCGCGCCTGGAGCCTCATCATCCTCGACGAGGCGCAGGCCATAAAAAATCCCGGCGCCCGCCAGACGCGCGCGGTGAAGGAACTCAAGGCGCCCGTGCGCATCGCGCTCACCGGCACACCGGTCGAGAACAGCCTCGGCGATCTTTGGTCGCTCTTCGATTTTCTCAACCCCGGCCTGCTCGGCAGCGCGCGCGATTTCACCCGCTACAGCAAACGGCTCGCGCAGAGCACCGAGCCGGGTGCGTTCGCGCCGCTGCGCCAGCTCGTGCGCCCCTACATCCTGCGCCGGCTCAAATCCGATCGCAGCGTCATCGCCGACTTGCCGGACAAGACCGAGATGCGCGCCCTCTGCGCCCTCACCAAGCGGCAGGCCGTGCTCTACGAGCAGGCCGTGCGCGATCTCGCGGAGAAACTCGCGAACGTTGAAGGCATCGAGCGGCGCGGCGTCGTGCTCGCGACGCTCATGCGGCTGAAGCAGCTCTGCAACCATCCCGCCCAGTGGCTCGGCGGCGGTGATTACGCGCCGGCAGAAAGCGGAAAATTTCAGCGGCTGGCCGAGCTGGCCGCCGAGATCGCATCGCGGCAGGAGAAGGCGCTCGTGTTCACCCAATTTCGCGAGATGACTGCGCCGTTGCAGCATTTTCTCGCGGGCATTTTCCAGCGGCCCGGACTGGTGCTGCACGGCGGCACGGCCGTGAAAGAGCGGCGCGGCTTGGTGGAGCAATTCCAGCGCGAGGACGGCCCGCCTTTTTTCATCCTCTCCCTCAAGGCCGGCGGCACCGGCCTCACGCTGACCGAGGCCGGACACGTGATTCACTTCGACCGCTGGTGGAATCCCGCGGTGGAAAACCAGGCGACGGACCGCGCCTATCGCATCGGCCAGAAGAAAAACGTGCTCGTCCACAAGTTTGTCTGCCGCGGCACGGTCGAGGAAAAGATCGACCGGCTCATCGCCGACAAGCAGGCCCTTGCCGCAGACGTGCTGGCCGACGGCGGTGAACTCCCGCTCACCGAAATGCGCGACGACGAATTGTTGAAATTCGTCTCGCTCGATCTGCGCGCCGCCGCCCAGGATGCGTGAACGCACCATGAGCTGGGACTGGAGTTATCGCCCGTATGTCAGCGTGGCCGAGCGTCGCGCGAAGGCCGCGAAACATGCGCAGAAACTCGCGAAGCAAGGCACGAAGCTCGCGCCCGTATCGATCGACGGCCGGACGATTGCGCGGACGTTTTGGGGGCAGGCGTGGTGCCGGCATCTCGAGTCGTTCAGCGATTATGCCAACCGGCTGCCGCGCGGTCGCACCTACGTGCGGAACGGCTCCGTGCTCGATCTGCAAATCGCGCCGGGAAAAATCACGACGATGGTGATGGGCTCCATGCTTTATCACGGCACCATCACCGTCGCGCCGCTGAAGGCGAATCGCTGGAAAGCAATCAAGGCCGAGTGCGCCGGCAAAATCGATTCGCTGGTCGAGCTGCTGCAGGGACGACTCTCCGATGCCGTCATGCGCGTCATCACCGATCGCGAGAAGGGGCTGTTTCCGCAGCCGGCGGAAATCAAGCTGGGGTGCAGTTGCCCCGACTGGGCGGACCTGTGCAAGCATCTCGCGGCGGTGCTCTACGGCGTAGGCGCGCGGCTCGACACGCAACCGGAGCTGCTCTTCGTGCTGCGCGGTGTGGATCACCTTGAACTGATCGGCGCCGCCGCGGAGGCGCCGGCGCTCGCGCAGGGAGCCAACGGCGCGGGCGCGCTCGACGCCGCGCAGTTGTCCGATGTGTTCGGCATCGAGATCGCGCCGCTGGAGCCGACCGCCGCGCCGGCCCGCACCGTCGCGTCGGGAGCGAAGGCGTTTCACGCTGCCCGCGAGAAGCCCAGGCAAAAACGGCCTTCGGTCGGTGGGACCGTGGCGAAAACGAAGCTCGCCCGCGGCAAGCAGCAGAAGGCGAAGAAGCGGTAGCGCGCCTGCCGCCCGTAAGCTCGTAGGCGTGACGAACGCGTCCCCGCGACGCTCACTCGAGTCCGA
>Ga0082335_1007335_pt1 | contig 13397 bp, 20 predicted proteins | sample Subgrocontami58m_FD_72375 | JGI IMG/M metagenome (GOLD analysis project Ga0082335, IMG submission 72375) | Subsurface groundwater microbial communities from S. Glens Falls, New York, USA - GMW37 contaminated, 5.8 m (SPADES assembly) (version 2) ...
TGGTAAAAGAAGTTTATATCTGTGAAGTGTGCAATTTTGCATATAATAACAAGAAATTAGCAGAGAAGTGCCAAGATTGGTGCAATAAGCATAAAAGCTGCAATCTAGAAATTACAAAATCTTCTATTGGAGAACTAAAACAACGAAATGGCTAGCCTTAAAGAAAAAATATTAGGAACATCTGGAAGCATTACAGGAGCATTAAGCTTTTTAGGTGGCTATCAAGTTTGCCATAATGCTTGCTTAGCCTTAGTTGCTTTTCTTACATTTCTTGGATTTGCAGTAGCAGGAATGCCTCTGCTTTTTTTGACTAAGGTTGCAGTTCCATTCTGGATTGCAGCAGTTTTATTATTATCAATAATGATGATACTAAAATATAAAAAAATAATTCATATATCGGATAAAGTCATTCTTCTGAATTCGGGCCTGATAATCGCTGGTGTGCCATTTCAGCAAGTTCAAAATTTTAATTATATTTTTTGGACTGTTGGAGGAGTTTTGGTTACATTTAGCGTAGGATGGTATATTTATGACAAAGTTAAGAAAAAATAGGAACGGAAAAATTAATTTTATTGATGCACTGCTTATGCTAATGTTAATTTTAGTTGTTGGAGTTTTGATATCTTCAGTTTTTTCTACTATTGAAATGTTTAAAATGCGGGATGAGCAAGAAAGTAATGTAATGCCTAAAGTGTCTCGCATGAGTTTAACAGGCTTTGATAAGGAACTTGCTCTTGAATTTATGGACAAAAATCATGATGGAAGATGCGATATTTGCGGCATGCCTGTTGAACAGTGCATTGACTCTGGACAGATTGAATGCAACATGGATCCAAACGCAAAAATTGGCATTTTGGGCTCGCAGCATATGCATGCTGACTGGAAGATTTATATTGACGGCAAAGCCTTAGATTTTTATGACAAGTCTCATATGGAAAGAATGAGAAATAATATGCCAGTAAGCAGTTTCATTCATGTCGATTCTGGCGCTCCTGCCCCTGAAAAAACTGGCGATGTTTTGCATATGCATGCTTCTGGAGTTCCATTATGGATATTCTTCAAGAGTGTGGGGATGGATTTCAACAAAGATTGCATAACTCTGGAAAACAAGGAAAAATTCTGCAATGATAGCAATAAAAAGCTAAAATTCTTTGTCAATGGAAAAGAAAGCGATGAATTTGAAAATTATGTATTCAATGATTTGGACAAAATTTTGGTAAGCTATGGCGATGAAAGCGAAGAAGAAATAAAAAATCAATTGGCTTCAATAACAGACTTTGCAAAACTGCATTAAAAATGGGCATTAATAAAAAATTCATTGGAGTTATCATTTTTATTTTATTGATGCCAATATCATACTCAAACGGCGGCTGCATAAAAGTTGCAGATGATATACTATTGCAGCTGTCAAGCTCTCCACTAGTGCCAATTGTTAATAAAGAAGCATCGTTTTTGATTTCATTTGGCAATAATGATGGGCTTATTAATAAGGATATTAATGGAAAATTGAAAATTGTCAAAAATGATGATTTGGTATTGGAAAAAGACTTCAAAGTTAAAGATGGCATTCTAGATTTAAAGCATGAATTTAAAAGCCCTGGCATATACGAAATATTTTTAGATTTCAAAATTGGAAATAAAACATATATGCCAGAAGATTTTTTGATTGAAGTTAAAGAAGAAAAACAAAATTTTGTGTTTAATATTATCCTTTTGATTGTTGGAATTATTGTTGGTATGGTTATTATGAAATTAATCAAAAATAACAAAAGAAAATGACTAAAAAATATTTTTTAATTCTTATTATGGTAATATTACTATCTACTCTAGTTTTCGCACAGCAAGAGCTGCCAATTGGGCTGCAAAGACTTAAGCAATATGAACAGCAATTGGCTTCAAGCATCACTTTTTTGCTTGCTTTCTTTGCAGGACTGATTTCAATGACATCCCCTTGCGGAATTGCGTTGTTGCCAACATTCTTTTCAGTTGCGTTCAAGGACAGAAAGAAGGCTGTTTTAATGACAAGCGCATTTTCACTTGGTTTGTTAATAGCATTCACGATATTTGGCTTGATTGCAGGCTTTTTGGGCAATTTCTTTAATACTTACAAGCTTACTTTTGCAGTTGTATCCGGCTTCATATTGATTTTCTTTGGAATTTTGTTGCTTTTTAACATTGGTTTTAGTATTTTCAATTTTAAATTAGATTACAGTAAAGAAAAAAGCTTTTTCAGCATTGCAATGCTTGGCTTCTTTTTTGGGGTTGGATGGACTCCTTGTGTAGGCCCTATCTTAGTTGGCATATTAGTTCTTGCTGCAAATGCTGCGACTGTTCTTAATGGAACTCTAATGCTTATATTTTATGGAATTGGCATAGTTGCCCCCTTAATTATTTTAGCTTATTTTTCTGATAGATATGATTGGGCAAATTCAAAATTTTTGAGAGGAAAAGAAATAACATTTAATTTATTCAACAAAAAAATAATAACCCATACTTATAATATTATCGGCGGTATTTTATTATTAATTATTGGCTTATTGATGATAATCTTCAAAGGAACTTTCTTTTTCCAGACAGAACTGCCAAAATATGTGCCTTGGTCGATGTCGTTCTGGGGCTACCTGAATGAAAGGGCTTTGGAATCAAAAATATTCATATCAACAACAGGCAATATCTTAGGCATTGCTCTTGCTTTGCTTGTTGTCATTTTTGTTGTTTGGTATTTGAATAAATCAAAAGAGGTTAAAAATGAAAGCTGAGAATTTTTTATATTTGGCTGTATTGGGCATAGTTGTAATTGGATGTACGCAAAGGGTTGATTCAATGGAAATGGAAAAATCAGCCCAAGAAAATTCAGACTTTGAAAAAATGTGCACAGATGCAGGCTATGAATGGATGTTCATGAAACCAACACAAAACGGAAAATTCATAAAGGATGCGGAAGAATGCTGGGGCTGTATGGTTGAAGGCATAGAGCATATATGTGATAAGGAAAAATTAATGGAATATATTCCAACAAAATGAAAAATAAATATTTGTTTATATTTTTTATCGTAATTATATTGTTGTTATTAGGCTGCAGTGCAAAAAGCCAAGAAGTTCCCCAAGCAGTGAAAAACTTAGAGAAATTCAAGTTTATAACTGTAGAGCATCCAAACAATCCAGCTCCATCTTTCACATTAACTGATGACAAAGGAATTAAATTTACAAATAATGACTTGAAAGGAAAAATATACATTTTGCAGGGCTTTGCTCCTGGCTGCAGCTCCTGCGCTCGCGAAATTGCAACTTTAAACAAGGTTTATGACAAATTTAAAGATAAAGGCTTGGAAATAATATCGCTTGATATCGCAAGCGAAACTATAGACGGTGCTGTTGAAACTAAAAAGCAGTTTAATGGAGGCGATTGGCGCTGGACAATTGATACAGATAATGTAGCTGTAAAGTTTGAAATGCGAACTTTGGAATCAACTTATATTGTTAATAAAGGTGGAATTATAAAGTATAAGGACGAAAGCATAAGCGACTCAAATACATTACTACAAAAAGTTGAAGAGCTGATATAAATGGTTAATTTGGCATTGGCTTCATTAGCATTTTCCGCTGGCCTAGTTTCATTTGTAAATCCATGCGGATTTGCTTTGCTGCCAGTATATGTGACTTATTATTTCAAAAATGAAAGACTTGAAAAAGCAACTTTGTTTAGAAGAGTTTTTGCTGGCTTGATATTTGGTTTGATGGTAAGCCTTGGCTTTGCTGCAACATTCTTACTAATAGGCGCAATTGTAAGCTACATTGGAAGAGGACTTTTAAAGTATGTCGGCTGGTTTGATTTATTTATTGGTGTAGTTTTAATTGTTATTGGGATTATTTATTTGTTTAATTTTAATACAAAAATTAATTTAAACAAAATCACAGTCATTGGAGAAAAACTTAAGTCAAACAAATCAAAAAACAAATATGCTTCATTCTTTTTGTATGGAATGGGTTTTGCAATTGCATCGCTTGGCTGCACATTGCCTATTTTCCTTCTTGTTGTAACAACTGCCTCAAAGGCAGGTGGCTTTTCAAATGGAATTGCAATTTTCCTAATCTACGCAGCAGGCATGAGTTTTTTCATGATTTTGTTTTCATTAGCAGTTGCATTTTCAAAAACAATAATAGAAAATACATTAAAGAAATGGATGCCTCATATCTATAAGTTAGGAGCAGTTATTGTAGTAATTGCAGGCGCATATTTAATATATAATCAAATTGTGCTTGGAAGGTTGTTTTATGTTTAAAGCCAAATCATCCCCCTATGAACGATAATAAACCATTTTAAGCCTTTTTTTGCTGAATAAAGCTTTTTAAAGCGTATTGTTTTCCAAGTAAAATATATATAAAAACCCACTATTTACATATAAAAATGACACACGAACAGAAAGACGATGCCTTTTTAGAGAAGGTTATATTATTCTTAGTTATTCTAGTTGGAGCTGTGCTTGTTTTCAACCAGTTTCAATTTGCAAAGCTCTCATCAAATATTTTCCTTAGTTCAATATCATTTTTATTGATTTTGGTTCTGATTGGTTTAGTTGTTTGGTTATTTTTGAAAAAGGAAAAGCATGAACATAAAGAACATCATGCTGAGCATATTGTACATGAGAAAGTTGAAAAAAAACCATTAACCTTTCATGAAAAACTAAGCTGGGGCTTTGTTGCAGTTATTGCATTTTTAATTTTATTTAATCAAATTAAAATCTCTCAAGTAAATGCGTTAACAAGCGGCACTTCTTCGCCTCTGAGTAGCTTTGTAAAATCAGCATCATCAGGCACTTTAAAACTAGGCTCTGGCAAAAGTGGAATTGTCATAGGTCCACAGCTTAATCCTGATGGAAGAACAACAAAGCTTGTTGAATGGACTACAATAAGCGAAACTCCACCTCCAAAAAGCACAGGCAATCCAACTCAAGATGCAATTGCAACAGTTGTCCCTACAGGAACCCCATCGTATGTTTTAGAGGGTCCAGGCTCTGAAAAGATTAAAGGAGCAACATTTGATGACCCCATAACAAGCCAAAAGGTATGGGCTTCATTGCTTGGCTCGAAGAGGTTTGGAACAGCAAACGCAATCCAATTAACTCCAGAAGAAGAGCAGAGGTGGCAAAAACTTACATCTGTTTTTACTTGTGATTTTTGTTGCGGAGGCCCAAACAGCGTAACCACAATAAACAGATGCGGTTGTGCTCACAGCTATGCATGGCAAGGCATGGCAAAATTCTTCATAAAATACTATCCTGATTATACTGACGAGCAGATACTAGGAGAAATGACAAAATGGAAAGGTCTCTGGTATCCTCAAGGTATGATACAAGATTACTTGGTTTACACAGGACAGCAGCCAGCAAGCATATTAACTCATGGAGGCTCAATAGGTATAAAACAGCAATTCCTGCAACAAGCTCCTAACTCACAACAACAGACTCAAGCATCAGCAACTCCATTAGACCAATTACCTTCAATGGTAGGGGGATGTTAAATTAATACAATAAAGTTCCAATAAAAAACATTCAATAAAAAAATTTAAATCAAAAATCATCAAATAACAACCCAAATCTTTATAAATAATCAAACAAAACATAAAGGAGGGCAAAAATGAACAGGAACGTAATTATCGTGGTTGTGCTTGTTGTTTTGGTGCTGCTCACTGCAGTTCAAGCAATCCAGTTAAGCAGCCTGAAGTCAAGCATAAGCACAGGCAAGGTAAATGTTGGAAATTCTCCAACTCAAAGCTCTGGAGCAAGTGTGCCATCAAGCATACAAGACCTGCCTTCAATGGTAGGTGGATGTTAAAATTATAGGGGGTATATAAAATGAATAAAACAGCAATAGTGTTGTTAGTGCTATTGGTTAGTGTTTTTTTGGTTGGGTGCACATCTAGCCAAAACGGATATGCAACATACAATCAGCAGCAGCAAGGCCAGCAACAACAAGGCCAGCAACAACCATATGTTGGCGGAGGTTGCGGTGTTGCTCCTAGTGCAGATTATGAAGACACGCCAGTAAAGGTGCTTGATTCAGCAGATTCTGCATTGTAAGCTTAATCTAAAATGGAGCTGACAAAAAGAGAGAAGCGCAGGCTTAGGCTTGAGAAGCTAAGGCAGCAGAGCCACGAAGTTCAGCAAGAGCATGAGCAAAAGCTTGAGCATCAAAAATTACAAGAAGAGCAAAAAGGCTCAGGCAAATCCAAATACTATGTCATTTCATCTGTAATCGGAATTATCATACTAGCAGTTGCCGCTTACTCTATTTATGCGATTAACAAGCCAGGCCCATATGACAGCTTTGCAAAATGCCTGGCAGAAAAAGGCGCTGTAATGTACGGCGCAATGGACTGGTGCAAGTACACCCAAGCTCAAAAGGCTATGTTTGGCAAATCTTTTAAATTCATAAACTATCACGAATTTAATGAATTGCAAGGAATAAAGAAAACCCCTACATGGGTTATCAATGGCGCATGGCACGAGAATGTGCAGCCCTTTGATAAATTAGGCGCATTAACAGGATGCAAAGTGTGAGGTGACAAATGGACCCTGAAAAAAAAGGTGCTTATGCAAAATCTATTTCTAAAAAACTTGATTTTGGAAATATCTTCATTGGGCTGGCTGTCCTGCTTGGAATTATAGTTGTAATCAACATCATCTTAACCTCTAACCTGAATAAGGATTTAAAGAAAAGCGCAGAGGAACTTCAGGAAAAATTAAAGCCTGCAAAGATTGAATTGATTTTAATTAAAAATTCCAAATGCAGCGATTGTTTTGATATTTCACAAGTTGCAAGCAATATAAAAAATTCAAAGGTAAACGTAACAAAAGAAAAGATTGTTGAGTTTGACTCAAAGGAAGGCGGGGACATAATAAAAAAATATGCTATCAGGAAAGTGCCTGCTTTGGTAGCCACTGGAGAAGTCGAAAAGGTAAGCATCCAAGGGCTTGAAAAGAAGAATGATGCATTGCTGTTCACCCAGCCCAACCCCCCTTACACAGACGCCTTGACTGGAAAAATAGAGGGCATGGTTATATCTTACCTCTTAAAAGATGTCAAATGTGAAAAGTGCAATGACTTAAGCACTTTAATGCTTCAAATAAAAGGCGCAGGAGTAAAGATTTACGAAGAAAAAAGTATTGAGGCAAATAGTAATGAAGGAAAAGAGCTGATAAGCAAATACAACATTGGAGTTGTTCCTTCTTTAATATTATCAAAAGATGCTGGGGAATATGGGGTTATTCAAACAGCATGGTCGCAAGTTGGCAGCAGAGTAAGTGACGGCTCGTATGTCTTGACAACTGTTTATCCTCCTTTCATTAATTTAACAACAAATGAACTGCGAGGTCTTGTTAATATAATCTATTTAACTGACAAAAGCTGCACAGAGTGCTATGATGTGCATAAGCATAGGGAAATTATTACAAGTCCACAAAGCTTTGCGATAAAGCTTGAAAAAGAAGAAACAATCGATATAAGCGATGCAAAAGGAAAAGAGTTTATTGCAAAGTACAACATAACCCTTGTTCCTGCGACAATACTTTCCAGTGAAATTGATGTTTATCCAACCAACAGGATTTTGAGGCAGTTCTTTTCTGTTGAAGAAGACGGCTCTTATGTTTTCAGAAGGCTCGAGTCGCTTGGCAATTACAAAGATTTGACAACAAATCAAGTTGTTCAGCCGCAACAAACTCAAGGGACTCAATAAAACCATAAAAATGCGGGGCATGTGAGTGAGCAGTGAAATGGCGAGTGAGTCTCACGAGCCTCACATGTCGATAAATGCTTCGCATTTTCGATCATGCTCGGAAATTGCCGAGACTTTGTCTCGGACAACCCGAGAATCAGAGATTCTCGACGTCTATGATTTCCGACATGTCACACGAACTCGCTCACAAGTCAGGCATTTTTAGTGTATCAAAAACCTTGGATGTTTTTTAGGATGAAAAAAAAAGATTTGGTGATTTATACCATCATTTTAATGCTTGTAATTTTATTTCTATGGCAGTGGCTTTCAAAAGGAGCTTTGATGAGCCAGTTTAATCAATTGCAAAAACAAAACAATCAAATCCAGTTGTTAAGCGGCATAGGGCCATTAAATTCTGCTCATCTGCATGCAGATGTTAAAGTATATATTAATGGAAATGCTTTGGATTTTTCCCAAAGAAAATACCAGCTTGCATCCAGCTTTATACATTTCGAGGAAGGCATTGGAGATGTTATACACACACATGCAACCGGCTTGACAGTCGGGCATATGCTCAAGTCGCTGGGCATGGATTTTAATAATAATTGCCTAATTGTTGAAGGCAAAAATTATTGCAATGAAGACAACAAGAAATTGAAGTTCTATGCCAATGGACAATTAAACAATCAGTTTGACAATTACATTATCAGGAATTTGGACAAGATACTTGTTTCTTATGGAGATGAGGGTGAAGCAGGGACGCAAAAACAATTAAGTTCTATAACTAATTTGGCAGCTAAATATAGTCTGCAGAAATAAAAAATTCTAAAAACGAAATCTTTAAATACTCCTTATATCATGCAAAATATATTCTGAAATAGATACTTTGGATTTGGGGGTTATGTTAATGCCTAATAAAGAAATTTTCAATGTTTTTTTCAGGGAAAAGCCGGCAATGATGCTGGTTGAGCTGAAAAATGCAAAAAGCGAGATTTATGCCTCTTCCATAGCAAAGCAGGTTGACTGCACTTATTCTCATGTTGTAAAGATTCTGCAGGAGATGCAGAAAGCAGGATTGGTTAATTTTGAAAAGCAAGGCAGGCTTAAGCTGCTTACCTTGACAAAGATGGGGCAGGAAGTCGCTGACAAGATTGACGGGATAAGGGCGGTATTGTGAGATATTATTTCTATTAAAAAATTGCCCTGTAGAGAATTTTGAAAATCCATATAATTGTCAAAATTCCCTTAGAGAACTTTGAATGTAAATTAACAAAATGGAGGGTTATTCAAAGTTCTCTATAAAAACAAATCCCACATACTATCATAAGGATTCTCCCGAACTTTCTTTAGGGAAGACTCTCTCAATAACATAAATACATACTTTTCATCTAATTCATTTAATTTTGTCATTTTAGTATCCAAGCCATGACTTTTACCTTTAATTTCTGCTTATTGATTTCTTCCTGCATCAATTTTTTGGAAATATCCCTGTCCAGCTCTATCAGTTTTTTCACAACGGGACTATTTGAATTTAATTTATACAATTCCGCCCTTCCTATCCTTCTTGTTTTTGTTACTATCCCAAGCTTTACAATGGGAGGCCTTTTAAAAATAATCTTAGACATGGAAAACTTATATTTTCAGCTAATGCCATGACTTAAGGGCGGGTGGATTGATTTTTTTGAATTTTTAGTTAATGATTTTTCGTTTAATGCGTAAAACATCAAAAAACATAAGTTTCATCAAAAATACTCAGATAAATTATCAAAAAGTGGCTTTGAATGGTAAATTTGATTAAGTTTATTTTCACCCAACATTCTCTTCCATCACATACTTCCCAAGAACTTCCTTTGCAGTTTCTATAAAGCTGCTTTCCTTTTCTGTCGGGATTACAGCTCCTGCAGCGTTTTGATGCCCGCCTGATTCTGCATTGCCTATTCCTTCTGTTATCTCATCAATTATCCTCTTTAAGTTAAGGGTTCCATTTGCATTGCTTGTTGCCCGTAAGGAAATCTTTGTATTCCCATCTAATGCTTGCGCCATTGAAAGAATAAGTGTGTTGTTAGTCATAACATTGGATTTTGAAAGGATGGAAGCCAATGTGCCAATCATTGTTGACATTATGTTGTTCTTCGCGTTAATAATGACAAACCTGCTGCCCCAGAATACATCATCTGTGAACTTATTTTCATTGTACCAGTTCAATGAGTTTACAATCTCTTTTTTGTAGTCTGTCAGGCTTCTTATTGCCTGCTGCTTTGTCTTTTTATCATTCAAGCAGGCTCCTATGCCAAAAGATGCTCTTCCAAGCCTGCCGCATGCGTTCAGCAAGGTTGCAAACTCCTTTGCATCTCTTGTTGGTAATTCCTCTTCCTCATGAGGCAGGATGTAAATATTACCAAGCACGTCATCAGGATTAGCCTCATTCAATCTTTTCATTATTATGCCGGTTACGAGTTTCTTCATGTCCTCTTCATTCAAATGCACTATTTTTTTCCATTCATTCCCGTTTTTCGGCTCAACTCCAATCTGGTGAAGGAACTGTATTGCCCCTGACTCAGAGCCAGTAACTCCTGGAATGTAAGGGTCTGTGCAATATTCAAGAGCTTTATGCAGCGGCTTTGTCTGAATTCCAAATAGCCTTAAGCCCCTGACAACCTTGATTTTGCCTTTCTCAATAGCTATCTTAAGAATCTCGTCATTCAGGCGCATAAATCCATTCTGCTCCTGCAAATCCCCAATAGCTCCAATGACTGCAATATGGGCAAAGTCTTCCATTGCCTTATCAACTGCGCATGCAAACCTGAAGACAACTCCTGCCCCAGAAATCTCCCTGCCACCATCTATACCGCATAAGTGGGGGTTGACAAATACAATATTTTCAAGTTCATCAGGATTCTCAACGCTGTGGTGGTCCAGAATAAAGACTTTCTTTCCATTAAGCAGCTCTTTAACGTCATTAAGTACCCCTGAGCCTATGTCCGTGAAAATGACATACCTGTAAGGCTCTGCTGCAATCTGCTGAAGCACTTGCTTGTTAAGCTGCTGCACAATTGACACAGAATATTTCCTGTTGTCATTATTAAGAAGCTTTATCATCAGGGATGCGGCGCTTATGCCGTCAGCATCAAGATGGCTTACAACCCTTATAACCTCTTTTTTGTCAATCTGTTTAAAAGCTTCAGCTGCCTTTTCTATAACTTCGTTAAACTTTTCATAACAATCCATTAAAACACCCTTACCAATTGACGCATTATCGTTATTGATTAATCTTAATATGGATATTATTACAATTCCTTTTCTTTTTATACTTTTTTATTCTCCAAATCTTCTTTCCCTTTTGTTGAATTCATCAATGCAGAACTTTAAATCTTTTTTAGTGAACTCCGGCCAGAGTTTTTTGGTAAACACCCACTCTGAATACACGCTTTGCCAAGTCAGAAAGTTTGATGTTCTTATTTCGCCTCCTGGCCTTATTACAATGTCAGGCTCGCTTTTCAAGTAAAGGTAACCTGATATTGTTTTTTCATTTATATTTTTTGAATTTAATTTGTTTTTTTTAATGTCTTCAATTATCTTCTTTATTGCGTCAGTTATTTCCTGCCTGCCGCCGTACGCCATTGCAAAATTGACTATAAATTTGTTGTGCTTTTTGGTTTTGCTCATTATGTCCCTTATTGACTTTTGGATGGCTTTTGGAAACATATTCAGCCTGCCAATAACATTAATTTTTATCTTGTTTTCAAAAATGTCTTTTCTGTGCTTCATGTTGCTGAATTCCTGCTTGAAAATGTTGAAAAGAAAGTTCTTCTCTGTTTTCGTTCTGTTGAAGTTCTCTGTCGAGAAAGCATAAAGGGTTAATTCCCTTATTCCAAGCTCTTGACACCATTCCAGAAATTGGTTAAGCTTTTTTACTCCAAACTCGTGCCCTTTCCACGGATTTAAGCCGAGTTTTTTTGCATATCTTCTGTTGCCGTCAAGAATAATAGCAACATGTTTAGGTGATTTAGAAGCCATAAAGAAAGGGATTTTTAATGGTTTAAATAGGTTTTTAATTCACACCCTCGCCAAAAACATAATGCCCATTATCAGGCTTATAATAGAAAAGGAATAAGCGGCCCCTGCCATGTAATCAAAAGCGTTGAGTTCAACTAAAGGCTGGGTTAATATGTTGGATATGACATTTCCTGTAATTGCAGTGTTTCTTCCATAATTCAAGTCAATGTAAGAGCCCGCAACTAATGAAAGCAAGCTGCTCAGCAACAAAATCACTCCTATAATTTTTACCATGTGAAGTCACTTTTTGGCTTTTCTTCTTTGTGAACCTTGCCAAACAATCCAACAAACACTTCCTGAGGCACCTTTATGCCTGCTTCAACAAAGGCTCTTGCCAAGCGATAGCCGTCACTCTGCTCGTCAACTGCCTTGAATTCAATAAGGTTTTTTAATGTATGCCCGCAAAGGAAGCCTTCATTGATATGCAAAGCAACATCCTTATTGCTTTTTTTGATTTTAATGCTGTTTAAATCTATTGCGAATTCTTCTTTATTTACCCCATGCCTAAGAATTTCCCACTCAGCCAAGCCATTAATTATTTTTTTGAAATCATTGTCCTGCAGGTAAGCTTCAGCATTTTCGATATTCAAATGCTCCAAAAAACCAACATTGCTTTTTAAATTAAATCTATGGACTCTTCCAACATAGCCTTTTACCTTCTGCCTGCTGCCTTTTCTATGCCACTTATTCTCGACAATGTAGGCATATTCCTTGCCATTGATTTTTTTAATCCTGAAAAATGACATTTTTATTAATTTATTTTGTTAAGTTCGATTTTTTATTTAATGAATTTTTCTTTTCAATCCGAAAATTTGCGTGGCATGCGAGTGAGCTCGTTGCGAACTCGCTCACAACTCACCCAAATTTTCATTATCTTGTGCGCCTCGGCATTCTGCTGTAGTTGTTACCTTTTTTCATGCACCCCCTCGGCGCAAATCCATTGTGACAGCAAAGCGCACTTTCCTGAGCTGGGTTCCCAGTGGCATGCGAGTGAACTCGTTTCACTCGCTCACAAGTCACTGCTTGCAGATGCTGGGAAGCGACGTTTTTGAATTTGATTTAACGTTAAATTAATGAATTTTGATGTTTATTCCACTATATTTTTAACCAAGTCTAATCAGTTAGGCACTATGAATTTATAAGCTTTTTGATGCTGTTTTTGAATTATTTTCATATATAAAAACAAGAAATTAAGCGAACTTTTGAGCCAAAGCAAAAAGATTATCTTATCTCCTTTGCAAACTCTTTCTTGAACTTCGTGTTTACCTTGTGCAACCTTTCAACAGCATTCATCAGGGCGTTTTTCGGGCTTTCCTCGCCGTCCGTTTCCACTATGAACTGGGGCACGCTTATCTGGGGATGTCTTATGCTGTAGGTGGCAATCTTCACATGCTTGTCGTTCCAGAGCTCTGTTTTTAACGAATTGCACAAAGTGTGGTCAACACCTTTCACTTCAATAATCAGCTTGTTCTTTTTATCGTCGAGAATTTTGATTTCCATCTTATCTTCAACAAGAACTTTATCCTTATTTAAAAATCTTTTGTTAACTGTGCACCTATTTTTATCGTCGACAAAATTTATTGTTTTTTAAGCCTCAGGCAGCTTACGTTAATGCGGTGAATTTGTC